>OFGO01001304.1_pt1 | contig 18944 bp, 25 predicted proteins | sample 1521761 | NCBI WGS metagenome assembly OFGO01 (sample SAMEA3504128, study PRJEB24116) | mouse gut metagenome | biome: mouse gut; feature: mouse-associated habitat; material: faeces | place: Denmark | collected 2011
TGTATACGCTTTGCCATGGCCCGAACCGTTCCGGCAGATCCCGCCATGGTATTCCGGTGTTCAGCCAATACAGTATCCCGTTGAGCATTTCCCGGTTGCTTTTTCCTGGCCGGCCTCCTTGCGGCTTCTTTTCAGGCGGAAACTTATCCCTTATCCTATTCCATTGTTTTTCGCTTATTTCATGTCTTTTCATGTGCTCCATTTTACCATCTTGCCACCTTACACGCAATCCCTTGGTTTTCAAACAGACTCGAGCACTTTACACACAATGTCTTAGTTTTAAAACAGACTCTAGGGTCACAGGGAGTAAATAAACCTTTTTCGCCGGGAAATACAAAAGTCTCTTTCAAAATCATGTTGCGGTGCTGGGCCTGTGTCTGCCGTTTCAACTGTTGTAACAATTTAAGCGTACTCTGCATAATAAGAATGGTACGCACACTGTCAACGGTTTTCGGAGTGCTGACAATAATTCCGCTCTCCGGCATATACACCACGCTCCGCGCAATAGTGATTGTTCCGGTCTGCTCGTTGATGTCTTTCCATTTTAGGCCGATACATTCACCGCGCCGAATGCCGGAAGTAATAAGCAACTGCATCATGCAACGGAAGTCTAAAGGGCATTCTGACAAAAGACTGAAAAACTGCTGTGCCTGCTCTGGGGTAAGCGCGTCAACTTCTTGTCCTTTTTAGGCGCGTCTACCTTTAGCATGGGATTTCCTGCTATCACACCCTGCTTTTCTGTATACGCGAAAATCATTCCCAAGGCATTGAAATAGTGGCGAATGGTTTTCGGTGCAAGCGGCTTACCCTGCCGGGTTTTATAGTCCCTGCTCAAATACACAAGGAATTTCTGAATGTGCATGGGGCTTATTTCTTGCAGTACAGCCCCGTCAAAGTATTCTACAATCAGTTTTTTCATGTTCTTGTAGAATGTCATGGTTGTTTGTTTGTCGTTCCCGTTGCAGACTTGGAAGGGATACCACACGTCATTTACAAACGCTGTGAAGCTGTCATGGCGTTTATCAGGCGGGAGAGTGTACGCCTGTCCCAATTCCTTCTCCTTTTGATACGCTCCCCGTGTTTCCCGTCCCTCTTGTTTTCTCTGATGTTTGCCATTTGATACACCCTTCTTTCCGGCGTATCAATGGTTTTGTACTCTGTTTCCGGCGAGTGTGCGCTTTCTGCTTCTGGAAACGGTCTGTTGAAGGGCAAACCTCAAGAAAACTGAAAAGCAAAAGCATTGAAAACGTAGTGTTTTCAATGCTTTTGCACTCTCTTGCTTCTTGGTGGAGATAAGCGGGATCGAACCGCTGACCTCTTGAATGCCATTCTGGAGCAAAATCATTTACAATCTCCCCATTTTGGGATAATTGTTGTGATTCCACTTGAAACAAAGAAAATCCAGAACCTTTTAGAACTTTCCCGTTTTGGGGAGTTTTCGTGAAATCCAAAAATGTTAGACAAGTGTTAGACAGGTACAGCCCCGTTACTACACTATAATTTTGAATAGACAGATGCTTTGATTTGAACGTAGCCCGTGTTGCTATGCTGAAATCAGGGCATTACAGCCGTATAGCCTTTATGAGATTATTCCAATTATGATAGATTTTACTAAAGGCCTTGAAATTAAGATTTTGTTGATATATCATAATATGTATCATTGGTAGAAATAGTTTTCATGGAGGAAGAAGATGGCAAGAATTTTTGAAGTAAATAGTCTGAGCGAATATATTAATTTTGTTTCAAAAAACAATCTAAACAATTTTATATCCAGAGGCGAAAACAAAAATTTTGACGGTATTATTGCATCAGCATTTCGTTATCAAACCCCTATTAAATTTCAAAACATGATCTTACAATTCTATAACACAATCGGAAACGATGTGACAAATATGCAACGGGAAAATTTTGTTGCATTTTCACAACATCATGGTATACCTACAAATTTAATTGATTTTTCTCTGTCGCCTTTGGTTTCATTATTTTTTGCGTGTTATAATTCTGATGGCGGAAGTGACGAAAGTGGGTATGTATATTTCATTAGCAAAGATAGATTGATAAATATTAGTGATATGATGTTTTGCACCAGTTTTCAAGAAAATATATTTCAAAATTTAATGCGCTTTGAAGCAAGTACATCTCTTGTAATCCCCCAATTGTATGAATACATCCATACACATCTTCAAGAGATTCAACAAATGATAGTTGAGTGGGCAAATAAATTGAAACTTGATAAGGCGACTAAGAAAAAGTATAAACATCTTTTTCCTATAATCAGCGAGTTTAATAAAGCCTGCAAAATAGACCGAGATTATGCTCTTGATGATTATTCTCAAAAAATATTGGGTCAAATTATTAAATCAAATGAGGATGATGGTGGAAATTCGTCTGATTTTATTTTGTGGGATGAATATATTAAAAGTTGTCACAACTTATTTGAAGATCTATTGAAAAAGTCACAATATAAGTATTCAGATTACCTTGTTTTAGTGTTAATATTAATACGAACAGTTTTAGGTGAACTTTATGATTTTTCGTATACAAAAGAATTAGTCAGAAACATAAATTTACCTTTCTATTTTACTTACTATCCCCCAAACATCCTTTCGCGAGTTGAGAATCAATCTTCACTGTTCATTTATCAATTATACTATGATTGCGACTTAATTGATCCATATATTGATGAAACCGAACATAGAATAATACAGAATATTTCTCCTGATTATACCCTAAAAGTAAATTGTAAAGAAGAAATATTGGATGCTTTAGATTCTGTTGGTATCAATTTGAAATTCATATATAGCGATTATGACAATATAGCTAAATATATCAAAAGCAAAAATTTAGGATTATAATTTAAGGTGTAGTCGAGATTTCAAGCAAAGTAGGGCACAATAAGAATGAATTGATCCTGAAATGTGTGCAATTTTCGCTTGATAAGTTGGAAATCATTGAAAAGTACTGTGGGTATATCTGATAAATTTGTACCCACTCTTTTGCGTATTTATCAAAGTGCCATTATTATAGCCGCATGATAATAATAGGTGCTGTATCATAATTTTCTGCTGCTCTACACTCTTGAAACTGTGAATCTTCCTCATGTTTTAATTCCTTAATACATTGCTTGCGATTATCATACAAAAATTGTTCTTGCCTTTTGTAGAATAATTTGGTAAAATAACGTTAAAAGAAAGGAGATGCGGAACTATGGCAAAAATAACGGTTGGACAAGTAGGCACCATTAAAATCAAAATGGATACAAAAGACGATGTTTATTATGATGCAAAAGAACCTCACGTAAGTTTTGTTCGGAAAGGCACCACAATTCTTGACCATCTGCTTCTTAGTGAAGTGTGTAATCTGGTGGGTCGTGATTCAGAGGAAAAAGATGCAATATATTGGGTGCGCGAACATCGAGAAGAACTCATCAAGCAGTATATTGATGAGAACAGATAACTCAATTCATTCAGGTGCAAATTCCGACAATTCATTTTGTATAGTATAGTGATATCACAATAGCCGATGCTCACATTATTGTGGGTGTCGGCTATTTTTTTACGGATTCCACGGATAGTCAAGCCAATTTCACGGTCTGAGAACTGAAATATGGTAATCTTATCATAGGTGCATAAAGGAGGTATGCACAATATGATTTTTGATTTATCAGTTCGATTGAAAGAGTTGCGGCTTGAAAAGCGATTGCGGCAGGATCAGCTTGCCGCACTTGTAGGCTTAGAGAAATCCAGTATATCAATGTATGAGAACGATATGCGCCAGCCTTCCTATGAAACACTTGTGCGCTTTGCAGATGTTTTCAACGCTTCTACTGATTACTTATTAGGCCGTAGAAATGATAGGCAGCTTGATCTATCAGGCTTGACAGCCGCCGAAGCAACCATGATAAGTGAACTTGTGGCCTCAATGACCGCTAAGAATAAAAAACTGGAGGAACTTAAACGATGAGGAAAGCAATCTTGTTTGTACTTATGGCGTTGATGTTGGTGATCCCCGCCTATGCAGCGGATGGCGATGCCGCCACGGATCAGCCTATCCAGCAGGAGCAAGAGCCTGTTGTAGTTTCCACACTGGATGAACTGCAAGCCGCTATTGATGCCGCCGAAAATGGGGACACAATAGCCTTAGATACCACAATTAAAATGTTAGATGGCGATACCCTTGTCACAGACAAACACATTACCCTTGTCCGTCATGAAGGTTTAAAAAAATCTGGTGGCAGAATGATTGAGATATACGGCGGCGGGGTTGTCAGCGGTTTTTCCTTCGTTGAAAATGGCTTAGTAAGTTCTGCAACAATCACTACACGGGCTGATGGCAAAGGCGAAATTGTTATTGAAAATTGTTCTTTTAAAGCTGCTGGAGATAACAGCGTTTTGCACTTTATAATGGCTGATATAGGCGATTCAGTAACAATTAGAGGATGCACGTTCTATTGTGGTAACGGGTATGTGATATATTCACAAAGAGAAACAAACGTTTTACTTGATTCCTGCACATTCCTCAAAAGCAACTACTATACATGGCAGATGATTGCTGCATATGGCGAAATGGCGGTAGAAAATTGCACTTTTGATGCTGGAACGGGATATACGACAGCAGCATTAGATGGCAAAATTACAATCTCTAATTGCCAAATGAATACAAACTATTTCAAAAAACGGTTTTATCCAAATGTATATTTGGAAGATAAAATATCTGGAGCAGGAACTATTATCATACTCGATGAACCGACAGAGGGAGAAGGCTTTTATGACCTTTTCACAGGCGAAAAAGTAGAACTGCCAATAAAGGGGATTGATGATCTGTCAGTTTTATCTTATATGACAGATGAGCAAGCCGCAGATTACTTTAGTGATGAAAGCCATATTGGGCGATTTGATATTAAAGTTGATGAGCGCAATGGACATTTTGATGAAGATGAATCTGAAGAACCCGGCACTGACCCGGAACAGCCTACAAATCCAGACGTTGACGATCCAAACAATACAGATGATCCCGGCAATAACCCGGATAATGGGGATCAGGATATACCACAGGAACCCACACAGCCCCCGCAAGACGGCAGCGGGGACGATCCAGCAGATACCCCGTCACAGCCCCCGGAGCAGCCCACAGAACCGCCGAAGGATGATACCACGGATAATACCGCAGACACTACACCGAACACGCCACAGCCGCCGCAAAAGCCCTCTGACGGCGATAATAGCGAAGATGATGATTATAACCCTCCAATAGACTATAGACCGTCACAGCGGCCTACAAAGCCCACAGAGGATGATAAGCCGCAGGAGCAGCCTGACATTCCCACTACAGCTAAACCACAGCTTGCTTGTAACGGAGCAGTTATAGACACATCTCGAACTGTTGTGTTGCTTGGCTATGGGGATGGCTTACTCCATGAAGGCGATTCCCTGACACGGGCGCAGTTGGCAACGATTATCTATCGGTTGCTGGATGATGAGTCTATTGCCCAATATAGCAATGAGGGACTGGCCTTTTCCGATGTTGCCACCGATGCGTGGTATGCTCCATATGTCAATGTAATACAGGCAGCGGGGATTGTCAACGGTGTGGGCGGTGGTAGGTATGATCCTAATGGCAAGGTTACATGGGCGCAGATAGTTACTATCCTTACAAGGTTTGTGGAGTCGCAAGAGTACGCCTTACAAAATATCCAATATGAAGGCTGGGCGCAAAGAGCCATAGAAACTGCCGTTGCTAATGGCTGGATCAAGGACAGCGCAGAGTTTGACCCTAACACGGTAATAGGCCGTGGTGCATTGGTGCAACTTGTCAATGGTATCTTAGAACAATACAGGAATTGAAGTGAGGTAAAGTTTATATGGACATTACATATCCCGCAAAAGGAAAATGCTGCTTTTGTGACGGTGAGTATATAAACGGTGGTCATAGTCCCGTACCCATTGTGCATGAGTGCGCTACATCACTTAGATGTTGTGATAAGTGCTATTTGGAAAATGTTGTTCCCACTATTTTGTATAGGAATACGGACGAATATGCCGCCGAAGTCCATAAGCGAGAACAAAAAATACGGAGAAAACTTGCTACACAAGGACTACGCTTGAAAAAGTCCAGAACAAAGAATCATACAGCCGATGATTACGGCGGTTATCAGATTATTGAGATATATTCTAATAGGATTGAAGCTGGGGAAAAATTTGATCTGTCCTTGGAAGATGTTGAGGATTACGCAAACGAAGAATAATAGAAAAGGGACAGCCGCCCATAACAAGCGGTTGCCCCTATCCTTACTGCCTTTACACAAAGATTTTATCTGTGCGCATTATGTATATTGCAGTACATGGTATCTCCCTGCCTATCTCTACAGCATCCATTTTCTGCACAGGTTAGGCTTTTTTCGTGAGAAGCACAATACTTAAACATGGTGTTGCCAGTTGCAACTTTCAAACATCCATCAACACTACAAGTGTGTCTACTACAGTAGTTCCCACCATCAACGCAAGGATACCCACAATTGCTATACCTGCAATTAACGCTCAAAGAATAACTACTCCCTGAATGATTTTGGGTATATGATTTCGCTTGTGCCTGCTTTGCCCTACATCCAAAGCAGTATTCGCTAACGCTGCCACTCCACTTTTTTCCACAGCCTGGGCATCTTTCTGCTGTAACTTCTCCAAGAAATATCAAAACCAAGACAACCGATAGTGCTATCGCTATCTTTGCATATATTGGTTTTAACTTGAGTGAACTTCTTTGATGTAATGGCTTCATTTCAATACCTCTCCCTAATCCTTCATTCCGTTGATTTTGTTGTGGTATATTGTACTCAATAATGTTAGATTCATCACTTGTTATTACTGCCTCATTTGCCACATCGTATAGTGTTTCCTGAGTTTCACCAGAAAGTACATCAAGATTTTCTTGGCCTTGTTCACCAACATTGTTTAGGTATTCCTGATCTTTCAAAGCCATGTACATTTTTTTGGTTTTTTCATCCATGATAAACGTTCTAAAATGATACTTCTCAGTATCCTTGATAAATTGATCAATAAATTTTATATCGAATTTTTTTGAAATTAGATTTTGTACTTGCTCATTAACCAACTGATTAAAGCTGGTATCATAACGAGCCTCTAATACTGCCGCTTTCCTATATGCTTTTTGTAACCTTGCGCGTTCAGTCATCCAGAACATAACTATTTCCCCTTATGAACTCAAAAACAGTCTTTTATATCAGTTATTCGATAATCGAAACGATTACGATCTACTGAACGAATTTCGCTACTTGCCCTATCTACAATAGTGTACTTTTTAGGGCTTTTCCCCTGTAATTTTATGCGGATACTGGATTTATGAGTTAACTTTGCATACTCATTTTGAGTAAGCACCACGATTTCGCCGTTTGACAAATCGTCACTACCACAGATAAAAATGATGTAGGTCTTTAGGCCGCTTTGAATACAACCGTTGATTCGCTCCTTGTCCGTATCTGTCATCGAAAATTGCCATGTACGTTTGTCTACTTCATTACTGGTATACTTCATGTATAAGTAAAAATCTTCACTTGTATCCGTAATCATGCAATATTGACAGGATGTTTCACTGCATTCCACTAAAGAAGGGCATGAGTCATCATTTTTGCTCAAAAACAGTGACAATGCAGCTCCGAAAAAATAATCTCTTTTTTGAATCTTAGACATAAATACACCCCCGCAAGGATTGTACACAGCTATAATATTTTCTCACTTTCCCGGTTTCCAACGATGACCACACTTTAGACAGGTTAATACCGTCTTTCCGCTACCAATAAATCCTGTAACTAAACTAAAACCTCTTGCTCCAGCGTGATATTCAGTTGACCCACATTTAGGACAACAAATAATGTCTTTATCTTTTGCCGGATTGACAAAAGAAACTGGCTCAGAAGAACTGTATATTTGTGCCGCAACGCCTATAGCCTGAAATTTCTGTGCAATTAGGTTTGCCTGATTCTGACTTAACCCGTCTTTTACAATAACATACGGTTCTGCTTGTTCTACAAAGGCTTTAGCCTCTGCAAGACTCGTTCCCATAACCTCCCGCACAATTTTTATACAAGGGATTTTTGTTTGTGAGGTTTCCCTATACGTAGGAATGATTACCTTTTTAGATACTCCAACGTCAGGAATAATTGGTTGCTGGTTTTGAAGTGGATACCCACAATGGATACAGGCAGGAGCCTTATCACTAACCTCTTTGCCGCACTCAGGGCATTTTATCAAAGACATAATTGCTGCTGCACCTCCAGTGTATCTGTAAGATTCAAAATAGTTTTTTCTTTTCTCTTTGCGTATTGCATTGTTTTAGCCGCTCCACCACTGGAACGAACATAGGCGATTACAATATCAGCTTGATCTACCATGTATTGATTAACCTTAACAATTCGATAACGGTAAGGTGTATCTTCCAGTGGCGGTGTAATTATTGAATCAAACCGATTATACCGCTGTTGTGTATAATCGTCAATGTGTGGACGATAATAAGGGAGTATTAGGCAGACTTCGATATAGCGGTATTCCTTTTTGAGTGTCAGACAGACCGAAGCTGCTATGGCGTCAAAATCCCCGTAGTCGCCAATCAAAAAGCTATCAGCCCCCTTCTTTATTTGATCTCTAACAATTTCATGGCATTTTCCCTTTACAAGATCATACTTGCTATACAGTTTGCTATGCCCACAAAAACACACTGTCATATCCGCTTATACAACCTCCCAATGTAGCTTTGACACATTATAACATCTTTACGTGGGCATTTCAACTTCTTTTCGAGTTTTTCAGCCGCCCTTAACATTATGTAGATGTAATACAATGATGCGGTAAGGAGGTTGCCGCTTATGTATATTCAGTTTTTGCGGGACAGGATCACGCAGTTACGCTTACAAAAAGGAGTATCCGAGTATCAAATGAGCCTTGACTTAGGCCATAGTCGGGGATATATTCAAAATATCAGCAGCGGTAAGAGCCTCCCTTCAGTAGAGGGTCTATTTGAAATCTGCGATTACTTCGGTCTAACGCCAGCACAGTTTTTTGATGAGAGCGTGGATGATCCAGCACTGGTAGCGGAGGCCGTTAAAGGGTTGCGGCAACTAAGTGACAGTGATAAGCTGCTGATACTCAACCACATTAACAGATTGACACATGGATAAGGGGGATTAAAATGGGTGACAGTTTACGGAAACTCCCAGAGCGGATTAAGGACTTTTGCAATCTATCAAAAGGCAACGTAGGCGGTGCTATAGAGGCTGTAGCTTCTGAAGTTGTCCCATTTCTCGGCGCAGTTCGCCCTGTTATTGAGGAAACTGACAAAATACGATTATCTCATTTACTTGTCGGACTAAAGCACGGAAACGATTTCGATTTTCAAATTGAGAAATTATATGACTACATAGATAAGCCTGAAAAGGCAAGCTATGTTGTTTCTATGTTTCGTGAATCTCTTATGAGTAGTTCGCATATTGTAAATACTATAATGGGAATTCAATTATCAAAGATGATAGGTGGGAACTCAGATATAACACAAGAAGATTTGATTATCTATGATGCCCTGATTTCGTTTAATGATTTTGATGCGAAGAATTACAAATTAATTTACGAGTTGACACAAAACGATCCATTTAGAACAGACGATGGCATTTGTATAAATGATGCTTCTTTGCGCCAATTACCTAACTATGATGGTTTGATGGTTACAGTATCAAAATCTGAAAAGGTTGGATTACTTACATATCTTCCAGCGGCTACATATGATGAGGGAGAAATGAAAGCAATGGCTACAGGATCGTTTTACTTGATTAACAAATTTAGCAAGATTTTTTATGATATGATTTGCGAAGCATTTACAATTTGTGAATAGTCTATGACGGGCACAGTTGATAAGGCTGTACCCGTCGTTTTATTATGAGAAAGTTGTCTCACAATTTTCCGAAGATAATATTGTTTTGTAAAAAGAACAGGACGTTCGATGACACGTCCTGTTCGAATATTATTCAAATGTCACGCCAAGTTTTTCAGCAATTTCTTCCGGGGACATACCAGCTTGTTTAGCCTTGTCAATCACCATTTTCATCTTCTGAGCCTTAGTCATGCGGGGCTTTTTGGGGGCAAGCACTTCAGCCTTGCGCTGCTCCAATTTTTTGATTGCGTCTTTGTGGGCGGCAATTTTAACATCAATCTCTGCTGCAATTTCTTCAGGGGAACGGCGAACACGCTTTTTGACTTCCTCACTCATAAAGTGAATCCTCCTTAAAGATGATAGATTTATTATAGCATATTGCCATTAAGAAGTAAACAGATAAAGAGGAATTTTCAAAGTAGATTTAATGGATTGGATTGCTGAATTGTCGTTTCGTGGGTGGGATGAGCCACGTGTTTTGAGTAGATGTACTTTAGCGGCTGGACGATTTGAAAACCCGCAGAAAGTGTAAAGTACCCCCGTGACATTGTAGCCACGGGGGAAGGGGGATCAGCTATTGAGTTGAGGCCAGCTTATAAAAAGAAGTCCTCTTTAGTCCTGTTTGCTCCATTGCTATTTTAGCGGTAATTTGTCCCGCTTTCCATGCTTTGTATACTTCTGTCCAATTATCAGGATAGGCTACAGCGGGACGGCCTAAATGTTTTCCTTTAGATTTTGCCGCCGCTATGCCCTCTGCTTGACGCTGCCGTATCGTTTCACGCTCCTGCTGGGCGATACTGGAAAGAACCTCCACAAGAATATTGTTTACCATATCAAGCACCCATTCCTGCCCTGCTGGATAGTCAATCATAGTTGTCGGTAAGTCCAGCACCTTCAAACGGATACTATTTTCTTTAAAATACTCCAATTCACTTTTAATATCGGCTTTGTTCCTGCTCAGTCTGTCGAGAGACTTAATTACCAACGTATCACCACGGCGCAACAGAGCCGTTTTAAGGGCTGTGTATCCCCGCCTGTCTAAATCTTTGCCTGATTCCTTGTCAGTGATTATGTCTCGTTCCTTTGCTCCTATAGCGGCAAATGCCGCAAGTTGACGGTCAAGATTTTGTTCTCTGCTGGATACTCTGGCATAGTACCATGTTCGGCTTTCCATGTAGTCCGCTCCTTTCCTGTATCTGCTTCCAGTATAACAAGCGTGGCGGTATCTGCACAGTTTAATTATTCGCAAAGGTCGTTTAATTTTCGGACATATTCAAAAAAGAAAAATAAACATTTATGGATGCAAAAGTTTACCCGAAATGGGGTGTCTGTAAAGGTAGACTTTTTCAGAACCATATCGGATAGAAAACAGGGCAACGAAAACCGCTCTGTATGAAAGATTGTTGTATTTCTGGTTATTGATCCCGCTGCATTTTTTCTTTTATCGCTGTTCTGATAAATCCAGCCTTCGTTAGATTATGGGCGGCACAATATGCCTCTAATGTTTCTGCTTCTTCTTTTGGCATTGATAATTTTACTTGTTTATAGTTTTCTTTTATATATTTGTCGTTTGCTTTCCTTTGTGACGCAGACAAGGCCATGTTCTCACCACCATCCATATATTAGTACAAATATAATAGCATTTACCTTTTGATCTGTCAACTCAAATTTGTGAAGTTGTGCAATCTGTATATATTAGTACCAATATATTTGTACGTTTCATCAATAGACATATTAGTACTAATATGCTATACTATAATCAGAAAAAGGGAGAACAAAAGAAACTCCCTAAAAGATGAAACCGGGACAGTTGAGAGTATAAAGGCGCAGCGGGAACCCGGCAATCCCACATAAGGCGCAACCGGGAGGCGGGACACTCCCGAAGAAAACAGATTAGCCCCGCAAGCCTGAAGCGAAAGAGGGCAAATCCAAAACTACTATAAAGGAGATTATTGCAATGAGTATCAACGAAATGGAAACCAAAATCGCCAAAATGCAGGAATGGGAAGCCCTTGCAAAAGAAGCCGCAGAAATGGCGGAGTCCATTAAGGACGAGATCAAGGCTGAAATGCTCAAGCGGGACACGGAAGAATTAGAGGCAGGGCGGTTTATCTGCCGCTGGACAACTGTACTTGCTAATCGTTTCGATACCACGGCATTTAAAAAGGTTATGCCTGATGTGTATAAGGCTTACACCAAACAGAGCCAGAGCCGCCGTTTCACTGTCAGCGCATGAAAAAGGCCACTTGTCTAACCGCCGACCAAAGCAAGTAGACAAGCAGCCCTGCAACCGCCACGGGGGCGGGTACGAGTATATTGTACACTACCCGCTCCCTCACGTCAACTTTAAATTTCCGACATGGAAGGGAGTATATATCATGAAAGAGATCATCAAAACCAGTCGCCTTGCTGGACAACTCGAAAAACTGTACAATAAGATCAACGCAGACTTCTTCAGTGGTGAACTGGCAGCACCAATTATCACTATTCAGTCAACGCCACGGGCATACGGACATTATACAATGTATGATGCTTGGAGTGTAAAGGGCGAAGGCCGCAGAGAAATCAATATTGGAGCCGGAACCCTTGATAGGCCGATTGAAAATATTGTTGCAACCCTCCTGCATGAGATGTGCCATCAGTACAGTAACGAAGTATTAAACGTGCAGGATTGCAGCAACCACGGCATATATCACAACAAGCAATTCCGCAAAGTTGCCGAAGCCCACGGTTTGATTGTAACCAGATCAGAGAAATACGGATGGAGCCACACAGAGCCTTCAGATTCCTTGATAGAGTGGATTATTGAAAATGAGATACAGGAAATCCAGTTGAACCGCAACGAGGCCAGCGGCATACGGATTGCAGGAGGAAATGCAGCCGCCAGCGGTGGAGCCTCCACCACGGGAACCACAAAAGGCCATTATCGCCGCTACGTCTGCCCGAAATGCGGCATGATTGCCAGAACTACCAAGGATGCGCATTTGATTTGCGGAGATTGCCTTTGCCCGATGATCTGAAATTTAAATGCTAACATATACTTAGCTGTCCTAACGGCTTGACGGGGAGAAAGGCCAGATGATGACATACGGCGCACAACAGTTGTTAGAAATACTGCATGAAGATATAAACACATATCAGGTAGCCGCTGACCATTTCCAGTTAAAGGGCGAATTTGGCAGCATGGAGCGATTTGCCGGGAAGGTTGAAGAGGCAAAATCAATAGTAACGTGGATCAACCATTTTGCAGATATGCACGAAATATAATAAAAAGGATGATTTATAGATGATTTTCGGGATTTTTCACCTTGGAGGGAAATTTATCAAGGAAAAATTAGCTGAAATAAGCGCACAGGCCACGGTGGAACAATGGAACAAAGAGATTGCCGCAATGCCTGTATGGGATGGTGTAGAGCGGCAGATCAGAGAACACAACCAATTTTATGGTATATCTCAGGATTGGTATAAGGTTGGCGTGAGGTTTGGCGGTGATCCCAATAAATGGAGAAACATCAGCTTAATAGACGTTCAGCACAATCGGGAGTTTTGGAGCAGCGGTCTAACTCCCGCAAACTTCGCAAAAGAATACTTCTTGAAAAGGTATCAGGAAAATCCACACTGGAATGATCACTACATAGAAGATGTGTTCCGATGCTTGTATTTGTGGGATGCAGACGGCAACGAAATCCGGGCGGATATTGGAAGCCTTTACCACGGAGAACTTATAATATACATGGTAGCTATCCAGACCCTAAGTACACCGAAGAATTGAATATTAATATTGAATAGAGAGCGATTCCCCAAAGCCGCCCCTACCGATGAACAGGTAAGGGCAGAAATTTTTGATTTGCCTATTGACAAAATTAAATAGGCGGAATATAATAAGCCTGTAGAAAAAATTTAATAGGCGGTGTAAAAATGAATGGGTTAAAATACATTCGTGAGAAGTTTGGCTTATCAGGTGCCGCACTTGCAAAAAAACTGACGGTATCCCAACCAACAGTATTTGAGTGGGAGCATGGAAAACGAAAAATCCCTGTTGATCAACAGGAAAAGCTATCGAAAATGTTCAATGTTCCTTCAGAATACTTCGGAGAGATTTTAGAAAGTCAAATTGATGAAATTGACCGTTGCCTTGAGATGAGTAGGAGCGATGATGAAATTGACCATGAATTTGAGGAAAACGAACAGGCATTAAAACAACTGAAAATCTCATTGCAGCGGATAGGGAAAATTCTTAAATCCAAGGCAAATAAGTTTGATGTTTTCTCTGATTACACAGACCATCTTATTAGATGTAGTAAAATATGCAATCAGTTTGCGGATGTGTTGGAAATGTATGGAGCGGATCAGATGCTTCAGAGAATCCTAACCGCCATGATTTTTGCGAAAGGAGATGAGAGCGACAAAGACAGTAATCTTACCAAGGCATTACGGCAAGAACTTTTACGAAGGGAGGAAGCCAAAGAAGAATATGAAGAAATGAGAAAACTAACAGACAATGAAAATCTTTATTAAATTAAAATGAATAGGAGAGATGCGAAACGGAGCAGTATATCAATGATATTATAAATGAAAGCGAGATTGAAAATTGGTTTCCGCAAAAACCTGTTCTGATACAGGCGCAGACTGGAAAAGGTAAAACTTATTGGATTACCCATAACTTGTATGATTATCTCCGGGCCAGAGGACTACGTTGTCTGTATCTCATTCAAAGAGAACGGACGAAAGAGCAGTTACAGAAGGAGTTTGTCGGAAAAACTGAAACATTAACTTTAATGACATATCAATCGCTGGAAATGTCGGTATTGTGGCAAAAAAGTATTGGAGAATTTGATTATATTGTCGTTGATGAAGCGCAGTATTTTACAAATGATGGAGCCTTCAATGACAATACAGATGTGTCTTTTGACTGGATTTTTAATCAGGAACAAGCAGTAAAAGTATTTATGTCCGCTACGATGGAGAGCTTCAGATACTATCTACTTAGTAAATCTATTATTTGGCATCAATGCAATATTCCTTATAGCTATGGGTACATTAATACATTGACCTTCTTTTATGGTGATGATCAATTAGAACATATTGCCACAGAAGTTATTCAACGTGGCGGAAAAGCTGTATTTTTTATTCAAAGCACCGAAAAAGCACTGAAATTATACCAAAAATTTGAAAAATCCATGATTTTTTCCTGCTCAAAATATAATAGCAAATATAAGAAATACATGAATGAATCCTTGATAGCGTCTATTGTTCAGGATGAGACTTTCCCAACTGCTATTTTAGTTACAACGTGTGCCTTGGATAGTGGATTTAACCTTCGGGATTCTGCAATAGATACTATTGTGATAGATGTACTGGAGCCTGAAGCTGTGATCCAATGTGTTGGACGCAAAAGGACTGTTCATAAGAGAGACAGCATTGACCTCTATATACGTGGGAGAACTAAGCAACAACTTAATGGCCTTCTACATTCGATCCAGTCTGATATACGCTCAATCATTAAAAGAGATACAGATGAATATGAATACCACATTTCCAACAAAAGACAGAACAGTGACAATCATCTTGTGGTAAACCGATTTGTTAAGTATGATGCAGATGGGCAAGCGTTATATGTGAAAGCTAAGAATGAGGCAAAAGTTTCAAGGCTGATGTATTTATGTAACAATCTGCTGCCGAAAATGTTGGAAGAAAATGAAGGATATAATAAATATCTTGCCAAATGGTTTGGATTCTATATCGAGGAAAAAGATAAGTATTTATATAGCACGATCTCCACAAAAAAGTCAAATTTGCGAGATTTTCTTAATAGTATTTCTGGTATTGAAATGCTAACTCCAAAAGACCGTATTCCATTAATAGAAGAAATCCATGCAACCAACAAAAAGGGGAAACTGCTGAAGCGAGTGGATACCTTAAATAATGTCCTAAAAGAAAGTGGATACCCTCATAGGATATTAGTTTACACTAAGACTATAAAAGAGAGCGGAGAGGCCAAGAAGTACAATAGGGTGTGGAAAGTCGTTAATCCAGTAGTGGCATAATGAGATACTGGATACAAACGGGGGGAATCCTTCTACATAGGAAAACCATCCAAAGGTATCCTTATCAGCTACATATGTCCCCGCACAGGGGGAAAGGTTTTGTTCGGCACAGCGAAAAGTTTTTGTTCCCCTGTTCGGGGAAAAGGCTTTGTTATCTTTGCGTCTATTTGCCGCTTTGAGGCGGCATAGACTCCAAGATAAAAGTTTGGCCCCTCAAGGGGCAAGGTTAATATAACAGATTGGAAGGAGGAATGATGATGTATCAGACTGTTGATCCAGTAGTGGACAAATCCAGAAGCCCGGAGTTACAGCGGGACGAATTAAGCACCTTGATTCTGAATGGATTGTTTAGCGGTGAAATAAAGGCACGATCCATAATCCGTGATCAGGTTAAGAAGTTGCCTATTGACAAAATTGCAAGTTATACTGCTTGCCTGAAAACCAACTTAGAGCCAGTCAGTATTACGCTCAAGGCAAAAGACGAAGCAAAGAACTTCCGCAACGCATATGCCCGTGTAAGATATATTCTTGCGATACCTAACAGGTATGTTGCGTGGTGATACTATGGTCATCGTGAAAACTGCTTAAACTAAGGCGATTTGGGCAGATTTTAGCATGATAAAATGCGCTTATTATGTCATCGAAAGTGTCATCGTGAAAATACCTGTAGTACAGACATTTTGGACGAAAAACGCCCCTAAATATCGGCAAAATCTGTCAATCGGAGAAAATCCGAGGATGTTTTGAGTAAAAGTTATTTTTTAATTAAACAAGACAACACACTTTATAAGTTTTATATATACAAGAAGTTTACAAAATCTAACAAGGAAGCAGAAGGAGTGAAAAATTATGATGCAATTATAGATAGTTGCGGGAAGGAGCAAAAATGATTGATATTCCTATTTGGGAAAAATACACGCTTTCTGTTGATGAAGCTGCTGCATATTTTCGCATTGGGCAAAATAAGTTGCGGCAGATTATTGATAAAGACAAAAATGCGGATTATTTGTTGTGGAATGGGAACAGGCCGCAGATAAAACGCATTAAATTTCAGCAATATGTAGACTGTCTTTGCTCTATTTAGGAGAAAACCAATATAATTGAAAGGGGGCAATTTCTCCCTTGAAAAATCTGTTCTGAGAGGTTATAATAAACATACTGTGTTCGGATTCTTTTCAGGGAGTGGAATTATTATGCCTGAAAAGAGAAAAGACAGCAAGGGCAGGAATCTCCGCCAAGGGGAACTGCAACGCAATGATGGTAAGTACGAATACCGATATATTGACTCGAAGGGAGTGAAGCACAGCGTATATAGCTGGCAACTGGTAGATTCAGATAAGATACCCGCTGGCAAACGGAGTAAGGAATCTTTACGGGCGATGGAGAAAAGAATTGCCCGTGATCAGGATGATGGGATTGATACGTATGGTGCGTCCCGTACTACCCTTAATGCCTATTATGACGATTATATTACGTCAAAAAGGGAACTGAAACCATCTACTGCTACCAACTATAGATATATGTACGATCACTATGTCCGTGATGAGATTGGGCACAGGAGTATTGCAGCTATTAAGTACAGCGACATACGTAAGTTTTATTTGTCTCTGATCCATGACAAGGGTTTTAAACCTAACAGCATGGAGATAATTCACACGGTGTTGCACCCAGTTTTTGAAACGGCTGTGCGGGATGGAATGATTAGACTTAACCCGACAGACGGTGTGATGGCTGAAATAAAGAAAAGCCATAACTGGGAGAAACCGAAGCGACACGCCTTGACAGAGGCGCAGCAGACCGCATTTGTAGACTACATTGCAGGATCAAGGACATATAGACACTGGTTACCTTTGTTTACAATTCTGCTTGGAACGGGTTGCCGGGTTGGTGAGGTCATTGGCTTGCGATGGGAAGATTGTGATTTCCAAGAAGGTATTATTTCAATCAATCACAACCTGATTTATCGTCTACAGGACAGTGGCAAGGTCGAATTTCACATTACCACGCCAAAGACCAAGGCAGGAGAGCGTATAGTACCCATGCTTGGAGAAGTCAAAAGTGCATTGCTTCAGTTGCGGCTTCAGCAAATGCAAACAGGATTTTGCAAAGCCGAGGTTGATGGGTACAGTGGATTCATCTTTTCTAATCGCTACGGTGACTGTCTCAGTCCCCATTGTATCAACCGGGCGATTGAACGGATTAGCCGGGACTATAACGCACAGGAAGCGGAACAGGCGAAAAAGGAACGCCGGGAGCCTATAATCCTTCCGCATTTCTCGGCGCATAACCTCAGACATACTTTCTGTACCCGCTTCTGTGAGAATGAAACCAATCTAAAGGTGATTCAAGAAATCATGGGCCATGCGGACATTTCAACTACTATGGACATTTATAACGAGGCCACGAAGGAGAAAAAGCAGGAGAGTTTTGCTAATTTGGAAGGCAAAATCAAGATCAGCTAAGTATACCTGATTTTACACTTCGTTTTACACCTTTTCGCCGCAAAGTTGCGAGAGTAAAAGGGAGGATTCAGCATGAACGCTTTAAAAATGTATGGGAATAGCACGAAAACGAGAGCATTTGACCCCATATGGATGTTTCATGCTTTAATCCCCACCATGAAGCCTCTGGACTGATTTCACAGTAACATTTACGGGAGGAGGCGCGGCCATGGAGCGGATTACCAGCAGGACCAACCCGCTGTGTACCCATTTCCGGAAGCTGGCCTCCTCCAGATACGCCGCCGCGGCCTCCAGGCCGCTGCGCACCGTCTCCGGGTCCGGCCCGGATAGGATGCCGATGAACTCCCCCGCCAGGGCGGTGCTGGAGGCGTTGATCTCCGGCCCCCGGGACGAGGGCCTGTCCGCCCTGCTGCCCCCGGAGCTGACGGTGCGGGCGGCCTGGGTGGACGACGGGGTGTGCTACGCCGACCTGTCGGGCGCGCTGCTGGCCGCGCCGCCGGAG
>OFGO01001309.1_pt1 | contig 18837 bp, 23 predicted proteins | sample 1521761 | NCBI WGS metagenome assembly OFGO01 (sample SAMEA3504128, study PRJEB24116) | mouse gut metagenome | biome: mouse gut; feature: mouse-associated habitat; material: faeces | place: Denmark | collected 2011
TTGGTGGTTTTTCACAATCTAGATTATTTAAAGTCGTTAGAGAAAGGCACAGTCTTTGTTATTATATATCATCTAGTTATGGTGCATTTAGTGGTATCATGACAGTTAATGCTGGAATTGAAGGTAGTGATTATCAAAAAGCAAAACAGTTAATTGATGAGGAATTAAAGAATATTCAAAATGGCGATTTTAGTGATGATGAAATAAATTTAGCGAAATTAATGTTGAAAAGTTCACTTACTAAAACTAAAGATGAGCCAATGAGTTTAATTACATTAGCTTATAATCGTGATTTAACAGGCAAACAAGAATCAAATGAAGAATATCTTGATAAGATATTAAAGGTTACTAGGGAAGAAATAATTGCAGCAAGTAAAAAGGTGCATTTAGATACTATCTTCTTGCTTACAGGGAGTGATAAATAATGGAAAAATTATATTTTAAAACACTAAAAGAAACTTTGTATCATGAAACAATGGATAATGGTTTAGAAGTATTCTTACTTCCAAAGCCTGGTTTTGAAAAAACTTATGGTTTATTTACAACAAAATTTGGTGCTATTGATACAACCTTTGTCCCAATTAATCAAGATGAGATGATCAAGGTCGAAGATGGAATCGCTCATTTTCTTGAACATAAAATGTTTGATATGAATGGTAGTGATGCTTCAGATGAATTTGCTAAACTTGGTGCAAGTACAAATGCTTTCACTTCATCAAGTCGTACTGCTTATTTATTTAGCACTACTACAAATGAATATCCATGTATTGAATTATTGTTAGACTTTGTTCAAAAATTAGAAATCACACCAGATAGTGTTGAAAAAGAAAAAGGTATTATTGGTCAAGAAATTAAAATGTATGATGATGATCCTGATTGGCGTGTTTATTTTGGTTCAATTCAAAATTTATACTGTAATCATCCTGTAGCTGTAGATATTGCTGGAACTGTAGAAACAGTAAACAATACTACTAAAGAAATGTTAGAACTCTGTTATAATACCTTCTATCATCCTAGTAATATGATGCTTTTTGTAGTTGGAAATATTGAAGCTGATAAAGCAATTTCTGTTATTAAGGAAAACCAGGCTAAAAAAGATTTTAAAGCAGCTAAAGAAATTGTTTGTCAAAAAAATATTGAGCCTTGTAATATTAAGACTAAAGAAGAAATATTGACAATGGATGTAGAGATGAATAAGATCATTGTTTCAATTAAAATAAATGAAATTTTAAATGATTTATATTTCGCAAGGGGCGAATTTAAAGCAGCAGGCGGTGGATTTGTTGTTGAATTTACAAATAAAAATGGTTCAACTAATCTTGTAAAAAATCCTCATTATCAAGTGATTGCAGATTTGAGTGACCGGGCATTAAAATACTTAAACGAACTGGGATTGACACCAACAGGGCTGAAAAAAATAAGAGACAAAAAGGCTAAAACAAAAACCAGTAAATTGGATAGTATTTTGAGTAATTTTGATGAAGAGTAAAAAACTATCGGAACTTATCGAAATAAAAAAATGGTGTCAAAATGTAATTGCTGGCAAGATTATTGCTAACAACTACCGAATAAAAGCCTGTGAAAGGTTTTTAAGAGATTTGGAAAATCCAAAATGGGAATTCAAAGAAAAATCTGCTGCATTTGTTGTCAGGTTTATTGAAAAAACATTTGCCCATATCAAAGGCCCAGCAAGAGATAAGCTGTTCAAGCTTGAAATGTGGGAAAAATTTATATGCTATAACATTGCCGGATTTTACATAAAGGGAACAACAGAAAGGCGCTTCAAAGAAGCGCTTATTTTTCTGCCCAGAAAAAATAGTAAAACTTTTTTTGCATCCGCTTTAGCATGGGCATTGGCATTTTTAGATAGACGTTCATTTTCAAATGTTAACATTGTTGCAACAAAGTTAGATCGTGCACTTGAAGCTTTTAATAACATAAGAGACAACATAATTCGTCTTGGTGAATATGAAAACTTCAGAATAATAGACAATAATGCGGAACATTCCATCAGCAGAAAATTTGATGATGGTGAAATGCGAATACAAGCACTTGCTGCAGATAGTAAAAGAGCAGATGGAATAAACGGAAATATATTCATTCTTGATGAAATTCACGCTTATAAAAGCGAGAATGATTATTTTGTTTACAAGCAGGCCATGAAGGCTTATATAAACAAACTGCTTATAGGAATCACTTCTGCAGGCTCTAATCCCAACTCGTTTTGTTTTCGCAGAGTTAAGTATTGTAAAGATATTTTGGACGGAAAATCACAGGATGACGAATACTTCATTTTTATTTGTGAAGCTGACAATTCGGATGATTATATCAATCCTGTTGAACACGAAAAGGCAAACCCAAATTACAACGTTACAATAAGACCGCAAGATATTTTAAATGAAGCCTTGCAGGCACAAAATGATCCATCAGGCAGAAATGAGTTTTTAAATAAATCATTAAACATCTATACCAATTCAACAAAAAGCTATTTTTCACTTACGGAAGTTGTTACAAGTGATGAAAAATATAACTATACATTGGAGCAACTCGCAAAGTTGCCGATTGTTTGGTATGGTGGGGCAGACTTATCAAAAATGCATGACCTTACAGGAGCTTGTATTTATGGCAGATATAAGAATACAGACATTGTTATTTCTCATGCGTTTATACCTGTTATAACGGCGCAGGAAAAGGCAGACAAAGATAATATACCTTTCTTCTGGTGGAAAGAACAAGGCTGGCTTACTTTATGCAATAGTGAAACTGTTGAGTATGAAGATGTAGTGAGATGGTATTTAGAACTCAGAAAAATGGGATTTGGAATTCGTGTTGTAGGTTATGACCAACGTTATTCTTACGAATTTGTTTTGAAAATGAAAAAAGCCGGATTCAGAATGAGAAATCAGCTTCAGAGATACGTTGAAAAAACTGAAGCATTTAGATCCATTGAAACAGCAATCAAAACACAGCAGTTCTATTATTTGCATAACAAAGCCTTTGAATATTGCATTTCAAATGTTAAAGCAATTGAAGATAGCGATGATTTTGTAAGGTTTGAAAAAGTACTGCCAACACAAAGAATAGACTTGTTTGATGCGGCAGTTATTGCAAACAAACAATTGCTTATAGATAACAGAAAAGGAAAGAAGGTTGAAGATTGGCTCAACAGTTAAGACAAATAAAAAATGTCAGATTGGCAAACAAGGGGCAACAGAATAGAAATAGCTGCTCGTTCTTGTTCGCATCTGATTTTAATGAGATGTTATGCAGTGGCTATACTCCGCTTTCTAAAAATCCGGAAGTATTGGCAGGAATTGACAAAATAGCTGATTTAGTTTCAAGTATGACAATTCATTTGCGTAGTAATGGAAAAAACGGAGATGAACGAATAAAGAACCCTTTATCACGTATGATTGATATTTCGCCAAACAAATATATGACGAGAAAAACATTTATTTATAATATCGTCAAAGAAATGCTTATCACAGGTGATTCCGTAGTGATGCCGTTATTCGAGAATAGTTATGTCGATAATTTAATACCTCTTCCAACAAGTCAAATTTCATTTGTTCCTGAGGGATATGGCTATTATATTTTGATTAATGGTAAAAAGTTTTCGCCAGATGAAGTATTGCATTTTCCGAATAATCCAAAGCAGCCATATCCGTGGAAAGGGAATTCTTACGAAGTAAATTTAAAAACTATTGTAAATACACTTGCACAGGCTGCTGAAACAAGAAACGGTTTTATGAAAAGCAAATGGAAACCGTCACTAATAGTTAAGGTAGATGCTTTAGTGGATGGATTTGGAAAGCCTATTTCAAGGTCAAAAATATTACAGAATTACATTGAAAGTACAGAAGCCGGTGAGCCGTGGCTTGTTCCTTCCGATACATTTGAGATTCAAGAAGTAAAACCGCTTTCTTTAAATGATTTAGCTATTAATGATTCCGTTAATATTGATAAAAAAACAGTTGCAGCCGTTTTGGGAATTCCGGAATTTCTTGTTGGAGTTGGAAACTTCAATAAAGACGAATGGAATAATTTTATTTCAACGAAAATCAAATCTATTTGCAATATTATTGAACAAGAAATAACCAAAAAATTAATCATAAATCCTGATTGGTATATCCGATTCAATGCTCGTTCCTTGTATACATACGATATTTCAGAGCTTTCCACGGTGGGAGCTAATTTATACACAAGAGGCATTATGACGGGTAATGAAGTACGAGACTGGGTTGGAAGTGATCCAATCGAAGGCTTAGATGAATTGGTTATTTTGGAAAACTATATTCCACAAGGAATGATAGGAGATCAAAAGAAACTTCAAGGAGGAGGTGAAAACAATGGAAGTTAGAATGCTTAATATTGAATCAATGAAAATTCGTGAAGCAGAAAATGGTAATCCTATTATTGAGGGGTATTTTGCAAAATTTAACGAGTTTTATGAAATATGCCCCGGATGGAAAGAAAAAATCAGCCCCGGAGCATTTGATGAATATTTAGCAAGCGGCAGTGAAATAAAGGTTTTATGGAATCATGATAGCAATATTGTTTTAGGCAGCAGGTCAAATGGAACTGCTGTTTTTTATTGTGATGAAGTAGGACTTTTTGGAACTGTTGAAATCAATAAACAGGATTCCGATGCGATGAATGCATTAGCAAGAATCCGCAGGAAGGATGTTACAGGTTGTTCATTTGGATTTGATATTAAATCAAAAGAACGAACATATGAGGATGATGGAGCAATTCTTGACGATATAAAAATTGTTTCGCCTTTATATGAAGTTTCACCATGTACATTTCCTGCTTATGAAAACACAGAAATTCATGCAAGAAATAAGCAAACGCTTGAAGAAATCAAAAACGAAAAAAGAGAGAGTTTTCAGGCGTGGAAAAAAACAATTTTAAATAAAATAAAAGGAGAGTAGTCATTATGGCACTTAAAGCACTTGTATTATCCAAAAAAATTCAGGAAAGAAAAAAAGATTTGGAAGCTTTGAATATAACAAAGCGAAATCTTGAGCAGCAGGCTAAGGAATGTGAAGAATCATTGAATGAGCTTGATGAAAATTCAACAGACGAGGAAAGAAAAGTTGTTGAAGATGAAGCGGAGAGAATTGATTCTGAAAGTTCTGAAAACGAAGCTGAAATCAAAGCAGCTGAAGAAGAAATACGCAGTTGGGAAAGAGAAATTGAAGAACTGCGTTCAAAAACCGATTCTATACCAAGAGAATCAAAATTACCAAACGAAAGAAAGGATATTAAAAACATGCAGACAAGAAAATTCTTTAATCTTACACCAGAGGAACGCAACCAGCTTTTTGCTTCGGAAGAAGTAAGAACATTCTTAAAAGATTTCAGAGAAAAAGGACTGGAAGCATCAAGTCAGAACAGAGCAATAAGCGGTGCGCAGCTTGGAATACCAACAGTTCTTCTTGATATTATAAGAGAAAATATTATTAACTACTCTAAGCTTATCAATAGAGTGAGATTACGCAGCGTTAACGGTAAATCACGTCAGATTGTAATGGGAACAATTCCGGAAGCTGTATGGACTGAAATGTGCGCAGCTATTAACGAAATAGATTTTGGTTTCAACCAGGTTGAGGTTGATGGCTATAAATTAGGCGCATTAATTTATATTTGCAAGGCAACCTTGGAAGACAGTTCAGATATTGACCTTGCATATGAAATTGTTGAAGCTCTGCTCATTTCACTCGGTATTGGTATTGACAAAGCAATTCTTTACGGATATGGAACAAAAATGCCGCTTGGTATTGCTGTAAGACTTGCACAGACATTTGAACCAAGTGACTATCCGCAGCAGGCAAGACCATGGGAAGACCTTTCATCACATTTAATAACCATTGATGAATCTGTAACAGGAATTGATTTCTTTAAGGAAATCGTTAAAGCCGGCGGACTTACTAAGGGTAAGTATTCAAGAAGCACCAAATTCTGGGCAATGAACGAAAGTACATATACCAATATTAAAATTCAGGGAATGACTGCTAACGCTGAAGGTAAGATTGTTACGATTGAGGAAGGCATCATGCCGGTTGCCGGCGGCGATATTATAGTATTATCAGATGATATTATTCCTGATAATAATATCATTGCCGGTTATGGTGATCTCTATTTACTTGCTGAAAGAGCAGGCTCAAATATTGAGCGTTCCGATGATTACAGATTTGCAGAAGACCAGATTGCGTTTAAAGGCACTGCCAGATATGATGGCACTCCTGTTATTCCTGAGGCCTTTGTTGCAATTGGTATAGGCACAGCACCGACAACATCAGCAACATTTGCAGGAGACAAGGCTAACGATGCCACTCTTGCAGATTTAGTTATCGGAGAAGAAAGCCTTTCACCAGTATTTAATTCTGCAAAGTACGATTACACCGTAACTGCCGCAAATGCTGATGCAACAATTTCTGCAGTGCCATCACAGGCTGGAGCACAGATTGAAATGACATTTGATGATAAAAAGATTGTTAATAATCAGAATGTCAAATTCACCAAAGGCTCACATAAGCTTGTAATTACTGTAAACAAAGGGCTTTCAACAATTACATATACTGTTAATATTACAAAGGCTGGTGCATAAAAATGACTAAAACGGAAAGACTGGCACTCTTAAAATCAGATTTGCAGATGTTAACAGATTCAAATGATAGCTTTCTTTTAAAGTTATTAGAGTTTTCAAAGAAGGAAATTGAAAGAGAGGGTGCCGTTCTTTCTGATAACATTGAATGCAACATGCTTATTGTTCAGTATGCAGCTTATTTATTTAGAAAAAGGGCATCGGGGGAAACTTCGATGCCTCGCTTTTTAAGATATAGTTTGAACAATTTAATTTTATCTCAAAAAGGCAGTGAGAAGATTTGAAAACATATGATGATGGAATTGCTAAGATATATCAAACAAAGAATACGGCCAAGCCGGGTGAAATGCCTGCTGGTGAATTGGAATATAAAACTAAGTTTTGCTTTTCATTTTATGAACTTGGAATAGCACGGTTTTATCATGCCATGCAAAATGGTCAGAATATATCTGCAGTTATAGAAACATATTTTGAAAAAAACATCTTTGTTAATGATATTGCAGTTTTTGAAGATGGTTCACAATTCCATATAAGAATGGTGCAGCCGGTAGTTAATGAAGAAGGCTTGCGTGTTATGCGAATTTCTCTTGAAAGGACTGAGCATAGTTTTGAAATACCAAAAGATAATTGATTGCTTATTATCTGTAACTTCAAACGTGTTTCATTTTTTTGCGAAAAATGCAGAATATCCATATATTGTTTGGAAGGAAAGTGGAGAAGGCAGCGAGGTTGCAGCAGATAATCAAAAACTACAGTGTTCAATAAGTTTTGATATTGATTTGTATTTCAAAACTGTTGATTACGAATTTATTAAAAAGCTTGAAAAAGCTTTTAATACAAACAGAATATCATTTCAGCTTACTGATGTTGAATATGATGAAAACTCACAATTCATCAATTATCATTATGAGGTGGAAATTTAGTGGCATATTTAGATATTGGAAAAGGAATTAAACTAACTATTAACAGTTACGATAGGTTGGATCAAGGATTGGAAGGGTGTATCAAGCCTGCCGTATACAACGGTGCTGCGTATATGAGCAAGGAAATAATGAATGCATTGCAAGCATTACCTACATATGACAGAAAAGACGGAAGCGGACTTCCTCCATATATGCCCAATGGTCAAAAAGCACATAGTATTTCTTCTGTTCAAAAACAAGATATAATTAATGGCTTTGGAATTGCAGCATTTGAAAATAAAAATGGTTTTATTAATGTTAAAATCGGTTTTGATGGCTATGGAAGTTATAAAACAAAAAGTTTTCCAAGAGGAATTCCCAATGTACTAATTGTACGTTCTTTGGAAAAAGGCACAAAGTTTTTACGGAAAAATAACTTTGTTACCAGAACAGTGAAATCAAGTTACAATAAAACAATCAAAATTCTTGAAGAAGAATTTAATAAAAATATTTCAAAGGAGCTATAATATGGCAATTAAAGGTTTAGCGATACCTTTCTTAGGTAAATACGAAAATAACGATGGAAGTGTTTCATATTCACAGCCAACCGTAGCAGGTGCAGCAGTTGAATATGGCGTTTCTTGGACTACATCTGATGATAACCCTCTTTATGCAGATAATGCCATTAAAGAGAATGACAACGGCACATTTCAGAGCGGAGAGCTTACACTCGGAACAGATGATTTAACCGAAAATGTAAGTAAATTTGTTCTTGGACTTAAAACAAAAGAAGTTTCATATGGTGCCGGTAAAAAAGTAAATGTAACCGTTTATGATGACGATGCGAAGGCACCATACTTTGGATTCGGCATAATCGAAACGCATCAGATTGACAATGCGGACTCTTTTCGTGTTGTTTTCCTTCCTAAAGTACAATTCAAATTACCTGAAAATGCGGCAACCACAAAGGGCGAAAGTATCGAATGGCAAACACCATCCATTACTGCCACTGTTTTTCGTTCCGATCAGGCAGATGATGAAAACAAACATCCATGGATGGAAGATGCATGGTTTGATAATGAGGCGGATGCAATTGAATATTTAAAATTCCGCTGCGGCGAAACTGCGGAGGAAAATTAAAAATGAAAAAAGTTTTTTATGCACAAGTGGGTGGTTTATACTACCCACTTGTTTTTTCTTTAGGTGCGAAACGTCGCATGGTGGAGATAAACAAGGCATTAAAGCCGATTCAGAAAGCCATTGGCAATAAGAATATTAAAACGCTTTCAGATGATGAGAAGCTGGAAGTGTTCGGCGAAGCTATGGATGGCGTTGGATTAATTGGTGAAATCCTTATTCAACAGGGAGCTGCTTACAATAATTGTTTCGCTTCAAATGAACGAATAAGAAGCAATAGTGCTGTAGATGAAAATGGTAAGTGGCGCGGTTTATCCTCAGAAGAAATACTGAATTTATTAAATGATGATGAAATTGAAAAATTTGTTTCTGCAATGATGAACTGTTTATCTTCGGCAAATGGTGATATTAAAACAAAACTTAAAAACCCAAAAAAATAAACCGCCACACAAATCAACCAATCCCCCTTGTGTGGCTTGAGTATTGGGGATATATGCTTAACATTCCAAGAACAGAATTTGAACATATGCCTTTAGGAAATCTATATGATCTAATCTCGGTTTATCAGATTTCACATGATTTGGCCATAGAGGTGTTTGATGAAGAAAAATATTTTCCCAAAGAGGTGAATTAATAAATGGCGAGTTATACGATAGGCCCGAAAATAGGACTTGATGGCGAAAAGGAGTTTCGCAAACAACTAAATTCGATAAATGAAAATTTAAGAACACTTGAAAGTGAATTAAAAAAAACAGCTTCTGAATTTGATGGCAATGCAGATAGTGAAGAAGCACTTGTAAAACAAAATGCTATTCTCAATAAAGAAATAGACCAGCAGGAGAAAAAAATTGAAGAGGTAAAAAAAGCTCTTGAATTTTCAAAAAAGGAATACGGCGAAAATGCAGATCAAACGCTGAAATGGCAAAGAATTTTAAATAATGCCGAAACCGATTTGAATAATTTGAAAAATCAAATTAAAAGAAATGACAGTGCTATTGAACAGATGGCAAGCAGTGCAAAAGAAACAAGTGATTCTTTTGACAAAATGGGAAACTCCGCTGAAAATGCATCCACTAAAACCGAAAAACTCGGAAAAGTCGCGGGTGGATTGAAAACGGGATTAAAGCTTGCGTCGGGTGCTGTTGCGGGCGTGGTTGGTGCTGCAGCAGGCGGAGTAGCTGCAATTAATAGCATTACCGAAAGCACAAGAGAATACCGAGAAGACATGGGCAAACTTGAAACAGCATTCAAATCTGCAGGAATTTCTCAAGAAGTGGCAACAGATACATATAAACATTTTTTTTCTGTGCTTGGCGAGGAGGACCGAAGTGTTGAAGCCGTAAACCATTTAGCCAAATTAACTACAAATCAAAAGGATTTAGATAAATGGACGAATATATGTGCTGGTGTTTGGGGCACTTTTGGAGATAGTTTGCCGATAGAGGGATTGACTGAAGCAGCAAATGAAACTGCTAAAGTCGGACAAGTTACAGGACCGCTTGCAGATGCTCTTAACTGGGCCGGAGTATCCGAGGACGATTTCAATGAAAGTTTGAAAGCCTGCAGTAGCGAACAGGAAAGGGCTGCACTTATAACAAACACTTTAAATAATCTTTACTCAGATGCTGCTAAAAATTATCGTGATACTAATGGGGCGATTATTGATGCGAGGCTTGCACAATCGGAGTTGACAGATGCAACTGCAAAGCTCGGTGGTGCACTTGAACCCGTTTCAACAGGTTTTAAACTGATTGGTGCTGATATGATAAATGCCATTGTTCCGGGTGTGGAACTAATTGGCGAAGGTTTGACAGGAGCATTGAATGGCAGTACAGAATCGGCAGCAAAACTTGGCGAGGGAATTGCCGCAATGGCAACTTCCTTGATAGAACAAGTTGACGAATTACTTCCAATAGTAACAGAGGTTTTAAACACATTAATTCCAAAGTTACTTGAATCTTTGGTAAATTCACTTCCATCAATAATTGAAAGCGGAACAAGTATTTTATTCTCGTTAGTTGATGGCATCTTAGGGGCATTACCTGAATTGCTGCAAGCAGCACTAAATATAATTGTTTATTTAGCTCAGGCACTTGCCGAATACATACCTGAATTAATTCCTACAATTGTAGACGTTATTTTGGAAATAGTAGATGTTCTTACTGCACCGGATACATTATCTAATTTGATTATGGCAGCAGTAGAAATCATTTTGGCAATAGCAGAAGGACTTGTTGATGCTATGCCAAGGCTTATGGAAGCTGTTCCGTTGATTATTTCTAATTTAGTTGCTGCATTAATAAAATTAATTCCAGAAATAATACCTGTAGCAATTAGGATTTTAACAGTTCTTGCACAGCAGTTAATTAACTATATTGGTTTGTTGCTTACCGCAGTACCAAAAATAATTTCTGCATTATTCGGCGGATTAGCCAAAGTGGGACAATCGGCCAAGGAATGGGGCAAGGACTTTATTCAAAATATTATTGACGGAATACTGTCAATGATTAGGAAAGTAACTAATGCAGTCAAAAAAATTGCAAATACAATAAGTTCTTTTTTGCATTTTTCTGTGCCTGATAAAGGGCCTCTTGTTGATGTTCCGAATTGGATGCCGGATATGATTGATGAATTAACAAAAGGTATTTATGCGAATGAGGGTAAATTGAAAAAAGCAGCAGGCAGTCTTGCAGGAAATATTACACTTGGTTTTGGTGACAATTCAAATATTCTTGATGTTGGCGGAGGCACATCTGAAATAGTATTAAATGCTCCTTTAATTCTTGATGGCAAAATCATTGCAAATAATACTCAAAAGTATATTACAAGTCAGCAAACTGCTTATTCAATGTCAAGGGGTGTTGCAAATGTATGATTTTAAATTAAATAATAAAAATGCCTCAGAATTGGGTGTATATGCAATTCAAAGGCCCAATATCCCAACACCGAAAAAAAGAATTGAGCAAAAAAGCATAAGCGGAAGAAATGGGATTTTAACAATTGACGATAATACTTTTGAAGCAATCAGTTTTGAAATAGAGTGTAATTTTATGTCTGATAAAGCTGAGACTTTTGCAGTCAACGCAAGAAAAATAAGGTCTTGGATTTATTCACATCAACAAAGTAAGCTTTCATTTAATGATGATGCAAACTTTTTTTATAAAACGCAAATTATTGAAATGTCTGATGTTGATAGAACATCACATCGTATAGGTATTTTTACTTTAAATTGCACTTGTGATCCTTTTACTTATCTTACTATAGGCGAAAGGGAAATTGATATTATTCCTCAGATTATTAATTTGTATTACACATCTACACCTATATACAAGCTTACAGGCAATGGAGTATTTAAACTAACTGTTAACGGAAATGAATTTACAGTAAATGTTTCCGGCAATGCCGTTGTAGATTCAAACCTTATGCTTATATATCGTGAAGACAACGGACAATTAATAAATCAAAATTCTTTTGGAAAATTTGAAGACTTATGGTTAAAAAACGGAAATAACCCGATTTCGATTTCCAAACCAAATGACGGGACTGTAAAAATAATTCCTAACTGGAGGACAATTTAATGATTCAGATATATTCTCCTCAAAACACAAATTTTAATAATAATGGAAATATTGTATTGTTTCCAACAGAATGTACAATTACTGCTAATCTGAATGCAGATTGGGTGCTTTCCTTAAAACATATTGTTGATGGGCAAGGATGGTGGAAATTTATAGTTGATGGAGCTGTAATTAAAGCACCTTCATTTAATGGTGAACAGTTATTTAGAATCTATAACGTAGAATTGAATGAAACGGAGATTACCGCCCTGGCATATCCGATTTTTTTAGATGCCTGCAATGATACGTTTCTTCTTGATGTCAGACCTACATTAGTTAACGGACAAACAGCATTGAATCAAATTCTAAAAGGCACTAAATATACAGGAAGCAGCAATATAATAAAAACCGCTACTGCGTATTATCAGAATCAAAATGCAATCAGTGCAATTAATGGTGATATTGACCAATCGTTCATTAATCGTTGGGGAGGGCAGATTATTTATGATAACTTTAATATCATAATAAATCAGCAAGCTGGCGGAGATTACGGAGTAACTCTTAGGTATGGTAAAAACATACTTGGGATGACACAGAAAATTGATAGAAGCAATCTATGTACGCGCATAGTTCCGCAAGCATATAACGGATATATGTTAACTGGAAATGAGCCTTGGGTAGATAGTCCTTTGATTAATAATTATCCTGTTGTATATACAAGAGTTGTTAAATTTGAGGATGTAAAACTCACACAAGATGCACAAGAAGATGAAGCATCATTTCCAACATTAGCAGCACTGCAGCAGGAACTTATTCGCAGAAGTAAACTTATGTTTTCGGAAGAGAACGTTGATAAAGAGGAAATAACATTGGATATTGATGTTGAACTTCTTGAAAATGTTTCGGAATACAGTAGTTTTGCACAGCTTGAAAAGATTTCTTTAGGAGATACCGCAGTTTGTTTAAACGAAAAACTTGGCATATCGGTTAAAACGCAGGCAATTTCCGTTACATATGATTGTATTAGGGGAAAAACACAAAGCGTTGTTTTAGGGTCATTTCAGCCAAATTATTTCACAAATAATACCTTATCTGTAGAAAAGGCAACAACAGATATAAAAAACACCGAAAATTTAGTGAATAATAATTTGGAATTAATAAGACAAATAACCAATTCTGATGGAACAATCAATGCGGAAAAAGTGCAGGGAATTTTAAATGCTGTAAACGTTCAACTCAAATCACAAATTACAGCATCGGAAAAACAAAATATTCGTGCTGTTTTATTTGAAGATTTAGACCCTGCATCTGAATTATATGGAGCTCTGTCAATAGGAACTTTAGGAATACAAATTGCAAAAACAAGGACACCAGACGGAAGAGATTGGGAATGGAAAACTGCTATCACAGCAAATGGAGTTGTTTCAGATGAACTTGTGGGGCAATATATCCGAGGAATAGCTATTGAAGCAGACAAGGGCAATATAGCCGGGTTTGAAATAACTGATACCGGGATGAAAAAAACGTGGGATGTTAAAGAATCAGATGGTCAGACTTACCAAATTATTTGTGAAATTTCATCAGAAACAGGAAGCAGTACTCAAAACTATATAATTAAAATTTATTCAACTGTAGGCTCTGAATACATTTTGGCAATATCAGATGATGGCAATATTGAATGTAATGAAGTTCGCTGCGAATCAATTGTTAATAAGGGAATGATTTCTTCTCCACAAATTAATGTAAATATGGATAACTCATCAGATACGTATGGATACAATTCAAATCCATTCTCTGTAAGGGCTTGCAATGGTGGTTTAAATTCTGAAAGATGGAGACAACTTAGATGGTATATAAACAATAGCAATGCTGGTGTGTTACAACCATTAGATCAGAACGGAACAGAAAATTCAACTTGTGACTTAGGAGAACCCTCGCATAAATGGTCAAGAATTTATTTAGATAATTCTCCAATAGTTACATCAGATCCTAACAAAAAGAAAAATCAAAAATTATTAGATTTTTCTGTTCTTGATTTCATCAAGGCAATCCAACCGTATAGTTATAATTTGAAACATGAAGGTAACACTGCTCCTATTAGATTCGGTTTTATGGCACCGGATATAGATTCAGCAGCAAAGAAAACTATTGGAAATATAGCAGCATGCTCATATGATAATGAAGCTGGCTGGAGCTTATCGTATGAAGAATTTATAGCACCTTTAACCTATGCAGTTAAATATCTTTTAAACAAAATTGAAAATCTTGAGGAGGAACTAAAAAATGCAAGCTATTCAAAATCTAACGCTTGATGTAAATGATAATGTTAAATTCAGATACATTAAGGGCAAACAGTGGGATAATAATTCAAGATTTGTAAGAATTACAATAACAGAGAGCGGAGAACAATTTGTTCCGCCTAAAAATTGTACTGCTGTTTTCAGGTGTTTAAAGCAAGATGGAACAAGCTGTATTAATGAAGCTACGATTAACCAAGATAATACAATTACTGTTGAACTTACCAATCAGGTTTTAGCAGTAGAAGGCACAGTAAATGCAGATATATCATTAATGGATGGAAATTCAATTTTATCATCTGCAACCTTCTTTATAGAAGTAGGTGCTGTTCCTGCTTCAGCAAATCAAGTTACAAGTACAGATGAATTTCTTATTTTAATGGAAACAATAAATGAAGCAACAAAGGCAATCGGTGCAATTGAAGAAACTGTTAATAACGCAAAAGAAGCCCTTGAAGGTGTAGAGGAAATCAAAGCATATATTGGCTATACAGATAATGACATTCTTGGACTTTGCGTTGATTATGAAAACAAGATATTCACAAGACTTGCAGGCGCAGTAGGCAAGAATGCAGGCACAGACTTTGACGGCTTTGCTATGTACGGCGGCCGTAAACGCTGCAATGTTGCTGATAACGGAACAATAAACGCATATTACGGTGATACAAACTATACCGATGATGGTACAAATGGTCAAGTAATGGTGTATCAGCCTAAGTTTTATTACAAGGTTGTTCCGTTGAAGCTTGAGAAGAACATAGCAACGGGTATTGGCTATCATATCCGCAAAGCTAATTATTATGCTTCTGATACACCAAAAGCAGGCTTTAAGCCTCATCCTGCATTCTATGACGAAAACGGCAACGAGGTTGATTATATCCTGTTTTCCGCCTATGAGGGAGTTCTCAAAAAGGCATCCGACACAGGCTATTATAATGATGCTCAGTCAACAAACCCCGAAATCAACACGGAAGCTGATTTGATTTGTTCTGTTTCTTCACAAAAGCCAATATCGGGTCAGAATATTGCCTTGAATATAACCAATGCTGAAAAGCTGTGTTCAAACAGAGGTACCGGATGGCATTGTGAAATGATTAAAACATTATCGGCAAATCAGCTTCTTATGATGATCGAATACGGTACATTGAATATGCAGGCTGCTATAGGACAGGGTGTTTGCAGATTGTCTGATGTGTCAGGTAAGAACTGTGCCTGCAATACGGGTGCTACAAGAACTTTAGGAAATGTAACCGGCAATGCAGCAACAACCTTTAATATTACCAATGGAGTTGAAACTACATACCGGGAAGAAGGTTTCCTTTCTTTATCTTACCGTGGTGTTGAAAATCCTTACGGCAATATTGCCTTAATGATTGAGGGCATAAATTACAAGGGTGATGAAAACGGAGCAAACAGAGTGTATATTGCCGATGATTTCAATTTTGATGTTAATAAAACAGACGGCAATTATCATTCACCTGAACTGACAGTTGCCAACAATTACGGATATATCAACGCTTTCGGCTATGATGAAAAATATGACTGGCTGTTTATGCCGTCCGAAATAGGCGGAACAAGTGCGTTGCCTGTTGGTGACAGATTGGCAGTCGTTCCGAACAGTACAGTTAATAAGATTGTACTCAATGGCGGCTTATGGAATCAGGCTGCCTATTGCGGAGCATTCCATACAGATTTGCAGACAAATTACAATCAGGCAATGCGAATGAACGGATGCCGTCTTGTGTACATACCAACAGCGGATTAAGGAGGACTTGCAATGATAAATCACGGAAGAGTGCAAAGCACAGTTAAACCAAAAGAAATTGAGATTGATGAACATTCTGTATGGGAAAACAAGGACATCAGCGAAATGACAGTAACTGATGAAAACGGCGAGCATACAGAGTATGAATTCAATCAGACTCAATACACAAAGGATGAATACATCATGTTACTTAATGAAAATAACAGAGAACTTGCAAATGAGCTTACAGATACACAGCTTGCTCTTTGCGATGTGTACGAATTAATAGGAGGATAACTTTATGGAAAAGGTATATGCAGACCTTATCCGAAAAGGTAAGAAAACAATTGATGATGTGCCTGAAAAGTTGAGAGAACAGGTGCAGAAAATACTTGATAAGGAGGAAATCTGATGTGACAAATGAAGAAGTTGCAGTTGCTCTTAAAGACCACGAAAACGAAATTAAGAGCCTTAAACACCGTATGCATGAGCAAGAGGAAAGGGATAAGACTTTAACTGAATTAACAACTTCAGTAAAAACTCTTGCAGTTAATATGGAATATATGGCAAAAGAACAGACGAAACAAGGGGCAAGACTTGAGCGTCTTGAAAGAGAACCTGCTGAAAGCCATAAGTATTTTAAACGAACAATATGGACAAGTCTTATTACAACTGTTGTAGGTGCTGTTATTGGTGCAGTGCTTACATTAGTAATTCATTAATTTTGTGGAGGATTAAAAATGAAATTCAAGTTTACAAAAGAAACAGCTAAAAGAATGTTAAAAACCTTTGTACAGACAGCAGCAGGCTACATAATTGTTAATATTGCCGGTGTAGACTTCACAGGCGATAGGGATGTTGTCAAAACTGCGTTAATCGGTCTTGCACTTTCTGCCGCATCAGCCGGACTTGCAGCAATAATGAATTTGCAGTCGCCTGCAAAAGCAGAGGAGGAATAAATATGTATCGTTCACCATTTAATGCATCATCCTCACAGACTACCGCATTCAAGAAAAAAGGTAACTGGGCAGCAGGTTATCACACAGGAGTTGACCGAATCTGCCCCAATATCACCCTTGTTTCACCTGCAGACGGTACCGTTCAGAGAAACGAATACAACACAAGCTACGGCAATATGGTTGTTATCACAACCACAGACGGCAAATCAATCCTAATGGCACATATGAAAGAAAAGAGCAAGCTGAAGGTCGGCAGCACCATAAAAAAGGGTGATTCAGTCGGCATAATGGGCAACACAGGAAACAGCTATGGAGCTCACCTTCATATTGAGGTGCAGAATTCCAAAACGTGGGCATACAACAAAAACCTCCTTGACCCTAACAGTTATATTGATTGGAATGATATATCAAGTACGGGAAGTGCATCAGGCAGCTATCCTTCACCCATCAAGTGGCAGAACGGCAAAACAAAAGAGCCTGTTTACAAGCAGAGTAATCTCAAGGAAGAACTTGGCTCGCTTTCTGCAAAGGAAGCTGCACAGTGCTATGGGAAGTCAGGCAACGGCTATGTTGTTGTATATGAACTCAGCGGCACATCGAAACATAAGGCGGGCTTTGTGAAGTATGCTGGCGGTGTAACTACTGTGCCGACAGCAGGCAAAACGTGGACCAATGGCTCAACCAAGGAAACCGTTTATGCCGATACGGCAAAGAAAACAACTGTCGGCACACTCAGCCCTAAAGAAAGCTGCACCTGCCTTGGCAAGATAGACGGTATGTACCTTGTACTTTACAAGATAGATGGTACATCCAACTATAAATGCGGCTTTGTTGCCTATGCGGGTGGATTATAAAATTGAATAAAGCATAAAATTATAGCCCCTATTGCTCAGTTAATTCTGAACAGTAGGGGCTTTTTATTATATCAAGTTTTCATTTCTTAATTTGTATTCAATCAAATCAAGAAGATATTTAGGGCATTGCCTTTGACCGCCCTCCCAACTTTCAATAGCTCTTTTAGAAATTCCAAAATAGTCAGCAAATTCCTGTTGTGTCATTTTTGATAATGTTCGTAATTCTTTAATTGTCATTTATAAATCCTTTCGGTTTTTGATTATCATAACTAATGCAGATGTGGCAGCAACAGCAGATGTAATTAATACAATTAATCTTAAATTAGATAACACTGTAAAGGCAAGAGCACAACCTACACAGGCAATGATAATTAATAAAAGTATTGATTTTTTCATAGTTTTGTACTATACTAAAGACACAAGGTCAGGGGAGTTTCCTCCCCATCCCTTTACCGTTTCCGTTTTTGTTTGGTAGACTTTTTCGGAGCGGTTTTCTTTTTGCCTTGTTTTATTAATATTATCAAACTGATTGTTGCAATCACATTTGACCATATCGTTAAGGCAATTTCGATTATGTCTTTTGTACTCGTTTTTCTCACCTCCCTCATTACTCTTATATTATATCACACAATGTGTGGTAAGTCAAGACTTTTTTGAAAAAAATTTTATTTTTTTTATAAAATAATTAGGCGTAAATATGGGGTAAATGTTATTATTTATTAGGCTTTAAGCCAAATAATTAGTATTGGAAATCGTGTAAACGGCGAACACCGTTTC
>OFGO01001312.1_pt1 | contig 18822 bp, 11 predicted proteins | sample 1521761 | NCBI WGS metagenome assembly OFGO01 (sample SAMEA3504128, study PRJEB24116) | mouse gut metagenome | biome: mouse gut; feature: mouse-associated habitat; material: faeces | place: Denmark | collected 2011
TCGGGGACGCTGGAAAGCATTGAAAACACTGGATTTTTCAATGCTTTTCTTTTTTTGTCTCAAGAGAAAACATATAATGTGCCAAAGTTCTGTTGAGTTGGGCAAAGGGGAACGGCGCACTCTATGCTGAATTGAATTATGGCAGTAATGATTGTCGTCTTCGCTTTTTGGAAAGGGAGATCAGCATAGCGGGGAAACCAAAATGCGCGGAATTAGGAATATGTTTTAATGATCTCCTCAGCAATCTCACGCTTGGAAACACAGCGATCCATTGCCTGTTTTTCTATGTAATGATGTGCGCTTGGTTCGTCCATTTTTATCTCACTTATAAGAAGCCACTTTGCACGGTTTACAATGCGGATCTCTTTCATTTTATCTTCGATAGAAAGGGTTTTCTTCTCCGTTTTGCGGAGTCGTTCTCTTGCACTTGACATCCAACTGAGAGCTGTAGTGATCGTCTGTTTGGAGGTTGGCCTGGGAAGAGTGAAGACGCCGTGTTCGGCCACTTTGTCGTATAGATCCGCGTGAAGTTCTGCGCGGACCATCAGCAGGACGACGGTTCCTCTTGAGTTACAGGCATCTATGGCGAATCTTGTCCCGATATCGTCCGGTAAGGGTGAGTTGATGATCACATAGTCGTATGTCCGCTCGGCAAAGGTTCTTTTTGCAGCACTGATGCCTGACACGATATGAACAGGTGCGTACTTAGATTCGGGGAGCAGTGCGGTGAGAGCAGTATTTAGATTCTCTGCCGCAGAAACGATCAGAACACTGTATATCCGTTCCTTAAGACTCATTTGGTACGCCTCCTTTTTCGGCTGGTTAATTTGACTGCTTGCAGTAGATGTCCAGGACTGGTGCAGGGATATATGCCTTGATAAATTCGCTTGCCGCTGCAATTGTGCATGCCGAATTCAAATCTTCGGGTAGTTTCCTGAACTTTGCCAGAGTGATAGGGTCGGCTTTATACAGATTGATGTTTGCAGCGTCCGGCATGCCCGGTTTGGTTTGGAGTCCGTAAAGGCCTGCGTAGATCATAAGCGTAAATGCCAGATAAGGATTTGCAGCAGGATCGGGAGAACGAAGTTCAGCCCTGTGGTATTCTCCTATGGCAGCCGGAATACGGATCAGTTGAGAACGGTTCTCATTTGACCATGTAATAAAGCCAGGGGCCTTATTTTGTCCGAAACGTTTATAGGAATTTTCGTTTGGGTTAAAGAACGCAGTCATTTCTTCAATTTTCTCAAGAATACCGGCGATCACATAGTAAAGGCTGTTCGGATTTTCATCGGGTCTTACAGATATATTGATATGAAATCCGTTTCCCGGTTCGTTATCTAGAGGTTTGGCAGAAAAATCTGCGCAGAGGCCGTTCCGGTGGGCAACGGTTTTTACTACTGTTTGAAATGTCATGGCGTTGTCTGCCGCAGTAATGGCATCGGAATAGCGAAAGTCGATTTCATTCTGTCCCGGCCCCTCCTCATGATGAGAGCTTTCGGGACGAATGCCCATCTGCTCCAGGGTAAGACATATTTCGCGACGGATATTTTCTCCCCGGTCTTCGGGTGCTATATCCATATATCCTGCTTCATCATATGGGACTTTGGTTGGCTTGCCGTATTCATCCAACAGAAAAAGATAAAACTCCTGTTCGGCGCCGATCATAAATTCGTAACCTGCCTTTTTGGCATCATCCATTGCTTTTTTCAGTAAACTTCGGGTGTCGCATTCAAATGGTGTGCCATCAGGATAGGAAATACTGCAAAACATCCGCACGACCCGTCCATGTTCCGGACGCCATGGAAGCGGCATTAGGGTTTCCACATCGGGATGGAGCAACAGATCGCACTTTGTTTCATCGCCAAAGCCAGTGATGGCAGAAGCATCAAAGGCAATTCCGTATTCAAAGGCACGGGGAAGTTCTTCTGCCATGATCGATATATTTTTTTGTCTGCCAAACACATCACAGAAGGCAAGGCGGATAAATTTAACATCTTCCTCTTTGACGTACTGTATTACCTCTTCCTTTGAATACTTCATATCAGCTTACCTCTTTCTTTTCGTGATCATTTTTCAGGATCATATTTGGTGATGCCTGCGTTAACAGGCATGTCGATTTAGTTTGCCACATACATCTGTTTGTACGGATTTTTGCTGTCAGGAGTAATGACAGTAAAGGGTGAGGACAATACCGCATGAATATCATGACCGAATAAGTCGCAGTATTCGGTCACATATACCTTTATTTCTTCCATATCGGTCTCATCTGCAGCGCGGGCAGTAACCTGACTTGGAAATCTGACATTCCTGCAGTCGGAACGCAGGAACATTTTACCACCGTGCATCCCTGTGCAGGGAAAGAAACCTACGATCTCCTTATCATTCGCTCCAAGACCGAGAACGACGATAACGCCGCCTGCCTGATACTCGCCGAGAAAACTCCCGGCCGTACCGCCGATCACCATAACGGGTTTCTTTTCTTTATAAGCTTTCATATGGATACCTGCGCGGTAACCTGCATTTCCCTTGACAAAGATTTTGCCGCCTCTCATGGCGTAACCGGCGGCATCGCCAATATTGCCATGAACCACGATCTTACCTGCATTCATGGTATCGCCTACTGCTTCCTGCGCATTTGCATTGACTGTGATCGTGGCGCCGTTTAGATAAGCTCCGAGGGCATTGCCGGGAATACCGTTGATCGTAATGGTTTTATCGGACATGCCGGCTGCGATATAGCGCTGCCCGCAGCATTCGGTGACATTGCAGTCATCGGTGGATTTGCGGAGCATTTCATTTAATACTTTGTAATTGAGATCTTTTGCATTCAATAGCATAACATTATACCACACCTTTAAAGTTTTTTCTGTGATCTTCTTTTTCTTATTATGGTCATTCCCCTGCGTGAGAAATGCCGAGGATGTCAAGTTCTTTGTCTGTCATGCCGATTCCGCGGAGCATCAGGCGATTGCCGCACAGAGATTCGATGGAGTTGATCCCCATACCGCCCATGAGTTCTTTGATTTCATGCCGCCAAGCGTTCATCAGGTTGATAAGACGCCTACTGCCCGTATCGGGATCAAGGCGGTCTACAAGTTCGGGACGTTGGGTTGCGATTCCCCAGTTACATTTACCGCTTTGGCAAGTGCGGCAGAGATGACAGCCGAGAGCGAGCAGGGCTGCCGTTGCAATATAGCAGGCATCAGCACCCAGAGCGATCGCTTTTACTACATCCGCAGCACTGCGGATTGATCCGCCTGCAACAAGGGAAACATGGTTACGGATTCCTTCCTCACGAAGCCGGCTGTCCACAGCTGCCAATGCAAGTTCAACCGGAATCCCCACATTGTCTCTGATGCGTGTAGGCGCGGCGCCGGTACCGCCACGGAAACCGTCGATAGCGATAATATCTGCTCCGCTTCTTGCAATGCCGCTGGCGATCGCCGCGATATTATGCACGGCAGCGATCTTTACGATAACGGGTTTTCTATATTCGGTGGCCTCTTTTAGCGAGAAAACAAGCTGGCCAAGGTCTTCAATAGAATAAATATCGTGATGGGGAGCCGGAGATATCGCATCAGAGCCTTCAGGAATCATACGGGTGCGCGACACGTCACCGACGATCTTAGCGCCAGGCAAGTGTCCGCCAATACCGGGCTTTGCGCCTTGTCCCATTTTAATCTCAATCGCGGCGCCGGCTTTCAGATAGTCTTCATAAACACCGAAGCGGCCTGACGCTACTTGAACAATGGTGTTCTCACCGTAACAATAGAAGTCTTCATGCAGGCCACCCTCGCCTGTATTATAGAAAATACCGAGCTCCTTTGCCGCACGGGCAAGGGAGGCGTGTGCATTGTAGCTGATAGAGCCATAACTCATTGCCGAAAACATGATTGGCATAGAAAGCTCAATTTGAGGCGGCAATTCATATTTTAATTTACCGTTTTCATCACGTTGAACCTTCTCGGGTCTTTTCCCCAAAAACACACGTGTTTCCATCGGCTCTCTAAGAGGATCGATGGGTGGATTGGTTACTTGAGAGGCATTGATCAAGATCTTATCCCAATAAACAGGCAGAGGCTTCGGATTGCCCATAGAGGACAGTAGTACGCCGCCGCTGTTAGCCTGCTTATATATTTCTTTGATAGTATCGTTTTGCCAGTTTGCATTTTCCCGAAAGGTGCAATCACTCTTTATGATCTTCAACGCCCTTGTGGGACAGAGTGATACACACCGCTGGCAATTGACACACTTGGTTTCATCAGCCGTCATCACACCTCTCTCTTTATGAAAGGAATGCACTTCGTTTGCACATTGCCGTTCACATACGCGGCAGGCGATACAGCGGTCTGCATTTCTGATCACTTCAAATTCCGGATATATAAATTCCACACTCATCAAAACGCACCGTCCTTTACTTTGATGATCACAGGTTCTCCTCCTGCAGGAGCCCAAATATTTTCTGCGTTGGGTTCCATAGTTCGGATAGCGGCTTCTTCGCTGGCGATAAATACCTTGTCGTCCTTTTCGCCGACTACCATAGAACGCAGCTTCAGGCGGTCATTGAGCGCCATGAGTCCGCCGTTGAATCCAAGAACAATGGAAAAAGGTCCCGTGATCAGCAGACTCGGAAACATTGTCCGAAGATATGTATGCTTTTGCTTGTCTTCCCGATCCGTTTTACTTTCGATCGTACTCCAGAAAGGTGCGGCGATCACACTTGCCGCTTCGCTAAGGGTAAGTCCCTGAACGCGAAGCAGATAATCCATTATATAGGTGATGACTTCGGTATCTGTCTGCAGAGTGCATTTATATCCGAACATTTCTATAAAGCGGCGGTTGGCATCGTAGGAAGAAATTTCTCCGTTGTGAACAACAGACCAGTCAAGTAACGTGAACGGATGAGCACCGCCCCACCATCCGGGAGTATTTGTAGGGTAGCGTCCGTGTGCTGTCCAGGAATAACCTTCATAATCTTCTAATTTATAAAATATGCCCACGTCTTCCGGAAAACCGACAGCTTTGAAAGTACCCATGTTTTTACCGCTGGAGAAAACATATGCTCCTTTCATTTCGGTATTTATCTTCACAGCGGTGCGGGCAACAAATTCTGTTTCCGAAAGCTGCAGATCGGCAAGTACCGATTTCAGAGGTGCAGCAAAGTATCTCCATATGATAGGTTCATCAGTGATCGCCGGAATCTTTCGTGTAGGTATCCTTTCCGATTTTACAATCTCAAACCTTTCTTTTAAGAATGCTTCACAGCTTTTTCTTGTGGCACGTTCATCAAAGAACATGTGTAATGCGTAAAAATCCTTATATTCAGGATAAATGCCGTAACCGGCAAAACCGCCGCCGAGTCCGTTGGAACGGTCGTGCATCGGTTTCATGGCATTGGTGATCGTCTCGCCGGATATTCTGCTTCCGTCACGGGAAATGACAGCAGCGATTGCACATCCGGAGGGGATTCGTACCTGGCCTTCCACTTTCATATCGGTACCCTGCCTTTCGGGAAAATAGGATAAAACAAAGGCGCTCATTTCAGCACAGATACTCGTCTGTACTAAAATGAACGCCTTTGCTCATTTGTCAGTATCATACTCTGAAACCTGTACTTTGTCAAGGTGAAACATTAAAGTTTTAAATTTATTATAACGGCTCTGAAGACGATTTTTGATGTAAAACAGTACTGAGAATTACAAAAAGGGGTTGACAAAGAAAATTTGCAGGTGTATAACATGAGCGTAAAGGCAACGGCGTCTTTGAGTGTAAGTGCTCGAAGATGTCGTTTTTTTAATGGTCAAAATCAATCTTAGACAATTGCAGCAAAGGAGAGTGAGTTATGGAAACGATAAAAGATTATTTTGGAAGTCAAGTATTCGACGACAGGGTCATGAAAGCTACTTTATCCGATCAGGTTTATGCCTCCCTCAAAAAGACCATTGACGAGGGTACCGAACTTGATATCGGTGTTGCCCATGCGGTGGCCATAGCAATGAAAGACTGGGCGGTGTCTAAAGGCGCTACTCATTTCACGCACTGGTTTCAGCCGTTAACTGGTATTACAGCCGAAAAACACGATAGTTTTATAACACCATCCCCTGACGGCGGTGTGATCATGGAATTCTCGGGCAAGGAGTTGATCAAAGGGGAGCCGGATGCGTCTTCTTTTCCAAGTGGCGGACTGAGGGCAACCTTTGAAGCGAGAGGGTATACTGCCTGGGATCCTACCTCTTATGCGTTTATCAAAGGCAGAACACTTTGCATTCCCACGGCATTCTGCTCTTATGGCGGGCACGCATTAGACAAGAAAACGCCGCTTCTCCGTTCTATGGAAGCGCTGAATAAACAGGCTCTTCGTATCCTTCGTCTGTTCGGCAATGACACCGTAAAGAGAGTGACCAGTTCTGTCGGTCCTGAACAGGAATATTTCCTTATCACAAAGGAAATGTATGAGCAGCGCCCCGACCTTCGTTTTACGGGCCGCACCTTGTTCGGTGCGAAACCTCCGAAGGGCCAGGAAATGGATGACCATTACTTTGGCGTTATCAAGCCCCGCGTTGCCGCTTATATGGAAGAATTAAACGATGAACTCTGGAAACTGGGGATCCTGGCAAAAACCGAGCATAACGAGGTCGCCCCTGCCCAGCACGAGCTGGCGCCGATACATACCACCACCAATATTGCCACGGATCACAACCAGCTTACAATGGAGATCATGCAGAAAGTAGCCGCAAAGCACGGCCTTGTCTGCCTGCTTCACGAAAAGCCGTTTGCAGGCGTCAATGGCAGTGGCAAACATAACAACTGGTCGATTGCGACAGATAGCGGACAGAATCTGCTTTCTCCCGGTGCAACGCCTTATGAGAATGCTCAGTTCCTGTTGTTCCTCTGTGCCGTAATAAAAGCGGTGGACGATTATCAGGATCTGCTGCGGATTTCTGTGGCTACTGCCGGTAACGATCACCGGCTCGGTGCAAACGAAGCGCCTCCTGCCGTTGTTTCCATATTTCTCGGTGATGAACTCAATGCGGTTCTGGAGGCGATTGAAAACAATACACCCTATGAGGGAACTGAAAAAACACAAATGAAGCTCGGCGCAGATGTTTTGCCGAAATTCAACCGCGATACCACCGACCGTAACAGGACATCTCCATTTGCATTTACCGGCAATAAGTTTGAATTCCGTATGCTTGGCTCCTCAAACAGCATTGCCTGTGCTAACATTATGCTGAATACCGCGGTTGCCGAAAGTCTCAGAATCTATGCCGACCGCCTTGAATGTGCAGAAGATTTTGAAACTGCGCTACATGAAATGATAAGAAAGACAATCAAAGATCATAAGCGTATCATATTCAACGGAAACGGCTATGATGAAAGCTGGATTAAAGAGGCAACGAAAAGACGCGGACTTTTAAACTATCGCACGACTGCAGACGCCGTGCCGCATATTCTTGACAAAAAGAATGTGGATATGCTGACCTCTCATGGTGTATTTACAGAGGCCGAGATCAGATCAAGGTATGAGATCACGCTTGAAAACTACTGTAAAACCATTGTCATTGAAGCAAACACAATGGTGGATATGGCAAAAACGCAGATCGTGCCTGCTGTCAGCGCCTATGCATTAGAACTTGCAAGAACGTCGGCAGCAAAGAAGGCTTTGGATTCGACCCTGGCATGCGGTTATGAAACGGATCTTGTCCGGCAGCTTTCAATCTTGACAGACAGAATCTATGCCGGTGCGGCTGCTGTTGAAAATTCAGTTTTGTCGGTTACGGCCGCCGAAGATATCGGCACTGAAGCAGCCCTGATCCGAGATAAAGTTCTGGCCGGTATGAGTGAATTGAGGGTGGCCTGTGATGAGGCAGAAACCTTGACCGCTAAAAGTTATTGGCCCTATCCCACATATGCTGATCTGCTTTTCAGCGTTCAATAAAGGAGGCAATTTATTATGTTATATAGTTCGGTAAACACAATTTGGGTACTTATAGGCGCCGCGCTCGTATTCTTTATGCAGGCTGGGTTTTCGCTCTGCGAAGCCGGATTTACAAGAGCAAAGAATACAGGCAACATTTTAATGAAAAATCTTATGGACTTCAGTATTGGAACCCCGGCTTTTTGGCTGGTAGGTTTTGGATTGATGTTTGGCAGCGGGACTGCCTTATTCGGAACGATGGATCCGTTTATTATGGGAGATTACAGCCATATTCTGCCGGAGGGCGTTCCGCTCTGGGCATTTGCCATCTTTCAGACAGTGTTCTGTGCAACATCTGCAACCATCGTATCGGGCGCAATGGCAGAAAGAACAAAGTTTAGCGCTTACTGTATTTATTCAGCATCCATTTCGCTGCTTATTTATCCGATTTCCGGTCATTGGATCTGGGGAGGCGGTTGGTTAGGCCAGCTTGGTTTCCATGATTTTGCCGGTTCGGTAGCGGTACATATGGTGGGAGGTGTCTGCGCTATGATCGGTGCCGCGATTCTTGGGCCGCGCATCGGTAAGTATGACAGGAACGGAAAACCCCAAGCAATCCTTGGTCATAATATTACATTTGCCGCTCTCGGCGTGTTTATCCTTTGGTTTTGCTGGTTTGGATTTAACGGAGCCTCTACCGTTGGTATGGACAGCGATGCTTTGATGGAAACCGCAGGACGCGTATTCTTTAACACAAATCTCTCTGCCGCGGTTGCCTGCTGTACGACTCTGGCCGTTACCTGGATTCGTTATAAAAAGCCGGATGTATCAATGACCTACAATGCGGCACTTGCCGGTTTAGTGGGTATTACCGCAGGTTGTGATGCGGTAAGCCCGTTGGGCGCAGCCATTATCGGTCTTATCTGTGGAGTGGTGATCGTATTTACAGTTGAGTTTTTTGATAAGGTTGCAAAGATTGACGATCCGGTTGGCGCCATTTCCGTTCATTGTGTATGTGGTGCGCTTGGTACCGTTCTTACCGGTTTCTTTGCGATCGGCGTTACGACCGAAAAAGGTTTGTTCTACGGAGGCGGATTTCGTTTTCTCGGCATTCAGTGTCTCGGTGTCCTCTCTGTAGCAGCCTATGTTGCTATTGTCATCACGATCGTGTTCCTGGCTATTAAACATACCATTGGTCTGCGTGCCGACAAGGAAGATGAACTGGCCGGTCTTGATGTTTCAGAGCATGGATTGTTGACTGCTTATGCAGGATTTGCCATGCTCCCGGATACAATTGCAGAAGAGGAAGACAGGTGTGTGGCAGTTTTGGGGGATGTTCCTGTAGCAGAAGCTGTCCCTGTAAAAAAGATGCCGGCCTTTGATGATGGTACTCATAAATTTACAAAGGTTGAGATTATCTGTAAGGAATCTCGGTTTGAGGCACTGAAAAACGCGATGATGGATATCGGCATTACCGGTATGACGGTTTCTCACGTTCTTGGTTGTGGTGTGCAAAAAGGCAGGCCGGAATACTACCGTGGTGTTCGGGTAGAAGCAAACCTGCTGCCTAAAATACAAGTTGATATTGTTGTAAGTGCGGTTCCTGTCCGCAATATAATAGAAACTGCAAAGAAGGTTCTCTACACCGGCCACATCGGTGACGGGAAGATCTTTGTTTACGATGTTGAAAATATTGTGAAGATCCGTACGGGTGAAGAGGGCTATGACGCTTTGCAGGATGTGGAATGAGTACGATCGCTTTTCAAACTGCGATCCGTAAAGAGACTGTCTTGGCAGTGTATGAAAAGTATGGGAGGTAAGGTATGGGTGTACGTGAAGAATGCGGTGTATTTGGTGTAATGGCTCCTTGGATCTGTGATGTTGCAAGTATATCCTATTACGGTCTTTATGCACTCCAGCACAGGGGACAGGAGAGCTGTGGGATTGTAGTCAATGATGATGGTCTGTTTGTATCTCATAAGGATCTGGGGCTGGTAAGCGAAGTCTTCTCAGGCGATGTTCTGTCTCGTTTACCGAGAGGAAGAATGGCGGCAGCACACGTGCGTTATGGTACCACCGGAGGAACGAATCGAAATAATTGCCAGCCTATCGAGGTCAACCATCAAAAGGGCAGAATGGCATTGGCGCACAATGGAAATCTTTCAAATGCCGCAGAATTGCGCAACGAGCTTGAACTGTCCGGTGCTATTTTTCATACTACGAGCGATACCGAGACCATTGCCTATATCATTACAAAAGAACGCCTTAAAACAACCTCAATAGAGGATGCCGTAAGCAGTGCCATGAATATACTTGAGGGGGCCTATTCCTTAATAGTGATGTCGCCGCAAAAGCTGATCTGCGCCAGAGATCCTTATGGATTCCGTCCTCTCTGTTACGGAAAAACAAGTGACGGACTGTATGTAGCAGCTTCTGAGAGCTGTGCCATTAAAGCGGTCGGCGGCGAGGTTATCCGTGATGTGGAACCCGGCGAGATTCTTGTTTTCGGCAAAAACGGTGTTATTTCCCGAAAAGAACACTGCGGCAAAAGGCAAAAAAAACTTTGTGTTTTCGAGTATATTTATTTTGCCCGTTCGGATTCCGTGATCGACGGTGTTTCGGTCCATGCCGCAAGAGCCAGGGCCGGTTCTGTTCTTGCAGAAACACATCCGGTAGAGGCAGATCTTGTAATCGGTGTGCCGGATTCCGGACTTGACGCAGCACTGGGTTATAGCCAGATGTCAGGTATTCCTTACGGCATGGGACTTATGAAAAACAAATATATAGGCAGAACCTTTATAGCGCCGGGAGACCGGCTTGATAAAGTGAAGATCAAACTTTCTGCCATCGAGGATGTCGTTAAAGGTAAACGAGTGGTGCTGATCGATGACTCCATCGTACGTGGGACTACCAGCAGGCGTATCGTAAAATTATTGAGAGAAGCGGGTGCGAAAGAGATACATATGAGGGTCTCTTCGCCGCCGTTTCTGCATCCCTGCTACTACGGAACGGATATTGACTCTGAAGAACACCTGATAGCCTGCAAATATACGGCTGCCGATATTGCCGACCGGATCGGTGTTGATTCCTTGGGCTATCTTCCGGTAGAGAGGCTTTCAATGCTTACCGGTAACTGCAATTACTGTAGTGCCTGCTTCAGCGGGGATTATCCGACAATAATACCCACTGACACAAGAAAGGACCGGTTTGAACAGCGATTATCAGATAAAGAAGGAGGTACTGGTTCGCTTTCCTTAGTCGTTCCATATTAGAATCTGAATATATGATAACAGCCCTCCACGACCTTTTTTGAATGATGAATATCCATTCATATTGTCAGCAGGTGTGGGCTGTGGTAAAATAGCACTATCTGGTGATAATTTGCTTGGATTAGCATAAAGATCAGATAGTGATTCTGTTAATTTATTGCTATAAACGAAAAGGCATTGAAAGCATTGGATTTTTCAATGCTTTTTATTTCATGGGAAATAGTAGGAATTGCATGACTATTTTGGAGAGGGAGGGAATAAAGTGATACACAGATTGTGATGTTGAAACGAATTGTCCCGGAACAATTTTTTTGTTATAATATAGAATAGGGTTTATGTCTGGACTGACAAACCTGCAAATTGATAAAAAGGCATGGTTATCAAAGGGATGAAGCAGAAGAAAAAAGTAGCTTACAGGATCACATCCTATATCATGGCACTTCAGATTATCATATTCGCAGTGCTGTATGTTTTTATGAGCAGAACGATCACGGGGAATATCCGTGAAAATACGATCGAAAGTATGAAGACGATTGTTGACGACAGGTCGCAGATCATAGAAAGCTATGTGCAGAAGGCAGAAAGTCATCTGACTGCGTATAGCAGAGCGGGGGAGGTCACAGATCTGTTGCAGCATCCGACAGATCCTGCGGCGGTGGCTGCGGCGCAGGCATATACGGAGAGGTTTAGTCAGGACATTGAGAGACTGGAAGGAATCTATACGAGTGAATGGAATACCCATGTGCTTACACATACGAATAGTGCGGTAGTCGGCATAACGACGAGAGAGGGAGATCCTTTAAAACAACTGCAGGATGCAATGCTGGAGGCAGACGGCGTATATAATGCTGGATTTATCTTTTCACCGGCGAGTGGAGAGCAGATCGTATCCATGTATCGAGCCTGCCTGGATGAGAAGGGGAATCCGATCGGTCTGGTAGGCGCAGGGATATTCATTTCCGGTCTGAAAGAGGAACTGAATGATCTGCCTACTGCCGGTCTGAATAATGCACGTTATTATCTGATCAACACACAGACAGAGGAATATATTTTCCATGACGACGAGGAAAAGCTGGGGAAAAAGGCAGAAGAAGAATTCGTCATCAACATCATGAATGAAGTAAAGCAGAATGGTGGACAGCTTCATATCACGGATTACGCAGAATATACTGAAGACGGGAAAGAGAACATTGTAGCATACCATTATTTTTCCGACAGAGACTGGTTGTTTTTGTTGACGGATAGTGCGGATGAGATTTTTGCCACAGCAAATGTAGCCAGATTTGAACTGATGATACTCTGCGTTGTCGGTTTGGCTTTCTTGATGATTTTAACATATTTCGTTATTTCACGGTTTATGAGACCGTTGTCACCGATCACCAGTACGCTGTTACAGATTGCGAATTGTAATATCAGTGATAAGGGCGAGATGCATAAGTATGCCGACAGAAATGACGATCTGGGTGAGATGGCTACCGCCTCCGATAAAGTTATCAAATCGTTGAATCACATTCTGGGAACTCTCAGAGTGTGTTGTACGAAGCTGAATGAAAAAGCAATCTCGCTGCGGGGAACGTCTACGGAACTGGTGGAATGTGTGACGAATAATATGTCCACGACGCAGCAGCTTTCTGCCAGTCTGGATCATGTGAACAATGCCATCGAGAGTATCAATGATGAGATCGGCAGCCGTATCGGTGATGTGGCGGACAGCTTGCGCAGCAGTTCTGAATTCAGTGATAATATCATGGAAGATGCGATGCAGATGCGGGAGAGTGCGAACGCATCCCTTGAGAATACCAGCACGCAGCTTGTGACGACGAAGCATTCTGTGCGAGCTGCCTTGGAGAATCTGAACAGCCTGTCGCAGATCAACGGCATGGCGTCAGCTATCCTGGATATTTCTAACCAGACAAATCTGCTTTCTATCAATGCGGCTATAGAGGCAGCCAGATCCGGTGAGATGGGAAGAGGTTTTGGTGTGGTGGCAGCAGAGATCAGCAAGCTTGCTGAAACTTCGAGGACTACCGCGGAGCGTATTCAGAAGATGTGTGAGGATTCTAATGACAGTATCGAAGAGGTGAACCAGTGTATGTCATCGATCTTGCAATACATGGAAGGGGAAGTGCTGGCAAGTTTCGGTGATTTTGCGAAGAAATCTAATGATTACAGTGTATCAGTGGAAGCTATCAAACAGGATATCGAGAAACTGAGTGCATTTGTCAAAGATCTTCAGGGTTCTATTGCACAGATTTTTGATAATGTCATGGATGTCAAAAATATTTCTGGCGAGAACAGCATTGCCATCAATGAGATCGTAAGAAAGAGTGAGAGTACGGAAGATATCGCGATGGAGATTCAGAATGAAGCCGAAGAGAACAGAGAGATGGCGGATAGTCTGGAGGATATTGTAAATGGATTTACATTAGAGTAAGTAGACCACTAACACAGCCTGACGAAGAATAGCAGGAATGAAAGGAAACGGAAACTATGGAAAAAATATTGATCATTGACGACAGCCCGCTGCAAGCAGCACAGCTGAGCGACATATTGAGTGACGAATACGAGATCACCATTGAACAAACAGCGGAGGACGGATTTGATCGTGCACGTGTTGGGAATTACTCTTTGATCCTGCTGGACGTGGTGCTGCCAGGGATGGATGGTTTTACGCTATTGAAGATTCTGCAGGAAGAGAATAACACGAAGACAGTTCCTGTTATTATGATCACGGCACTTTCGGATATCGAGCATGAACAGCGTGGTCTTACGTTGGGCGCAGTCGATTATATCAGTAAACCTTTTAGTCCGCTGATCGTCAAAGCAAGGGTGGATACCCATATTAAGTTGTATAATTACCGCAGGCAGGTTGAACTGCAGTCTAAGACGGATCAGATGACCGGAATTGCCAACAGGCGGCGACATGACGAATACAGCATAGATAAGTGGAATGATGCGGTCCGCTTGCGGATTCCTTTTTCCATCTGTATGTTTGATATTGATCATTTTAAAGCGTTTAATGATACCTTTGGGCATCCGGCGGGTGATAAGGTCATTGCATCTGTGGCTAAAGCGATAGCTTCTTATCTGAACCGCAGCACTGATTTCTTTGCGCGTTATGGAGGTGAAGAGTTTGTAGCGATCTTGCTTGGGGATGATTCGGAGAAGGTGTTTGAATATATCAAAAGGATTCGGCAGGCGGTGGAGGATCTTCATATACCGCATGATCCGTCCGTATCGGAGTGGGTGACAGTCAGTATCGGCGGCATTACCATGATCCCCAAAGCCGATAAGTCCTACGAATTCTACCTTAAGATGGCGGATGCCATGTTGTATGATGCGAAGAAGATGGGACGTAACAGAGTAGTCTGGGCAGACGAGAATATCAAACAGTTGTACGAAAAGTAATAGAAATTGTGAATAATTGCAGATCATGACGGCGTCAGACCACTGAAGGGTGGACTGGCGCCGTTATAATGGATAGTTTTATTGAAAAGCAGGGGAGCGTATGCTACAATGGAACGAACGACAGTATTACGATAAATATGGAAGGAACAGACGATATATGAAGAATACAGGCAGAATAACGACATCATTATGTCTGGTAGGAATTTTGGCGGCTTCTTTGACAGGATGCGGGAGTAAAAATCCATTGGATCCGGATAACCCGGTGTCTTTGACAGTTTGGCATTATTATAATGGATCGCAGCAGGCGGCATTTGATGCGTTGGTGGAGGAATTTAATGATTCGGTGGGCCGGGAGAAGGGAATTTATGTGCAGAGTTATAGCCAAGGTTCTGTTTCCGATCTTGAGACGGCGGTGCGGGATTCCATCAGCGGTGCAGTGGGAGCGGAAGAAATGCCGGATATCTTTTCCTCCTATGCAGACACGGCTTATGAGGTAGAGCAGGCGGGTGCATTGGCCAATCTGTCAGAATATATGGATGAGGAAGAGTTGCAGAAGTATATAGATTCGTATATCGCGGAGGGTTGTATTGCTGCAGACGGTACGTTGCGAATCTTTCCGACGGCCAAGTCTACGGAGATCATGATGATCAACAAGACAGACTGGGAACCTTTTGCGGCGGCTACAGGTGCGTCTCTGGAGGACCTTAAGACTATTGAGGGTGTGGTCTCCACGGCGCAGATGTATTACGAATGGACGGATGACCAGACACCGGATGTGGCAGGTGACGGTATGGCCTTTTACGGGAGGGATGCGGTAGCGAATTATTTCATTATCGGGATGCAGCAGCTGGGTGTGGAGATTTTCCAGGTAGAGAACGGTAAGTTGACTCTGAATACGCCGAAGGAAGAGCTGCGGCGTCTCTGGGAGAACTATTATGTGCCCATGGTCAAGGGATATTTCGGGGCTTATGGATCTTTCCGTTCCGATGATGTGAAGACCGGGGATCTTCTGGCCTATACAGGTTCCACCACGTCGGCCATGTATTTTCCGGACCAGGTGGAGTTAGATGAGGGCAGCTATGCCATTGAGTATATTGTGATGATGGCGCCGATCTTTGAAGGCGGTGAGCATTATGCAGTACAGCAGGGGGCCGGTATGGTGGTCAGTAAATCCGACGAGCAGCATGAATATGCGGCGGTGGAATTCCTGAAATGGTTTACGGAGGCGGAGAATAATCTGCAGTTTGGCTGCGTTTCCGGTTATCTGCCGGTGATGAAAGAAGCAAACAGTGCGGAAAAGCTGGATCAGGTGATCGCAGATCATCAGCTGGAGGTGGCACCCAAGACTTATGATTGTCTGACCATGGTTTTTCAGGAAATGGAGAGTGTGAAGCGTTACACGAACAAGAGTTTTGAGAATGGTTCTGCGGCGCGCAAGGTTCTGGAATATCATCTTGCAGATCAGGTAGCTGCAGACCATGAAGCCGTGGAAGCAGCGGTTGCGGAAGGCAAAAGTCTGGAAGAGGCAGCAGGTCCTTATGTGACGGAGGAGGCCTTTGAGAATTGGTATACTGCTTTTTGTGATGCATTGAACAGTGCAGTCGGAGAATGATCAGGACTTATTATAGGATAGTCGGTAAGGGAAGCATGGGAGACAGAAGTCGTAAAAAGAAAAAAAACAGTATATTCAGGATCTTTCTGATCCCTCTGATCGTGATCATGTTAGTGCAGAGTATGATCACGATCGGTACTCTGATCGTACGAAGGACAGCGGGAATGCTGCAGGAGTATTCCGGTGGTATGATGAATCGTCTTGTGGAGAACAGAAAGGTGATCCTGCAGAATGACATGATTCAGCGCTGGGCCGCTGTCTGCGATCAGGAAGAGGTGCTTGATGAAATACTAGAGCAGTTTTTAACTGATAAGAATGCGCAGGTCGCCGATGTTCTGGTTTCCGGTGAGATGCAGAGCGAACTGTTGGAACAGTTTTTTCCGGAGTGTCTCAATATGCTGCAGGGAAGTACTACCACAGGTATTTTTGTGATCCTGACAGGGGAAGATATGCAGGCGAAGGCGGACTATGACGGGTTCTTCATCAGAGATTCCGATCCTGATATCAATCCGGCTAATTATACTGATCTTCTGTTAGAGCGGGGCAGCAAGCATCTGTCCAGAGAATGGAGTATTCCGCTTGATACGGCTTGGACGACTCGTTTTCATATGGATGGCGAAGGTGTTAATGAAGCCGACAGATTTTTCTATGAACCGTGGAAGGCGGGAGCAGCATATCCGGATACCAGGACTGATAATCTGGGTTATTGGTCTATGCCTTTTTCTCTGGAAAAGAAGATGGCGGACTCCTATCGGATGATCACTTACTCTCTGCCACTGCGTCATGAAGGCGAGGTATATGGTGTGTTGGGCGTGGAGATTTCCGAAAAGCGGTTTGCGAATTATTTCCCGGTAGCGGAATTAAACGCAACCCAGCAGTCGGGATATATGCTGGCGGTGAAGCATGGCGACGATAGTTATATTCCTTTGATGGGTAAGGGAGTTCTGTATGATCTGGTCCGCTCTATGGGGGATACTTTTGATCTGAGGGAAACACGGCATGATTATCTGTCACTGGTGCATGAAGCCAAGCTGAATAAGCAGAAAATCCACGCGGTAGCCTGTCCGCTTAAATTGTACAGTAACAATGTGCCCTATGAGCATACGGAATGGGTGCTTATGGGATTGAATACAGAAGAGGAATTGTTCGGTATAAGCCGTCAGCTTTATCTGTGGATGGTGGCGGCGGTTCTGATCGGTCTGCTCTTTGGCGTGGTCGGTATCTATTTCCTGGTGAAATATCTGACCAGGCCAGTACAGTATCTGATGCAATGTATCAGCAGGGGAAATGAAGGACTGCAGGAATTTAAGCCGTCCAATATCTTAGAGGTGGATGCACTTTATGATGTGGTGAAAGAGCTGACAGACAGTCAGAAAGAAGTGGAGAATATTCTTCTGGAGGAAAAGGAGCGATACCGGGTAGCTTTGGAATCCAGTAAGGATGTGTTCTTTTCCTATGATATAGAGAACCATATGCTTGACATTGTCAATCATGAGAAGATGAGTGGACACTGGCAGTGCGAGGAGTTTGAGAGTGGATTTATCGATCCGGATTGTATCTATGATATGGACCGCGAAGCTGTTTTCCATGCGCTGCGGAGTAAAGAAGATAAGCTGTTTGTGGAATTTCGGATAAAGTGGCCGGCCGATGCGGAATATGTATGGGTGGCGCTCTTTGGAAAGACTGTTTATGATACCGATGGTGCACGTCGCAAGATCGTGGGCAGTATCCGTGATATACAGGAACAGAAGGAGCGGGAAGAGAAGCAGCTCAGGAAGAATGCGACAGACGTGATCACCGGTCTCTATTGTTTCAGCGCCGGTATTAAATATATACAGGAATGCCGGAAGGTGCAGCCTGGTGGTGCCATGATCAATCTGGTCTTGAAGAGATTGAAGGAGACCAATGAGAAAAACGGTATCGTATTTGGCGATATGATCCTGGAGGAGCTGGGCGGCCTGACGATGAGCAGCTGCAGGGAATTGGAAGAACAGGATGACAGACGGGTCGTAGCCATGCGTCTTGACGGCGATGAATTTACAGTGTGGATGGCGGGGCGTTCGAGAGAAGAGGCCACGGCTTTTCTGGAGAAGCTGCTCGATAAGATCGCGGTCAGTTTTAAAAGTGGGATGTTTGATGTGGACGTACGTGCGGGTATTGTCTGCGAGCAGACGGAAGAGAGCAGTGAGAGATTGATCAGTATGGCGAAGCTGGCGCAGGATCTCGTGGTACCGGGTGTGACGAAGCAGTATCTGTTCTATGAAGATATTCCGGAAGAGCGGCGTCAGGTCCTTCCGCCACTGTTGGGACGGGACATCAGTACGACTGACTATGGTGAGGATGTCAGTCTGGGATCTTTGGCGCTTAATCTGTTTGGTAAAGGAGCTGATTTCCCGGCTCAGATGATGTTGATCATCTGTAAGGTCGGCAGATTCTATCGGGCGGACGATGTACTGATCTCCATACTGCGGGATGATTTTAATTCCAACTATTTGGATTATCAGTGGCACAACAACGGCAAGACGGTAACGGAGAATGTCAGACAGTATAAACCGGAAGAACGGGAGGCATTCTTCCAGTGGCTGGCGCAGAAGGAACTGCGGTATCTGTCGGAA
>OFGO01001318.1_pt1 | contig 18716 bp, 17 predicted proteins | sample 1521761 | NCBI WGS metagenome assembly OFGO01 (sample SAMEA3504128, study PRJEB24116) | mouse gut metagenome | biome: mouse gut; feature: mouse-associated habitat; material: faeces | place: Denmark | collected 2011
GTCCTCGGCGTCTGCGGCGGCTACCAGATGCTGGGCCGTACCCTCACCGACCCGGAGGGGGTGGAGGCGGCGCCGGGGACGACGGTGGCAGGGCTGGGGCTGCTGCCGGCGGATACCGTCTTCGGGGGGGAGAAGGTCCGCACCCGGATGGCGGGGCAGGTCCTCACCGGTCCCGCAGGGCTTGCGGGGCTGGAAAAGGCCCCGGTGGAGGGGTACGAGATACACATGGGCCGCACAGTAGTGGAGGAGGGTCTCCCTCCCTTCTGCCGCATCGCCCCGGTGGAGGGTGGCCGGGAGCGGGAGGACGGCGCGGTGGCGGGAAATGTCTGGGGCACCTATCTCCACGGCCTCTTTGACAGCGGGGAGCTTCTTTCCCGCCTTTGGAGGCTGCTGGCGGAGCGCAAAGGACTGGACCTGGCGGCCGCCCCCGCCTTCGACCCCGCCGCCCACCGGGAGGAGCAGTACAGCCTGTTGGCCGCGGCCCTCCGCCAAAGCCTTGACATGGCGAAAATCTACCGTATACTGGAGGAAGGAATATGAGCCTGGGGCTGGTGCATATCTACACCGGGGAGGGCAAGGGAAAAACCACCGCCGCCCTGGGGCTGCTTCTTCGGGCAGCAGGCCGGGGAATCCCGGCGGTGCTGGTGCAGTTTCTCAAAGGGGGAGCGTCCGGGGAGATTGCAGCTCTGGAGCGGTTCCCTGGCGTCACAGTGCTTCGGGGCAAGGGGGGGACCGCCTTTGCCTCTGCCATGGGCGGGGAGGAGCGGGCCGCCGCTCTGGAGCTTCACAACCAAAATCTCGGCCGGGCTATTCACCTGGCCCGCACCGGGGCCTGCGGCCTGCTGGTGCTGGATGAGGTGATGGCGACGCTGAAGTACGGCCTGGTGGAGGAAAAGGCCCTTCGGGAGCTGCTGGAGCTGCCCCCAGAAGGGGTCGAGCTGGTCCTCACCGGCCGGGATGCCCCAGGGTGGATGCTGGAGCGAGCGGATTATATCACCGAGATGAAAAAGCTCCGCCACCCCTACGACCGGGGCGTCGCCGCCAGGGAGGGCATTGAATATTAGGAGGATTTTCTCATGACATTGGAGCGGATGGGTCCGGAGGCCATCGAAGGGCGCAGCATGGAAATCATTGAAAAGGAACTGGGGGATATGGGGCCCCTGCCTCCGGCGGATTGTCTGGGGGTGATAAAGCGGGTCATCCACGCCACAGCGGATTTTGATTACCGGGATAGCCTCTTTTTCTCCCCCGGAGCGGTGGCCGCCGGGGTGGAGGCCATGAAGGCCGGGGCCTGGCTGGTCACCGATACTAACATGGCAAAGGCCGGGGTGAACAAAGCCGCCCTGAAAAAGCTGGGGGGCCGGGTTCTCTGCTTTATGGCGGAGGAAGAAATCGCCCAGGCCGCAAAGGGAAGGGGAACCACCAGGGCCGCCGTCAGCATGGAGGCCGCCGCAGATCTGGATACCGCCGGGGCGCCCCTCGTCCTGGCGGTGGGCAACGCCCCCACCGCCCTCATCCGGGCCTGGGAGCTTTTCCAGGAGGGGAGGCTTTCCCCCGCCCTGGTCATTGCCGCCCCGGTGGGGTTTGTCCATGTGGTGGAAAGCAAGGAGCTGTGGCGCAACGCCCCCTGCCCCCGCATCATCGCCCAGGGCCGCAAAGGGGGCAGCACCGTGGCGGCGGCCATCCTCAACGCCCTGCTATATCAGGCGGCGGGGCGGAATATCTGACAGGGAGGGATATTTGCCATGAAAGAAAAGCTGATGCGGGAAAAATGGGAGCGGCTTCAAACAGAAGAGCGGCGGGCGCTGCTGGAGCAAATGGCGAAGCAATACGGCCTGGAGCTTTTGGGGGAGGAGACCTTCCGGAAATGGGGCCGGGAGACCCGCACCGGGTGCTTTACCGGCAGGGGCGGGGAGTTTGTCTTTGTCCCAGGGGATACAGTCACCCTTGGCTGGCAGGAGTTCGCCCAGGGGATGGACCAGGCGACCCGGGAGGAGTTCCAGGAGGAGATGGAGAACATCGGCTGGGAGGGGACCCTCACCGAGCTTTTGCAGGAACAGATGGATCCGGTGCACCGGGCCGTCATCGGCCCCATGCTGGTGGAGCGGACCCTACAGACGGTGGGCTACGAGGAGGTGTCCCTGGACGACCCCCGGCTGACCGGCAATGAGGACTGGATGGCGGAATTCCAGAAGGCCCAAAGGGGTGAATGCAGCCAGTACACCATCGCGGAATTCCAGAAGGCCCAAAGGGGTGAATGCAGCCAGTACACCATCTCGGAGAAGGTGCGGTTTACCCGCACCGGGGATGGGTGGCGGGCGGGGCTGTACCACCAGGACAGCTTTTCCCGGCTGCGGGAGGCGCTGGCAGAGACGGGCTTTTCCCTCCCCACCGCCGACGAGTGGGCTTACCTCTGCGGCGGCGGGTGCCGCACCCTCTACCCCTGGGGGGACAGCTTCGATTATGAAATGGGCCTCCCCTACCTTGAACCGGAGGAGAGAGCCGCCGTCTCCTGCGACCTGCGGACTCCAAACTTCTTCGGCCTTACCATCGCCTGCGATCCCTACCGCGATGAGCTGACGGTGGGGGAGGACGGCGCCTTGGTCATCAAGGGCGGGGACGGTGGCTGCAATCTCTGCGGCGGCGCTGATGCGGCGGTGGGCTTTTTGCCCTGCGCCCCCTACTTCCGCCAGGACAGGGACGACCCGGAGGAGGAGCTGGACGGAGAGTTTGATTTTTACCGAAGGGTGATCCGGGTGGAGCTGGAATAAGGAGGAAAAAGAGATGGCGGTCAGTAAAGAGCTTTTGGAAAAGCTGGACCAGTGGCACGAAGAGAACAAGCACAGGGAGATTGTCCGGGAGATTGGGGAGCTGCCGGAGGAGCTGCGGCAGGATTACGACATCCAGGGGCGGCTGGCGCGTGCGCTGAACAACACCGGTAAGTATAAAGAGGCCATGGCGGTGCTGGAATCGGTGCGGCAGATAGGGGAGCAGGACCACCGCTGGTGGAGCCGGATGGGCTACGCCTATTACCAGCTGGACCGGATGGAGGAGGCAAAGGAGTGCTTCCTCACCGCCCAGCGCCTGGACCCGGACAACGAAGACGCCCGGACCTTTTTGGCCTGGATGAACGTGGGACCCTCCGGCAAGTCCAACGCCTGGGACGGCGCCTCCTCCCGTAAGGAGACCGCCCAGGGGGATACCGCCAACGGCTGGACTAGCAGCGATGGCCCGGCCCGGAGGAGCTCGAAGCCGGAGACCGCCAACGGCTGGGGCGGGGAGAAGGGCCTGGCCGGAAAGCGCTCCAAGGGGGACGGCGGGACCAGCAGCTGGGAGGGCCGGGGCTGGGAGGGCACCGCCCAGGTGGAGACCCTCCTTTTCGGCTCCCTCCGCTTCCCGGTGAAGGAGGGCCTGTTCGAGACCTTCCCCCTTGCCATGGAAGGCCGCTCCCAAAGGGTGGAGCTGTTTATCTGGGAGAACCTGGCCCAGCCGAAGAAGTGGGAGGCCATCGGAAAGCTGCTGGACCGGCTGCCGGAGATGTATCAAAGGGCCCGGAAGCGGTTTGAGGCGGAGTACGAGAGCAACGAGGTTATCCGCTTTTTCCTCCGGGACCAGCTGGAGGAGCTGGAGGAGGCGCCGCTGCTGGCAAGCCTTGGGGTAGCCAGCCGGGAGGAGGCCACCCCGGAGCGGTTCATCCAGGTCCTGGAGCTTCGGGGCGTCACCGTCGCTCCCCGCCCTGGCGCGGAGGAGGAGATGGACTGCACCCTGGACTTCTGCCTGGACCCGGAAATCACCGACGAGCTGCTGGTGTTCCGCTTCACCCCGGAGCTGGAGCTTTACGACATCAGCCACGAAAGCTAAGGAGGGAAAATGATGGTAGATAAGGAAGTGCTGGAGCGGCTCAACCAGCTCCATGAGGAAAATCACCACAAGCAGATTCTTTGGGAAATTTCCCGCCTGCCGGAGGAGGTCCAGCGGGAATACGCCATCCAAAGCTGCAAGGGCCGGGCCCTGGGGAACCTGGGGGAATACAGGAAGGCTTACCAGGTGCTGCTGCCCCTCCGGGAGGAGGGGGAGCAGGACTCCCTTTGGTGGTACCGCATGGGGTGCTGCTATTTCTGCATGGACCAGGATAAGGAGGCCGAGGAGGCATTTATCCGCGCCATCCAGTTGGGGGACGATAGTGAGGACTGCCAGAAGATGCTACGCGCCATCCGGGAGCAGGAGCGCCGCAACAGGGAGTTGGAAAAGGATGCGGGAGGAAAGGGAAAGAAATGGTGAAGAAAGGAATCCTCCTCGTTAGCTTTGGAACCGCGGCGGCGGAAGCCTGGGAAAAGACTCTGGGGCTTCTTGCCGGGGAGGTCCGGGAGAGCTTTCCGGATGTACCCGTGTATGAGGCCATCACCAGCCCCACCATCCGCCGGATGTGGGCAAAGCGGGGCTGGAATATGCCGGATGTCCCTGGGGCATTGGAGGAAATGGTGGCCCATGGAGTCGAGGCGGTCACCGTCCTGCCCACCTTTCTCATCGCCGGCATGGAATACCAGCGCCTGGTGCTGGACTGCGGCAGGCGGGCAGAAAGGTTTTCCTCCTTCCTCCTGGCCCCGCCCCTTCTGGACCGGCCGCAGGAGCTGGTGCGGGTGGCGGAGATTCTGCTGGAGCGCCAAGGTCCCCTGCCGGAGGACACCGCCTTGGTGCTTATGGGCCATGGCACAAACCACCGGGGGGATTTTGCCTATGGGGCGATGGAATGCGTCTTCCGGGAGCTGAGCCAACCCAATGTCTTTGTGGCCACAGTGGAAGGTTATCTGGGGCTGGAGGGGCTGAAAAAGCGCCTGGAGGAGCGCGCCCCCAGGCGGGTGATTCTGCGTCCCCTGCTGCTCACCGCTGGGGAGCACGCCCGCAGCGATATGGCCGGGGAGGATGAAGGCTCCTGGAAAAACGTCCTCACCGCCGCCGGGTATCAGGTGGACTGCGTCCTGGAGGGGCTGGGGGAAATCCCCGTCATCCGCCAAATGTACCTGGAGCGGCTGGCTTCCCCTGGCTGTTAGCGCGGCGTGCCGCCGCTGTCCCGCCCTGCCCGGCCTTCGGCCTTGCATTTTTCGGGAATCTCACCAGGCGCCTGGAGACCGAGGCAGTTTTATGCTATAATTGGAGAAACAGTATTTTTGGCGGTGGGGGGTAAGGAGATGGAAGGAAAACAGCTGGAGCATCTGGAGGGCACCGTGGAGGATGTGGTCTTCCACAACGAGGACAGCGGCTTCACCGTTCTGGCTGTCTCGGTGGAGGATGAGCTGGTGACGGTGGTGGGCACCACCACCGGGGTGGCGGAAGGGGAGGAGATTTCCGCCGATGGGGTCTATGGCTCCCATCACAAGTACGGCCAGCAGTTCCAGGCGCAGATTATCCAGCGCACCCTCCCCAAAACCGCAAACGCCATCCTAAAGTACCTTTCCTCCCGTGCAATCAAGGGGGTGGGCCCCGCTATCGCCCGGCGGCTGGTGAACCATTTTGGCGGCCAGACCCTGGAGGTGATGGAAAAGGAGCCGCACCGCCTCAGCGAGGTGCCGGGGATTTCGGCGGCCAAGGCCCAACGGATCGGGGAGGAATACACCCGCCTTTTCGGCATCCGCACCGTAATGCTCTTCCTCACCGATTGCGGCCTGGAGCCCTCCACCGCCATCAAGGTGTGGAAGCGCTGGGGTCCCCCCTCGGTGGAGCTGATTCGGGATAACCCCTATATCCTTTGCTGCGACGAGATTGGCCTGGATTTTGAGGAAGTGGACGAGCAGATGTCCGAACGGTTCCAAATCCCCTGGGAAAGCTACAAGCGCCTTTCCGCCGGGGTGCGGTACATCTTGCGGCACAACAGCCGCCAGGGGCACACCTGCCTGCCCCGGAGCACCCTGGAAGATTTCAGCGCCCAGTACCTGAAGATTTCCAAGGAGAAGGTCCAGGACACCCTGGCGGAGATGGAGGAGAACAGCGACCTGGTGGCCTACGAGGCCGGAGGGCGGAGCTGGCTCTACCTGCCGGAGCTTTACGCGGCGGAAACCACCATCGCCGGGCGGGTGGCCCTGATGCTCCAGCTGGCGCCGCCCCCCTCCCGGAACTGGGAGCAGGAGACGGATAAATTGGAGGCCGCCCTGGGTATCCGGTACGGCCAGCAGCAGCGCCGGGCCATCCGGGAGGCGATGGAAAGCCCGGTCTTCATCCTCACCGGCGGCCCCGGCACCGGCAAGACCACCACCCTCAACGGCATCCTCTCCCTCCTGGAGGGGGAGGGGCTGAAGGTGTCCCTGGCCGCCCCCACCGGCCGGGCCGCCAAGCGGATGACCGAGGTCACTGGCCGGGAGGCCAAGACCATCCACCGCCTGCTGGAGGTGGAGCCCTTCCGGGATACCCTCACCTTTAAGCGCAACGAGAAGAACCCCATCCCCACCGATGCCATCATTGTGGACGAGATGAGCATGGTGGATGTTCTCATTATGGAATCCCTCTTCCGGGGGATGCGCCTGGGGTGCAAGCTGATTCTGGTGGGGGATAGCGACCAGCTGCCCTCGGTGGCGGCGGGGCAGGTGCTGGGGGACCTTATTGCCAGCGGCTGCGTGCCCACCGTCCACCTGGACGAGGTGTTCCGCCAGGCGGCGGAAAGCCTCATCGTGGTAAACGCCCACGCCATTGTGGGGGGGGAGCTGCCCCAGCTGGACAAAAAGGACAAGGACTTTTTCTTTCTCCCCCGCCAAAGCGCCCAGCAGGTGCAGCAGCTGGTGGCGGATCTTTGCGCCCGCCGCCTCCCCCAAAGCTACGGCTTCCGTCCCCTGTGGGATATCCAGGTTATCACCCCTATGAAGCAGGGGGCGCTGGGCACGCGGGAATTAAACCGGGTCCTTCAGGAGCGCTTAAATCCCCCGGACCGCCAAAAAAGCGAGTACACCGCCCTGGGCCGCACCCTGCGGGAGGGGGATAAGGTGATGCAGATTCGCAACAATTACGATATCCTGTGGAAGAACGACAACGGCCAGGAAGGGGAGGGGGTCTTCAACGGGGATATCGGCGTTATTGATATGATTGACCTTTCCTCCAAGACGGTCCTGGTGCGGTTTGACGACGTGGTGGCCCCCTATACCTTCGATACCGCCGACCAGCTGGAGCACGCCTACGCCATTACCATCCACAAAAGCCAGGGGAGCGAGTTTGAGGCAGTGGTGATGCCCCTGATGGGCAGCCACCGGAACCTCCATTACCGCAATCTTCTCTACACCGGGGTCACGCGGGCCCGCCGCCTTTTGGTGATGGCGGGGGAAAAGGAGACGGTAGCCCGGATGGTGCAAAACAACCGCCGCACCAAGCGGTACACCAACCTGCGGGCGATGCTTACCGAGGCTGTGGAGGGCTAGGGGGAATAATCCCCGTCTCCTCCGCCTAAAATGAAGGGTGACAGCTCATGGGGGGATTCGTTTACAGCCTATTTGCAATTTTTTTTGACAAAGGACATAAAACCATAGTATAATCAGTACCGTGGAATTTTTTGTCAATTACCGATAGATACAACGAGAATATAAAGGGGAGTTGGAACCGTGTTTCGCAATGACATCGGCATCGACCTGGGGACCGCTACCACGCTGATCTATGTCGCCGGCAAGGGCATCGTCCTGAAGGAACCCTCCATTGTGGCTATGGACGCCCGTACCAATAAAAAGATGGCGGTGGGCCAGGCCGCCTACGATATGCTGGGGAAAACCTCCGACCTTATCCGGGTGGTGCGGCCTCTGGCGGAAGGGGTCATCTCCGATTACGAGGTCACCGAGGAGATGCTCAAGGACTTTTTCAAGAAGGTCTGCTCCAGCAAATTCTTTAAGCCCAGGGTCTGCGTCTGCGTTCCCTCCGCCATTACCGAGGTGGAAAGCCGGGCGGTCATTGATACGGTGATGTCCTCCGGGGCCCGCAACGTCTTTCTTATAGAGGAGCCGGTGGCCGCGGCCATTGGGGCGGGGATTGATATCACCGTCCCCGGCGGCGTCGCCATTCTGGATATCGGCGGCGGCACCAGCGATATTGCCATCCTCTCCCTTAACGGCATCGTCTGCAAAACCAGCCTTAAAATGGCGGGGAACACCTTCAATCAGGCCATTGTGCGGTATATCCGCAACACCTACAATGTCCTGATTGGAGATAACACCGCCGACCGCATCAAGCGGGATATCGCCACTGTCTGGCCGGAGGACGCCAGCGCCAACGAATACGAGGTGAAGGGGCGCAACCTGGTCACCGGCCTGCCCCAGCGCATCACCATCACCAACCAGGAGCTGCTGGAGCCCCTGGCTATGGAGGTGGAGCACATCATCCTTGCCCTCCAGTCGGTGCTGGAGCGCACCCCGCCGGAGCTGGTGGCGGATATCGAACAGAGCGGCCTTATTATGACCGGCGGCGGCAGTATGCTGGGGGGGATGGATAAGCTCATCAGCAGCCGCATCCGCATCCAGGCCCGCCTGGCAGAAAACCCGGTGGAGGCGGTGGCAATCGGCACCGGTCTCTCCTTCGATTACCTGGGCAAGCTCTATGACGGGTTTGTCACCTACACCAACTATTCTTCCAAGTGATTGGATTGAAAGGGCCTGCCTAAACCTTCCAGGTGCAGCTTTCAGAAAATAAAACAGCCCAGCCAGGACGCTTTGTCCCGGCTGGGCTGTTCTGCTGTATGGAAGATAGGTCTATCGCGCCACGAGCTTGTAGTATACCTTGGCGGTGGCAAGGTACACCCCCAGGTAAAGCCCCGCAAAGACCAGCACTGCGCATCCCGCCCCCAGCAGCACCGTCCGGGAACTGACACAGAGGACATCGAACAGTCGGATCAGCACCGGAACAGCGAAGCAGAGATGAAGAAGCGCCCCCAGCAGGGGAAGGGAAAACACCAGCAGCACCTGCCGCCGGACGGTGGAGCGCACCATCCCCACGCTCATCCCCACCCGTTGCATCACCAAAAAACCTTCCCGGTCCTCATGGCCTTCGGTGATCTGTTTGTAGTACATCACCAGCACAGTGCAGAGGAGAAAAGCGGTTCCGAAGAAAAGCCCTAGAAAAGCCAGGGTGCCAAAGAAGATGGTTAGCTCCTCCGGGGCGATGTGCTCCAGATCCAAGGAGATGACCCCTTGGCGGTTAGCGGAGCCCAGCAGTGCCATCACCTCCCCTTGGCCGAAGGCCACCGTCAGGGTACAGCAAAGGGTCACCAGGGTCATGGTACCGAACAGACAGATGTTGGCAAGGCCCGCCCCGTTTTTCCGCATCCGGTGGAGCATTCCCGACAGGGTGACGAAGTTCTGAGGCTGGTAGTAGAAGCCTTTATTGCTCCGCAAGGCCTTCAGGACATAGATGCTACCAAAAATGAACACCCCATAGGTTCCCAGAGCTACCAGCAGGCTCGCCAGGAAGAAGGCAGGAATCACCATCAGGGCAAGCAGGGGGTCATTGTAGGCCAGGATGGCGACAGTGTAGCCGCCCCCCAGGAGCAGCAGGCCCAGGACACCGCCCAGGACACCAAAGCGGGGATCCCGCTCCCCGGAGCGGTCCTCCCGCAGCAGGTCGGTGGGAGCTGCTAAGGAAAGGTGCACCAAATTGCCCACAAGGCATCCAAGGAAGATGACCCCAAACAGTCCCACAGTGTAGAGCAGGGCAGCGGGTGTCACAGAAGGGGCATAGTCGGCAGTGATGCCGGCCAGATCCAGCAACAGCCTAACCGAAAGGCCCATCAGCAGGATGCCTGTCCCCAGCCCAGCTGCCAAGGAAAAGAGAAAGCTGTACAGCGTCTCGAAGAAGAGCACCGCCCCCACGTGCCGCTGCTCCAGCCCCAGGACTCCGTACAGCCCCAGTTCTTTTTTCCGGCGCTTCATCAGGAAGCTGTTAATATACCACAGGAAAGGGGCGCAGACCACCGGCAGTAGCAGAGTTGCAACGGCCATCAGGCCGTGAAGGGTGCCGCTGCCGGGGATGGCGCGGGCAAAGCTGCGAGATTCCGAAAGGTTGCAAACGGTAAAGAACAGGCAGATAATAAGGCTGGCCGCCCCTAGGAAGGGGAGATAGTCCCGGCGGTTGTTTCGCAGGTTCTGGAAGGCGAGCCAGGGACAAAGGAGCTTCCGGCGCATCTTAGGCCACCCCCTTGCCCAGGGTAGCCAGGCCGTCAGCCACCTGCCGGTAGAAGTCCTCCCCCGAACGATTCCGTAGTTCGCGGACCAGTTGCCCGTCCTGGAGGAACAGCACCCGCTGGGCCCGGCAGGCGGCCTGCACGCTGTGTGTCACCATAACAATGGTCTGCCCCTCCCAGTTCTCTTTTTGGAAGATGTCCAGCAGCTCTCCGGCGGAGCGGGAATCTAAGGCGCCGGTGGGCTCGTCCGCCAACAGCAGGCTGGGTCGGGTGATGAGGGCTCTTGCCGCCGCGGCCCGCTGCTTCTGTCCGCCGGAGACCTCCCAGGGATATTTATTCAGCAGCTTGGTGATGCCCAATTCCTCCGCCAGGGGCAGCAAGCGGGCGCTCATCTCGGAAAAAGGCAGCTTTGCCAGCACCAGAGGCAGGAGGATATTATCTCCCAGGGAGAAAGTGTCCAGCAGGCTACAGTCCTGGAAGACGAAGCCCAGGTGGTCCCGCCGGAAAGCGGAGAGCCTCCGGCCGGGGATCTTTGCCAGGTTTTTCCCTTCCAGCAACACCTCCCCGGCGGTGGGACGGTCCAGAGAGGCCAGCAGATTCAAAAGGGTGCTTTTCCCGCTGCCGCTTTCCCCCATGATGGCCACAAACTCCCCCTCTTCTACGGTGAAGGAGACCCTCCGCAAGGCAGCGGTGCGGTTCCCGCCCCTGGCAGAGTAGATTTTTTCCAGCCCGCGCACTTCCAATAACGACATGATGAATTCCTCCTTGTACCAACTCGCCTGTGTCTGCGTACCTCTTCTTACAGAACGAGGGAGGAGCAAAATCGTTTTCAAGAATCAGAGAAAATTAAAATAAGTTCCGATTCAATAAAATGAATAATTGTACATTCAGGCACACGAAAAGAAAAAGAGGACAGACTTTGAAGCAGAAGGACCCCTCCGGGGCTGTCGGTACAGCCTCCAGAGGGGTCCTGGGCTTATTCCGCAATCTCCTCTTCGGTGAGGAGGGGGAAGGCGGCCTTTTGCAGCAGCTCCGCAGCCTTCCCGTTGTCATCCACCCGCAGGATGACATAGGCCATCTCCTTGCGGCGGCTGATAAAGGCGTACATATACTCCACGCTGATGCCCCCGTCCCGGAGGAGGGCCATGGCCTCCGCCAGGCCGCCGGGGCGGTCAGCGATGCCGGCGGCGATGACCGGGGTGAGGCTGACGGTTAATCCCGCCCCCCGCAGGGCGGCCTCCGCCACATCCTCCTTATCCACGATGAGGCGCAGGATGCCAAAATCGGTGGTATCAGCCAGGGAAAGGGCCCGGATATCCACCCCGGCCCCCTGGAGGATGCCGGTAATCTCCGAAAGGCGGCCCTGCTTGTTTTCTACAAAAACAGAAAGCTGTTTGATGGTCATAGAAATACCTCCTTTTGTATTTTTGATACGTCTATTATATCAATACAGCTGCCGTTTGTCGATGACCCGTTTGGCCTTTCCTTCGCTGCGCTGGATGGTTTTGGGGCTAACCAGGCGCACCTTAGGACTCAGCCCCAGGGTGGACTGGAGGGCGGCCTCGATCTCCCGCTGCTTCTGCTCCACCAGACGCACAGCGTCAAACTGGAAGTCGTCGGTCATCTCCACCTGGATGTCCAGGGTGTCGGTATTGTTCACCCGGTCCACCGTAATAAGATAGTGGGGGGAGGTCTGGCTGGTCTGGAACAGCACCGTCTCGATCTGGGAGGGGAAGACGTTGACCCCACGGATGATAAGCATATCGTCGGTGCGGCCCTTGGGCTTGGTCATCTTAATGAGGGTCCGCCCGCAGGAGCAGCTTTCCCGGCTTAGGGTGGCAATATCCCTGGTGCGGTAGCGCAGCAGGGGAAAGGCCTCCTTGGTGATGCAGGTGAAGACCAGCTCGCCAGGGGTGCCCTCCGGCAGCACCTCCCCGGTGTCCGGGTCGATGATCTCCGGCAGGAAGTGGTCCTCGCAGATGTGCATCCCCGTCTGCTCGCTGCATTCGTAGGCCACGCCGGGGCCGATGATCTCGGTGAGGCCGTAGATGTCGTAGGCCTTGATGCCCAGGAGGGATTCGATGTTCCGGCGGCTGTCCTCGGTCCAGGGCTCCGCTCCAAAGATACCGGCGCTGAGCTTAATTTCATCCGGCTTCACCCCCATCTCCCGCAGGGTCTCCCCGATGTAGGTGGCGTAGGAGGGGGTGCAGCAGAGGATGTCGCTTTCAAAATCCTGGAGAATCTGCACCTGCCGCTTGGTGTTGCCGGAGGAGACGGGGATAGCCACCGCCCCCAGGGTTTGGGCGCCGTAGTGCAGCCCCATCCCCCCGGTGAAGAGGCCGTAGCCGTAGGAGACGTGGACCTTGCTCTTCGGCGAGCCGCCGGCGGCCACAATGGCGCGGGCGGCGCAGTCCCCCCAAATGTCCAGGTCCCGCTGGGTGTACCCGGCCACAATCTGCTTGCCGGTGGTGCCGGAGGAGGCGTGAAGCTCCACCACCTCCTTCATGGGGACGGCGAAGAGGCCGTAGGGGTAGGTATCCCGCAGGTCCTGCTTGTAGGTGAAGGGGAGCTTCGCCAGGTCCGCCAGGGTGTGGATGTCCCCCGGCTTTACCCCCGCCTCGTCCATTCGCTGGCGGTAATAGGGCACATTTTCATACACATGGTAGACGTTGTGGATGAGCCTGGCCAGCTGGAGGGCCTTGATTTCCTCCACCGGCGCGGTCTCAATGGGGCTCCAGGTTCGTTCACGCATAGGAATCAGCTCCTTTTTTATCTTGTGGGGCAGCCAAGGGATATGCTTTTGGGGGACGCTCTCCCCAATATGCTCCATAGCCCCGAACTTTTGTGGGCCAGCGGTTATCTTTGCGGATTTGGAAGGTCAGGCCCCTGTGGGGGCGGAGGCAATACCGGTGACCTGTCTGCCGGCATAGAAGGCTTTCCGGTTCATCTCCACCAGGCCGGGCCGGAGCTGTCCCTCCAGGGCGGCAAGCCAGGCTTCCTCCGGCATCCCCAGCACGGTGGAAAGAATGCCCATCAGCACCACATTCACCGCCTTGGCACTTCCGGCAGCCTCGGCGGGGGTGAGGGCGTCCACCAGGATAGGGGATTTACACACCTGCCGGAGGTTTTCCGCAAGATCCGCCGGGTAGCTGGCCGCGCCGGTAATCACCGGCATGGGAAGAATCTCCTGGGTGTTGGCGATAAGCACCCCATCCGGCCGCAGGTAGGGGACCCACCGGGCAGCCTCCAGCAGCTCAAAGGCCACCAGAACGTCCGCTTCCCCCTTGTCGATGATGGGGGAGGCCACCTTCTCCCCGTACCGGACATAGGTGACCACCGAGCCGCCCCGCTGGGCCATGCCGTGGACCTCGGAAACCTTTACATCGTGGCCCTGGGAAAGGAGCAGGCTCCCCAGGAGCTTGCTGGCCAGCAGGGTGCCTTGTCCGCCCACCCCTGCAATCATAATGCTCTTTGTCATTTCGCACCCTCCTTAATGGCATCTTTGGGACAGAGGCCCACACAGAGGCCGCAGCCCACGCAAAGGGTCTCGTCGATGTGGGCCCTGCCGCCGTGAAAGGAGATGGCGGGGCAGCCAATCCGCATACAGGCCCGGCAGCCGATGCAGACGCTTTCCTCCACCCGCACCGGGGGCAGACGTTTGACCCCCTTCAGGAGGGCGCAGGGGCGGCGGGCGATGACCACCGCCGCTCCTTCCCAGGCCAGGGCCTCCCGGACGGCGGCCTCCATGGCAGGAAGGTCGCCAGGATCGGCGATAAGGACCTTTTCCACCCCCACCGCCTGGCAGACCCCCTCGATGGAAAGCTGGGGAGCGGGCTGACGGTGGATATCCCGGCCGGTGGTGGGGTTTTCCTGGTGGCCGGTCATGCCGGTGATGGAGTTATCCAGGATGATGACAGTGGAAAGCCCCTTGTTGTAGACGGTGTCGATGAGGCCGGTGATGCCGCTGTGGACAAAGGTGCTGTCCCCAATGACCCCTACCGCCTTCCCGGCCTCCTCCGGCCGGGCCTTCAAAAACCCGTGGAGGCCGGAAACCGAAGCCCCCATGCAGAGGGTGACGTCCATGGCGGAAAGGGGCGGCAGGCTCCCCAGGGTGTAGCAGCCGATGTCCCCAAAGACGGTGAGCCCCAGCTTGTGGAGGGTGTAGAACAACCCCCGGTGGGGACAGCCGGGACAGAGGATGGGAGGACGTACCGGCAGCTCCCCCGGATACTGGCAGCCAGCCTCCGGCTCCCGGCCGGTGAGCTTCTGGCGGACCAGGTTCTGGCTCAGCTCCCCAATAGCCCCAAACAGCTCCTTGCCCCGGACCGGGACGCCGATGGCGGCGCAGTGGCTTTCAATCACCGGGTCCAGCTCCTCCGCCACAATCACCTCATCCACCGTCTCCGTAAAGTCCAAAATCAGCTTCACCGGCAGGGGATTTAAAAGCCCCAGCTTCAGGATGGGGGCGTCCGGCATAGCCTCCCGCACATACTGGTAGCAGATTCCGGCGGTGATAACACCGATGCGCCGATCGCTCCCCGGCTCCACCCGGTTAAAGGACCCGGTCTCCGCCAGCTTTTCCAGGGCGGCCATCCGGCCTTCCACCGCCACCCGCCGCTTTTTGGCGTTCGCCGGCATCATCACATATTTGCCGGGGTCCTTCTGGTAGGGCTTTAAGGGCAGCTCCTGCCGCGCCTTTGTCTCCACCAGGCTTTGGGAGTGGCTCACCCTGGTGGAAAGGCGCAGCAGCACCGGGGTGTCGTATTCCTCCGAAAGGCGGAAGGCCGCCTCGGTGTAGTCGGCGCATTCCTGGCTGTCGGCGGGCTCCAGCATAGGGAGCTTGGCCGCCACGGCGTACCGGCGGCTGTCCTGCTCGTTTTGGGAGGAGTGCATCCCTGGGTCGTCCGCCACAGCGGCCACCATGCCGCCCCCCACGCCGGTGTAGGCGGTGGTGAAGAGGGGGTCCGCCGCCACGTTGAGGCCCACGTGCTTCATGGCGCAAAAGGCCCTGGCTCCGGCGATGGAAGCCCCCATGGCCGCTTCATAGGCCACCTTTTCGTTGGGGGCCCATTCGGTGTAGATTTCCGGGTATGTACTGGCGAACTCGGTAATTTCGGTGCTGGGGGTTCCAGGGTAGCTGGAGACCACCCGGCACCCCGCCTGGTACAGCCCTTGGGCAACCGCCTGGTTGCCCAGCATCAGCTCTTTCATTCCATCCATCCTTTCTCCGCTTTGGGCGCAAAAAAGCCCACCTCGCGCCCCCATCGGGGAACTGTCGAGGTGAGCGTAACGGCCCATGGTACCACTCGAATTGCGGCGTCAAAGCACCGCCCCTTTGCAGGATACTGGCATATCCCTCCCCAGATAACGGCGGGAATCCCGTCCGGGCCTACTGGGAAAAGCCGTTCAGCCCAGCTGCTCGTGAGGGAACTTCGCCGCCCCGCCCGCCGCCCCGTTTTCAGCTTTCCGGGGCTCTCTGTGGACGCGCACTGGATGGCTACTTTCCTCCGTCAGCGCATTTTTTATATTGGAGATATTATAGACGATGCGGGGGAAGTTGTCAACTGGTTTTTTGTGGGGGAGTGCCTAAACTCCACAGTTTTTGCGGTCTCAAAAACATCCCACCGGGATGTTTTTGATGGATAGCCCGTGCGCCCCCTGGCACCGGCCCGTCGGGCTTTTCAGCTCCAAACGGCTGTCGCCGTTTGTCACCAAAAGACCCGACGCCCCTTGTCCAGGGTGCCGCCCTCGATGCATGGCTGGGGGCTTCCTTCTTTCTTTTTCTATCGCAAAAAGAAAGAAGCAAAGAAACAAGCTCCCTTCGGAAAAGAGTTCCGCCTTCTGCGGAAGGCGACCGGGGGGCGCCGCCCCCTCGGCTCCCCCGCCACCCTTTGGAAAGGGGGGACGGAAACTTTACCGGCCTTACTGTCTAAGGCTCCAGGCATCCACTCTCGCCTTTCACGAAGGTAAGGCCGAAGGCCGTGTAGGGCGAGACACCGGGGGCACCCCGGAGGGCGAGACCGCGGGGGCCCCCCGCTTAGGCGAACATCTTCTCGGCGTTTGCTTTGCGGGGTTTTTCGCGAGGGGTTTCCTGGGGACGGTACTCCCGAAGGGGGGGCAGGCTGATTCGCTCCCCCAGCTCCCGGAAAAGACGCTCCGGAGCAGAGGGGGTTTGCAAAATCAGGGAAATCTCATCCTTGGCCGCCCGCAGCGGGCTTAGATTCACCTGGGCGGTGTGTCCCAAAAGGGTCAGCCGCAGCGTCTCCCCCTCCTCCTTGGTCTCCCACAGGGGCGGGGATTGGTTGATGGTCACCGCCCGAATCTGGCGGTCCACCTTCACCAGCCCCAGCCAGCAGGCGACGGCCCCTGCCAGCAGGATGGCGAGGACCGGGCCGGGGCCGCGTTTTTTTGGAACGCCCTTTCGGGGGCGTCTTTTCTTTTTTGCGGGCATGGGGCAGTTCAGTCCTTTTTCTCCTCCAGCAGGTAGTCCGCCAGGATAGGGGCCACCAAACGGGCGGTATACTTGGCCTCCTCCAGGGTGTTGCCGTTGGTGCCAAACTCAAAGAGGAGGGAATCAGGGGTCATCCACAGGTTGTAGTTGCGGTAGCAGAAGAAGACGGGGCGCATCAGGCCGGGGTACTTTTCTTCCACCGCGCTGGTAAGACCGGCGGCAAAGCGGAAATTTTCCTCCCAGCCGGGGACCCCTACCGTGCCGTCGTCGCAGGGGGCGATAATCATCAGCTGGGCCGCCTTGCGCCCGCCCACCTCCTGCACCACCTTGATGGTGGATCCGTCGTCGTACAGGACGGCGTCCCGGTGAACGTCAATCGCCATACGGATGGAGGGATATTTCTCCAGATACTCCTGGATGGTGGCGGCGCTGCGGTCGTAGGCGCCGTTGTAGGCGGGGTAATCGTGCTGGGTGACGTCGTGGATCACCCCGATGCCGTGGGCCTCCAGGGCCTGGGCCAGTTCCTCCCCCACGGCGGCCATATTGGCAGTATTGTCCTGGCTGCGCCAATTATTCCTGCTGTCGTAGATATCCCCGTCCCATTCCTCATAGCTTTCGGTGGTGTGGGTGTGGTAGATGAGAACCTGGGGCTCCGGCCCCGGCTCCAGGGTGAGGGCGGCGGGGGTCTCCAGCACCTGGTCGATTTCGGTAAGCTCCAGCTTTGTATAGTTGCGGATCCAGCCGAATTTGTACCGGCAGAAGGCGGGGTTGCCGCTTTCCCCCGTCATATTCACCTGGTGCAGGGGGGCCTGGTACTCCTCTGGAATCTCCGGCGGCTCCCCCTGGGGCAGGGGGGGCAGCAGCTGGGCCGGGGGCTGCTGGGGCTGGGAGGAGGGGGCGGGATCCCCCTGGGAAGGGGAAGGGGCCTCTTCCCCAGGGGCGGAGGAGCTGCCGGGGGCCTGGCTTTGGGAGGAGGGGGGCGCGGGCTGGGGGCCGTCATCCTCCTGGTACAGCTCCGGGGCGTACCGCTGGCGCACCGTCTCCAGAAAATCGGTGAGCGCGTCCGGGTCGTAGCCGCAGTCGATCTTCGGCAGGATACCGCTGGGGGCGCAATGGGTGAGGACGCAGTCCACCTGCCACCCGGACCGCTCCAGGTTGGCTTCAGCCTCAGCGTACTCTGTCTCGCTGGGCATCTCCTCGGGCCACCATGAGTGCCCCAGCACCCGGAACATGGCATTCATTCGCCTCATTGCCCAGTAGCGCCGCTCAAAGTCTGGGGCGGCGGGGTCGAGGATGCCGTCCTGAATATCGTGGGAGGCGGCTCCGCCCATGCTGAACCAGGTGAGCCCACCGATCTCGAATATCTGGCCCCGCATTAGGTGGAGGACGTGAGGCCGCACCGCATGGACTCTGCCGCCGTGCCATTCCCGCTCAGGGTAAGAGTTCAGCAGGCTGAAATTTTCATGATTTCCATCCACAAATAGGGTGGTAAAGGGCTTGTCCTCCAGCCAGTCCAGCTTGTGTCCGTCCGCCTGCTCCCCGGCCCACACGCCGCCGAAATCACCCGCGATGATCATGCAGTCATTTCGACCCATTCCCTTCAAATGGGGAAAATTCTTTGTAGTGAACCGATGAAAATCACCGTGGGTATCGCCTGTGACCCAGATGCTCATCTTTTACCACTCCTTCTATGTCAGTGTAGCAGTACCGATGACACCACAATGCTGGCCCAACAGCCACCCGCTATATCCAACGAATCACTGGGCTTGGCTCCTACTGTGTGCTTGCCGCTTGATCTTAGAAAAACGGGATTACCTATTTGCGTGGGGACAGGTGATCCCCGTGGCATCTGAAATCAAGAAATTACCCGAAGGACGTTGTATTCCTATCCTTCGTCCGCCTGTATTCGACACTACTCCCCCAGGCGTGGGCGGCAGACTGAAACCGCGCTGTGCGCGTCACGGGAATCTCACCCCTCCGAGGATCGCTCCGAGCCGCCCGAGTGGACGGGAGTATCATTGTGTGCTGACGAGGTCGTTGCGAAACAGCTTGTCCGCTGTTTCTGGACAGATGGGTACCGCTCGCCGCCTTATTTGGCCGTCTTTGATGCGGTTAAACCGCACA
>OFGO01001329.1_pt1 | contig 18670 bp, 10 predicted proteins | sample 1521761 | NCBI WGS metagenome assembly OFGO01 (sample SAMEA3504128, study PRJEB24116) | mouse gut metagenome | biome: mouse gut; feature: mouse-associated habitat; material: faeces | place: Denmark | collected 2011
TAAAAAAAATATGAAATTTGTTTTCTTTGGTTTTTTATATGCTATAATGAGACTCTATAGAAAATGAAAGGAAAACATCTATGGCAGAGTTTGTTCAACTAGAGAATATCACGAAAGTATACAGGATGGGCGAAGTGGAGATCCGGGCGGTAGACGGGATTGATTTTGCGATAAAAAAAGGGGAGTTTGTGGTGATTGTAGGGCCCAGCGGGGCGGGGAAGACCACGGTTCTGAACATTTTAGGCGGAATGGATACCGCCACAACCGGCAGGATCACGGTGGACGGAGAGGACATCACCGGATATAACGAGCGGCAGCTCACCGGATACCGGAGAAACGACATCGGATTTGTGTTTCAGTTCTACAACCTGGTTCCAAACCTGACGGCAAAGGAGAATGTGGAACTTGCTCTGCAGATCTGCAGAGAGCCGCTGGATGCGCAGACAGTTCTGGAGGACGTGGGCCTTGGCGACCGGCTGGACAATTTTCCGGCACAGCTTTCCGGAGGGGAACAGCAGCGTGTGGCCATAGCCAGGGCGCTGGCCAAAAATCCCAAACTTCTTCTGTGCGACGAGCCCACGGGGGCCCTTGATTATCATACGGGAAAATCCGTGCTGAAACTTTTGCAGGATACCTGCAGGAATATGGGGAAGACAGTGATCGTCATCACCCACAACCAGGCGCTGACTGCCATGGCAGACCGCGTTATCACGGTAAAGAGCGGTACGGTGGCCGATATGGTCATAAATAAAAATATCGTGGATGTGGCGGATATTGAGTGGTAGGGAAAATAAGATGGCAATTTCGGCTCACAGGAGATTCGTATGGGAAAAAGGGGCATGCGCGGGATCAGAAAAAGCACATTCAGGGAAATCAGATCCAGCTTAGGGCGTTTTATGGCAATTTTTGCCATCATTGCGCTGGGGGTGGGCTTTTTTGCCGGCCTGAAAGTGACGAAGGAAGCCATGCTGGCCACGGTGAAAGGGTATCTGGACCGCCATGCCTTCTATGACCTGCGCCTGATTTCCACACTTGGGTTCGGGCCGGAGAATACGGATGCTTTTGCCGGGGCAAAGGATGTGGAGGCGGCGGAAGGATCCGTTTCCTTTGATATGATTTACAGTCTGGAGGACGGCAGCCAGGGCGTGGCAAAGATCCACAGCCTGCCTGAGGAACTGAACACCCCGAAGCTGACTGCCGGCAGGATGCCCCAGGAAAGCAATGAATGTGTGGCGGACAATAATTTGTTCGGAAAGTCGGACATTGGAACCGTGATTTCCCTGGCGGAGGATAATGCGGAAGAGGACCTGGAACATTTTACCCATAAGGAATACACCATTGTGGGGCTGGTGCAGTCACCCCTTTATATCCAGTATGAGAGAGGAAACACTTCCCTGGGCACCGGGCGGCTGGCGGGATTTCTCTACCTTCCCCCGGAAGGCTTCACGGTGGAGTATTTCACGGAAGTTTATGTAAGGTTTTCACAGGATTTCGATTTATACAGTACGGAATACAATTCGTTCATGGACGGGAAGGAAAGGTCGTTTGAGCGGACGGCAAAGGAAGAGGCAGACAAAAGATATCAGGAGATCCGCCGGGAGGCGGAGCAGAAAATTGCTGATGGATACAGGGAGCTGGAAGAGAAGGAAGAGGAAGGCCTCCGGGAGCTGGAGGCGGCAGGGAAAGAGCTGGATGAGGCCGCACGGCAGCTGGAAGAAGGAGAGAGGGCGCTGGCAGATGCCAGGCTGGAATTCGCGGAGGGAGAGCAGGAGCTCTTTAATAAGGAAGGGGAACTGATTCAGGCCAGAATCACCCTGTCGGAGAAAGAGCAGGAGCTGTATCAGGGGGAAGTGACCATCACGGAGAAGGAAGCCGAACTTGTGGAAGCCAGAAGCCTGATCGACAGCAATGAGGTAGAGCTGAGAAGCGCCGAACGGCAGCTGGCAGATGGAAAAGCCGAACTGAGAAGCAAGAGCGAGTCAGTGGAAACCATGAGGAACCTGGTTACAGAGGGAAGGAACCAGCTGGAGCTGCAGGAAAAAGAACTGGAAAGGCAGAAAGAAGAGCTGCGAACCCAGGCAGAGAGCGGCGCCATCTCCGGGGAGGCCTATGATCTGGCAGTGTCCATGATAGAAAAGGGAGAACAGACCCTGGGGGAATACAGGGCCAGACTGGAGGAGCTGGAGGGCCAGCTGGCGGCAGGGGAGGAGGAGCTGGCCGCCGCCTGGCAGCAGATCAAAGAGTCTGAGGAGCAGCTCAACAGCGGCTGGCTTGCCCTTGCCCAGGCAAAGCAGCAGCTTGCGGACGGACAGCTGGCCATGGCAGAGGCCAGACGGGAGATTCTGGAAGGGAAAAAAGCCCTGGAAGAAGGAAAAACGGAGCTTGAGGAAGGCGAGGAGGCAATTGCCGGGGCGAAAAAAGAAATAGAAGAGGCCCGGGCCACCCTTCAGGAAAAAGAAGCGGAGTTTGCCAGTGGAAGGAAGGAGTATGAGGACGGCCGGGTGGAGTATGAAGAGGCCGGAAAGGATTTTGAGCGTCGGGTACAGGAGGCTTGTGAAGAGCTGGCAGATGCTGAGGAAGAACTGGCAAAGCTGGAGGAGCCGGAGGTTTTCGTTCTGGGCAGGGATACCAATATCGGATATGTGTGTTTTGAGAACGATTCCAATATTGTGGAGGGAATCGCCAACATTTTTCCGCTTTTTTTCTTCCTGGTGGCTGCGCTGGTGTGTATTACCACCATGAACCGGATGGTGGAGGAACACAGAACCCAGATGGGCGTGCTGAAGGCGCTGGGGTATGGGGAAGCGGATATCATGTCCAAGTTTATGATTTATTCCGGCCTTGCGGCGGTGACCGGCTGTGTTGCGGGGTTCTTCCTGGGAACCTGGGGTTTCCCGAAAATTATATGGTTCTGTTACGGGATGATGTACCGGGCAGATTCCGTTTTTTATATTTTTGATGGGAATATGGCGCTTATTTCCATGACAGTATCGCTGCTGTGTTCCCTGGGGACTACCTGGCTTTCCTGCCGGGCGGAACTGAAACAGGTGGCGGCGGCCCTGATGCGGCCCAAGGCCCCCAGGGCGGGAAAGAGAGTTCTGCTGGAGCGGATTCCCTTTTTGTGGAAGCGCCTTGGATTTTTGCGGAAAGTTTCCCTGCGGAATATTTTCCGGTATAAAAAAAGACTGTTTATGATGGTGGTGGGAATCAGCGGCTGTACGGCGCTTCTGGTGACCGGTTTCGGCATCAGGGATTCCATCGCGGATGTGGCGGAAAAACAGTATCAGGAAATCCAGACCTTTGACATCGGGATTTCCCTGAAGGAAAACGTGGATGAAGCCTTTCTGGAGGCTTTGGACGCGCGGAAATCCATGGGGGCGGGAGCTTATACCTGCGTTATGGAAAAAAACATGGATTTTGTGACAGACGGAGAAGTCAAGTCAGTGTATCTTGTGGCAGGGGAGGGGGAGGAGATGAAGCCGTTCCTGAATCTTCACACCACAAAGGGAGAGGCCGTGGCCTATCCAGGAACCGGGGATGCCGTGATTTCCCACCGTCTGGCAGAGGATTACCATGTCCGGGTGGGGGACAGGATTACGCTGCGGGATGAAGAGATGCGCACGCTGGAAGTCTATGTAACCGGAATATACGAAAATTATATTTACAATTACGTGCATATCTCCCAGGATACCTGGAGGGAGCTTGCGGGGGAAGAGCCGGAAAAGAAAACGGTCTACCTGAATCTGACGGAGGAAGCAAAGACGGATGTCACGGGGAATTCCTCCTACGAACTGGCGGGAGATCTCATGAAGCTGGGGCAGGTGTCAAACGTCACCGTGAACGCGGATTTTATGGAGCGCATCGGCAATATGATGAAAAGCCTGGACATTATCGTGGCAGTGGTCATTCTGTGCGCGGCGGGGCTGGCGTTTATCGTGCTCTATAATCTGACCAACATCAATATCACGGAACGGGTCAGGGAGATTGCCACCATAAAAGTGCTGGGATTTTACAAGAAAGAGACGGCAGCCTATGTGTTCCGGGAAAATACCATGCTGACCATGCTGGGCATGGCGGCGGGCCTGGGGCTGGGATATTTTCTCCACAATTTTGTCATGAATGAGATACGGATTGACATGATTTCCTTTGATATTTATATCAGGCCTGTGAGTTATCTGTACAGCGGGCTGCTGACAATGGTGTTTGCATGGTGCGTGAACAGGGCCATGGGGGGCAGGCTGGAAGAAATCAGCATGACGGAATCTTTGAAAAGCGTTGATTAGGGTATCTGTCAACGGGGAAAGGATAAAATAAAATGAAGTTTGATATGCATTGTCACACAAAGGAAGGTTCCCTGGACGGCAAAGTGCCCATAGAGGAATTTGCGGGCATCCTGAGAGGGAAGGGATTTGATGGTATGCTGGTCAGCGACCATGATTCCTACAAGGGATACAGGGTCTGGAAGAAGGTGCGTGAAGAAGGGCGTGACAAGGGTTTCGTGGTGCTGAAGGGAGTGGAGTACGATACCATTGACGCGGGACATATTCTGGTGATCATGCCGGAGACCGTGAAGCTGAAGATCCTGGAGCTTCGGGGCCTGCCGGTGCAGTTCCTGATTGATATTGTCCATAAAAACGGCGGGATTCTGGGCCCGGCGCACCCCTGCGGGGAGAAATACTTAAGCATTACCAATACCAGAAAGCATCGCAACCAGCTGGCTGTGATGGATAAATTTGATTTCCTGGAAGGTTTTAATGCCTGCGAGACTCCCGAGAGCAACGCGGGGGCCCTGGCCATTGCGGAGCAGTATGGAAAGCCTGTCTTCGGCGGCAGTGACGCCCACAGGGAAGACTGCATCGGACTGGGATTCACGGAGTTCCGAGGGGAAATACGCTGCGAGTCGGACCTGATCAGACTGGTGAAAGAGAGGGGAAGGGCGGTGTGCACCTGCGGCGGGGAATATTATCCCTACACTACAAAGCAGAAAATCGGTGCGGCAAACAATCTTCTGGTGGACGGATTCTGGTTTTACAATCATCTGGGAAGCATGATGCGGTACAGAAAAAGGATACGGGAACTCCGCAAATACTATATCCGTATCAAGTAAACGGGGCGGCAGTAACCTTCTCTTTAGCAGTAATTCATAAAATCTTAAGGTGCATTTTTGAAATAGTGTGATATACTCAATATGTGGCAGTAATATGGTCATGCGCCGGTTTTCCATATCAGGCGTCACCTGGGACAGCCGCAAGAAATTGCAAAAAGAGAGGATCAATAAACCATGAAAACATCAAAACATAAGATAGTTACGGCAGGCAGACGTATGCTTGCATTGATGCTTACGGCGATTACCATTCTGGGGGTATCCGCCTGCGGGAAATCAGGAGATTCCGCTGACGGCACGAAACCGAAGGAGTGGGCTTATGTGCCGGAATTTCTCACCATAGAAGAGGACAATGTAAGCTATTATGATATGCAGCTGGTGGGGGAAAATCTTTACTATTTATCCTATGACTGGGATGAGAGTACACAGACCAGCAGCCAGAGCGTCTGTAAATACTCTCTGGCAGACAAGGCGTTAACAAAGACTCCCATCACCTGGGCCGAGGATGTGGGATACCAGAGTCTGAACAGGGGGACTTTTTTGGAAGATGGCAGTTTCTATGCCATTATGGATTCCTATACGGAAGATTACAGCCAGTCCTGGCAGCATCTCACAAAATTTGATGCCCAGGGACAGCAGATCTTCTCCCAGGATATTACAGACCTGCTCCAGGGTTCTTATGCGGACGGTCTTGTGGTGGATGGGGAAGGCAGGGTATATCTTTCCGGAGACGGCGTTGTGTGGCTGTTTGACGCGGAAGGCGTCAGCAAAGGTTCCGTGAAACTGGAGGGCACCAATGTGTGGATTGACTCCATGGGCAACGGCTCTGATGGCAAGGTATATTTGGGATACAGCAGTTACGACGGGAACAACAGTACATATACTTTGTGTGAAATTGACTTTGAAGGCGCCAGGCTGGGAAACAGTTATAAAGATTTTCCCCGCGGCAACAATGGCTTTTTCAGGGGTACGGAATATGACTTCCTGATACATGACGGTATGAAAGTCTACGCATACGATCTGGAAAAGCAAAAGAAGGAAGAACTGTTTGACTGGCTGGACAGCGATATCAACGGCAGCAATGTGCGCCGGTTCGGACAGCTGGAGGATGGCCGTATCGTGGCGATCGTTGAGGACTGGGAGACCAATGACAGCGGAATTGCCCTGCTGACCAAAAAGAAAGCGGAAGAGGTGCCCCAGAAGGAGATCATCACCGTGGGTACCATGAGCGGCGCGTACAATCTGCAGGCCAGGGCAGTGAAATTTAACAAGTCCAATTCCCAGTACCATATCAGTGTGAAGCAATATATGGATTTTGAAAATTATGGTGAGAATACCTGGTCGGATGCACTGAATAGTTTCAATAATGACCTTACGTCAAACAATTGTCCGGATATCATTGACCTGACCAGCATGAATATGTCCCAGCTGGCGGCAAAGGGAATACTGGAAGACCTGAATCCCTACCTGGAGAAGAGCAGTGTGCTGAACCGTTCCGACTTTTTGGAAAATATTCTGAACGTATATACAGTAAACGGTGCGCTGGTGAGCATTCCTACTTTTTTCAATATGCAGACAGTGATCGGAAGTACGGAGAAAGTGGGCACCGAGAGCGGCTGGACCCTGGATGAAATGATTGCATTTGCAAACCAGTATCCGGAGGCGGAAATTTTTAACCAGGTTTCCAAGTTAGAGATTCTGCGGGCCGTGCTGATGTTTAACCAGGATGCATTCATCAACTGGGAGACCGGGGAGTGTAATTTTGATTCGGATACATTTAAAAACATACTGGATTTTGTGAACCGTTTCCCGGATGAGGTGACATGGGAAGAGGGCATGGATTCGGAACCTACCAGGATCCAGAAAGGGGAAGTGCTGCTGTCCCAGGCTTATCTGTATGATTTCGACCAGATACAGATGTACAGTGAGATTTTTGGAGGTGATTATAACTGTATCGGATTCCCCACAGTGGATGGTACCGGCGGGCATGCGCTCAGCACCGGGGATGCCTATGCCATCAGCAGCAAAAGTTCCCGCAAGGATGGGGCATGGGCTTTTCTGGAAAGTATTCTGACAGAAGAGAGTGATGAAAGGTTTAGGAGTGGTTTTCCTACCCGGAAAGCAGCACTGGACGCCATGGCGGCAGAAGCTGTAGAGGTAGATTACGTTATGGATGAGAACGGCCAGGTCATGAAGGACGAAAACGGGGAACCCCTTGTGTCGGGTACGAGCAGTATAGGATACGAGGATGGCTGGGAGTATACTTATCACACTCCCACCCAGGAGGAAATAGATAAAACGCTGGCCCTGATGGAGCATGCAAAGCCGGTGGCCGTCAATGGCAATGACATGATCATGAGCATTATCAATGAGGAGGCGGAACCTTTCTTTAAGGGGCAGAAATCCGTGGATGATGTAGTGAAGGTAATTCAGAACCGTATCAATAATTATGTAAATGAAACCAAATAACCGGCCGGACGAGAGCCGGGATATCCGGAATGAGGATGGAAATGGGTAAAAAGCAAAGAGAAAGGCGCCGGAAGAAACCGGCGCCGGAAAATTATATCAGCACAACCCGGAGAACCCGGAGGCTCAAAATAAGCTCGGGGCTGTATATCGCCCCCAGCTTTCTGGGTGTAATGCTGTTTTTCATACTTCCTTTTATGGTAGTCATATATTACTCCCTGGTGGATAATCCCATCAGCGGTAATTTTGTGTTTCTGGATAATTTTAACAGTATAGTGGAAAATATGTCATTCCGAACGGCTGTTCGAAATACATTTGTCTTTGCGGCAGTGGCAGTGCCCCTGGCAGTGGTTCTCTCCCTTCTGCTGGCCATTGTGCTGGAAGCAAAGCTGCCTTTCCGGAGTCAGTTCCGAACTTTTTTCTTAAGTCCCATGATGGTGCCGGTGGCATCCATTGTGCTGATCTGGCAGGTGCTGTTTCACTATAACGGTGCCATCAATGAGGTGCTGGCGAAGTTAGGCGGGGCGAAAATTGACTGGATGAAATCGGATTATGCCCTGATTGTGATCGTGATTCTGTTTCTCTGGAAAAATCTGGGTTACAACATGATTTTATTTATGGCTGCACTGGCAAGCATCCCCAAGGATATTCTGGAGGTGGCGACACTGGAGAGCGCTACGCCGCTGCAGACTTTTTTTCATATTAAAATCCGTTACCTGTCCTCCTCCCTGTTGTTTGTGACGATTATGTCCCTGATCAATTCCTTCAAGATATTCCGGGAAGTTTATCTGCTGACGGGGGATTATCCATATGATTCCATTTACACGCTCCAGCATTTTATGAATAATAAATTCCGCTCCCTGGATTACCAGACATTGTCGGCGGCAGCGATACTGATGTCAATGGTAATGATCGTGATTATCGGAATATTGTTTATCGCGGAGAATCATTTCGGAAAGGATGTGGAGGGATGAAAAATTGGAGAAAATCCAATTCGGAAAATGCAAAGATGCAGGGACAATGGGAGGACCTGGCTGCCCTGGACCGGCAGGCCGCAATGCGGAGGAAACGTGTGCAGACAGCCAAAATTGCGCTTGCCACTGTGGTGGCGGCATTTTTTGCAATACTTTTCCTGATGCCCATCGTACTGACAATAACCAATTCCTTTATGTCGGCATCCGAGATATCAGCCAATTACGGTACCGTGTTTGCCACGGATGCCAATGGAGGAAAGGTTTACATAGCGGAGCGGGTGAATCTGAAATTTATTCCCGATATGGTTTCCTTCAGCCAGTATGTTACAGTGTTGTTCAAAAGTCCCGAATATCTGCTGAAATTCTGGAATTCCGTGATTCTGGTGGGGCCCATTGTGGTATTCCAGCTGCTTGTGGCATCGCTGGCATCATACGGATTTGCCAGGTACAGGGGCAGAATCCGGGAAATTATATTTTTCATGTATATTATACTGATGCTGATGCCCTATCAGGTGACTTTGGTTCCCAACTACCTGGTCAGCGACTGGTTTAACCTTCTGGATACCAACTGGGCCATCTGGCTGCCGGGCGTCATGTCACCTTTTGCGGTGTTTCTGCTGACAAAGTTCATGCGCAGGATTCCGGAATCGGTGATGGAGGCAGCGCAGATAGACGGCGCGGGAGAGTGGCAGATTTACAGACGGATCTGTATGCCTCTCTGTAAGGGAGCCATTTGCTCCGCGGCCATTCTTGTGTTCATAGATTACTGGAATATGGTGGAGCAGCCATTGATTCTGCTGACAGATGCGGAGACGCATCCCCTGTCGGTTTTCCTGAGCAAAATCAATGCAGGGGAGATCGGGCTGGCGTTTGCGGTGGCTACCATATATATGGTTCCCAGTCTGCTGATATTTTTGTATGGGGAAGAATATCTGGTGGATGGAATTACATATCAGGGCGGAATCAAAGGCTGACAGGGAAGGAAGCCGGTACGGCGCGCTTCCGGAAGGGCGCAGGCAAAAAGCGAAAGAAATTAGCAAGTTAATATATTGAGGAGAGGTAGAGCGATGAACGAGAACGGAAAGAAAAAAAGGGAATGGGTAAAGACCGCGGCGATTGTGTTTTTGTCCGTGATGCTGGTACTTACCTTTTTCTCCAACACCATTATGAACTACTCCCTGCCGGAAGTGGCGACGCAGTATGTGCAGTCGGGTTCCATAACGGCCAAAATCAGGGGATCAGGTGTGGTGGAGAGCAGCGATCCTTATAATCTGGAAGTAAAGGAATCCAGAAAGGTTGCCGGCGTGGCGGTGAAAGTGGGCGATACCGTGGAGAAAGACGCGGTGCTCATGTATCTGGAGGATGAGGAGAGCGAGGAGCTGAAAGAAGCCAGGAAGCAGCTGGAGACCTATCAGAACGAATACCAGAAGGCCATTCTGTCCGCAGAGAGCAGTGCGGGCCTGGTGGACAGGGTGGAGAGCGGAAATACCACGTCTGCGGAGTCCAAGCTGACACAGATTGACAATTATAACAGGAAAATTGACCAGCTGGAAGATGTGATAAAAGGATATAGCAACAGGATTTCAGAGATTGACGCGGAACTGGGCAAACTCAGCAACGATACCACGGTGGATACCTTTGCGGAACAGGTGGCAGTGAACAATGCCCAGGCAGAACTGGAGAAGGCCACGAATGCGGTTCCGACGGCAGAGGCCAATCTGGCGGCGGCCCAGGCCACCCTGGAATCGGTAAACAGTGCGGTAAAAGCGGCCCAGGATATGGTGACAGCCTGTGAGACTGCGGTGGAGGAAGCCAGAAACGGTTATACGGCCAGGCTGAACCGAAAAACGGAACTGGAGACAAGGAAGAATAATAATGAGACACTGACACCGGACGAGGAAGTGGAGCTGGAGCGTTTGAGCGGAACCGGGGAGGACAGTGTGACGGCGGCTTCTGCCCTGCAGGCGGAGGCTGAGACAAATCTGAAAGCGGCCCAGGATGCACTGGCGGCGGCTGAGAATAGTATTGAGGCAGATCGTAAAGCGGCCCTGGATATACTGAATCAAAGGGACGCGGAATATCAAAAAGCCCTGAATGATAAAAGAATCTGCGAGGAAAACCTGGCAGAAGCCCAGCGTGTGCTGGCAAACAAGCAGGCAGAGACTCCGGATACCAGCTACAGGGATGCGCTGAACAATGAGAAGGCAGACTTAAGCGCTGCCCGGGATAAGGCAAACACGGAGAAAGAGGATGCCTCCAGTGCCCTGACGGAGCTTCTGGCCAGCTTCAGCAAGGAAGCGGATCTGGTGGGACTTCTGAAAAATATTAACGATCAGCAAAAGGTTGTGGACGAATTAACCGAAAAGGCCGTGGATGCCGTCATTAAGGCGCCCATTGCCGGCACTGTGACGGCGTTAAACGTGACGGCAGGAAAAGAGATAGACGTGTCCGCTCCTGTGGCGGTACTGCAGCCGGAAGGAAAGGGATATACCATGAGTTTTTCCGTGACCAATGAGCAGGCAAAGCGTCTGTCTGTGGGGGATGTGGCGGAACTGGTGAATGCCTGGAGATTTGATGATGTCAATGTGACCCTGGCCAGTATGAAGCCGGATCCCGCGGAACCCGGACAGAAGAAACTGCTGACCTTTGACATCAGCGGAAATGTGACAGCGGGACAGAATCTGAATGTATCGGTGGGACAGAAGAGCGCGAACTATGATTATATTGTGCCCAACAGTGCCATCCGTGAGGATAATAACGGCAAGTTTATCCTGATTGTGGAGTCCAAACCGGGCCCCCTGAGCACGCGCTATATTGCCAGCCGTGTGGATGTGGAGGTGCTGGCAAGTGACGACACCCAGTCTGCAATCAGCGGGGCGCTTTACGGATATGAATTTGTGATTACCACATCCACGAAACCTGTGGAGGCAGGCAAGCAGGTCAGACTGAACGAAAATAACGGCTAAGCCTGCTGGAAAAGAGGTAAGTGATGAAAAAAATAGTATTGGGTATCAGCGGAGGGATATCCTTTGTGATCTTCCTGATCCTGCTTATTACTACGAACTATTTGGGCCGCAGCCAGCTTTCCCAGACAGCTGCCTCCAGATGGAGCGATAAAGGGAATGCCTCCCAGGTGAGCTGTTTTTTCTCAGTCGGGGCGGGCGTTACACAGGACAGCATTATTGATTTTGAACATACGGTGGATTCTGCCCTGGTGGATGCTTCCGTGGTGCAGGAATCCGGGAATCCCGGCGCCAGGCTGTGGGCAGATGCCTACAGCGCGGATGGCCAGGTGACTCTGTCTTCGGGAAAGACCAGTCTGACTGCGGATGCCATCGGCATTGGGGGGGATTTCTTCCTGTTTCATCCGCTGAAGCTGCTCCATGGGGCCTATTTTTCGGGAAATGACCTGATGCAGGACTACTGTGTCATAGATGAGGATGCGGCATGGCAGCTCTTTGGATCCAATGATGTGGCGGGTATGACGGTGGAGATCGGCGGAGTTCCCCATATTGTGACCGGAGTGGTGGAGAGGCCGTCGGGTCATTTGGCGGAAGCGGCGGGACTGGATTCCACGCTGGTATATGTCTCCTATCAGACACTTTCGGAACTGGGCACCAGCCACGGTATCAATCACTATGAGATTGTGATGCCCAATCCGGTGACGGGTTTTGCCGAGAACTTTATCCGGGAAAGCCTGGGGGCAGACGAGAAAGAGACGGAGGTTCTGGAAAATACCACAAGATATTCTTTTCTGTCCCGGCTGCAGCTTCTGACTCTGTTTGGCGTGCGTTCCATGAACGGCAAGGCGATCATTTACCCTTATTGGGAAAATATTGCCAGGGGATATGAGGATATTCTCGCGCTGATGACTTTATTTGAGCTTTTGTTTCTGGCGTATGCCCTGATACTGGCGCTGGTGTTCTTCTGTATCTGGTGGAAACATAAGGGCTGGACATTGCGGGATGTAAGACTGATGCTCATGGACAAAGCGGAGCGCCGCGTGGAGAGGGCACGGGAAGAGAAGCAGGGGAAACGGAAAAATAAGAAGCAGAAAAAGGACCGGGAAGCGATTGGGAAAATAGATTTCGAGGATGGAATTTTGGAAGAAACGGAGTCTGGAAGGAATGGTGCGGGAGAACTGATTCCGGAGGAAGGAAGCCTGGAAGGGGCGGATCCGGAAGAAGGGCCCTGGAATCCGGACCAGGAGGAAGAATATCCGGAAGAGCCGGGAGAGATGATTCCGGAGGAAGAGCCCTGGAATCCGGATCAGAAGGAAGAATATCCGGAAGAGCCGGGAGAGACGATTCCGGAGGAAGGAAGTCAGGAAGAGACAGATTCCCGGGAAACGGACGCGGGAGAAGAGACATCCGGCGAACCACGGAAGGAGAAGAAGCGTTTCTGGGGAAAGCGGGAGAAAACAGAACATGTGAAAAAGGAGCGTGTGAAAAAAGAACGGAAAAAGAAGGAGAAGAGGGAACGGGATCGAAAGAAGGAAGATGAGGGAGGAGAATTGTGAGAAAAAATTGGAGAAAGAGAATGATAGGCCTGGGGCTTGCCTGCACTATGCTGGCATTGAGTGCCTGCGGTAAGGGCGGGGATAAAAACGAAAATGCCGCACTGGCCAAAGAGCATGTCTATAAGTTCCAGAAATTTGAATTGCCGGATATGGAGGGAGAAGATTGTTATGTCATGAACTCTTTCGTAAAGGATGAAAGAGTTTATATGGTGATGCGTGTTTACCACTGGTCCGAAGAAGGCAGTAAGGAAGATATCCGGCTCATATCCATGAAGGAGGATGGAACCGATTTACAGCAGGTAAATCTGGAGCTGCCGGATTGGAAATCGCAGAGCGGCAACGTGAATCCTATGGCGCGGTCGGCCGTACCTGAGGGCGGCGCAGCAGCGGAGCCTGGAGACGAAGAGGGTGCGGAACCGGAAGAAGGCGGAGAAGGCACGGAACCGGAAGGCGAGAGCGGATCGGAGGAAGGCGGAGAAGGCACGGAACCGGAAGGTGAGAGCGGATCGGAGGAAGGCGGAGAAGGCACGGAACCGGAAGGCGGGAGCGGATCGGAAGAAGGAGAGGACACGGAGTCCGGGGAAGACGCAGCCGATTTGGACAGCGAAGTGGATATGCCGGCGACAGAGGTGTATGAGAATTCCAATTACGGAAATTTTGCGTGTGGGCAGGACGGAAAGTTATATGGCATAAGGAATTATTATTATGAAACGTATAGTCCGGAATATACTTCAGTCCAGAAAAATTATATCAGCTGCTGGAATATGGACGGCACTTTTGAGTGGGAAAAGGAGCTGGCAGGTGCGGACAGCTCGGAAGATGAATATCTTTATGTAAACGGGTTCACAGTGGCGGCAGATGGAACGCTGACCATAATGCTGTCAGGAAATTCCTATTATAAGATGACAGTGGATGGCCAGGGAAACGTATCTGACCGGAAGGAACTGCCGGATGAACTTTCCCAGATGCTCTCCAACGGGAACCTTATGGCCCGGGGGGACGGAACCTTTCTGATGATGTATTATGACGACAGCTGGACAAAGCAGTATGTGGCCACGTATGACCCGCAGACGGATGCCGTGGGCCAGTCCAGTGAAATTCCTTCTTCCATGGCATGGGGCGGATATAACACCATATCCGCGGGAACCAGCTCCGATTTAATTTATACCAATACCCGGGGGGTGTATACATATAAAATCGGGGATGCGGATGTGACAGAGAAGATGAATTTTGTCAACTCCGATGTAAATATTGCGGATTTCAGCTCCCTGGTTGAGCTGACAGATACTTCGTTTATTGGCATATTCCGGGAAACCTATGAGGATGGTATGGAGGCAGGTCTTTTCACCTATGTGGATCCCAAGGACATTCCTGACAAATCTGTTCTGGTGCTGGCGGCAAATTATATCGACGGGGATATCAAACAGAAGGTGGTGGAGTTTAACCGCAGCAATGAAAAATACCGTATCACGCTGAAGGAATATGACAGTTATAATACTTATGATGATTATCAGGCCGGATACACCCAGCTGAACAATGACATTACATCAGGCAACATGCCGGATATTCTGCTCACGGATGGCCTTCCCACAGAGAATTACGTGGCAAAGGGACTGCTGGCGGATATCGGAAAACTGATGGAAGAGGATGAGGAAATATCCCAGATAGAGTTTGTGCAGAGCGTTCTGGATGCATATTCGGTAGATGGAAAATTGTATTATGTGATACCGTATTTCAGGGCAAGTACCATGATCGGCAAGGAATCCATTGTGGGTGACAGGACTTCCTGGACCATGGAGGACATGAAGCAGCTGCAGGCAGAACTGCCGGAGGGAACCCGGATGTTAGGGGAAATGACACGGGAATCCTTCATGAGTACGGTGATGGATTATTGCGGTGCGGATTTCATTGATGTAGCCAGCGGAAAATGTAATTTTGACTCCCAGAGTTTTATCGATCTGATGGAATTTGCCAGGGAACTTCCCGAGACACTGGAAGAACCGGAGTACAGTGAAGATTACTGGAGGGATTATGAGACCCAGTACCGTGACAACAGAACCATTTTGGCATATCTGTATATCAGTGACCTGAGGAGTGTGAACTATTCCATAAACGGAAACTTCGGAGAAGAGGTTTCCTATATCGGATTCCCCACGGAAAGCGGGATGGGGGCCTATGTGGCTGCCGGCGAATCCTTTGCCATTTCGGCAAAATCCAGCTATACGGAAGGTGCGTGGGAATTTCTGCGGTATTATCTGACAGACGAGTACCAGTCGGAGCTGAGCTGGGGCCTGCCTATTCAGATGAAGTACTTTATGGAAGATGCCCAGGAAGCGACACAGAAGCCCTATTACCTGGATGAAAACGGCAATAAAGTGGAACATGACGATTATTACTATATTAATGGGGAGGATATCTTACTGGAGCCCATGACCCAGGCCCAGGTAGATAAGCTGGTCAATTATATTTTCTCCATAAACAACTGCTACTACAGCAATACGGATATCACCAACATTATTAACGAGGAAATGCCTTCGTATTTTTCCGGGCAGAAGAGCGCCCAGGAAGTGGCAAAGATCATACAGAGCAGGGCTCAGATTTATGTAAACGAGAGGCGCTGATGACAGCAGGGAGTGAAATCCCGAAGCTGAATGCTATGGAAACCGGAGAGGAGAACTTACATGTGGTCCTCTCCGGTTTCTTTGTATGCGCAGGGGAGCGAAAGCTGCACGCGCCCCGCGCGGCGAGTAGTGGAGAAGGGCGTTCCCCTACTCGATTACGCTCCGCGGGGATCGCACTGCGGCGCAGATTTTCTTACAGATTGTCAAACATGACGGTCTTTTCTTCCAGACCGGCCACCACTTCCTGGTTGGCTCCCATGTGCTGTGTGATATCTTCCATGTCGGCGGCAAGATTTTTGGTGCTGTCTGCCATGCCTGCAATTCCGGAGGCGCCTTCGCCCACCGCCCTTGTGATGGTGCCGATGGAATCCGCAATCCCGGCCATGGACTGGTTCAGGCGCTGGGTCCGCTCATGGAATTCGTCCATGATTCCGCGAATGTAGGCCGCATCCTCCTTATACTGGCTGCCGGACTGAACGAATGCCTGGAATTCCTGAAGCACGGAATGGCTCATATAATCAACCAGATTCCGGGCATTCTCGGAAAGATTGGATACGGCGGCAGTGACCACATTGTTCATATCCTGGATGCGGTTTGCAGTCTCCTGGGTGGAATTGGAGAGTTCCCTGACCTCTCTGGCAACCATGGCAAAGCCCTTTCCTGCAGGACCTGCGTTGGCGGCCTCCACGGAAGCGTTCAGGGAGATCAGCCTGGTCTGCTGGGCGATGGCAAGAATTTCACCGGTCAGGTTTTTGATCTGGTTTACACTCTTGCTTTTTTCGATGGCATCATTGAGGGAACGCATGATTTCTTCTGTCTTTACCCCGGTAATCTGGGCGCTGCTCAGGGCGGACTGCTGCATGGCGTCTGCGCGGGTATTCATCTGGACCGTGTAGGCAGAGATGGAGCTGCACTCCTGGGCCATGGTGCGGACATCCTGGCTTACAGTTCCTGCGCTGTCATTGATGGCGGATACATTGCCGGCAACTTCCCGGAACGTGGAGGAAAGCTGGCCTGCCAGGGCAGAGAGCCCGGCGGCGCTTTTTCTGGAAACTCTTGTCTTTTTTAACACTTCACCGGTCATGTGATTGATGCTCCCCGAACTTTCCTGAATGGTTTTCAGCATGCTTTTGAGAGGCAGGACAACATAGCTGGTAATCAGTTTTACGTCAGCAAATACCAGTATGATACAGACAATGGCCGCAACTATGCCTACCACCAGGGACAAAAGATACACAGCGGCCAGATGGGATCTTGCGTCCAGGGTCTGCTGACTGATGGAAGCGTTGAGGGCATCGATATCGGCATCCATGGCATCGGCGAAGGATGCCACATCGCCGTTGGCCAGGGCATAGGCATCCTGGGTCTTGTGGCTGGCGCTGGCACAGACCAGGCGCACCAGTGCGTGCCGGAAAGAATCATAGTTGGAAAGAAGGGATTCATACCGGGGACGGTCTTCGGGGCTCACATAGGCTTCATATTCCGCAAGCATGTCATCCAGAAGCGCCTCGTCTGCCTTGATCTGCCGGACCAGAACAATCATGGTATCGTAATCCGTTGCAACGATATGGCTCAGGGCCATTTTGTGAATATTCATGGCAGACTGGCAGATTTCGGCCAGCCGGCTTTTTCCTTCCATATAATTATCGGCGATATTGGAGGAGCTGGCATTTACATTGCGGATATTGACAATGGAAAGAATATTTGACAGCAGTGCCACTATGCCCAGGAAGGCAATGGGGATAATCAAACGATGCTTTAAACTGATATTTTTCATGGTAAGAGGACTCCTTTAAGTGGGATGTGGATAATGGTATCAGGGGCTGGGGGAGAGGTCAGGGAGCCGTGATTCCCTCAACCATGGTGTCCAGCAGTTCCTGGAGACTTGCCCCCGAGGGACTTCCCCCCAGAATTTCCGTGGTAAAGGCAGTTACCGGATCCCAGAAATTTCCCCCGATCCGCTGTACATACGAAAATTCCGACTGTTCCAGCAGCGCCGCAATGGCAGGGAAATTCTGAACCTGCTCTGAAGAAGCGGCGTTGATATTGGCCGGACCCTGGCCGCGCAGCTGAAAGCGGAGTTCCTGGTTTTCTTCATTTGTAATCCATTCAGCCAGTTTTACGGCCCATGCGCCCTGCCGGGAGTAAGCGTTCACGCCCACCAGCTTGTAGCCGGAAAAGGAGGCCATCTGAATCTGCTGTCCGGCGCAGGTGTAGGAGGGCAGTTTTGCCGCCCCGAAATTGCTGCCCCAGGCGTTTTCCAGCGCAACCGCATTCCAGACGCCGCTGACGCCTGCCGCAATCTGCCCGCTTAAGACCCCTTCCAGAAATCCGGCGTCATCGGTGCTGATAAAGCCCGGGTGTTCCGCCATATCTGCCATGGCCTTTGCCACATCTGTTCCCTTGATGGCATTCTCCGTACTGTTCCAGGTGCAGTAATTGGTGATTCCATCGTCATTCAGCCCCACGGTAAGGCCGGTATTGCCGAAAAAGGAATACACATACCATCCGGAAGACCATTCCATGGAAACCTTTTTGTTGTGGCCGGCGGCAATGTCCAGCATCCGGTCCCAGGATTTGATATCTTCCTCTGTGAAATACTGCTTGTTGTAATATAAAAAGTAGCCGTTGTCCGCGGTCAGGGGATAGGCATACAAGGTATCATTCACGGATGCGGCGGAAACCGCCTCCGGCAGACTGGCTTTCTGTACTGCCCCGGCATTTTCCACCGGGTCCAGTGCACCGGCGGCCACGAGGGTGTTCAGCTGGTCATCGGCGAACGCGAACACATCGGCGCCGTTTTCCAGATCCGCCATGAGGGCGTCGGTGCAGTGGCTTTCGCTCTGTGGCTGGTATGTAATCAAAAAGTCCGCTTCCTGGCGGTATTCCTCCTGAAACCCTTCAATGATCTGACGAAGCAGCTCTTCGTCCTCTTCGGCGCCCCAGACGGTGAGGCTGACTGTGCCGTCGGAAGCGGCAGCCGGTT
>OFGO01001330.1_pt1 | contig 18664 bp, 19 predicted proteins | sample 1521761 | NCBI WGS metagenome assembly OFGO01 (sample SAMEA3504128, study PRJEB24116) | mouse gut metagenome | biome: mouse gut; feature: mouse-associated habitat; material: faeces | place: Denmark | collected 2011
AACGCCTTGCTCCAACCTTTGTTAACCTTAAATCTAATACTATGAAAAACACATTACAAAGATACGGACTTTCCGGTTATCTGCAAATTATCCAAATAAAAAAGTATGTTTCATAACATGATTTAAAACTTTCTGAGAAATAGTACTTGTTTTATTAATACTTTTTCAAGATTTGAATCCCTTCACGGCTCTTTCCAGTCTTTCCAAAGTCAGTTCGCCGGATTGCCGCCAAAGTTGTTGTCCTTTTCTTAAAAGGATAAATGTAGGCGTTGCTTCGATGGTGTAGAAATCCGTAAGGGCAGTTTCCTGGTCTACATCTACTTCCACCACTTCGATCGTGCCTTCCATTAATTTCTTAAATTCCTCAACAACAGGTTTCATACGCTGGCAATGAGGACACCATGTTGCATAAAATTCCGCCATTACCCAATCGGCATTAGCCAGCTTCTCTTGATTCCGTTCTTCACGGGCTACTTTCTTCTCTTTCATAATTGATTACTGTTTGATTAATAATTGCTACTTCAACAATGCGAAAAGAAAGAAAGTTTAAAGGGTAAACAATAATACACACAGATTTAACTATTAAATCCACTTACATTTAAATCTACAAGCCCCTTACATCCTGTAAACATCCACCCCATAGTAGTAACATTTCGCGTATCAAATCCACTTAAATCTAAATTTATCAGATTTTCACACCCGTTAAACATTCTACTCATATCAGTTACATTTCTTGTATCAAACATTCCTACATCAAGGCTTGTCAGGCTTTTACATCCATAAAACATATTTGTCAAATTGGTCACTTTACCAGTATCAAGTCCATCTATATTTAAATCTTTCAAACTTTCACACCCGCTAAACATATTTGTCATGTTAGTCACATTATTTGTATTAAATCCGCTTATATCCAAACTTTTCAAGTTTGCACATCCATTAAACATATTCTCCATATCAGTTACATTTTCAGTATTAAATCTACGCAAATCTAAGCTTATCAAATTTGCACATCCGTCAAACATATACGCCATTTTAGTTACTTTGCTCGTATTTATCCCACTTAAATCCAAATTCGTCAAACTCTCACATCCACAAAACATTCGTATCATATTGATTACATTGCCAGTATCAAAATTACGCAAGTCTACACTTACCAAATTATTGCAATTAAAAAAAAGGTTTGTGGCATATTCTGCATTCTTTAGATTAATTTCCGCATATAAAATAGACTCTTTATACTTATACCACCCTGGTATCGCGCCATTAGATGAATAATTTCCTGTTCCTTTCACTGTCAACTTCCCAGTTGCATCAATCACCCACGCGACATCACTATAAATCCCACTGGCAATATCACCTTCGGCACTCATTGATGCCAATCGCTCCTCAACATTTAAAAATAACGTTTCATCCTGACTAATTTCTTCCTCATTACCTGCCTCGACATCAGTTTCATCAGAAGCATCTTCTCCCCCCTCTATTTCCGAACTGTCATTACCTTCCTCATCATCTCCAGAAGTTCCATCATTCCTCTCTGCACTATCCTCATCATTCGCCATATCATTTCCTGATTCTGTCTCTCCTTTGTTTTCTCCACTACCTTCTGGATTCTCTACATTATCTTCTGTACCAGTATCTTCCTCCTGCGAATCATCCTGTGTTGTTCCATCACCTCCAGAAGAATCCATTTCGCCTTCATCCACAGATATGTTTTCATTCTGTTCCTCATCCACAGCTGGCTGTTCATTTTCTATTTCAGCCGCCTTTGTTACATACCCACCGGACATGAAATTTGAAAAAAGTAGTACCATGCATAGCATTCCTGCTATTAATCTTTTCCCCCTTTTTTTCTCTCTCCTCATCTTTTTCTCCTTTCTCACACGAATTTCAAACACAATCCCATAACAAGTTAATAATATTTCAGCTTATAGCACAGCCTAAGTGCAAGTCATCTCTTCCTCATAGCAGTACACCCAAATATATCATAGTCTTATTACGACTATTTTTCAATAGTCATATCAAGACTATTTATAATCTAAGTATATTTTCGGCACAGTTCACCCCATGTCTATTGAATTCGGTATGAGGTACGAACAATCGTAATACATTTTTCTATATGGAGTAATATAATAGAATGATTTTTCAAAACATCCGAAATCTAAGAGAAGATAATGATAAGACGCAACAAGAACTGGCTGATTATCTCAATATTAAGCAAACCACCTATTCCAAATATGAACTTGGCAAAATCAATATTCCAATTGAAGCATTCATTAAACTCGCAAATTATTACAACGTAAGCATCGATTATATCGTTGGAAGAACCACCAAGAAAAATTAGTGAACCAGCCAGTATATCAACCAGCGTATACTTGAAACATCCTATTTTTTGTATATACAACAAATCCCGTATGTAAACTTATCAACGAGTTAGGTAGGAGGTTACCCATTAGTTGAGTAGTCGACCTCCCACACCATTTATCCTGATTTTTTATTTATCCTGAAATTCTACAGCAAAAGTCATATTTTCAGCATCCGCATAGCAAAAAGTCGGGATAATTATATACCATAATGATGGAACTGTTGTTAGTTTTTTCATTGGAGGTACATATGTCTATACAATTATCAGAACTCATTGACATGGCGATAGTTTGTCTTGAAAAACTCAATCTTACAGAAGGCACAATTAAGGATTACCGCCAATCCGCTTTCAGACCATTGGAAAGGATGCTTGCAGGACAGGGATGCGTTGATTCAGAGTTGCTCAGATCATAGGAAGTTTTTTTCACTCAGCAGTTTGAAGATGGTACGATATCACGGCATACACTATACTGGCGGATATGTGGGATCCGTATGCTTGTGGAGATACTTGATTCCGGAGGCTTCACTTGGAAAGTATTCAGCAAAAAGCAAAAAGAAGATTTGCCAGAGCCATTCCGTTCCGTCCTTGATTCGTTTATGCAGACTCAAAACTGCGGGCAGAAACATAAGGGCTACATCAACTCCATTTGCCGGCGTTTTCTTTTATTCGATTTTGGCAATGGGGTACGGATATTGTCAGTATCTCATTCGAGCATGTCCAGGGATTCATGGTCGAAATTTCAAAATCAAGGCCAAAGAACAGGGATGATGAGGTTTACGCACTGCGGGCTTTCTTCTGGTGCTTATGTGAAAATGGCCTGTATAGCGAGAACTTCTGGATGTTGCTTGCTGTCCTGCGCTGCAGGGACCACCATGTCGTGGATGTGTGTCACCAGAGGAAATATCACGTCTGCTTGAAAGCACTGACAAAGAAACGCGATTTCGCTGCTATGTCCCTTGCGGCTGTAAGTGGGCTACGGGCAGGCGACATTGCTTCACTGAAACTGGATGATATTGACTGGAAAAGGAAAGAAATCCGAATTGTACAGGGAAAACTGATGGCCCCCTTATTCTGCCTGTCCCCATACCAGTGCTGCAGGCGGTTGGGCCGTCCGCAGACAGATGCTAGGAATACCTTTATCCACCATCAAGCAGATGAAAGCTACAAAGCAATATATTTCCGCCGACCTGCAGGGCATGCACAACTGTACGCTTGGCTTTGATTCGTTGAGAGGTGGTGACAATGAACCTTCCTGAATACATCCGGGGGATGCTTGAATATAAAGAAAGCCTTGGCTATTCGAGGAAAACTTACGAAAGCTATCCGAAAGATTTCCAAAGACATTTTATGGGAGAGGCCATAATGCTTTTACGGAGGACACTGTCCTTCCATGGTGCCAAAAAAGGGATACTGAGACGCCAGAGGATTACCCCGCTGCGTGAATTGTCGAAATACCTGTATGCAATGGGATATGCCGGATACATTGTTCTTACGGACATTTTCCCTACCATACACAGGGAAACTCCATATATTTTTACTGGCGGGCGAACTTATCAGGCTGTTCGAGAAAAGCGACAGGGAGCCTTTCTGCACGACAAGCCCATACCGCCATCTGGTCATCCCTGTCATTTACAGGCTGATCTACTTCTGCGGCCTGCGCTCAAACGAGGGCAGGGAATTAAAGCGTTCTGATTTCTGCTATGAAGACAGGACTTTGCTTATATGAAGAAACAAATCGCACCGGGAGCGTTTGATCCCGATCGCTGATAATGCAGTAGAAATGTGCCGCGATTACATGAATAGAAGCATAGAAGTATATCCTGACACAGAGTATATGTTCCCGTCGCCGACAGGAAAACCATACCAGAAACGGTGGCTTGCGGATACGTTCCGTCGTTTATGGGATACGTCGAACCCAGAAAAATGCCATGTAAAGATACGCGTATACCTTCTACGTCACAGGTATACGACGGCAGTATATGAAAAATGGCTAGATGAAGGAGCGGATTTCAACGCACGCCTTCCCTATCTGAGTGCATACATGGGACATGCAGGATTTGAAGCACTTCTTACTGCATCCATTTGCTGCCAGAAAGACTTCTTTCATGTGCCCAGATAGATGGACTGAGATTGAATGCCATGATACCGGAGATGGAAGATGAAAAATAATGCACTTTTCTTTTACCACACAGTTAGGGATTTCCTTTCCGTATATCTGCCAAAACAGCGGGAAGCAAGCCCAAACACAGTAAATCTTATCGTGAGGCACTGAACCTATTCTATTAATCTAGTATATCCGAGATGCAGAAGATAAAACTTTGGAAGCTGTTAGTTTCCAGTGCCTTTCAGGCGAATCCATAGGCACATTTCTCCAATGGCTGGAAACGGAGAGAAACTGCGGTGTAGCTGCCAGAAACCAGCGTATGAGTGTTGTAAAATCTTTTCTGAAATATGCGGCAGGAAAACATCATCTTTCCAATTAATGTCGTATTCATCTGAGTATAACAAATCTATATCGGATGTTGTTTTGTCAATGGCTTCTTTTTTCTGGTGAATCTTAGTCGGCAGGCTCAAGATTCCGAGAGCATATTTTTGTAAATGCCAGAATATTCTCATGCTCTTTCATCAACAAGTCAATGCCGTACATCATTTTACCTACAAAATCATCTCCGGCTGCCTCTCCTGCTCTCATCCATTCTTCTGCAATGCCTCGCCTTCCCGCTCCTCCAGGATCTTCATGATCGCCTGCCGGTTATAGGTCAGGTGCATCATCATGGCACATCTGGCCCCCACCGAATCCCGCTTCAGTATGGCGTCCGTGACTGCCCGGTGGGTCTTGATGGTCTCTTCCATCAACATGTGATGGGTCAGATTGGCAAAAGTATAGACCGCCGTATTGATCACCGGGATCAGCGTCTCCACCACCTGGTTCTTACTGCAGCGGGCAATACAGGTATGGAATTCAATATCTTTGCTGATGTGATTGCGGCTGCTCCGATACAGCTGCTCCGTCTCGTCGCACAGCCGCTTCAAAATCCTGATCTCCTCCGCAGACGCATTCCTGCAAGCCAAAGCCGCGATCTCCGGCTCGATCATCAGCCGCACCTCGAACAGATCCAGCGCCAGTTTATACTTATCCTCGATCCTGCCAAACCCCAACGGATCCACCTCTATGGAATTGGTATTGATCACATAAGTGCCGGATCCTCTGCGGACTTCCAGGATGCCGCGGGATACCAGTCCCTTCACCGCCTCTCTGATCGTGCTGCGTCCCACACCGAACCGCTCGGCCAGCTCGAATTCATTGGGTATCTTCTGCCCCGGCTCCACCGGCTCCTGCAGAATATATTTCATCAGTTCATCCTCGATCCTGGCCCCCAGAGGTTTCTTATTCGCCTTATCCGGACTGTACATAACCTGTCATCCTCCAATTAATGCGGCGCAGGCTTTCCCCGCACCGGTAACTCTATAACTTAAATCCTACGAGGAATCTTTATCGTTGTCAATCACGTTCTCAGACAAGGCACATACTATGTAACAGTTCAGCCATGCTACCCCAATATGTGCCCCAATGTCGGTTTAAGCCGGTACACTGCGTCCGGCATTTATGTTTCTCCCAAAGGTCGTCTCGTTTGGAACCAAGTGAAAGCACGTCCAAAAGGGGAGTAGACTTATCCGCCATCAGATCTTGGGATAGATCTCCGCGACAAGGGCCAGCCAGCGTCCCGCCGTGGTCAGCCATACTTCTTTATAGGTGGCATTGTTGCCTGAAGGCCAATAAGGTTCATCCTCATTCCCCAAAGTCTCGACGCCCACCGGCATCTCGCCGGTCATTTCCCCGGGATAATTCGCATACTGCTGCGCATATCGCTCTCCTTCTCCATAGATAAAGGACTGGCAGAAAGGATTCTTGCCGGACATCCAGTAAAGCTGTTCTCTGGCGATCTCCTGCAGCTTCTCATCGCCGAAATATCTTCCCACGATCGCCGCTGCCTTGCCCATGGCAAGCTGGATCGCCGCATTCCCCCTGAAAGAGAACCACACCGGGAACATCCTCACATAATATCCGTTGCCAAGTGCGATACCCGCTTTCAGCTGCGCTTCATAATTCGACTTTTCCGTCTCATAATCTACGAGGAGATGCAGCAGTTCAAAGGTTTCTCTGTCCTCTGTCTCTGTCATGGAGTAGAGACCCGCCGGCAGCATTCCGTAGGGAACCGCCATCCGGTAAAGTTCCTTGATATATTCGCCGTACAGTCTCATGCCATTTTCCCACGCAGCCTTCCGGGGCGATGCCGGAAATGCCAGGCACAAAGCTTCCAGTGCCTGCACGAAGGAGTGATCCCGGCCCTGATGGGTAAAATGTACGATCGTCTTATGCGCTTCTTCCCGATAGAAAAATCCCTTCATCGGGACGCCTTCCGTCCCCGTCTCCTGGCAGGCCAGCAGCTTCTCGCCGAAGCGCTCCGCCTCCCTGGCAAAGTCTGTTGCCGGCTCGCACCGGCATATGGAAGCCGCTGCCCAGGCTGCCGCCGCATAATACTGAGACAGGCCGCTGTTTAACGTGTGCTCCCACATGATCGGCCGCTCCATTCCTTTCTCCTCGAAGCGCGCTTTCGCAAACCAGTAGTCCCCCTTGGCCGCCTGCACACATTTCCATGCCAGCTCGCTGTCAAAATCGCGCAGCCCAAGACAAGCCTTGGCTTCCACCGCTGCACAGAAGAAGTTCTGAAAGGCCTGGTTATGGACCCGAACCTCGACATCGTCTATATTTCCGATCAGGCCGTCCGTCCACAGGCCAAGCCCTACGCTGCTGGCACGATAGCCGTCCCCGAAACGGCTCTTCAAAGTAAACTCCACGCCCCACAATCCCTCTTCCAGCAACCGCCCGCGCAGAAGTATGTCGTCTTCCACCCGGTCCGCCAGTTCCAAAAGTTCCTGGGCCACCTCCGCAGTCTGTAACATCTGCTGCGACATATCCCCCGCATCATGCCAGCCGCCGCCGAAGGAAAGAAGCAGCCCGTTGTGTTCTGCCACGACATCCGTATGGCACCGTCCATGCTTGCCCGGAACCGGGTACCCGCAGCGCTCACAGAAGATGAAATTTAAGATCTTCCAGATTGCACTCTCCATGACTTTCTCACCGATCTCGAAAAAGGAAGTGACCGTACTGCCGCTCTGCAGACGATAGGTTCCGGGCGCCGTGATCTCGCTGAAATCCAATACCTCAAAACAGCCCCTGGGGTCATCCGCTCTCACTGCCTTCTTACGCAGAATTTCCTCCCCCTGCTCGTTTTGCAACGAGAAGAAATCCGCTCCGGTATTGGCAATGGCCGTCTTTTTCCCTGTATGGTGGTAGCCGGACATAGAATAGGCAATCCGGCCCTGCTCGCAGCTCCATCCTTTCTCCTGCTCCGTTCTTTCCACCTTCTGCAGGGTAACCTCTTCAAAATCGAACTGAAAATAAGGCCCTGTGGATGTATCCTGCCCGTCTGCATCCATCGTGAATGTCAACTCCGTGATACAGTCCCTCGGCAGAGACGCAAATTCCCAGATCACCTGGTTCCACTGATGATTGATCAGATTGACCAGATGCTGTCCCTCTCTTCCGTAAGGGTCGGGAACAGGAACCTTCCCTTCATTTACAATGTGGATGCTGCAATGTACACTATGGCTTCCCATAGAATCCGGCTTGACCCAAAGCGAAAGCCTGTTATAAGCTTCCCAGTCTTCTTTCGGAAAACGAAACGTCAGCCTGCTCTTAAACATATGTGCCGTCGCACCATCGTCATAGGGCATAGTGTTTCTCTGCGTAGGGGCAGTGACACGGATCGTACTGCCGCCTACCCGTCCGCCCCCTTTTCTTTCTTCCATGGTGCCGATGCCTGAATGCACAGGCAGATCCTCAAGTCCGTTCCAGATGACTCTTTGATCAAACACCTTCTTCCTGGCACACTCTGCTTCCAGAGACTTTTCCTGATGAAGCGGCAGCGGTGCATGCACATATCCTGTCCGGATCAGCTCTTCCCGAAATTTATCCTGCATACTCTTTCCCTTTCTTTCCCATTCTTACGATGTACTGTACTCATGCATGCGTATTAAAATAGCTGTACATCAGCGTATGATCGATCAACTTGCTGATATCTCTGCCACTGTCCACCGCCAGATCGTATGCCATGATCTGGGGCACTGCACTAAATTCCAGACATGCGAAATCACCGCCCCTAAGATCCAACTGCAGATCCTGTTCATCCACCGTCCCCACACCCACCACGAGACCGTTATGGAACACCTCCTTCATGTACCGCGCCAGCGCCAGTGCCTTATCCGATTCCCTGCCGCCGTCGTTGAACACGACGATGCAGTGGTTGCCGTCGTATCCATAGTTGGGGCCGTGCATTCCCTCTTCCAGCTCGTATCCTGTCGAGATGACCTGGGGCATCTCCCAGAACTTCACGGCACCCTCCAGTGCCACACCGTACAAGGCGCCGGTTCCGGTAAAGATCACACATTTGGAGCGGATGATCTGATACTTATTCCGCTGAAACCAACTCCTGGCCTGTTTCGTGATCACCCGATGGCTGTCCGGCACACGCCCTGCCTCCTGCAGCCAGGCACCATACTGTTCCTGCGTAATATGCCCTTTCCTAAGACCCAGCTTCATGCCAAGCAGCATATGGTTCAGTACACTGGCCACATAGCCGATGGTGCGCATAAGATGTTCTTCTTTTCCGCAGTTCAGGCACACATGGCTGGGCGAAAGGCCTGCCAGCTTCGTATCCGGCGCTTCTGTCATGCTAAGGCACAGACAGCCCTTTGCCCGCAAGTTTTCCATCACCTGGCACACCACCTTGGACGTCCCTGTCTGCGAGGTAAATACATACAGTGCGTCGGGATTCACGTTAAAGGCTTCCTGCGCATAATTATTCGGCAGTGCGATCTTGGTACAGATACCGGATGCCTTCTCCACAAAGACCTGCGAAGTGACCGCCGCCGTGTTGGAAGTACCCGAACCTATGAACACGATCTCATCGATCCTGTCTATGGATGCCGCGATCTCGTCCATAAAAGGACCGAAAGCATCCTCCTGTCTTGCCAGTATATCTTCTATCACAGACGGAATTCTTTCAATACAATCTAATACCGTTACCATAGTCTTCTTCTCCCTAGAAATATTCTTTCTGATACCCGAGACCGATCGCCGCCGCCCCTATCAAGCCCGCATACGCCGAATCCAGACCGGTCAGCACGATCCCTTTCTCCAAATGCTGCTTCGCCTTCTCCGATACACCGGAGATGATCTTATGCAAAAGGCAGCCGTTTGTGATCAGCCCGCCTCCCAAAATGACCAGTTCCGGCGACAGCACACAAGTCAGGTTGGAGATCATCAGGGCATTCATCCTGACTAACTCATCCAATATGCGTCCCGCCAGTTCGTCTCCGCTCTCTGCCAGCGCAAATACCTCCTGTCCCGATACCATCTCCTGTTCGTTTCCGTTCAGCGGGGAATCCGGATACAGTTTCGCCAGTTCTCTTGCCTGATGATCGATCCCCATTCCCGATGTCAGCAATTCCACCCGACAGCCTTCACCACCTGTGAAATTCATAAAGCCAATCTCCCCGGCAAAGCCGTCTGTCCCACGGATCAGTTTCCCGTTGGCGATGATCCCGGCGGCAAGACCCGTCCCGATATTGATGTAGACCATATCCCTACAGCCCTTGCCGGCACCAAACTGATTCTCCGCGATGACCGTGGACTTAACATCGTTGTCGATACAACAGGTCACACCAAACTCCTTTTCCATAAGCTCAGCCAATGCGATCTCGGGTTCTTCCGGCCGCAGCCTTTTCCATATCCCTCTTACAGGATCGATCAGCCCATTGATGCCGATTCCCATCTGATCCGGTCTGCTGCCTGCCTCCCAGCCAATCTCACTCTCATATTCGTATACCCCATGTATCAGCTGTCTGATGATTTCTTCCCTGCCGATCTTTCCGGTAGGATATCTCTTGCATCCTATGATCGTACCGTCCCCGCGAACCTCTGCGATCAGCATTTTGGTTCCGCCGATATCGACCGCAATGCATGTTTTCGTCTTTACCATTTGCCATTCCTCACTTATTATGTCACTTTACCTTCGCGCACCAGTCGATCGCATTTGTCAGGATACGTCGGAAATTCTCATTCTTCCATACAGCCAGTGTGTGGCCGGGTGTGATGACACAGATCCTGCCTTTTCCCATAGTTCGTGTATAACCTGCTGTCTGAACTTTTCCCGGTTCGGACACAGACTGCAGAAACACATCCTTATCCTCCGCGCTGATCTTCAGGATATAATGCTCGTCCCTTTCCGTAAATTCCCCAACGCCTTCCGTGATCGGATGCTCTCCTACCGGTTTCACCGTCACCGGACAGCGCAGCGGATGGGTGATGAAACTGTTTCCCACAAGATCGCAGAACTCTTTACAGCTGTCTTCCATAAACGTGTTGGAAGCATGGAGGGAAATAAAGCCTCCGCCCGCCTCTACATACTCTCTAAGTTCCTTCGGTCCGACCTCCGTCACTGTAGGCTCGAACCAGGGCTGTGTGTTCGCCGCATTGATCGAATTACCCTTGGCATTGATAATGACCGGATATTCTGCGATCATCTCAGGCGTCAGGATATCTTTGGCCGTGATCACATAATCAAACTGATATTTTTTCAGATCCATATCCGCCATTCCCATTCTGATCACATCCGCAGGATGCCAGATATCATCGTAGATCATTAATACTTTCATTACTGTCTCCATTTCCGCGCTGCCTTCTTCTCACTTCCATCAAGGCTGCACCTGTACGATTTTATTGCGGCCCGCTAAACGGCAGGCTGCAAGTTTACTATCTACTCTCCTTCTACTCCCCTTGAAAATTCCGCCAGTCAAACAGGATGCTGGTAGTTTTCATGCCGGATCCCAGTATCTCCTGATAGACCTGCGTACAGTCTCTTGGATCATGCAGCTCATACATGTCCTCCACAATCTTCACCCTTCCGTCCGCGATCAGCTCCATCGCCATACGGATATGGGAATAGTTGCTGTGTGGATGGAATTCATCCCCTTTTCTCGAGATAGACCATTCAAACCCGCTCTGTACCTTGATAAACCCGTAGAAGATATCGTACAGCAGCGCATGTGCATCCCAATCCGATGTTTTCACCCACGGCACGCCTACCAGAAAGGCTTCTCCACCTTTGCGTATATAGGGGATCACCGCACGCAATGCTTTTTCATTGCCCGAACACTCATAAAGCGTGGCAACATCTCCTTTTATCTTGGGCCATGCATCCACACACTCCGCCACCTGTAAGATTCCCGCCCGCTTCGCTATCTCCCTGCGGTCCTTTGACGGATCGATCCCGTAGACACGGTAACCGAAATTTTGTAACATCTGGGCGCCCGTTAATCCAACGATCCCCAACCCTGTCACCACTACGTTATCCACCGGCTTTGCCTGAGAATGCAGCATGGAAGTCATCGACACGGCCGCAAACCGTCCAAAAAGCGCCTTCTCCGGCATGATCCCTTCCGGCAGCGCGATCACATCTTCCTCTTTCACTTTCACATAGAGCGTATGGTATCCATTGTGATAGAACAGGTCTCCCGGTTTGTATCCGGTCACTCCCTCCCCCACGCTCACCACCTGAGCCACGGAAGAATATCCTGTCTGCATGGGATAGACGGAAGCGTCATACTCGGAAGTAAAACCGCCTCTCTCTGACCCCGTGGAGATCATAGACAAAACATTTCTCCCGAAGATCTCCCCTGCGCCAACCGCCTCGTCAAACTCTCCGCCGATCAGTGCCGCCGTCCGGGGTTTTAAAAAAACAATTCTATAATCCTTCAGCATAGCTGTCTCCTTCCGCTCGGTCATTTCACCACGATATATCTTCGCAGATTGTCCATACACCTGCCGGCATTCTCCATTCCGGAAAGAGAGGTATTCTCACTTTCCACCAGCAGCCATTCAAAGTCTGTCCTGGACTGGTGCAGAAGCGCGTTCCAATCATTGTCGTCCTCCGGCTCCCCCAGCACCACATCGAATCCCTTCATACGTGAATAAGGTTTCAGATGAAGGATGATCTTGCGGTCCTTGTATTTCTCCAGGACTTTAAGGGAATCGCCGCCTCCTTCTATGCAATTTCCGCTGTCCAGTTCCATCACCACATCCGGCGACAGATTCTCATACAGAAGATCATATACGGTTCTTCCACCATACCGAATCGCAAATTCATGCTCATGATTGTGATAGGCGATACGGATTCCTTCCTTCCTTAGCCGCTCACAACTTTGGTTGAGCCATTCGACGTAATACAGCCATCTATCCTCACATTCCCCACTTTGATCGTGTCCTATATTCCATTTGCCTCCCAGGCACGCTACAACGGCCAAGTCACAGCCACAGTCCTGCAAATGCCTCACCGTATTCCCGAAAGATTCCTCGTCCAGCCTTTTCCAGTCCAGATGCCATCCGACGATCTCCATACCGCCGTATGCTAACGCATCCTTCACCTTTTCTTTCGGAAAAAGCTCTAATTCCCCATAAAATTCTATACCGCGGTATCCCATCCCGTAAAGTCCGCGCAAAGTCCCCCGCATATCCTTCTCTGCTTCCTGATGTACCGTATACATCGCCAGCCCTGTTTTCTTGGTCAGATCCATCCTGTCACACCTCCATACCGTCTGCCTGTCCTCTAATACTTCATGACATCCCCATGATAATTTATGAAAGCAGGCACGGAACCCGCAAAGCGTTCCGGCTCATCCAGAATCCGCAGGATGCCTGCTGCCGTATGCTCCGGCGTCGTGTAGAACTGGACTTTCTCCGGATCCGGCAATTCTTCATAAGGCGCATCCGGCTCCGCACTGCTGCCGATCACCGACTGCATCCAGCCCGGATGGAAATTCAGCACGGTCCCTCCCTTAGACTTGATCGTATTCAGCACCACCGACGACCACATGTTGATCGATGCCTTGGACATACAGTAGCCCGGCTGATCCGTCTTCTGACAACTTGTGATGCTCGATGCCTCCGAAGAAAGATTGGCTATCACTCTGTCAAAGCTGTTGAGTACCGCATGGATCAGCGCCTCCGTGACCCGCAAAGAACCCAGGGCATTGACATTAAATTCCTCCATCATGCGGCCATAATCGAAATGTCCGTCTAAGATCGTACCCGAGTTGTGGCTTAACCACACACCGGCCACATTCAGCCGGATATCGATACTGTCCGTTTTTCCCAAGATGATCTCGGCCGCCTTCTTCACACTCTCATCATATCTTACATCCAGGGGAACGATCTCCACCCTGTCCGGGTATTCTTCCTGCAGTTCCTCCAAAAGATGCCAGTTCGTGCGGTATTTCCCCGCAAAGACCATGTCCCCTCTCTCGGCACACTGACGCGCCAGCGCATAGCCCAGCCCTCTGTCCGCCCCCGTGACCACAACCGTTCTTTTTCTCATAGGCTCTCCTTTTCTATCTTCCTATAGGATAAAACAGGGCGGCAGAACAATTCCGCCGCCCGCTCATAAGATCTTCTACCTGCCCAGAATATCAATAACGTCCATTCTCATCATAGAATGCATTCAATTGGCTCTCAAATTCCGCGCGGACTTCTTCCAGTCCGGCATCCTCCAGACGCTTGATATAATCATCGTAGGCAGCGTCAACGTCGTCTACCAGACCGGCCATCAGCGGGAATCCATACTGGATCCTCACCTGATTGATCGCGTTATACTGTGCTTCCACGGGACTGATATCCAACACGAAACCTGCCAGCGGATCCGGCTGATATCTCTTCTCGATGTCAGCCATGTACTCGTCATACTTCTTGTATTTGTTGATGTCATCGATCTTGAAGTTCGTATTCGTCACCAGGCTGGACGGGAAGTTATCATACATATTGGTATCCATGTTGATATTGGAAGTATCTCTCTTGCCGTCCACCAGTTCATAGTTGATGCCTTCATAACCGTAAGTCACAAGCTGGTTCATCTTCTCATCCGTCATCAGCAGATTAGCGACCATCAGCGCTCTCTCCGGATTCTCTGCGGTACGCGTGATAGACATCATATTTGCCGTGGCGGGTGACTGCAGGATCACCGCATCATCGTTCAGGTTATTGAACAGGAAATAATCGATCTCCCAGCCCGGATTCTCTCTCGCCAGCTGTTCCGCCTGATAGCTGTAGCCAGGGAACTGTCCGTTAAATGCCGCCGCTGCCTTGCCGTTCACGACAGAGAATACACCCCAGTCATTGCTGGACAGTACGCTCTTAGGCCAGAAACCACGGTCGGACCAGTCCTTCATCATCTCCATGAACGGCTTGAACTCCTCCAACTGCGCCGTTGCATGTACCGTTCTCGGATTCGCAGGATCCACTACAAAATTACTGTGCATATCTCCCATCGTATCAAAGATCCTGTACTTTGTGGACGGAATAAACATCGTTCCGTATACCTGTGCCTGATAGTCATCGGACGGAAGCAGCTCCGGCTCATTATCCTTGATCGCCTGCAGATACGTTGCGATCGAATCAAAACCAGTGATCTCCGGACAGTTATATTTCTTTCTCAGATCTTCTCTGAACATGAAGCAAGTCTGCGTATCCGGATCGGATGATATGTTGGGGATACCATATATATGGCCGTCTACCTTGACTTCTTCCCATCTCTGCTCAGGGATCAATTCCCAGATATCAGGTGCATAGACCGGAAGCAGATCCTCGAGCGGCATAAAAGCGCCCTTGGATGCATGTGTCGTATAATCCAGCCAGGAACCGGACTGGATCATGTCATACTTCTCACCGGAAGCCAGTGCCAGCTGGTAGTTATTCTGATAGTTGGTGCCTTCCGCGTATTCCTTTACGATCGTGCAGTTGAGCTGCTCCGTCAGCTGACCGTTCAGGTCCGCCCAGAAACTCGCCTCCAATTCCTGATTCTGCGGTGCATTGCTGATCGTAAACATATGCAGTTCGACTTTCTTACTGGTATCCAGAGCTGCCGTGCTCTCGCCAGTGCTCTCCTGCGCTGCTGCATCCTCCTTGGCATCCGCCGTCTCCTGTGTTGTCTCCTGCGCCGCAGCGCCGCTGTTATCCGCAGATGCCTCATTGCTTGTACCGTCACTGCCTCCGCAGCCCGCCAACGTACCGGCAGCCATCACTGTTGTCAGCAATAATGCCGTGATCCTCTTCAATTTCATACTTTTTCTTCTCCTCTCTTTTTGCATCTATCACTTAAAGAATGATTCACACTAACCTTCATGATCCCGCCCTGCGGCATCGTGGAGCAGCGCAGTAAATGCCGCCCTTCAGGCATTCACTATCATCCCTTAACTGCACCGATCGTAATACCCTGCACGAAATATTTCTGCAGGAACGGATAGAGCAGCAGGATCGGACCGGTTGCCACCACCGCGTTCGCCAGCTTCACACTCTCCGTAGGTACTATCACATTGCCCGCATGCTCCGCTCCTGCTGTCGCTATCATCAGCTGCGCACTGAGCATCTGATACAGCTTATACTGCAGCGGCCACTTGGTAACATCCTTGATATACAAAGACGCCATATACCAGTCATTCCAGTAAGCCAGTCCCAGGAACAGACCGATCGTCGCCAGGATCGGCTTGGACAGCGGCATGATGATCCTAATGTAGATCTTGAAATCACCGGCTCCGTCTATCTTGGCCGACTCAATCAGGGACGCCGGAATAGACTTCATGAAGTTCCTGATCAACAGAATATTAAAGGGGCTCACCATCATCGGGATGATCAGCGCCGAAAGGCTGTTTCGCATGCCCAGGTTAGAGATCAGCATATAGGAAGGTACCATTCCGCAGCTGAACAAGGTCGAGAAGTAAAAGAAGAACGAGATTGCTCCCGAATACTTTAATTCATTTCTCTGCAAGGCATATCCGGCCATAGACATGACGATCAGACCGCCCACCGTACCAACTGCCGTGACAAAGATCGTGATGCCATATGCCCTCCCGATCACATCGGGCGTAGAAAAGATCAGCTTGTACGCCGCGAAATCTATCTCCCTGGGAAGAATGGAATACCCGTCCCTCATGATCGCCGAATTTGACGAGATCGACCCGGATACTACCATCAAGAAGGGTGTCAGACAGGCGATCGTCAAGATCAGCAGGACTACATACGCTATCACGTTAAACACGATACGGCTGGGTTCCCGCTTTCCCACACGGGATGCCTGCTCCATCATACTTGTATCTGCTCTTCTCATAATTGCACCTCACATCTTTCCAGACACAAACTTTCTTTGAAAAGTACGGTGCCATTATAAGATGCACACATGCAGGCGTGCTGCATGGCGCGTGTACGCTCAGCGCAGTAAATGCGCAGAGCTGTTGCCATAGGTATTCTTCTCATAATCTATTTACCTCCATTCTGCCCTGTTAAAACAATGCATTGTCGGGACTGATCTTCCTGACGATATAATTGACGATCAATACAAGCGCCAGACCGAATACCGACTGATACAAGCCGGCCGCCGTAGAAGTCCCCAGATTAAAGTTGATCGTCAATGCCCGGTAAATATAGGTATCGATGATATCCGTATAAGGGAACAGCTGCCCGTTATTTCCCACCAGCTGGAAGAACAGATCGAACTGTCCTCGCATGATACCGCCCAGTGCAAACAGGATCAATGTCACAAACGTATTCTTCAACATCGGCAGCGTGATATACCTGATCTCCTGGAAGATATTGCATCCGTCAGTCCTTGCTGCGTCGTAAAGTTCTCTGTCAATGCCCATGATCGCCGCCAGATAGATCACCGTACCATAGCCGAGTCCTTTCCATAAATAGAAGAGAATGATGATGAGAGGCCAGATCTTCGGCATCGCATAGAGATTGATCGGATCGCCGCCCAAAGCCTTGAGCATAGAATTTAAGGAACCGAACTCCACATTAAACATATTGTAGGCGATCGTTCCCACGATAACGTAAGAAACGAAGTACGGAAGCAAAATCACCGTCTGGGATACTTTCTTAAATTTCCTGGCTGCAATCTCCGTCAGGAGAATAGCGATCAGGACCTGGAGTATGTTGCCCAGGAAAATGAATACGATATTATAAAGCAGTGTATTTCTGGTCAGCGACCACACCGGAGAATGAAATCCGCCTTTAAAAAGGTACTCAAAGTTCTTCAATCCTACGAACGGGCTTCCAAAAAGTCCGTCCACATAATTGAAATTGATAAATGCATAGTAGATGCCCACCAGCGGTATATACGCAAACAGAAGTACAAATGCCATCGCCGGGACAAGCATTAGATACAAAACTCGATTTTTCTTGATCTCTCGAAAAAATCCTGGTTTTTTCTTTCTTTGCGAAGCTGCTTTACTCTCCACTTCTCTTACCTCCTCTTAATGAATTACCCTTTTCGTTATTTTGGTAGCGCTACCAAAATTGGGTATTAATATTCTTAGCACGTCTAAATAGTATCATGCAAAATTCTAATTGTCAACAATTATATTTATATATTTTTTATTTTTATGTGCAAAATGTTTAATATTGTGCTTGAATTAAACCATTATTTATGTTATGGTCATCTATGAAGGCGAAACGTATTTTTGGAATCGCTACCATTTTAAAACTTTTGTTTAATTTGCATAAATAGCGAAAGGGGAAACACTGATCATGGAACGTAAGATCAAGATCACTATCTTTAGTGAACACAATCAGGACCGATACGAACCCGTTAAGAGCGTATATCCCGATGGCATCCACCAGGCTCTGGCCGAAGCTTTCGAGGAAGAAGACGGATTTAACGTCGTTCATATTGCTACGCAGGATATGCCGGAGCATGGACTGACTGAGGAAGTGCTGGCCGATACAGATGTCTTAGTCTGGTGGAGTCATCTGGATAATCCCCAGTTTGACGATACCGTAGCAGACAGAGTCTGCCGTCATGTAGTCGGCAGAGGCATGGGATTCCTTTGCCTGCACTCTTCCGTCTTTTCCAAACCCTGGCAGAAAATGTTAGGCATCTATTACGACGCCGGGCTGTGGGGGCGATTCCGCACCATGCCTAAAGGGGAAAAAGAACGTCTCTGGGTCATTGCTCCCGGACATCCGATCACAGACGGACTGGAAGAATCTATCCTGATTCCGCAGGACGAGCTTTATGGAGAACCACAGCTCATCCCCGAACCCGATCAGACTATCTTCTTAGCCTGGTGGGAAGGCGGCGATGCGGTGACCCTTATCACCCGTCCGCGGCGTTTTGGCAAGACGTTGGCCAT
>OFGO01001334.1_pt1 | contig 18620 bp, 18 predicted proteins | sample 1521761 | NCBI WGS metagenome assembly OFGO01 (sample SAMEA3504128, study PRJEB24116) | mouse gut metagenome | biome: mouse gut; feature: mouse-associated habitat; material: faeces | place: Denmark | collected 2011
TGACCTCCCCGATTCCCTGACGGACACGCATAATCATCCCGGCCTGTTCCAGCTCATTCAGGGAACGCTTGCAGGTCTGGGGGCTTCTGGAAAGTGCCGCTGCTATCTCCATGATGGGGAAGCGGATAAACAAAATCCCGTTACTGTCCTCGGTTCCCCTTGTCAGGATTTCATCCAGCAGGCGGGCGTACATAACCTTTGCCGTGTTGTTGACCTGCAGCCGGAGCATTGCCTTTGGGAGCGGCATACAGGGCAGCAGGGGCGTACTGGCTATCATAAATTCACAATTCATTGATTGGTGTCCTCCTTTTGGCTCGTTTGGATTGGTAGCGGGGGCAGTCGATCATGACAGCCCGGAAACTCTGCTTACATTCATGCTGGCATTTCCGGCAGAGTCCGTTGTAGCTTCTGCGCCCCCGGTCGTTCAGGAAGAAAGCAAGTTCTTTCTTCAACTTTTTTGACAATCTCGGCATGGTGCCCCCTTCATAGAAAAACCGCCCGTTTCAGCAGTAACAGCCGGAATGGGCGGACAGTGGTTTTTTGTGTAGCGTTTCGGGGCGATTTTCAGGGGAAATACGGCCATGGAGCCGCCCAAAAATCTCCCTTGGTATTACGGGCAGGGCAGAATATGCCCTGTGAGATTGTTGTGTTTCGATATCGTTTCGGTGTTCATTTTTGCCGGTTCCCTCTGCTGTCGTTCCTGCCCCTGTCGCACACCTTTTTCCGGCTCTCCTTGCGCCCTTTACGCGCCGCCTTGATTGCTGCACCAAAAGCCTTAAAATCATATTGTGGTACTGGTCTTTTTGCCATATTCATTCACCCTATTACATTTTACAGTTCACCTTTCTTTTTGGATATGTCTATACCGTTCTATCAATTAGCCAAAATAATTCATAATTAGGCACTTGCTATTATTCGGCTGTCCGCATATAATTATATACTGATACAGTTTGAAGAAAGGACGGGAGAATATATGGAATATATGTCTGCTCCACAGGCAGCGGAGAAATGGGGCATTTCAGAAAGACGAGTACAGATACTTTGTAGCGAGAACCGCATACCCGGCGTATCAAAACTTGGGTATATGTGGCTGATACCAAAAGACGCGGAAAAACCAACAGATGCCCGGTTGAAAGCAGAAAGGAAGAAAAAACATGAATAAAGTTTTGATTATTGATGATGATAAAGAGCTTTGCGCACTTATGAAAAAATGCGTAGAGCAGGAAAACCTTGCTGCGGTTGTCGCAGGTGGCGGCATAGAGGGCTTGCATATATTGGGGGAAAACAAAGATACCTGTTCCCTTATCATTCTTGATATTATGATGCCCGATTTAGACGGCTTTCAAGTATTGCAGCAAGTACGGCAGACAAGCAATGTCCCCGTTCTTATGCTCACTGCAAAAAGCGATGAAGAAGATAAAGTGTCCGGCTTACGAATGGGGGCAGACGATTATCTGACAAAGCCATTTAGCATTAACGAGCTTATGGCGCGTGTAAATTCCCTTATCCGGCGTTATACCCTGCTCAATCCAACTTCCAGCACCGAAACGGATTGTATGGTGTTTCAGGGAATGACGATTGATAATCTTAACCGTCTTGTTTTTATGAATGACGTACAAGTGGAACTTACAGGAAAAGAATTTGATCTGCTCTCTTTTCTTGCGGCGAACAAAGGGAAGGTATTTACGAAAAAGCAGATTTATACCCATGTATGGGAGGAAGAATATGCTTTTGATGATAGCAATATCATGTCTTTTATCAGCAAATTACGAAAAAAAATTGAACCAGACCCGGAACACCCTTTTTATATTTTAACCGTCCGTGGCGTTGGTTATCGTTTTAACAGGGAGGCATAACATGAATGTTAATCTGTTTTTATTGATTGCGTTTTGTATCGCACTTTTATTTATCTTGTTTCTTGTCACAAAACTTAGGCGTGTACGGGGACAACTATCTATTATCGAAGAAGCCCTTGAAGATATAAAAACCGGAAATCCGAACCGTCGTGTGTTGACAAGAAAAAGTGATATGACAAAACGGATTTGCTATGCAGTTAATGAAATTGCTGTCAAAAATCAGTCACAACTTATTTCGCAAAAACAGTCTGAACAGGCATATAAGCGGCTTATGACAAGTCTTTCACATGATGTTAAGACACCGTTGGCGTCATTAGTTGGTTATTTGGAAGCTGCTACTACTGGACTTGTGGCAGGGGACGAAAAAGAAGCATATCTCCATGTTGCAGTAGAAAAAGCCTACCATTTAAAGAATTTTGTAGAAACTTTATTTGAATGGGTAAAATTGGACGCTAAAGAACAGATTTTTCATTTTGAAATATGTGATCTAAACGAACTAACCCGTAATATTGTCGCAGAGTGGGTTCCAACCTTGGAACGCAACCATTTTGAATATGATTTTGATATTCCCGAAGATGAATATTTTTTACGCATTGACCCTCATTCTTATACCCGTATTCTCAATAATCTGTTGCAGAATACGCTTATGCACAGCGGCGGCAATAAATTGACACTTAAACTGTTGGAGAATGAGCAACAAGTGAAGATTATTATTTCAGATAATGGGAAAGGTATTTCCCCCTCTGATATTCCACATATCTTTGAAAGAATGTATCAATGTGACCGTTCGCGTTCTGCTTTGGGAAACGGGTTAGGGCTATCTATTACACAGGAGCTTGTAAATGCCCACAACGGAAAAATTAAAGCAGATAGCAAACCCGGAACTGGGACAGTATTTACGGTACTATTTCCGAAAGCTCTGTAATGGCACAGAGCTTTTCTTATATTCGACAGAGAAAACATGAAAAAAGCAAGGTTTTGGCAAGGTTTTGGCAAGGTTAATGCTATATAATGAGGGACAGGAAAGGAGGAAAAGACAATGACAATTATCTTTACTGAGATACTGAAATGGAAACGGAATAAGACAGTTTGGGGAATTTTTATTCTTACTGCTATTTTGGGAATATTTGTGGTTGAACGTGCTTGCAGCATATCAAGAAGCAGTCCTCTCATGGATAGCTTTAGTGACCTATACACTCTGGCATTTAAGAACCTTACCAGTTTGTTTCTGCCTATTGTGTTAGGGATGTTTGCTACCACATTGTTCTTTGATGAACAGAAAAATGATACCATAAAAGGGCTTCTGATAATTCCGATTTCCAAAGCACAGCTCTATTTTTCAAAGATAACAGTTGTAATCCTTATGTCATCGGGGCTATGTCTGTTTACCTTTTTTATCTGTATCGTTGGCGGCTTAATTGCTGGCGGATTTACTGATTTGAATACGGAAACAATTATACAGGCGGGGTTATTGTTTGTGACTGGCGGTACACTGATCCCGGTTGCCATGCTCCCGATCATATTTTTTGCAACGCTATCAAAAGGGTACATTTTACCGATTGGGTCTGTATTACTTTATCTTGTGCCTGTTGTGCTTGCTCCGTCCCAGCTTATGGGACTGCACCCTTTGGCAAGTGTTATGGGAATTTATCCCCATATTTCATCTGCCGCTGTTGAAATGGTAAACAGTTGGACAGGAAATGCAATAATAGCAGCGTCACCGATTACTTGTTTTGTTTCTTTACTAACTATTGGTATTATTTCAACAGCTATTTCTGTAATTACTTTACAGAAGCAAACATTTTGAAGAGTTTTTATCAACTATTCAGCAAGCGGGAACTTGTATAACTATGTAATTTTGAAAAACTACGATAATTAAGAAAGCGAGGAAATATTATGAGCGACTATGTGATTGAAACAAAGCGATTAACAAAAAAATATGGTGAGCAAACTGCGGTCAATGCGGTTAATGTTCATGTAGAAAAAGGACGGATATATGGACTATTAGGACGTAATGGAGCTGGCAAAACTACAATAATGAAAATGATTTTAGGATTAACCCCTATTACTTCCGGAGAAGTAGATGTGTTCGGACAAAATATCAAAGGACGGGAAAAACGGGTATATCCCCGGATTGGGGCTATTATTGAAACGCCGGGTTTCTATCCTAATTTGACGGGTACGGAAAATTTGGAAATATTTGCAAGGCTACGAGGTACTGCTGCCCCAAATGCTGTAAAAAATGCTTTGGATATTGTCGGTCTCCCTTATCGGGACAAAAAGCTATTCAGCAAATATTCTCTTGGAATGAAACAGCGTCTTGGTATTGCAAATGCTATTTTGCATGACCCGGAGCTGTTGATTTTAGATGAACCTACGAATGGTCTTGACCCTATCGGCATTGCAGAAGTAAGAGATTTTATTAAAGACTTGAGTACCGAACATGGGAAAACAATCCTCATTTCCAGTCATATACTATCCGAGATTGCATTATTGGCTGATGATATTGGCATTATTGATCACGGTGTCTTACTGGAAGAAAACAGCATGGAAACACTGAAAAGGAAAAACAGTAAATATATACTTCTGCAAGTTTCTGATATTGCGAAAACTTCTCTTGTTTTGGAAAGGCAATTCGGAGTTACAGATTATTCCGTACAGGACGACCACTCCCTGCGGATTTATAATACGTCATTGGATATGGCGGCTGTCAATAAGGCTCTTGTGGTGCAGGATGTGGCAGTTATCAGTTCTCAATTATGTAATGATACATTGGAGGACTATTTCAAAAAAATTACAGGGGGAGAAGGCATTGCTTAAATTGACACAAACAGAATTTCTAAAACTGCGCCGTAGAAAGTTTATCCTGTTAATGCTGTTGGCAGCTCTTCTCATGCCATTTCTTGCAATCTTTTATTTTAGAGATATTAGAGAGACAGGCATAGATACAATACAATTTTATAAATGGACTGCTTTCAGCTACACGCCTTGGATCATACTTCCTGTCGTATTAGGGGTATTTTCCACTATGCTTATGTATGATGAACACCAAAATGATATGCTTAAACAGTTGTGGATTGTACCGATTAGCAAGACAAAATATTTTTTTAGCAAATTTATTGTTGTGCTGTCTTATTCTATTTGTTTTATGCTGCTCACAGCCGGATTGTCCGTGATTTTTGGTACGCTTCCCGGTTATATAACATTTGAATGGAGCAGTTTTTGTTACTTGCTAAAAAAATGTATGGAAATTGCTATATTAACCTCTTTCGCCATATTGCCGCTTTTAGCGGTTGCGGCTGCCGGAAAAAGTTATATATTTCCAGTATGTTTAACTCTGGTTTATACGTTTCTTGGTTTTATTCTGCTTATGGTTAATATGTATCTACACCCTTTATCCAGTATGACCGCCATTGTCATGCGTGATATTCCCGGTGTGGTTTTGACACAAACTCTTAATATTCCGGCTGCATTTATATGTATTGCAATATGGTGTGCGGGTTCAGTGGTGTTGGCTATATTGGCTTTAGGAAAAAGAAAGTGAGGTGGATAGTATGAAACAATTACTTTGGGCTGAACGCCGAAAACTTCGTCATTCTAAAATCGTTTGGATTGCTGTCTTTGCAGTGGTTATGATTGCTGTTATCGTCTTTGCAGAGGGGCAGTTTGTATTTAAGGGTTCACGATATATAGATGGGGCTGGCTGGTTTATGACAGCCGCACAGTCTTTGGCAACCTTTTTTGTACTTCCGGCTGTCATTGCTTTGTTAGGCAGCTATATGATCTGCCGGGAGGAACAGGAAGATACTCTGAAATCACTGCGGCTTGTGCCAGTAGATGAAGCGAAACTGACTGTTGCTAAAATGATCGTTGCAATGGTTTTCAGTATTTTGATTTATCTTCTGCTGTTTGTGATCACTTTTGCAGTTGAAGCCATAATGCACTTCGGAACATTATCTATTCAAACAGTGTGGGGATTCCTTTTTACCTATTTTGTAAATGGTATTGGCGTATTTTTTGCTATTTCACCGATTGTAGCATTAGTAGCCCGCATGAAAAAAGGGTATTGGCTGGCATTGGTATTTGCTGAAATTTATTCCTTTGCCGGACTGTTTGCAAGTATGTCCGAAATTCTGAAAATAGCTTATCCTATTACTGCGGTTTTCAATCTTTCTGGATATTATGAAGCAACAATCGGAAATAAGGCAATCAGTTTAGTTATACTGCTTCTTTGCATAACTCTTACAATTTTTATTTTGAGTGGATTTAACCGCAACAGCAAAAGAATTGATGTTCAATGAAATATTGGAAGTTTTATATAAATCTGCCGGACGACGGCAAAAGAAAAAAGCCGTCGTCAAGCAGAGGTCTTTTCACACGCTTATTCGTACACGGTGGCTTTTGAGAAATCAAAAAAGCCGCCGTTTTTTCATTCTACAGGAAAAGCTGATACATCGGCGGTAATGTCGGAGTTTCGAGTATCTGGAATGTTCTTGCAGATATAATTGTAGGTTTTTTGTAAATTATGATTTTTGCTTGCACATTTGGCAGGAGTTTATGTATAATAAAAGCTATATAACCTGAAGGATGACTGGGGGCTTTTCATTGAATTTGTATGTATCAAAAAAAAGACTGACAATCGTGGGAGTGTTGGCAGCCATTTGTCTATTGCTGCTGGCGGTTCGTATTGACCTGTTTATGGAGCATGGGCAATTGCAGGAATCGTTGCTGTCAGTGGTGATGGCGCTGCTGGTTGGCGGTTGTTATGTGCAGTCTGTGCGCGTGGAGTTGCCGCGGTGGTTGAATTTTATTTGGGTGATTGCCGCGATTCTGATTTTGCCATGTGTGATGGTATATGTGATTGAGGATTTGGCAGGACAAAGTGCGGCATCTTTAGCGCCGAATATTTTTCTGCTGAATTATCTTTGGTGCCTGGGTATTTATCTGCTGCTCTTTGCATTTACCAATCATTATGCCTGTACTGTGGCGTTGGGCTCTGTATTTTGTTTTGTGGTAGGGGTGGTAAATTATTTTGTGCTGCTGTTTCGCAGCAGCCCGCTGCCGCTCACCGGTGTACTGTCTGCTGGTACAGCTGCCAATGTGGTGAGCAATTATGTGATTGAGCTCAACTATAAATTGTTATTGCTGGGCAGTATGGTCTTTTTTGCCGTGTGTCTGGCTATGGTTGCTTCGTTTCACCGCAAACGGCGCAATCTTTCCAGTGTGGTGTGTTCTGTAGTGCTGCTGGCCATTCTGGGCTGTGGGATGAACCAGTTTTACAGTGACAAGCTATGGGAGAAGAATGATTTGACAGTGAATTTCTGGAATCCGTTGCAGGGTTATCAGCAAAATGGCACTGCGTTGTCTTTGGCCATGGGCGGCAAGTATTTGCGGGCGGAAAAGCCGGCTCATTATTCGGTGCAGAAAACAGAGGAAATTCTTCTGAACGGGCAAATGGAGTTTGAGGAACGGCAAAGTATTCCTGTATTGGCGAAAGCCCAGCCGAATACGGTCAAGACTGCGTTGGAAAAGCCCAATATTATTGCCATTATGAATGAATCCTATGCGGATTTGAGTATTCTCGGCGAATTTGAAACCAGTGTGCCCTACATGTCCTTTTATCAATCGCTACAAAATAATACAATTCGCGGCAATCTGTCGGTGGGCGTGCTGGGTGGCGGAACCTGCAACACGGAATTTGAATTTCTGACAGGCTTGAGTACAGCGTTTTTGCCGACAGGCGTCATGGTTTATCAGCAATATATCAACAGTGATCTGGATAGTATCGCTACCATTTTGAAAGCGCAGGGCTATCAGGCAGTTGCCTTCCATCCCGGCAAGCCGAGCAGCTGGCAGCGGGACGAGGTGTATCCTTATCTGGGTTTTGACACGTTCCTCACGGAAAAAGATATGGAAAATCCCAACTATATGCGGGAAGCCTATGTGACAGACAGCAGCGACTATAAAGAAGTGATTCGACTTTTTGAAGAAAAGGGCGAGGAAAAACTGTTTCTCTTTAACGTGACCATTCAAAATCATGGCGGATATCAGCTAAACACGGTAGACATTCCCAAATGGGTGTCTCTGCGGGGAATGGACAAACATTATCCAGAAACGGAGCAGTATCTCTCCATTATGCATGCGTCCGATGAAGCGCTGCGGGAATTGATTACCTATTTTGAAAAGGTGGAGGAACCTACACTCATCGTATTTTTCGGAGATCATCAGCCCAGCGTGGAGAGTGAATTTGTAGAGGAGCTCATGGGGAAACCATTGAGTGCGCTGTCTCTTGAAGAAGTGCAGCAGCGCTATAAAGTGCCGTTTTTTATCTGGGCCAATTATGATATCCAGGAGGCTTATTATGATGATATCAGTGCCAATTATTTATCTACCTTGACCTTGAAAACTGCGGGATTAGAATTGCCTGTCTATCATCAATATTTGGATGTGCTGCAGCAAAAGCTGCCGATGATTAACAGTCTGGGTTATATGAATTCAGAGGGAGAATATCATTATTTTGCTGACAAGACTGCTGAACAGGATTTGATTTCAGAGTATAAAATTGTGGAATATAATTATCTTTTTGGCGGACATAGTCGATTGCATGATTTTTATGCCATCAGTGTGCCAGGCGAATAGTTTAGAGCACAGCATGCAATCGAAAAAAAAAGTCTTTTGTGGTTTGCTGCAAACTGCAAAAGGCTTTTTTATTGTATAAAGCGTAAATTGGCGCTGCCCGCAGCGTAAAGGCAGAATAGGAGAAGTATCCTTCTGCTGTTTTTTGTCATACACTATGATGATGGGAGGGAGCGGAATGGATGCATATCAAAATGGATATGAAATTGTTGAAGGCAAAATTCGGGATTTGCAGGAACAGCGCAAAGTATTGGTAGAGCTAGTAGTAGAATTATTTCGTGAGGTGGAAACGTTGGAAGAACGTTTGGATGAGTTGTATCGCAGCTGCGAATACGAAAACTGGTTTTGAGAAGGTGAAAGAGAAGAAAACACGACATAGTCATCAAAAACTATGTCGTGTTTTCTTGGAGGTGCTTCTTTATAAACCGATGATGCCCTGCAGCGCAAACCAAATAACAGGCATGAGCAGTGCGGGCAGCATGTTGAGCGTCTTACAGTCCTTGAGCCCCAGGATGCCGATGCCGGAGCTGGCAATTAAAATCCCGCCGATGATAGAAATTTCCGTTAAAAGCTCCGCGGAGAGAAACGGTGCCAGAAAACCAGCGCCCAGATAGATTGCGCCCTGCCATAAAAACAATACCACGGCAGCCAAGGCGATGCCCATGCCATACGTGGAGGCCAATACCATAGAAGTGACAAAATCTAATGTGGCGTTGGTCAGCAAAAAGGTGTGGTCGCCGTATAATGCGCTTTGAATGGGACCCAGGATGGAGAGGGTACCGATGCAAAAGAGCAGAATGGCAGTGGACAGCCCCTGACCCAGCTGGGAGGAGGCGAATTTTCCGGTGAGCTTTTGGAAATTGCCGTCAATATCCAGGATGGTCCCCAATAGACTCCCTGCAGCTAAGCTGATGATAAACAACACGGGGTATTGACTGTTGGGCATATTGCTGACAATGGTGTTGATGCCCAGCGCTGTGGCTGCCAAGCCCATAGCAGTGTAGAGCGCTTCCTGATATTTTTCTTGAATGCCTTTGCGCACGATACTGCCGATCAGGCTTCCGGTGACAATGGTAATGGTATTGACAATCGTTCCTAACATGATGGAAAACTCCTTTGTGCGAAAATGATACGATTTCATATAACGAATATTATAGCAAATATGGTGATTGGGGCAACCAAAAGGTGGATAAGTTTTCGTAGCGTTCAGTCCAATCTCTCCGTTTTGCAATGTACGATGGAATTACGAAATATATCTCATCAGACTCGAGAAGGCAATGGTGGATAATGCTTGATTTAATGGAATTTTAGTTGCGCAAAGTTTCTTCCTGCAGTCTGTCAAATTCTGTCATGCATTCATCCACCGTTGCGCCTTCAAGCAGTTTTCTCACGATCAGACAAGTATTTCCCCATTGTTCCAGCTTCATTCCCGCGTTGGAAGCAAGAACGGAAACATTCTCTTCTATTCGGTCATTCAATGGCTCCAAAGCCGGTATGCAATTTACCTCAACATTTTTGGACGGAGAAATCACCTTATTTGTTTCAGCATAAACCTGAAGTGCTTCGTCAGAAGTTATCACATCTAACACACGCATTGCATCTTCTGCATGCTCCGAACCCACTCCGATGGCCATGCCTGTCATAGACATAACGGGCATTTGTCCCCGACTGCTGGGAAATCCGATAACCTGCAGTTCAAAATCAGGATTTCCATAAGCGGTGTCCGTATTTGCAGCACCCCAATAAGCCATGACAATGGGTGTTTTCTGAGCAAGAAAATCCGGGCCTTCTCCTTCAATCGCCTCGCTGACAAGTGCTTTTTCGGCGTCAATATATCCGCAGTCAATCAATTGCTGAAGAAACTCGAAGCCCGGACGCATATAATCGCTGTATTTACTTTCTCCGCTGTTTAAAGCAGCTATTTCTGCCTCTGTGTTTCCTCCGTTGTATAAATCTGCATAAGCCTGTGCTAAAACAAATGTCTCCAGCCACCAACGGTTGGCTCCGATTGGTGTTTCAATTCCGTTTTCTTTAAACACTCTGCAGCATTCCAAAAATTCCTCTGGTGTTTCAGGCAATTCCAATTCATAAGCATCAAACATATCTTTATTTATAAATAAACCATATGCCACTACCTCCTGGGGAATTGCTAACAGCTTTCCATCATAAACATTTGCAGCCATCACAACATCCCGCAGATTCTTCGCACTGTCCAGTCCGGACAGATCCATCAATTTTCCCTCTGACGCCATTTTCTGGATGACATCCGGATTCAGTAAATACACATCATCCATGCAATTGCGAATTCTGTCAATGGTCACATCATCATATGTCTTATCCTGATAATTTTCTGCGGTATACGTGAAATATTCCACGTAGATCCCCGATGTTTCCTCTGCCATTGCGATGGTTTTATCAAATGCACTTCTTGCAACATTCTCTGCATTGGGCCCTGCTTTTTCCATTGGACTAAATAAACTGATAGTCCTTTCCTGTTCTCCTCTTTTTCCGGCCAGATTACGGTCTGTATCCTCCTTAGTTCCACATGCCGCCATCCCCAATGGGATCAGCCCTATAAGACAAACCGCGACCAGCTTTTTCATTTTTTGCCGCCAATTCTTTTTCATAATACCTTTCTCTCCTTTACACATTGTCTGATTACTTTTTTAAATAATTCAATATCAAGAGGTTTGGCCACATGGACACTCATTCCCGCTTCCAGAGCCTCTTTTTCATCTTCTAAAAATGCGTTTGCCGTCATAGCAATAATGGGAATTGTCTTTGCATCCTCGCGCGCCAACGCCCTGATTGCCCTTGTTGCATCATATCCATTCATAACCGGCATCTGCACATCCATTAAAATTGCATCAAACTCGCCTTCTGCAGCATTCATAAAACGTTCCACAGCCAACTTGCCATTTTCAACAACGACACAATCTGCTCCCTCTATTTTAAGGATTTCCTCTAAAATCTCCGCATTAATTTCATTATCCTCTGCAGCAAGAAAATGCAGTCCTTCCAAATTACTGCTATCAATATCTGTCAGCTCTTCGTTTTTTGGTTCTACCCGGTCTTCTGATATACGGAATTCTAGATCAACGCGAAACAGCGTGCCTTTATTTACCTCGCTGGAAACTTTAATCGTTCCTCCCATCAGTTCCACAATATTTCTGGTAATCGCCATACCCAGTCCTGTTCCCTGCACCTTATTGGTCGTACTGTTTTCCGCTCTGGTAAACGCATCAAAAATAGTCTCCAAATACTCTGGCGTCATTCCAAAACCATTGTCTTCCACCTCAATCAGAATATGCTCATACTGAGCCGATCTCTGTGAAAGCCCAATGACACGAAACCAGATGCTTCCCCCTTCCGGTGTATATTTTACCGCATTAGAAAGAAGATTGATCAATATCTGATGCAATCTCGTCTCATCTCCCACGAAATACTCGTGCGCGATTCCCGATATCTCAATATAAAAATTCTGATGTTTAGCCTCTGCCATCGGGCGGATAATCGCCTCTACAGACGATAGCAGATCGTTTAAAATAAATTTCTCGAAGTTCAGTACGACCTTTCCGCTCTCAATCTTGGAAATATCCAAAATATCGTTAATCAGACTGAGCAAATACTGTCCGGATGCCAGAATCTTTTTCGTATATTCCCTGACCTTATCCGGGTTCTCCGCATCCTTGGCCAAAAGCGCTGTAAATCCAAGCACCGCATTCATTGGAGTACGGATATCATGAGACATATTGGAAAGGAAGGTTGTCTTGGAACTGCTTGCAATCTGCGCTGCCTGCAATGCCTCTGCAAGCTGTCTGCTGTAAACTTCTCTCTCTTCTTCCCGTTCTCTTCTGAGCTTCTCCTGCTGTCTATTGCTAAAATAGTAAAGGATACAGCAAAAAACAAAAGCAAGCAGCGTAGTGAATACAACGATATAAATATTCTGATTGACTGTCTTTCCTTCTTTCTGAATCGCTTCAACCGGCACATAGCCAACCAGATAGCTTATGCCGTCATTCACTGCCCACATATAATTCAGAGCATTCTTTCCCTGGACATCGTGGTAAAACAGAATATCTTCACCTTCCGCCAGGCACGCAGAAACTTCCTGGCGCAAATTTTCATCCTGAATAGCATTGGCTCTGTAGAAATCCTCCAGATTCAGATGTCCTGCGCTCCGTTCTCCCATCCCTTTCGGTTTCAATACAAATCTCTCGCTTTTCGCGTCCATAATATATAACATTGCCTTTTGGTCATAAAATCCATTTGGAAGAGAATTATCAATGGAATCATATACATATTCGGTATAAAGCACAGCGATCTCCTTGCCATCCCGAATGACAGGACATTTCATGGTGTATGCCCATGTGCCCATATAATTCAGATATGATTGAGATATAGCCATTCCCTCCACAGTTTTGCCCAAAGAAAAATCCAGCTCATCTTCAGAAAACGTCTCTCCTACATTAGAAACCCCTTCGGTGTCCCCTGTCAGAATTAATGACATCTTCACCATTGTCTGATTTTTTTTATATTCCTGGACATATTCCAGTGGATTTTCTACGCCAGCAATTTCCTGTGCAATGAGTTTCTGGAACTCTGCTTCATTTTTTAAAATTGCCTCAAGGGTGCACTTAATCAAGTCCAGACTCTCTGTCAAATTCTGAACTGCTGACTCTGACATTTCGGCAGATGTTTTCCACGAAACCGAACCGATAAAAGCCCCCAAAATACAAAAAACAAGTATAACAGAAAAAAATAGAGGAATCCCTTTTTTCTTTTCGCTTCTATTCGTCCATACCTTGTTCATTCTAAACCTCCATTCTGCTGCGCATTTCTCTATGGATCAATTGTCTTTGCAAATTTGCCAGTCTTTTCTATAAATCTAACATAAAAGCAGGATACTTTCAAGAAAAGCTGATATTGTGATAAAACGACGAAAAACCACCGCTTCCCCAACTGAAAACCATAGGTTTCCCTATAAAAACCACTGGTTTCGCAGACGAAAACCTGATGTAGATGTAAATGTGAATGTATATGTGAGTGGTGGTGAGGAAGAAGAAGCCTACACCCATAAACATCAAAATCCTGAAATACCACTTTTTCGGATAATGCAGCAGAATCCTCAATAAAGTAGCGTATTATCACAACAAAACAGCGAATTACACAACAGAAGTAATAAATATCTACAATTTTGAAAAAAATTAAAAACTACTCTTTTCAGCATTTCGAACGGAAAACAGACACAAAAAAGCCAAAACAACAACAAAAATATCATTTTTGGCTTTTTTGTGCGAATGGTCGGGTAGATGGACAACTCCCGTAGTTATCCGGCCTGTGGCAGACGTTAGTCTGATAAAAAGGTATATTATAAAAGAGTATAAAAATCAACAATGCTTTGCTATATGAATTCTGGATGGGAAGGGGAAAAATAATGAAAAGAAAAGACTTTTTTTTTCTCCGAAAGTATGATATAGTAAAGAACATACTTCTATATTTAGTTGAAAAATTCTTTAATGAGCAAATTTACATACTATATTTAGTAGAGGCAGAATATTCCGGGAAGGCGGAAAATACACGCTCTGCCCGGTTGTCTATAATTTAATTGTGTGAGACGAGGGGGAAACGCTGCATGGAAGGGTATTTTGTAATCAAAAAAGATGGAACACGGGAAGCGTTTGACGTAACAAAGGTGACGAAAGCGGTAAATAAGTCGGCTTATCGGGCGATGGTGGAATTTACAGAATCGGATTTGAAGTTCATTTCCGGCTTTGTAGAAGCAAAAGTGCGTTCCAGAACCAGCAAAGAAGTGCCAATCAGTGAAATGCATAATATTGTGGAAAGTGCCTTGGATAATACTAATCCTCTGGTTGCCAAAAGTTATCGCGATTATCGCAATTACAAACAGGACTTTGTGCATATGCTGGATGAGGTTTATAAGAAAAGTCAATCTATTATGTACATTGGCGATAAGGAAAACAGCAATACCGACAGTGCCCTCGTCTCTACAAAACGCAGTTTGATTTTTAATCAGTTGAATAAAGAACTATATCAAAAGTTTTTTCTGACCACGGAAGAATTACAGGCTTGCAGAGAGGGGTATATTTATATTCATGATATGTCGGCGCGCCGTGATACCATGAACTGCTGCCTTTTTGATGTTCAGAATGTCTTAAAGGGCGGCTTTGAAATGGGGAATCTCTGGTATAATGAACCCAAAAGCCTGAATGTAGCCTTTGACGTGATCGGCGATATTGTACTCAGCGCAGCCAGTCAGCAATATGGCGGGTTTACCATTCCCAGCGTTGATTTGATATTGGAGCCTTACGCTGAATTGAGCTACTCCAAAGACGTACAGAAGTATTTGGATTTGGGTCTGTCTCAGGAACGGGCCGAAGAAGAAGCAATGAAAAATATTGAATATGAATTCCGTCAGGGCTTTCAAGGGTGGGAATACAAATTTAACACCGTTGGTTCCAGCCGGGGCGACTATCCTTTCATTACTGTAACCACCGGTACTGGAACCGGTCGTTTTGCCAAGATGGCTTCTATTATTATGTTTGAGGTGCGTCAGGGTGGACAAGGAAAAAAAGGATTCAAAAAACCCGTCTTGTTCCCTAAAATTGTATTCCTCTATGATAAAGATTTGCATGGAGAAGGAAAATGCTGTGAAGATGTCTTTGAGGCAGGAATTGCTTGCTCCAGTAAAACCATGTACCCAGACTGGTTGAGCCTGACCGGTGAAGGCTATGTGGCCAGTATGTACAAAAAATACGGGAAAATTATTAGTCCCATGGGCTGCCGTGCTTTTCTGTCCCCTTGGTATGAACGGGGCGGGATGAATCCGGCAGACGAAGAGGACCAGCCGGTATTTGTGGGCAGATTCAATATAGGCGCAATCAGCCTGCATCTTCCCATGATTTTGGCAAAATCACGGCAGGAAAGCCGCGACTTTTATGAAGTGCTGGACTACTATTTGAACTTAATTCGCAAACTGCATATCCGTACTTATGATTATCTAGGAGAAATGCGGGCCTCTACCAATCCGCTGGCTTACTGTGAAGGCGGATTCTATGGCGGGCATTTGGGTATTCATGATAAAATAAAACCATTATTGAAAACAGCTACCGCTTCTTTTGGGATTACCGCTCTGAATGAGTTACAGCAGCTGTACAATAAAAAATCACTGGTAGAAGACGGCGCATTTGCCTTGGAAGTGTTGGAGCATATCAATCAAAAGATCAATGAATTCAAGGAAGAAGACGGAAATCTGTATGCAATTTATGGAACGCCTGCAGAATCCTTAACCGGTTTGCAGGTGCAGCAATTTCGTGCGAAATTTGGGATTGTAGAGAATGTGTCGGATCATGCCTACGTGAGCAATAGTTTTCATTGCCATGTGTCGGAGGACATTACGCCTATTGAAAAACAAAATCTGGAATATCGTTTTTGGGAACTGTGCAACGGTGGTAAAATTCAGTATGTAAAATATCCTATTGACTATAATATAGAAGCCTTGCGGACATTGGTACGTCGAGCAATGGACATGGGCTTTTATGAAGGCGTGAACTTATCGTTGGCTTATTGTGATGACTGCGGACATCAGGAATTGGAAATGGATGTATGTCCCAAATGCGGTAGCAAAAACTTGACCAAAATTGAACGCATGAATGGGTATCTATCTTATTCCCGTGTAAAAGGGGACACGCGTCTAAATGATGCGAAGATGGTGGAGATTTCAGAAAGGAAGAGTATGTAATGCGGTATCATAACATTACGCATGATGATATGCTGAATGGCGACGGCTTGCGGGTAGTGCTGTGGGTAGCAGGATGCACCCACCATTGTCCAGAATGCCAAAACCCTATCACCTGGGATATTGAGGGCGGTGTGCCCTTTGATGAAGTCGCGCACGATGAAGTGATGGCGGATTTGGAAAAAGACTATATTTCTGGAATTACTTTTAGCGGCGGCGATCCATTACATCCGGAAAATCGAGCTGACGTGGAAGCGCTTATAAGAGAAATAAAAGAAAAGTACCCACGCAAAACGATTTGGCTGTATACAGGTTTTGTATGGGACAAGATTAAGCAGTTGCCTTTTATTTCACTGATAGATGTGATTGTGGATGGACCTTTTGAAATTGCCAAACGGGATGTGAAGCTGCATTGGCGGGGTAGTTCCAATCAACGGGTCATCAATGTGAAGGAGACTTTGCGGTTGGGTCAAATCGTATTGTGGTCTGAGTAAAATAAGTATTTAATTGAAACAGTAAAAACCTTTAGACAGAGATGTAAATTATGACGTCTAAAGGTTTTTTTGCGTGAATGTATGTACCTTGGCATGAATTTGTGTTAAAATAAACGTGAAATTTTTTTAATTTGAGGTGTGCTATGTATAGAGTTGCTAGATTTTATAAAGTAAGTGAAGCACAGTTTGAAGAGGGGTGGCAGGATACCTTCGGACAAGCGGCAGATGCTGATGTGTATGAGAAGCTCAAATTGCCGGAGAGAGCCACGGCTGGTTCGGCGGGATATGATTTCTTTAGTCCTTTGACCTTTTCACTGGCCCCTGGTGAAACGATAAAAATTCCTACCGGTGTACGGGCAGAAATCTGCGAGGGTTGGGTATTACAATGTTATCCCCGCAGCGGGCTGGGATTTAAATATCGGTTGCAGCTCAACAATACAGTAGGAATTATAGACAGTGACTATTTTTATTCTGACAATGAAGGTCACATTTTTGCCAAAATCACCAACGATAGTAAAGATGGAAAAACGCTGACAGTGGAGGCAGGGCAGGGCTTTATGCAGGGCATTTTTGTGCCTTTTGGAATCACGGAAGATGACAATGTGACAGCGGTGCGCAACGGCGGATTTGGCAGTACGACAAAATAAAAAATGCAGCTTTTGATTAATAAAGGAGGGACAAACCTATGCAATGTCCTGTTTGTCATAGTGATAGTAAAGTATTAGATACCAGATTAATTGAGGAAGAAAATTCTATTCGCCGTCGACGGGAGTGTATCGTTTGTGGAAAGCGCTTTGTGACATATGAAAAGGTTGAGGACAAACCACTGGTTGTCATCAAAAAAAGTGGTCGGCGGGAATTATTTGACGGCTCTAAGCTGCTCAAGGGACTGGCCAAGGCATGCGAAAAACGCCCCATTGAAATTGAACAGTTACAACAGCTAGTGCTGGAGGTAGAAAAGGATCTAAAACAGCAGTACGCTGCGGTACCTACCAGTGAAATCGGTACCTATATTATGCGGCGGCTGATGGATATTGACGAGGTGGCCTATGTGCGTTTTGCTTCTGTGTATAAAGAATTTGATGATGTACAGACCTTTATCCGGGAAATTGAAGTCATGAAGGAGCAAAAGTAATGGACGAGCAGGTTTTAAAATACCGGGAAGCAAAACTGATGGAGCCGATCTATCGCATGTATAAGGTGATAGAGCAGACAGATGCTTTAAAGGCCCAGACCTTGATGTCTGTAGCAATGCAGTATATTATTGAACATTTTCGTGGAAAAAGCTTGCAGCCTAAAGATGTGCAGCAAATTTTGCGTGCAGTGTTGTTGCAGGAAGAAAGCGGGCATTATTATGCATTGTATGTAAATAATGAAATTCAAGTAAAAGCAGCAGAATGGCTGACCTTGCTGGCAGTGGACAGGCCGGTGACACTGGAATTGCTGGGAAAGATGGCAGATGTTTTAGCGCAGAAACTGGAAGGAAAGGATTGCATCAAGCTTTCTGCAGAGGATGTATTCATCATGCTGGAGCAAATTGTAACGCCGATAGATGAGATTGTATTAGAAAGACTTTATTTAAATAAAGAGAATTATCTTGCGGAATTAAGAACTTTTTTAGTGCAGTAATCGTCTAATAGACAGGAAGTAGCTTGAGCTTTGTCGAAAAAAGTGCTATGCTTATTCTATTGTTTCTGTATAAAAGGAGTGTTTGCCATTGGGGTTGGAACAGGAAAAAAACAGTCGTAATCGGGCTGAAAAACATACAAAGCACCCGAAAAAAAGGAGAAAAGTGCGCAAAAAAGCCATTGCAACAATTCTCTGTGCAATTCTCATTTTAGTGGTGGGCGGATTGGCTATGGCTGGTATGAGTAT
>OFGO01001340.1_pt1 | contig 18539 bp, 19 predicted proteins | sample 1521761 | NCBI WGS metagenome assembly OFGO01 (sample SAMEA3504128, study PRJEB24116) | mouse gut metagenome | biome: mouse gut; feature: mouse-associated habitat; material: faeces | place: Denmark | collected 2011
ACAACCGCCGCCACGATCAGTATGCCCCACAGTCGTTTCACTCTTTCAAGCCGAAGGTATCCGCCCTTATCCAGCAAGCGGACTGCCAGATAGCAGCCGATCAGCAGAAGCAAGAGCACTGCAGCAGCATCGCTGTCGATCAATATTCCCGTGATCCCGCGGCTCTCCCCCGGTCGTTCATTCCAATAATTATAAGTAAACCCCGGCAATTCCTGCAGAAGCCTCCCGCCAAGACAGGCTGACGCAAAAATCATACCCACTTCCAGAAAACGGTACAGCTTCTTCTTATCCCGCAATGACAGAATAAATATTGCCGGAAACATGACCAGATAAACAAGATATGCGCTGTTACTCCCCTGTGTGACACCGGACAGCATCGCAAGGAAACTATACGCTCCTGCCAACACCCTGGTCACTCCCTGCCTGCCGCACCAATAAAGCATGATGCCGATCGGCGCCGTCACCGACCAGTATCCGCAGAACCAGTTGATATTTCCCAGCGTAGATATAAAAGTCTCGGTCTGCCCCTCCATCACGATCGGATAGACAGAATAACGGTTGCATATGCCCAGCAGGAAGACTGCCGCCGAAGCCAAAAGCCAAAGCCCCAGCCATCTGCCCACTTCAGTACTGCTGCTGCCTGCTGCCTTGTCTTCACCCACCGCAATACTGCTGCCTGCTGTCCCGTATCCGGCCACTGTTGCAGAGGCACCGTCCCTATGACAAAAGCAGCGCGAGAAGAAAAAATAGAGAAGTACAAACATGATCTGGCTCACGACGCCCATATGCCAGCCCTCTTCTCCCCACAAGGCATCCTCTTTATAATCGGAACACAGGTAAGACAACATCACCACCAGGCAGTACCCGTACGCAAACCAGTCCGTAACCGACATCTGACGATAATGCGTCATGATCCATTCTCTGTCCCGGCTCACCAGTGCCGCAAGCAAAACAACCGCACACAATACCGCCAGCGTGACCAGTGTCACATTCCGGAAGAAATAGTACTTAACCTCCCCTATCCGCAAATATCCACCTGGGGCATATAAAGGATATACCACTGCCATTATAAAAAAGTACGCCGCAAGAATACCCTTACAGATTTTTTCCTTCAATTTGCCGTCACATTCTCTCTATCAAAATATAAATACATAGTTTATCATAATCTAATGCCGTCTTTTCGTCAAATCTTATTCCCGCTTCCATATCTCATAGATCACGATCAATGCCAGCGGTCCCTTGACGATCCCGCCCACACCGAACAGCTTCACCCCCGCATACACAGCCATCAGCATAAAAACCGGGGCTATGCCCATCCGCTTACCGATCAGCTTCGGCTCAAGCAGCTCCCTGGTGACGATGCAGGCTCCGTACAATGCCAGGCATACCACCGTCTGTATATACTGGCCGTTCAACAGCTGCCAGGCAGATAGCGGCACCAGTACGATCCCCGTGCCGATAAAGGGCAGCATATCCAGAAATCCGGCCAGCAATCCAAACAAAATGCCGCCTGGAATCCCAGCGATCCCCAATACCACACTGCACACTACACTGATAATGAGCAAGATTACTCCCTGCGCTTTCACAAAGGTAATGATATAGGATAGAACACCTTCCACCACGGACCAGACAACACTCAGCTCCTGGGATCTCTTTAATCGTTCCACCAGCCCTGCATACTCTTTTTCCAGCAAAAATGCCGCGATACACGTGATCGCCAGAAAACCGACCGTTGCAAAGACTCCCTTAAAGCAGTTATAAGAGGAAGACAAGATCTGCGGTACTACCTGTATCTGCACATTCTCCATGACTACCGTCATCTGCTCGATCAAATAAGTCTCTATCTGCTGCCCGTCCCAGCCAAATCTCCCGTCCAGGCCACCGCAACATTTATGAAAGAAAAATTCCAGCTGCTGCCCCACCTGCGTACAGAATTCCGGAAGCCCTGCCAGCTGCCTGCCGCCAAACAACATCACACACCACAGCGCTGCCACCACCAATACAAACAGCGGAAGGATAATGCCGATCGCTAGGAATTTCTTTTTGACAGGAATCTTCTTCTGGATACGCTCCAACAACGGATAACACAGGCTGATCAGCAGAAATGCCAGGATAAAGGGCGCTGCCAGCGTAAAGAGATAGCGGAAGAAAAACCAGACGCCAACACAGATCACGCTCATCCGAATCAGTTTATTTTCCCAAAGTGTGTTAATTTCCTCCGCCATGCTGGTGTACCTTTCTTTGCTGTATTATTCGTTGCTGTATTATTCGTTACTGTATTATCTGTTGCTGTATTGTGCAGTATCCTCTCTCAGATCGTAAAAACTACCTTTTGAGACTCTAATCCTATAAAGTGAAAAAGAAGCAGGATCTTAATCTCTGCTTCTTACCTGTATTCTTTCTTATTATGTTTCATTTGGCAGTCATTATACCACTATACACTACTTTCGACCGGAATCTTTTCCATTTCATTGAGCACTGCCGGAAAATCCCCCATCTGAAAACACTTCCCTTCCGGCCTCATCCGAAATTCCATCCGCTTTCCGGTAACCGGATGAAAGAAGGAAAGCCGGTACGCACATAGGGCCACTTCTTTGATCTGCAGCTGCTTTGAGATGCCGATCGTCTCCCCATCGGCGTATTTGTAATCCCCCAGCAGACTCATACCCGCGTGGCTCATCTGCACTCGGATCTGATGGTGCCTGCCGGTGTACAGGCGGATCCTGGCAAGCATAAGCTTACATCCGCCGGTTTCCCCGGAGTCTGCACCGATATCTACGTTTCCGCACCCTTCCCAGTCTCCTGTAACTGCTGCTACATTTCTCTTTGCTATGATCTCATAATGCAAGAGCGCACGTTTCGCATCCTTCAACTCCGGTGGCACTATAGACGATGTATTTGTTCTGCCATCTTTACACAGATAATCCTCCAAGTCTCCCTGCATCTTAACGGTATGGCCGCAGACCACCGCATAATAGTATTTCTCCGTCTTCTCCCCGGTGATCTGACAGCTCAATCCGGCCGCAGCATTCTTATTCTTCGTCAATACGAGAATCCCCTCCACCGGCTGATCCAGACGATGGACGATTCCGATGTACGGCACACCGCCTCCGGAACGTGACAGATAATTCCTGACCTCACTGACCATATCCGCCTGACCGACCCTGGAAGTCTGCGTGGCGATCCCAGCCGCCTTATGGCACACTATGATATCCTGATCCTCGTACAGAATCCTCTTCTGATTCATATGCTCTCCGCTTTCCTACTTCTTAAAGTCTGTCCATCCTTCATGATTTTATTTCTTAAAATTGATGATAATTATACTTTGAAACGATATCCAACACCCCAGATCGTCTCGATATACTGCGGCTTGGCAGTCTCAAATTCAATCTTTTCCCGTATCTTCTTAATGTGCACTGTGACCGTGGCGATATCGCCAATGGAATCCATATCCCAGATTTCACGGAACAATTCTTCCTTGGAATACACATGATTCGGATTCTCCGCGAGGAACGTCAGCAGATCAAACTCCTTCGTCGTAAAAATCCTCTCCTCTCCATTCACATAAACTCTTCTGGCGGTCTTGTCGATCTTAAGCCCTCTGATCTCAATGATATCATTGACCTTCTGGCTGCTGCCCACCAACCTGTCATAACGTGCCATATGCGCCTTAACTCTGGCTACAAGTTCCGATGGGCTGAAAGGCTTCGTCATATAATCGTCCGCGCCCAGCCCAAGACCTCTGATCTTATCTATATCATCTTTCTTGGCAGACACCATGATGATCGGTATATTCTTCTCCTCGCGGATCTTCTTACATACCTCAAATCCGTCCATACCCGGCAGCATCAGATCCAGAATCACCAGATCAAAATCTCCGGTCATAGCTGTCTCCAGCCCCTTATCTCCGGTATTCTCGATCGTAACCTCGAAATCGCTCAATTCAAGGTAGTCTTTCTCCAGATCTGCGATTGCCTCTTCATCTTCCACGATTAAAATTTTACTCATGACCTTCATCCTTTCTCACCTATGATTATTCATTATTGCTCCGGCGGCGCCTGATATTTCCGGATCACGAAATGCATACACGTACCTTCCGTCTCTCTGCTGGTCGCCCAGATATAGCCCCCGTGATCCTCAATGATCTTCTTCACAATGGACAGCCCTATACCGCTTCCTCCCTTTGAGGAATTGCGGGAAGCGTCCGTACGGTAAAAACGTTCAAATACGTTAGGCAGGTCCTTGGCCGCTATCCCCATACCGTTGTCTTCTATCTCGACACGAATGGAATCCACCTCATCCAGGATGCGGATATCAATGATCCCCTGCTCCTTATCCATATACTTCACACTGTTGCCGATGATATTGCTGATGACCCGCTTCAACTGCTCCGGATCGGCGATGATCTGCGTGGATGGCTCCACCAGATCGTCATAATTGAGCTGTATATTCTTGGATTCCAGATCCAAACCCACTTCCTCCACACAATCTCCGAAGTAATCCGCCACATTGATCCTGCGGAATGTATATGGAATCCTATTGTTGTCTATGCCGGAATACGTAGTCAGCTCATTGATCAGCCGATCCATGTCATTGGCCTTATCATAGATCGTCTTAATATATTTGTTCATCTTCTCCGGTGTATCTGCCACGCCGTCCATGATCCCTTCCACATAGCCCTTGATCGCCGTGATCGGTGTTTTCAAGTCGTGAGAAATATTGCTCACCAGCTCTTTGTTCTTCTGCTCATGTTCAAATTTCTCATCCGTTGACTCTTTCAGCCGCAGCCGCATATCCTCATAATTGCGGTACAGCTCGCCGATCTCGCCCTTTTCCTCGGTGGTCAGCATATACTCCAGATTGCCCTCCGCGATATTCTGCATCGCAATGTCCAGCTGATTGATCGGCGTAAAGATTCCCTTCTGGATCCACTGCGTCAACACAAGACTTGTAAAAACGAGTACCAGGATAAAGGCTATGATCATATTCCGCAATACTTTCTTGGAGATCAAAGAGCTTACGCCTGACACGATAAAGAAACTACCCTTGTCTCCGTCTGTAAACTCGAAATCGACCTGCTTGACCAGTTTCTTCATATCATTGTAATAATAGCCTGTCTCCATATACGGTATCTCATTCCCATGCTCAGGCAGCGTATTGAAGATCTTCCTGGCAGCAGTGTGGTTGCTCGTATAATAGACCGTATCACCTTTTCTGACAATGATATAGGAAAATTTGCTGTTAAGCTGTGCGCTGATCTCGTCAAGATATTCCTTATCCTCAAGTCTGGCCGGATCGTCCGCAATCTGTCTCTTTACCTCATGCAGAAGCTCTTCCGAGATCTGACTGTAATTCTCGATCGTATAAGTAAAAGGGATTCTATTCACATCCAGAAGCCCGAACTCACCCTCCGCATCCTCTATGTGGCTGCCGACCAAAAGAAATGCGGCACAAGTCAACAGCAGTGGCAGCAGCACGATAACTACTGATGTGACCATAAGTCTTGTTTTAAACTTCACAAAAATACCCCTTTTCTCTCGATTGCTCTTGTTGACAGTCCGTTGATCCTTTCTGTCCCGATATGAAACAGACTCTATAAAACTATAAAAGCTTTTATACATACACTAATATATCATATTTTCTGCTGTAAGGAATAAAACATATCCGATAATCTTATAAAATATTTATAAAATATTTCGGGAATCATCATATTTCATTGTGTAAAAATGCAACTCCACCTTTAAAAAGAATATTGATGATACCTCTGAAGCTACAATTTGATAGTTGACAGATTCTTCCAGATTTGTTATATTTATCCCATAATAGTAATGATTCCTATTTTAAAGGAGTTGAGATGGCACTCAAATACAGCAGACAAAGACAAGTGATCAAAGATTTTCTGATGACTCGCAAGGATCATCCTACTGCCGATACGGTGTATATGAATGTCCGAAATGAATATCCTAATATCAGTCTCGGCACTGTATACCGCAATCTTTCCCTGCTTGCAGATATCGGCGAGATTCAGCGTCTTCGTTTTGACGACGGGGTTGACCATTTTGACGCGGACACTTCCGCTCATTACCATTTTGTCTGTACGCAGTGCGGACAGATCATCGACCTGAAAATGGACAGCCTCGATCATATCATAGATATGGCAGAAGCCGGATTTGCCGGGGAGATCCAGGGGTATGTCACATATTTCCATGGACTTTGCGGCAACTGCAAAAAAGTTAATTTGTAAAGCAAATTAACTTTGCGGGTTTTGCTTCGCAAATTCGAATATTAATTTCTGGTCGTATTTTAAGATTGCGAACTGAGACAGGCATATTTTCTATGCAATGTCTTACAATATATTTCAAAAAGAAAAGGAGAACATGATTATGAAATTTGTATGTCAGGTATGTGGCTATGTACACGAGGGAGACGCTGCTCCGGAGAAGTGCCCGGTATGTAATGCACCCGCTGAGAAATTCACGGCACAGGGCGGTGAGATGGAATGGGCTGCTGAGCACGTTGTAGGCGTAGCGAAGGGCGTTAGCGAAGACATCATGGCTGATCTTCGTGCTAACTTTAACGGCGAGTGCACAGAAGTAGGTATGTACCTTGCAATGGCTAGAGTTGCTCACAGAGAAGGCTATCCGGAGATCGGTTTGTACTGGGAGAAAGCTGCATGGGAAGAAGCAGAGCACGCTGCTAAGTTTGCGGAATTGCTCGGTGAAGTAGTGACAGATTCCACCAAGAAGAACCTGGAGATGAGAGTAGAAGCCGAGAACGGCGCTACCGCTGGTAAATTCGATCTGGCTAAGCGCGCTAAGGCTGCTAACCTGGATGCGATCCACGACACGGTTCACGAGATGGCTCGCGACGAGGCTCGCCACGGTAAGGCTTTTGCAGGTCTCTTAAAGAGATATTTCGGCTAAATCTTATTTGGACGAGTTGGGTTTGCCCGAAAGATATTTGGGCGAAGCTGGCAGCTATCATTCGATCGGTTATATCCCGCAGGCTTTGCTGTTCTGATAATTCTGCAATAATGGCCTGCGGAGAATACATAGACAAACAATAGACAGAATATTATCATACGACATCATAAGAGAAGAACGGAGGACATTACTCATGAAGAAATATTTTTGCAATCCTTGTGGCTATACATATGATCCTGAAAAGGGTGATCCGGAGCATGGCATCAAGCCCGGCACAGCATTTGAAGATCTGCCGGCTGACTGGTGCTGCCCTCTTTGCGGCGTGACAAAGGATATGTTCCAGCCCTGCATCGATAACTACAACTAAGACATGTGGGAGATAGAGATTAGTAAACTCTGTCTCCCTTTTTCAAATCTTCCGCCATATCTGCGCTTTCAGCATCCACTCTTCTCAATATCAGCAAGCCGATCTATAAAATAAAACATGCTCATCGATCCGGCATCCACATATCCAACAGATTTCTCAGCAAGATATCTGGCTCTTCCTTTCTTCGCCTGCATATTTTTCGTACTCTGTGCTCCTTCCAACGCGCGAAGCTTCACATGTTCCCATACTTCTTTATCTGTTTTTCCATCGCTCTCCTTAAAAGCTTCCACAGCAGCATTTAGCGTGTCGACCAACGTCCGATCTCCAGGACTTGCACCTCCCGTAGTCATCACCACTTCAAGTGCCTTACTAAAATTATTTCTCCAATCCACAGTTGCAAGCGATTCTTTTCCCTCACTCGCCATAGCAAAACCCATAAATATCGAAGCAAAAATGGGACCGATCGCTCCGCCCATACTGTCCAGCACGGCATCGCCACACTTTGTAAAGACATCTTCTACCGTCTCCATTGATTCATTCATGCTTTTCAGGACCCGTCTGAATCCTTGTTGAATACTGATACCATGGTCGCCATCCCCCACAAAACTATCAAGCTTACACAATTCATCACATCTGGAAATAAGATCTTTGGCTATCTCCGTCATTTCATATTGCAATTTGTCTTTATCAGTCATAAAATACCTCCATACTGCCAACACCTGCAAATTTGGGTGTCAGCACAAATTTGTCTGTGAAAAATTCATTTTTCACAGTATCATCCTTTCTGTTCACAGCACCTGTCAGTCCATCTTGTATGTCACCCCGGATCACAGATATCTATCCGGGAGACTTTTGTTCAACCACTTCTTTATCTCATCGTCCAGACGTGCAACTGCCAATATTACACCGCCCAATTCCTGTGTTCCACTGTTACCGGATGAGACAGAATAGATCCTGATCTTTTTTGATTCCAGATACCGAAAAACATCTTTATATAATATATATAATTCTGTCCATGTCATGCCGCCAAGCCCTCTGATCGAGACAGCCAGTTCTTCTCCTTCTTCCACTTCCAGGTCCTGCAAAAGTACATCACACATGATCCGGGCAAGTTCCCGGCTGCGCGGCAACTTGATGCGTTTACCACTGCTTTCTCCATGTACACCAATTCCAAGTTCGATTTCATCTTCCGGCATTTGCCCTTTCAGCGCGTAGAAACGGCCTTGCTCACCAGGAAGATGGTGGCACCAGCTCACCATATCCCTACACCGAAAGACCTTGTATATTGATTTGTTTTCTCCCCTACTCTGAGGATTTCCGAAACGTCTTCTCCCCATTCCGCCATCATTCCCATTACATTATATACACTTCCAATCGCTCTTCTGTCTCTTATACGTTCCTTAGGTGCAGATGCGACATCATCGTATATAATATGCATTGATACATCTATTCCCTTCGCCTGCGCCATCTGAACCGCCAAACGGGAATTCAACACATCACCTGTATGATTTGTCACACAGAGGAGGATTGGACTTCCATCGTCAATTTCCTGCAGTCCCCGCAAGATTCTGTTTGCCGCAGGTGCCGCAAAAATATCTCCAGGGATCCCCAGATCCATTCCACCGGGTCTCACCGCCCCAGCTCCTGGCCCTTCGTGTCCGGAACCATATCCCATAGCCAGTTTCACCAGCCCCTTCGGCTTACTGTCTTTCTTCTGCCGTACGATTAGATTTGTCCCGGAAAGTTTCAGTACTCTTCCCGCTTCCGTGTACATTAGACTTTGTCCCTCTAATGCTTCTTCCACAAGACTGTCAAGATTATTATATAATTTCTTTACCATATCACATTTCACCACTTTCTATATATTTTGCTCCATTCCGAAGTGTCACAAACTCTAACTGAACTTGTTCAGTTTGTTGAACCAAATTGCTCATCAGAAAATTTATTCAACTTTATGCCAGACCCATTTTCTAAATCCGACCATTCCCGCAACCACATAAACCAACAATAAAGCAGCATAACCATAGCGGATTCCATTTACGCCCCTGTCATTCAGAAATTGTACAAACTGTCCCAGGATTATGTTCGCTGCAAGCACGCCAATCATAGAAAACCCAGCCTTTAGCACAGTCTGTACTGACGTTTGCAGCCCATCCGGCGCTATCGCATGCAAATATTCAACCAGCTCCACAATAACAGGCACTAACATAACACCGTTCAGAGCCATAGTCCCTGTAAAAATCCATGGATTACTGCAAACCGCTGCAATCAACCATCGAAATGCACCGACTAACATCACTGCCACCATGCATCTCTTAATGCCCAGTCTTTTCATCCATCTCCGCCCCGGCCCTATATGAAAAGGAAATTCCGATGCTGCCAGGAGAGCATTCCCAATTCCTATCATAAAATAATTCCCTCCCAGATGCCGTGTCAGATGAATTCCAAAAAAGGTGGAATTAAAAGAGGTTCCCAACATAAAAATCGTAAACAGTATCAATATGCTACGCAGATCAGTTCTTTTCAACAGCAAAAACACTTGATCCCCTTTTGCTGATGGATCCTCTTCCTCTATCCTATGGATATCCGGCAGAAAGCAGCCAATTGTAAACGACACTGCAAGCACAAGCAAGAATATATTTATCATTAAGCTCTCCCGATCGATCAACAGCCGGCCTAAGATAACAGACATCACGCCATAACCTATCGTTCCGGCCATCCGAATCGGATTGTAATGATATCCAGACCGTATAGCATAATCCACTCCCAGAGCTTCATAAATCCCACCGGTAGACCCGAAAAAGACTGAGAAGACCACCATACTAACTGCAAGAAACGGCACCGTACGGACATATTTAAAAACAAACAATATCAAACCGCAGATCAGGAGCAGTCCCAACAGCACTTTTTTTGCAGAAAAAATTCTGTCTGCCAAAATTCCTATTACCGGAATAAAGAAAAAAAGTATGATTTGATAAATTCCATTTGTTATTCCCAACATGCCCGCCGGCATTCCCGCGTTTGTAAGATAAACCGGGAAAAAAGCTCCATATGCAGCCTGCCCCAAAAAGATCACAAAGAAAAAACTATAGAACAAATATAGTTTTCTATCTCTATGCAACTTCTTCACCCTCATTTCCATTCTATTTCTCATCGAAGGCAGAGCTCATAAATCTTCTTCGCATCTTCTCCATTCAACTGCATAAATCTACCTATGCTGCCACCTCCCAAGATGACTGCGTGCTGTGCCATATAATCGATTTTGTCTGCCGCTATTCCTGCCTCCTCAAAACTGACCGGCAAGCCCAGATCATGGTAGAATTCTTTCGTTGCCTCAATACCTTTTAAAGCCGCTTTGCCATCATCCGCCTCATCAATTCCAAACACTTCACGTGCATATCGGGCAAAACGATATATGCACGAAGTATGGACATATTTCATCCATCCCGGTCCGACGATCGTCAATGTAGCCCCATGTGCCGTGTCATACAGTGCAGATATTTCATGACCCAAACTATGGGTTGCCCAGTCCTGCGGCCGCCCAAGTCCTACCGTGTTATTATGCGCGATCGTTCCAAGCCACATGATCTCAGCCCGATCATCGTAATTCAACGGATCCTCCACCACTTTCCTGCCAAATGCAATGACCGCGCGCAGCATCCCCTCCGCTATGTAGTCCATACAGCCTATTTCTACAGGTGAGAAATACCTCTCTAAAATATGTACATACATGTCTGCAACTCCACAAGCAGTCAAATAAGGCGGCAGGGAGTAAGTCAGCTCTGGATTTTCAAATGCAATCACCGGACGTGTTACAGGCGCTCCAATACTTGCCTTTACCATAGGTTCAATCTCATCGTTTGTAATGACCGCACCAGTGGACGATTCGCTGCCTGCAGCAGGATAAGTCAACACTACCGCGATCGGTAACATTTTCTCTATTTCCTCCGGCATCTTTACCAGATCCCACACATCGCCATTATAATAAAAACCGACTCCGATAGCCTTGCAAGTATCGATCACACTTCCACCACCGATTGCTAACAGAAAATCAATCTGTTCCTCCCGACATAATGCAATGCCCCTTTTTACCACGGACAGCCGGGGATTTGTCTGTATACCACACAGTTCAAACACTTCCAGCCCCTGATCACGCAACGACATCCTGATCTTATCCAACAGACCACTTTTCCTGATATGTCCACCCTGCCCATAGACGATCAATACCCTCTGGCCTCCCAACCGACGTATGTCCTCACCAACGGAATCCTCCGCCCCCTTTCCAAATACGAATTCTGTATAATTATGATGCCTGAATTTCTGCAGCATTTTATAGTTCCTCCTTTAATCGCTCTCCTACTGCTCCCCTTTTTCTTCTCTTTCACCTTCCATTATCTCTACCCTCATCTGTCCGTTAGGAAGATATTTGTGGGTGATCCAATTGCCGGTCACTTCATTAACAATACAGAGCCTATTTGCTTTAACCTCCATCTCAAACAAAAGCATCTTTTCCTTAGACGGAATATTCGGTGAGTGCATTACCATCATCAGAGTACCGTCAAACCGTCTGAAAAACATGGCGTGACCCCCATCCTGGGTAAAAAGCGGCTCCTCCTCCTGCAGCCATGGTCCCTGAATCTCTCCAGATAATGATCTGGCGTATCCTGTCGTATACGCAGTATCGGAATAGCTGGTCCAAACCATAAATAGTGTACGGTCATCTGTCCGCAAAAGATAAGGCCCGTCTGTCACTCTTGCCCAACCCAGTTGAGGCTGATTCGCCGTATGTTTCCATAAACTGAAACAATCTTTCTTAAATTTCCACGGCGCTTCAGATGCCCTAAACAAAATCAACGGCTCCCCTATTGAATCCGAAAGATCCTCTTTCATTCGGATCGCCGCCATCTGTCCGTCCTGAACCTGCAGCCACTCATGGCAGAATACCATCCATGGATTTCCATCTTTATCTTCATACAGTGTTCCGTCCAGACAATGCCAGTCTGCCGGAGTAGCAGGTTTATTTACCATTGGGACAAAGGGGCCTTTCGGCGATTCCGATACCAGAAACTGGCATCCCCGATAGCCGCCCGGCGCGCGAAAAGAACTAATCGCATAGTACTTCCCCCTCCAGAAATGACATTCCGGCGCCCAAAAGTCCAACGGTCCCCAGAAATCTTCATCCGGTACAAAGGCATGTGACGCTTCACTCCACCAGACAAGATCCTCGCTCTCTCTTACATTAATAGCGTTTGTTTTCTGTCCTGGTACCGGAAAACAATCATAAAGATAATACTTTCTTTCCTCAGCACAGGGTACGATGCATATATCCCGCACATGAAGGTCCTTCACATGAATCAAGTTTTTACGCTCTTCCATTTTAACTCCTCCTCATTTCTCCAAAATTATTATATCTGCCCAACAGACAGATCTTATCCATAAAATATTTCTCCATTGCCGGTCTTATTTCCTTGTCCAGAAAACCAGGACCACTTCTCATATGTCGTTTTTCGCTGACCGCACTCTCCATCGCTGTCATCGCTTCCATATACATTTCTGTAGCAAGATTAACCTTACAGATACCATTCTCCACAGCCTCCGCAACCTGATCTTCCGGAATCAGACTTGTACCATGCAGCACTAACGGTGTCTTGACAGTCTCTGCCAGTTTACTGAGTAAAGGAATATCCAGATCAGGCGTTTTTGCATAAACTCCATGGCTATTGCCAATTGCCACTGCCAACAACTCTACTCCTGTTTCTTCCGTAAATTCCTTTGCCTGTCCAGGATCTGTATACTGCGACCGGTCCTGATAGTCTTTTACGTTACTCCCTACCCCCACATGTCCAAGCTCGGCCTCCACGATCACATCTGACGCATGTGCCAATTCCACTACCTTTTTTGTTATTGTCACATTTTCTTCGTAAGGTCGATCTGACAGGTCGATCATGACAGAGTCAAACCCGGCAGCAATTGCCTCCTTGATCTCATTCAGATCTTTACTGTGATCCAAATGCGTGATCAGGGGAATCGAATACTTTTTATCTAGTATCCGCTTAAACCCGACAAATTCCTCAAAAGAAAGGAATTCCCTGAAATTCGGATAGTACATCAAGAAAAGTGGTGCATCATATTGTGCCGCCGCATGTGCTGCCCAATCCATATAGCTGTAACCGGCCGTATCATAAGCCGCGATCGCACGGTGCTCTTTCTGTGATCTTTCCAGAATACTTTTAATCCGTTCTCTAGTCATTTTCTTATTTCCTTTCTCCCGCCATATATTTACATCCATATCTCCCACGATCGGCAGGCCAGTCATAAGGATCAAAATACATGATCATGGATGATCCCCATATATTTACATGCTTCATGAAAAACCGCTTTGTACGAACCATAGACTCCAGCTATATGATGAATATACGGTCCATACATTAGTTTGTCTTCCCATTTTCCCCAATCCTGCGTCTGGATCCATACATAATTTCCATCTGTTGCAGGCCCGTTCGTTGTCTCGCATTCTTCAGCCAAAAGATAATACTCATCGTGATCTGTATCAAAACGTACCAACGTCAGTTCACCATTCTTAAGTTCATACTGCCCTTTACCGCTGTTCACACACGGCCTGTCTTTCGAGAGTACATAGGGAAACGGACCACAATGCCACAATAGTTCCGCATTATCATTCTGAGGATGTCGCACCGTAATATCCGCCAAGAAAGAAGGTGTTTCATACAACGCTGCGGCCTGTGCCAAAACCGATGATATCGCACCGTGAATGTCCGTTTCACACGCAACCGGAAGTCCCATCTGGGAAAGATATCCGAAAGCAAAACACCCTGGCACTTTAAAATGGCTCCTCAAAAGGCTCCAACATTCGGATGCCACTGCACTGCACCGGTATTTTTCCGCCAGATCCTGAATCGCGAGCACTATTGCCGCCATGGACAGCTTTTCTATGTCATCCATTCCATTGATTGTCACTTTCTCATCCGACCACTTTTTCAAAAGCGCTTTGGCCATATCCTTCTCTTCTATGTAGTAATTAATCCTTGACACTATCTCCGTGCTTTCCACCGGCACCACATGAATTCCAAACCGCTCCAGAAGTTCCCCTTCGTTTACTTTGACACTCAGAAATTGCCTTGGACGCGTGCTTAATTGTAGGATACGTAGATTTCGGAATTGTTTGACCACACTGGCAACCTGAACAAACTGCATGATACCTCGTTCCAGTTCCTCCGACTCCAGCCAACAGTTTCTTAAGTATGTATAAGGTATCCCATACCGCATAAGAAGTCTGGTCGTGGCAAACAGGCCGCACTGGGTATCCGTAAGATTTTGCTCCCTTACCACCGTTGTCTCATCCGGTCTGCCGTCTCTTGGTCCCCAGATCAGAAGCGGAAGCCGAAGCATATTTGCAATTATTCCTACTGCCTCCTCCTGTCCAAAATTGGCATGCGGTACAAACAATGCATCTATCCTCTGTTCTAGGAAATATTCTGCCGCCTTCTCTGCTTCCTCTATTTCTGTTACCATTCCATCCTCCAACAGATGTTCTGCCCATATGCACTCTACGAATGGCATTTTTTCAAAAATACTTTTCAAGCGTGCCCGTATCCGCACCCCATTCTCAGCCGCCATCTTTCTGGGAGGAAAAGAATCTCTTGCTGTAAGAATCACCCCTAGTCTAATTTTTTTCATTCAATGTCTCCTTTCCGTCACAACATAGGTTGTCAATCATCCCTGCCCACTACTCTTTGAACTTAATCACCCCTTGATACTGCCAATCGTTAAACCAGACACGAACGATCTCTGGAAAAAGAAAAAGACGATCATAATCGGAACAATCGCCAGAACCGCTCCCGGCATCAATACATCGTAGGCATTTCCATAGGGAGTCAGCAGGCTTGATAACCCAATCGGCAGCGTCAGTTTCTCGTTAGACTGCAGCACGATCAAAGGCCAAAGCACATTGTTCCAACTACCCATTGCACAGAAGATACCCATCGCTCCGAAAGATGCCCGCATCAACGGAACCATAATATTCCAATAAATTCTAAATTCACCACATCCGTCGATCCGTGCAGCATCCGCCAGTTCCTTAGGCAGACCGATCACCGACTGCCGGAAGAAGAAAATCATAAACGGCGCCACCATTAAGGGCATGACTACGCCAAATCTCGTATCCAGTAATCGCATTCTGGCAACCAGTTGATATAACGGCAAAATCAAAATTTCAAACGGCAGCATCATCAATATAAGATCCATGATCAAAAGCAGTCCTCTGCCTTTAAATTTATACATTCCCAGTCCATATCCCACCAGAGAGGAAAAGAACAGGCCGCATACCGTCTGCATTAACATGATGCTAAGGCTGCTGAAATACCATTTCAGATAGACACCGCCCCTATACGCAAACGCGATCACATAATTATCCAGTGACATTCTTGAAATATCGATCCGTAAACCCAACCCATATGAAATCAGGTCAGAAGAGGGGCGAAAGGAACCGACCACCAGAAAATATAATGGTGCCAGAAAAATACAAGCCATACAGATCATGAAAACTGCAAACATATAATCCGCCGGTTTTCTTTTAATCCTGAGTTTTTCTCTTCTTCTCATCCTCTCAATCCTCCTCCCTGAACAACCCCAGACATTTGAGCTGTATCAGATTGATGCTGCAGATAATGATCATCAATATAATACCGATTGCAGATGCCATTCCGAAATTCACCTTATTAAATCCCATCTGATACAGATAACGAGTCATCGTCAACCCGATATCTCCAGGCGTTGCCGTATTCCACAATGCATAACTCTCTGTAAATACGGAAAATCCTCCCAATATACTCATCGTTAATACATAGATCAATGTAGGGCGGATGGACGGAATCGTAATATGCCGAAAAACCTGTACGTTATTTGCCCCATCGATTCTCGCCGCTTCTTTGAGTTCCTCCGGCACTCCCTGCAGCGCAGACAAAAAATAAATCATAGTCACTCCCGTCGAACGCCAACACGCCACAATGACCATCATAATATTACCGATCATCTGCCCCTGCGTTAACCATGCAACGGGCTCCTCTATCAATCCCAACCCCAAAGCGATCTGATTCGCCAAGGAAGTTTCCAAAGAACCAAACAACAACCGAAAAATAATACCGGCTATGATCGTTGAGGTAAGAACCGGCACAAAAATCGTACATCTCAGCAAATTACGCATGGGTATATACCTGTTTAAAATCAGTGCAAACATCATTCCCAACACAAACTGGACCGAGGTGTTTAATACCGTATAAACTAGCGTGTTCCGAAGCGCCGTAGTAAAATGATCTGTAAACAGATTCCTGAAATTTCTCATTCCGATAAATACGTTTTCTCCTGTCGGCCTGACATCCTGAAAACTCATCATGATCGTCTTACAGAAAGGGTAGAGATAAATTACAAAAAAAGCGATGATAAACGGCAAACAGAAAAGATATGGCGCTATGTCTTTGGATTTCTTTCTGTGCTTCATAAATTTCCTCCTATTAAGAAAGGCGGCAGAGAAACATCCGCCTCCCTGCCGCCATGTTTCCGTTCCTATTCTTCCTGACTAGCCATCACAGACCTTAGCTCGTCTGCACATTCTTTCATAACGGTTGCCGGATCTTCCAGCTCTGAGAACAAGCGATAACACATAGTCTGTTTAACAATATCTGTGGCCTGTGCATAACCGCTCGTGATATGAAGTCCCGGCATGCTCGCTAATGCTCTGTTTACCACATCATAGAAATCCTCACCGTAATATTCCATAGGAACTGAGTTTTCCGATTTACTTAACTCCTCATAGACATCCGGACGTAAAGGATCTGTCATACCCTGAGAGCCATAATAGAGATTGGATTCATACGTCATATAAGTAAATTCGAGAAACTCCTTTGCAAGCTCCGTTTTGTCTGATGTCTTCAGCACGCAGTGACAAGTTCCGCCCATACCGGTAGATGTATAACCGTCTTCACTCCACATCGGAAGTGTGGAAATGCGGAATTTACCTTGAATATCAGATACACTCTGTTTCAGGAAACCGCCCCACCACAAAGGATGATACACTGCCCCACAATTACCGCCACCAAAATATGCGTAACCTTCTTCAGAACAATTTGCGCCACCCGGAGCTACGATCGCGATCCCTTCTTTCAGAAGATTCTGCATCCAGGTCACTGTCTTAATATTGATTTCACTGTCCATCACCACATTGCCATCCGCATCAAACCAGTCGCCGCCCGCCTGCGTAATCAGCGTATACAATGCCCATACGTCAGAAACATCCCACATGATAAAGGGCTTTCCCGTTTTCTCCTTGAGTATTTTTCCGTAATTCTCTACATCTTCATAGGTCTTGATATCATGGTAATCAATCCCGGCAGATTCCAAAAGTTCAGGATTGTAATAGGCTACCGCTGCTCCCACCTGACCATCAACCCCATAATAATGTCCTGCAGCAGCATAATTTTCGAATTTGGACATCAGCAGTTCATCTTTGTACTTCTCTACAAGATCGTCTATAGGCTCTAACATGATCTCATCTTCTGTGCCCTTCAGAAAATTCCCAATCTTGCCAATCTCAATTTCCGCCATATCCGGCGCGCCTTGTCCGGAATTCAATGCAATCAGAAGTTTGCTATGCATATCTTCAAAAGGATACACCTGCAGGTCTACCACGATCGGACGATCTGGGTTCTGTTCATTCCATTGCCCTTCAAAACGGCGTATTGCTTCTTCCACATTGTTAAACGCCCAGTAAGTTAATGTAACCGGCTCATCCCAACTTTCCTCTTCTGTAACCGCCGCAGATTCTGTATTTTCTGTTACTTCCCCAGAATCCGAAATATCCCCGGCAGAACCCGCATCGCCTGCATTGCCCGTATTTTCCTTTTGACCAGTATTACTGCCGCACCCAACTGCCAGTGTTCCCGCTATCGTAATTGCCAAACCGATCGACAGCATTTTCTTGAATCTTTGTTTCATAATTCGCCCTCCTTATATGGTTTTTGCTTTTATTGAAATGTTTTATTATTATCACATGTTTTATGTTCAGTTTTTTGCATGATTCAGTTTATATGCTGAAAATTATGCGTTTTTATAATTAAAACATTTCAATTTCTATATTCTCATGATAGAACTAAAACAAAGCTATGTCAATTAATTTTTTTCAATAAATATATTATTGTACAACATTAATGGTTATATAAGTTATATTTTGTATA
>OFGO01001345.1_pt1 | contig 18505 bp, 13 predicted proteins | sample 1521761 | NCBI WGS metagenome assembly OFGO01 (sample SAMEA3504128, study PRJEB24116) | mouse gut metagenome | biome: mouse gut; feature: mouse-associated habitat; material: faeces | place: Denmark | collected 2011
ATGATCCTACTGTCAGAGATACAATGTTACCATATCCAGCAAAAATACCGTTGGGGTCTTGATTTTTAATCTCTGAATTTGGTAAGACTTCCCATGTATTGTTGCTTTTATTTTCTGTCAGAAACTGATTACCAATGTACCATACCTGAATATTTTTCAGACGGCTGTGGCCGTTGGACACTTTTGTATATTTCTTTGTATCTGTCCAAAGAGCCGTAGGGTCATCGCACCAATACAGCTCATTTCTTTCATCGAATTCTTTCCAGACATCATAGTTAGTCGCATAACAAGGCGTAAAAGCTGTGGGATCCTGACGTGTCACTGCTGGCTGAGTCACTTCCCCTGTCACTGGATCCTTTACCTCCCCTTGAACAATAACTGTTTCATAAGCTGACGGGTAGAACAGAAACTCTTTCGTAGCTCCAGTATTATTAATGGCTTCCGTGATAGCCACATATCCCTCTCCAGTACCAGCAGCTCCAGTATATTTCGCGTATGCATCCACCGTGTTGTCTATCGTAAGCGCATTATTCTGTATTTCTCCGCCGGCATAGCCTAAGATTACTGCTCCTTTATCAGTGGAGCCATCTTGCACATAAGCAAACTGGAAAGCTCCATTTTCAGAACAGTATATTTCCTGGCCTGTCACGTCTGGAATTTTATTTTTAGTATCCTCTTCATAAGGGTCTTGCTGCACGTCAGCCGCCTGTAGTCCATCGACCGGAATCGCCGCTATCACAAGAGCAGACACCAGAAACAGCGTCCCCAATGTCTTCCTCATCGTTCTCCACATTCTTCTGCTTTTCTTCTTCACAGCCTTACTCATCTTCGTTACTCCTCCGCGATTTTCTTCATCACTGCGGCAAAGCATCCGCATCTGCATGACGCTTGCATCTATCCATACATTTCCATGGAATATGATATTACAGGGTAATCTATGTATATATCGTCTTTTTTTACCCATTCGATTAGCCTTTTGCCCTCTTCCGGCAATAATTTCCAAAAGCAGACAGAATCGTCTGCATTTTACATGCTCCCGGCAAAGCGGTCGGCCTTTCTTTACCATTTTACTATATCCTGAAATAATTGCAAGTGCTTTTGTCAGATCTGATAATTTTTCCTTGCAGAAGCGTCTCTGTTCCATGCAAGGCTTGTATATTCCATGGTTTTCTTTACATCAAAAGAGACGGGGGATGTCCCGCCTCCCTGATGCAAGGCTGCCTTTCCTGCCACGATTCCGGGCTTCCAGGCCGCCGATTCATGCAATGCCGTACTACAGGTGCAGCTTCTGGCATCTCCTTTACGCGTTCAATTCTTCCTATTATATAGCTGATTATGCCAACTGTAGGCCTGCCAAATCTCTGACAGCTTCAATCGGCAGATCTGAATCTTCTGCAATTTCTTCAAGGGTCAGCTTCCCTCTCGCAATCATACGGCGGGCAGATGCCTTTTTCTCTTCCAGTGCCTTTTCTTTCGCTATTTCTTCTGCCTTTTCTTCCGCTATTTCTTCTGCCATTTCTTTCGCTATTTCTTTTGCTATTTCTTCCGCCTTTTCTTTCGCTATTTCTTCTGCCATTTCTTTTGCTATTTCTTCCGCCTTTTCTTTTGCCATTTCTTCCGCCTTTTCTTTTGCCATTTCTTCCGCTATTTCGTACGCTTTTATTGTCCCCCACTTCACCACTAAATCCTCAAATAACTGCCCCATAACCTCCTGGCCTCCTTCCGTCTCCTTAAAATACTTCACTTGCTTCGCCAATATCGGATAGAACATATCCTTGCCCAGTGCTATTTACCTGTCATATTTCAGTTTCCGTATCTGCTACTCGCATCTATGGTCCGGAATGGACAGCTCCCTGTACAGCCTTGCTCTGGCATCCCAATCCCGCACCGCCAGTTCTACGTCTTCACCCCTCCCAAGGTCATACAATCTCTCTAACAGAGAGGTCAGCTTAGCCTCGCCTCTTACTTCCAGTTGACTGATATATTCACACATCATAATCTTCTTTCCTTTCTTTTTCTCCAAAAGCTTATTTGCCTGTTCCGTAAATGCAGTATCCCCTGTAATTGCCTCCATCATATCACACAAAGCTTCCATATGGACAATATCCTGTCCCTTTCGTCTCTCGAAATTCCCTTCATTGAGGTAATCCGCTACAAATCCCATATCACTGGTGAAGCGGCTTCTGATTTCCAAAGGCAGGTTATTCATATGGTAAACTGCCAGCCTGCTATCGTCTATCTCCTTCAGCTTCTCCGGAGGCACCCCGTTCCTCAGAAGCAGCTCATGGAGGCTTTGGGGGATGCGGCTGGTCTTCCCGGTCCAATCAATCACAATGGCAATCACCCCGTACACCGGAACACCGCTTTCCATCTGCTGCCTGTAGGAGCCGCCCTGATAAGATATCTTCCGCAGAATCTGCCGTTCCTCCAGCTCAGTCTCATTCTCGATTATGTACTGAAGGGCAATCGTCCCCTCTTTCGTCAGATACCTGCTGACATCGCAGAATTGATTATGCACCTTTCCGGCCTTATAAAAGCTTTCCGTAGGCGCAGGCTGTGTGTCGTCCGGATCCAACTGCCTTTCGCCGACATATACCAGTGTGTTGATGCAATCCGCGAACACATCGGCATATGACATCAGAATTTTCTCTGTGACATCTTTTTCTGCCATTCTATACCTCCCTTGTTCAGTTGATTGGGAGCTTCCGAAAACTCCCGCCGATAAATTTGAAGTTGAAGCAGGAATTTTCCGATCTGTACGAAGAACAGAACTGATTACAGAATATTGCTGGATGAAAATCTGCTCTGGATTTATCTTACCACAAAGGGGAAGTCTTTTCAAGTGTTTTTATTAAGCCCCGGGGCCAGCGCCCGGGCGCCAGTTCGAGGCACCTGACTGCAGTTCCCCCTCAACTGCCCAGTGAATTCTTTTTCCGGATTCTCCTGCCGCGTTATTGTGCTTTCCGGGCATCTGTGCTAAACTTAAGTGCATAAAGCCGATACAGCAGGCCCGCGGGCCAAATGTGCAAAGGGCTTCCAAACGTGCCGCAGGCAGCGTGACGGAAAGTTTGAGGACTTTCACAGCAATCGTTCATTAACAGGCAAAGGAGACAAGAACATGAGCATTCAAGAATGCAAACCCATCAAAGAAGGCAAGGTACGGGAAATCTACGACAACGGCGACAGCCTGATCATGGTCGCCACAGACCGTATCAGTTGTTTTGATGTAATCTTGAAAAATGATGTGACCAAAAAGGGAACCGTCCTGACCCAGATGTCCCGGTTCTGGTTCGACATGACAAAGGACATCCTGCCCAACCACATGATTTCCGTGGACGTAAAGGATATGCCGGAATTCTTCCGCCAGGACAGGTTCGACGGCAACAGCATGCTCTGCCGGAAGCTGGAGATGATACCCGTGGAGTGCATCGTCCGGGGCTACATCACCGGAAGCGGCTGGGCCAGCTACCAGAAGGACGGCACTGTGTGCGGCATCCGGCTGCCGGAAGGATTGCGGGAAGCCGACAAGCTGCCGGAGCCCATTTACACCCCTTCCACCAAGGCCGAGATCGGCGATCACGATGAAAATATCTCCTTTGAGCAAAGCATCTTGTGGCTGGAGAAGTTTTTCCCCGGAAAAGGCCGGGAATATGCGGATAAACTCCGCGATTACACCCTGGCGCTTTACAAAAAGTGCGCGTCCTACGCACTGGAGCACGGCATCATCATTGCCGACACCAAATTTGAATTCGGGCTGGACCAGGAGGGCAATATCGTTCTGGCGGACGAAATGCTGACACCGGACAGTTCCCGTTTCTGGCCCGCAGACGAATATGAGCCCGGACATGCACAGCCTTCCTTCGACAAACAGTTCGCAAGAGACTGGCTGAAGGCAAATCCCGGCAATGACTGGACTCTGCCGGAAGAAGTAGTACAAAAGACCATCGATAAGTATCTCCAGGCCTACAGGCTGCTCACCGGCCAGTCCCTGTAAACAGTCTGACGGACATGCAGCGGGGCACGCCTGTCCCCGCTGCCGCCAGAATACAGGATACCAGAACGGGAGCCGGATCCTCTGTCTGAAAATCCGGCTCCCGTTTACGCTTTCCGCCGCTTTGCACTGTTTTTCCCGGACCTGCCTGCTTTATCCCGCTTTCCGGGCACGAATTTCTCCCTCGATCCGGGACTTTACCAGTTCCGCAATCTCCGAAGTCTTCATTCCCCCATACTCTTCATAGGTTATCGGCGCCAGAAAATGTACCTGCGTCCTGACCCTGCGCAGGGAATTGATCCCGAAAGGCTTGTACGAATCAATCAGGGCCACCGGGACAATGGGCGCCCTGGCCCCCATGGCACATTTGAACGCCCCGGCCCTGAAATCCTGGAGAGAATTTTTATTATGGCCGTATCCCCCTTCCGGAAATACGATATAACGTCTTCCTGCCTTCACTTCCTCCGAGATTTTCAGTATGGTCTTCATCTGTTTCTTCATATCCTTTTTGTCCAGCCTGCTTCCCTGGACCAGACTGATGAAGGAATCCACAATGGGCATCCTGGAGCGGTTCGCATCCATCACTATGGTGCAGGGCCTGGGATGGGAAATCATAATCCCCAGTGTGTCAAATTTCCCCTGGTGGTTGGGATACATCACATAACCGCCCTCTGCGGGAAGAAGTTCCTGCCCGTGGCTTTCTGTTCTGATCCTGCCATTATGCATCATAATGGAAATGCACCGTCTGGCCATCCGGTATCGTTTCTCCTCGGTAAACTTGTCGCCATGCCGTTCCATATAGTGCACCTTACAGATATAATATATCACAAACGGCAGGGAAACCAATATCACATAGTACAACCTTAACACAATAAACACCTCAAAATCCGATGGCAGAAGCTTCCTATTCCGCGCCGTCCCAGCAATAGGTACAGAGTTTGTCCCTGTCAATCCCCACGGACGCAATCATATCGTCCAGCCTATGGTAACGCAGGGTCGTAAAATTAAGCTTTCTGCCGATCCGTTCCACCATCTGCGCATACTCCGGCGTATCCGGATTCACATAGTTTTTTAAATCAATTTTTCTGTCGTCCTGCTCTATCTCCCTGATCACTCTCCTGGCGATCAGATCCATCTCTGACGTAGAGCGGGAAAAATTCAGATATTTACAGCCATACATAAGGGGCGGGCAGGCAGGTCGGATATGTACCTCTTTGGCACCGCTCTGGTACAGAAATTCCGTGGTCTCCCGCAGCTGTGTTCCCCGCACGATGGAATCATCGATCAGAAGCAGGCTTTTGTCCCTGATCAGGTCCTGCACCGGAATCAGCTTCATCCTGGCGATCAGATTCCTCTGGGTCTGGATCACGGGCATAAAGGAACGGGGCCAGGTGGGAGTATACTTGATAAAAGGTCTGGAGAAAGGCACCCCCGAAGTATTGGCATATCCTATGGCATGGGCAGTGCCCGAATCAGGCACCCCGGCCACCGTATCCGGTTTCACGTCATCCCTCTTTGCCAGCAGCGACCCGCAGTTGTAGCGCATCTTTTCCACACTGACGCCTTCGTAGGATGAGGAAGGATATCCGTAATATACCCACAGAAAAGTACAGATTTTCATATTCTTGCCGGGCTGTACCAGCGTGTGAACCCCCTCCGGGGTCACCACCGCGATCTCGCCCGGGCCCAGCTCCCGGTCAAACACATATCCCAGGTTCAGATAGGCAAAACTCTCAAAGGAAATGCAGTACGCCCCCTCTTTTTTTCCGATGGAGACCGGCGTTCTGCCATGGAGATCCCGGGCCGCGTAAATGCCCCTGGGTGTCATCACCAGCACTGTCATGGAGCCTTCAATCACCTCCTGCACATACCGCAGGCCCTCCACCAGATTATCCTTCTGGTCCAAAAGGGAAGCCACCAGCTCCGTGGCATTGATGTCGCCGCCGCTCATCTCCAGAAAATGCCCGTGCCCGCCGGAGAACAATTCCTGGGTCAGTTTCTCCGCATTGTTGATCCGTCCCACCGTGGCAATGGCATAGGTACCGTGATGGGAACGGACCATCAGGGGCTGGGGTTCAAAGTCAGAAATACAGCCGATCCCCACACAGCCCTGCATTTCATTCACGTCTTTGTCAAATTTTGTCCGGAAAGGGGCATTCTCAATATTGTGGATTGCCCGGTCAAATCCCCGGTCTCTGTCATAGACTACCATGCCGGCCCGTCTGGTTCCCAGATGGGAATGGTAGTCTGTCCCGAAATACAAGTCAAATACACAATCCTCTTTGGCAGCAACACCAAAAAATCCTCCCATGATATCCTCTCCTTACTGCATCTTTGCTTTCTGTGGTATGGCGGCTCTCCTGCACGGTGTGTCATACATTGATTTCCGCTTTTACGCCCAATATATCCTTGTTTTCCTCCAGCAGCGGACGGATCACCTCTGCCAGGAAGGCGTCCACCTGCTCCCTGGAACGTCCCACATATTTTGCCGGGTCCATGGTTTTTTCCAGTTCCTCCAGCGTCATGTGGAATGCCGGATCGGCTGCGATCAGCTCCAGCAGATTGTTTTCCTTACCTTCCACCTTCACATTGCGCCCGGCTTCCATGGACAGCTCCCGGATACGCTCGTGAAGTTCCTGGCGGTTTCCGCCCATTTTCACCGCGTCCATCATAATGTTTTCCGTGGCCATAAAGGGCAGCTCGCTCATCAGGCGCTTCTCGATGACCTTCGGATAAACCACCAGCCCGTCCACCACGTTCAGGCACAGATCAAGAATCCCATCCACCGCCAGAAAACCTTCCGGAATGGACAGCCGCTTATTGGCCGAATCATCCAGGGTTCTCTCAAACCACTGGGTTGCGGAGGTGATGGCGGGATTCAGCGCATCCACCATCACATATCTGGCCAGGGAGGCAATTCTCTCGCTTCTCATGGGATTGCGCTTATATGCCATGGCCGAGGAACCGATCTGGCTCTTCTCAAAGGGTTCCTCCACCTCTTTTAAATGCTGCAGGAGCCGGATGTCATTGCTCATTTTGTGGGCTGACGCGGCTATTCCCGCAAGCACATTCACCACCCTGGTATCCACTTTTCTGGAGTAGGTCTGTCCGGACACGGGGAAACATTCCTGAAATCCCATTTTTTCCGCGATCATGGGATCGATTTTATCGATGGTCTCCTGGTCCCCGTCAAAAAGCTCCAGGAAAGAAGCCTGGGTGCCGGTGGTTCCCTTGGAGCCCAGCAGCTTCATATGGTCCAGGCAAAAGTCCAGGTCCTCCAGGTCCAGGTAAAATTCCTGCATCCACAGAGTGGCCCTCTTTCCCACCGTGGTGGGCTGGGCCGGCTGGAAATGGGTAAAGGCCAGCGTGGGCTGGGATTTGTACTTTTCCGCAAAATCCGCCAGCTTTGCGATGACATTCACCAGTTTTTTCCGCAGCAGCCTCAGCCCCTCCGTCATGACAATGATATCCGTATTGTCCCCCACATAGCAGGATGTGGCCCCCAGATGGATGATGCCCGCCGCTTTGGGGCACTGTTGCCCATAGGCATACACATGGCTCATCACATCATGGCGCACCTCTTTCTCCCTGGCCCTGGCCACATCATAGTTGATGTCATCCGCATGGGCTTTCAGCTCCGCGATCTGTTCCTCCGTGATCACCGGCCTGCCGTTCTGGCTTAAGCCCAGTTCCTTTTCTGTCTCCGCCAGGGCAATCCACAGCTTTCTCCAGGTGCGGAATTTCATGTCCTGGGAAAAAATGTACTGCATTTCCCTGCTGGCATATCTCTCTGACAAGGGACTTACATATCTGTCTGTGCTCATCTTATTCTCCTGTTCATGGCAATCGAAAATTACGTTTTCCAGTTCTGCAATATCCTCAAAAATCCAACAAAGCCATCATAGCTTACAGAGAGGGATTCGTCAAGGGGCTTTGTCTTCTCCTTTATACCGTTCTACCATCTCCATTATTTCGGGGGCATGGGCCGGGTATTTGTCGGCCACATCCATAATCTCCCGTCTGGCCGTCTCCGCCACATTATTGTTGTAGTCCAGCTGCTTGCGCAGCGCCTGCCGGCGCAGGATCATGTCATGGCGTATTTCCACCATCTCCCGCTTATCCAGCAGGGCCGCCGGCTGTCCCAGCCATTTTTCCGGACTGGATATCCGGTAATTGGACAGTTTATACAAAAGTTCCTTCCGGTAATATTGCGCTTTGGATTCCGCTTCCGCAAATTCCCGCCGCTCTTCCCGCTCTTTCTGGTAAAGGTTCCACATGCGCTCCAGGTTTCCGCCGCTGTCCGTGCTGTATTTCATACAGAGATAATCCGTCAGATTCCGATTGTTCACATAGCGTATCTTCACCTTATTCTGCAGCTGTATCAGCCTGTTGATATTCAGTTCCACCCGGTGCAGTTCCCTGTCCCCGTCCGTGTACTTTACCCAGGCGCAGGTCACTGCCAGGGCGGCTGCCGCGCCCGCCAGCAGAAAGCCCAGTTTCGTGTTCATCTCAAAACCGAACTGCAGAATCAGAAGCAATACCAGGCATAGGATAAAGGCCGTCAGAAAGATCACGGACATGCCCCTGAGATTGTTCATGATGGCATCCAGTTCCTGTCTGCGGAATTCATAGGCATTGCGCTCCCTGTCCAGACGCTTTAAGTCCTGCTTCACCTTCGCCCCATACTCCTCGCATTCCTTCAGCTTCCCGATTCCCTCCTGGATCTCATCCTCCTGTTCCCGGATCCGGTAATAGTCCGCGTCCGTCATACGGTTTTTCTTTTCCCGGTATTTTTCCCCTTCCTGTTCCAGCGTCACAAGTTTTCCCGCAATATTGTTCAGCTCCTGCCTCTCTTTTTCCGGAAGCGCTTCGATCTCCTCCATATCTGTCAGGTAAGAGGTGATCAGGGAATACTCTCCTGTAAGCAGATTGATCTCCCTGGCAGCCTCCCCCATCTGTTCCAGGCAGTTTGTGATATAACCCGCACGCTGTTCCCCGTCGCCAAAATCCACGCCATCCCTGGCATAGACCACATTTTCCCAGTCGCCGGTGTCGTTTTCACTGTATTTTCTTTTTCTGAATATTTTGGAAAAAAATCCCATTTTAACTAACCTCCATACCGGAATATGAACCAGTTCCCGGCCTCTGTGCAGAATACGTCTCCCTCATTCAGGTCCCGTTCGACGCAAACCTGACGCACAGCATCCGGAAAGCAATATCAGGCACACCTAGCGGTAATTGTCTTTCAGGGCCTGAATCAGGCTTTCACTCTCCCGGTGGTACCGCTCCCGGTCCCTGCCTTTGTCCTCCCGCAGATGAAAAAGCCTTAAGTATTCCGGCTGCTGTTCCCATTCCCCGGAAGCTTTTTCAAATTCTTTCTCCAGCTCCAGGATATATTGGCGCCATTCGTTCTGGGTACCCGCAAAGGCAACATAGTCCGCCTCGGACAGCCCCATCCTCCTGGCCGTCAGGAAAGCATACGCCTCCCCTGCGCTGCCGGATAAATCCCAGGCCTGCCGGAAACACTCTGCCGCCCTTTCATAAAGCATCAGCCCGGTGTAGGCCACTCCTTTATTATGCCAGATTTTCGCGAGAAATTCTTTCGCCGGCACCGCTTCTTCCTGTTCCGTCCACTTTTGCTCCAGCTCCTCATATCCCCGCAGCGCCGCTTTATATTTCTTTTTCCTGACCAGGTAGTCAATCTGGTTCTTGCGCCTCTCAATGCCGCTCAGCCCGATTCCCTGCTTTAAAACCTGTTCTGTCTCCCGGATCACCGCTTCTTCATAAAATCCCACATACCGCAGTATGGTCACCGCAAAAGCGCTTAAGGATCCCTGCCTGTGTACCAGGGGGTGAAGGGCCTTTGCCAGTTCTTTCAGGCCGCACTCCTTTTCAATCCACTCTATCAGCCTGCCGTCCAGAAAGGAAAAATCCAGCAGGAACGCATTTTCCCTGATGCAGCAGCACAATTCTTCCATGCTGAATACATTTACCAGCAATCCGGGAACACGATATGGCGTTTTCGCATATTCGCCCACGCATATACTTACCCGCATCTGACCTCCTATTCCGCTTTCCTATTATTCCACCCTGTCACGGGCGTGTTTTTCGCGCCGTTTTTGCTTCCATGCCCCCCGGAGGGCCTCATTTCCGGCCCGCGGGACGCATCCGGAATTTTCCCGGGGCTTTCCCGCTTCCGGTCTCTATCCTCCGTATATTTCGATCTCTTCCTTCCAGACACGCCCGGAAGGCACCCTGTACTCTCCGAATCCAAGGTCCTCCGCCTCTACCATCAGGCATTTTTCCGTTTTCATGAAAAAATGCAGACGCAGCCTGGCCACATTTCCCGAAAGCCCTTCCAGCACGATCTGTATGGATCTGCCCACCTTCTCCCCGGAGGCCGCGTTTCCCACCAGGGGCGCCAGCAGCAGTAAAAAGGCATTGCCGTCCTGTACATAGACTTCCACCGTCCGCTCCGCCTCATACCAGTTTACCCCGGCATCCAGCAGGGCATAATAGGATTCCTCTCCCTGGCGCAGTATCTTCATCCCAATGTTGGCCTTCAGCTTGTCATTGCCCAGAAAGACATGTTCCTTTCCAGCCTCCGAAACCGCAAGCCTCTCCTGCATCCCGCTGCAGGCCCCTTTGCTGAAAAGATTGTTGCCCTGGAAAACCCGCCTGCCCCGGCACAGAAAACGAAGGGAATCCTTCATCCAGCCCTCCGCAAAGCCATCCCCGATGAGAAAGATACTGCCGATAATCCCTCCCCCGCAGGCTTCCTCCGCGATTTTCAGGAAAGCCTCATCGGCTTTTGCCTGCTTTTCCGGACTTATTTCATTTCCTTCTCCCGCATTTGGCTCATATTCCGGAAATGCATATTCTTTTTCTTCGATAAAAACCACTTTGGGCTTCGTTTTTTTGTTGGATTCCGTGCGGTACAGCCTGATGTTTTTCTGTCCCAGTTCAAACAGCAGGGCGGGATAGTTCCACAATTCCCGGGGCTGCCGGAGCAGATATCCGTAAAAGCTTTCCGCATGACTCTGGAAGGCAATTTCCCCTGCCTTCAGCTGGCTTCCCCCAACCACACAGCTTAAAGTTTCCACAATTCCCCTGTCCAGTCTGGGGCAGGTGACCATAAGCGCCGTTATCTTTGAACCGACCCGGGAAAGCAGGCCCAGGGTCCGCTTAAAAAAAAGCGCCAGCAAAGCCACCGGATCATAGCTCTCTCCTTCGATTATCACCGGTTCCCCGTCCAGAGCCAGGGACAGCAGGTTTTTCACAAGAATGCCGTCCCCCTCACATCGAAGCGCCTCCCTGCCGAAAAACCACTGGTTTGTATTCTGTTTTTTGCACAGCACCGTGGGAATATTGTAAATCTGCTCTCCTGCCACCTGGGAAAGCGTCTCTGCCTCCCCTTTCTCGGAATAGGCATAGCTGATCTGGGAGTACTCGTCTCCCAGGTCATATCCCACTATCAGTTTCTCACCGCTAAAAAAACCCATCTCATTCTTCCCGTTTCCTATTTTATTTTAAAGAAAACAGTCTGCCGTTGAGAAATTCCTTTCTGTAGTATTCCTCCAGCAAATCGTCCATGGTATTAAAATCCTGCAGGGAACGGGCCATGGCGATATCGTTGATCAGCCGGTATCTGCTTTCCTCTTCCTCTGTCTCCTCAGCCTTTTGCAGCGTTCCGCTCTCCGTCAGCTGCGCCTCCCCGTCTCTTTCCTCCGTGATATAGTACTGGAGGCTCTCACCGAAAAACAATATGAAATCCCGGAAAAACACGCCCCCGTAGACTTCCTTCATATATTCCGACCGGTATCCGTCCGCCTCCCCGTTTTCGTGGAGCGTGGCGTAATGGACACATACCTTCACATTCGTGTCCGTCCGGTATTCCAGTATGGTCTTGTCGGCAAGCTCTTCCTGCTGCCGCCTGCACTCCCTGAACTTCCGGAAGAATTCCAGGTAAATCCCTTCCCCCATCATCTCTTCCAGCAGCTTTCCCGCAATATCAAACGTTTCGCCGTCCATTTCCTCCCGGTTTTCCGAAAAATATTTCAGAAATGCCAGTTTGCAGACTTTCATCACCGGTTCTCCCCTGAGATACATCTGCCGTATCTCCCGGAAAACATCCTTTTCCATGACGCGCTCCCGCACAAAACAGTCGTAAGCGCACTGTGCCAGGAACGCCTCCTCCACTTCCATTCTTGCCCCCTGGGAAATGTAATAGCGGAATATCTCCATTCTCTCTCCCACAAACGCCCCCGAATACAGCATCTGTATCAGAATTTTCTCCGTCAGCCCGTAGCAGTCCGTGCCGAAAGACCTGGCCGCTTTCCAGATTTCCCTCATATTTCTGGTCATTCCCTCATAATGCCGTCCCAGGTATTCCAGAATCGTACCGTCATATTTTCCTCTCTGGAACACATATACCGCAGCAGCAAGCAGCAGGGGATCCTTTTCCATATTGCACTGTTCGGCCAGCACTTTCACCAGCCGCACCAGAATCTTGGCATCCATAAAATAAGGGCCGTAATTCTCCAGCCATCTGGCCGCCAGCCCGTAATTTCCCCGAAGCACCATATATTTTACACACAGGCTTCTCTCCCTGGCCGAAAAATTCCCGCCGGGAATCTCCTTCAGATGCGCGTCCAGCGCCTTCATGTCGTCCGTCTCATAATAATACTGCAGAATCCGCAGATACAGATCTTTCTTCACGGTATCATCCGCATAGTCGGAATGCAGGACCCGCAGCTGTCTTTTCAGATATCTGCCGGGCTCTTCCCTGCAGGCGCTTTCCCCATCGCCAAGATACAGATCCAGTCCCGGGGCCACCTTTTCAAAGGGCAACAGAAAACGAAGGAATTTTCCCGGAACCATCAGTTTTTCCATGGTATATTCCACATCTTTTATAAAGCGGTTCTTCCAGGCATCCTCAAAAACAAGGGTGTACCTGCTCCCGTACAGGGCCACCCATGTACGGCCTTCCGACAATAAATATTCGTCCGGGTACAGATTTCCCGGCTGGTACACAAACACTTTCTGGAGCCCTTTTTCCTCTGCCTGTATCAAATGGGCAAAGAGCAGCCTTGACAAAGGCAGGCAGGTCTGTTCATCCACCATATCCGCACGGAGAAATTTATTGTACAGGTTTGCCAGGTGTCTGTCAATATGTCCCTTTCTGATCTGATCCTGCAGAAAATATTCTATTTTAAACCGATAGGCGTCAAACATATCCCCCAGTCTGTCGCTGTGCTGCAGAATGTGGTCATACAGGTAGGCGCTGCGGGTATAATCCAGATTGTTCTGATAAGAAAAATATTTCAGCACCGTCCTGGGAATTTCCTCCGCCTTGTCCAGGTCCAGGGACATAAAATAATACTCATAGAGATTGGTGATCCGAAGCTGCGCTTCCACGCCGGCCCTGTACCACTTATAATAAGGTTTTCCCACCCTGCCCGCTTTTATCAGCAGGGTGCAGATTTCCTGAAGCAGCTCCGGGTCTTTCTTTTTCCGGTAAAGGCCCTCCATGGTCTTAAACAGCACCTGGGGATACTCCCGCAGCCTCCCGGTGAGATAGAGCATCTGTTCCGCAGCCTCCCATCTCAGGACTCCCTGCCGGACGCCGTAATAAAGCACCTGGCGCTCGAATCTGCCCAGCTTTCTCAAAAGCGCGGGATTTCCGTTTAAGAGCACAAGCCCCTCAATATAGATCACCGGACTGGTACAGCCCTGCATGAACAGCCGCCCCAGCAGTTCCCATTTGTCCCGTTCTGACCTGCGATAGTCTTCCGACAGGTAGAGAAGCAGCCAGGCCACCCTCCAGTCCGAAGTATCCTGCAGAAATATATGCTCCACATCCTCCGCCACCTTGTCCACATATTCCTCTTCCCCGTGAATCAGAGTGGTCAGATAGAGGTAATAGGCCAGCAGTGTGTTTTCCGGCGCCTCCTGTTCAAAAAGGTCCGACACATGGTCCAGAATCCAGCCCGCCTCATGATATCTTCTCTCCGTGATCAGAAGCTGCGCCTGAAACAGCCGGAACCCCATGTCGTCTTCATTCATCTTCACCAGACGTTCCACCAGCCTGCCCGTCTCCTTCAGCCATGTGGCCGTACCGATCTTCCGCAGACGGAACGCCTGGTAAAACTCCATCAGATGCACAATACATCTTTTTTTCTCCACATCCTGCCTGCCGTGAAAGCCGCTTCCCCCCTGCCGGACCGTCACCGGAACCCGGATGGTCACATAGGGGCTGCGGAGAATAATCTCTCCGAAATTCCGTCCTTTTCTGCACATATTTACATCTATGTACACTGGCAGAACGCAGCGGTTTCCCAGAAAATCATCATCTGTCAGGACTTCCTTTTCCGTGAACAGAAAATCGCCCCTGCATTCCAGGTTCAGCTGGGTAAGTCCCCAGCCATTGCGCAGGATGGTCACTTCCCGTTCCACACACTCGGAATCACCGGCCTCCAGTTCCACATTCAGCTGGTCTTCCTGGAGAAGAAATTCCACTCTCTGTTTTTTATTGACCTGGATGAGAAATTCCTCCACTCCCTGCTCACGCCCATTGTATGCCGAAAGCGCCCGGTAGTCCTCTGCATATCTGGCATCGTTTCCGGTCAGAATCCTGGCAAAGCCCGGGGAATAAAACAGTTTCACTGCCTCCCTCCAGCTGCTCTTGGCCAGATTCGCAAAATGGAACAGGTTTTTTACGGTTCCCACGGAAGATTCCGGCATGGCATATTCCACAGACGCCACAAAGGGCAGATAGTACTCCCCGTGATTGCTGATAATGTCAAAGGTTCCCTTTACCACATCCCCTTCTTCCAGTTCTTCCCCGTGAAAACGGAATGCAATCTCCTCCTCCGAACCGGTGAACTCCCCGGTCAGACACTCCATTCTAAAGTCCGAGGACCAAACCGTACCATTGGTAAGCACTCCCTGGGGGCCGGATATGCGGAAACTCCCCTCATAAGTCTCCCCGGCGTGAATGGACAAATCTATTTTTGTGCAGGAGAAATCCAGGGAACCGTTTTCATAGTCAAAATTTCCCTCCAGTATCTGATCGATTATCTTCTGCTTCTGCATGATCTTCACCTGCTTATATCTTAATTCCCGCAAAGTCCGGCCAGGCGGGCGTACACTTTTCCGGCAGCGGTTCAGGCCGTTCCCCAAACCACTGCCGGTATTGCCGGTTTTCCCCCTGTACGGGGAGCGTTTCCGGTATTTTACTTTCCTTTATTCCATGTTCAGCTTATTGCCGGTAATATACCAGGCCACAAAATACAGAGCCACCGCTGCCAGGCAGTTGATAAGAATATTGGAATTCAGCGACACATTCATGTAAGTGCCGAAAAGAGAGGAACCGTTTACCGCCAGAATACTCCTGAGCAGGGCCCCGATGACCGATTGCGCCACCAGAATGCCCACATAGGTTACAATGGCCATCAGAATCCGGAACTTCGTAAAAAGCTGTCCGATGGATATGGCTCCGAACAATATGGTCACTGTGGCAAAGGGCGAAACCATGGACGTGACAAACACACTTATCACCCAGCTGCCCACATCCCAGCCCAGTTCCAGGCCTGCCCAGTATAAAATATCCCTCATCCCGGGAATCACATCCCGCCACAGGGAGATCTCCGGATACCCCTTGGGCATAACGGCCGTGAGCATGGCAAGGCCCAGAATCACCAGCGACAGGTAAACGGATAAAATCAAAATCATCATCCACAGACTGCTGACCAGGATTTTGCTGAGCAGAATCTGGTGTTTTGTCACCGGCAGCGTGTGGGTCAGGTATCCCTCGTCCGCATACATGGTCTTATAAAAATGTACTCCCAGATAAGCAAGAATACCATAATTCACTGCCACCAGCATTACCACATACAGCATCAGGGTCATAATCCCGAACACATCCAGCCATCCAAACTGGCTGCCGCCGTTGTCAAGGGCGTTCCACATGGGTGTCTGGAACCCCAGCCAGCCGAAAAAGGTGATCAGCGCCATGGCGCCCAGCAAAAGACAGCCCACCCTGGAGACACTTTTCCACTCATGTTTTATCAGCTTTCCTAACATGCAAACACCTCCCTGAAATAAGCGTCCACCGATTTTCCGTGCTGTTCCCTGATATTGTTCACGGAAGTATAGAGCACCAGATGACCGTAGCGCATAAATATCACTTCATCCAGGACCTGCTCTATGTCCCCGATCAGGTGGGTGGAGATCAGCATGGATGCCCCCGGATTATAATTGTTCAGTATGGTCCGCAGAATATAATCCCTTGCCGCCGGGTCCACCCCCGCAATGGGTTCGTCCAGAAGGTACAAATCCGCCTGCCGGCTCATGACCAGAATCAGCTGTACCTTCTCCTTTGTTCCCTTGGAAAGGGTTTTCATCTTCCGGGAGGGATCCACATCCAGGCTCCGCAGCATTCCCAGCGCCCTCTCCCTGGAAAAATCAGCGTAAAAATCGCAGAAATAATCCAGGATTTCGTTCACCCTCTTGTTTCCCGTCAGATAAGTCCTGTCCGGAAGATATGCCACCCTGGACTTGGTTTCCACTCCCACAAACTGCCCGTTGATTCGGATGGTGCCCCGGGTAGGGGTCAGAAGACCGTTCAGCATCTTGATCAGTGTGGTCTTGCCGCTGCCGTTGGGACCCAGGAGCCCAATAATTTTCCCCCTGGGCAGTGTCAGCGAAATATTGTTTACCGCAATGCTGCGGGTATCATAAGCTTTGGTCAGTCCTGTCATCTCGATAAGTTCGTTCATCTCATCCACCTCCTGGTCCGCTTCCGTATGTATCAGCGACGCCTGCTTCCGGCCCCTACACCTTCCGCCGTCTTCCCCCGGGATCCTTTCCCGGCCTGAGTGCAGCATCAGCTCAATAACATAATAATACACCGCGTCAGCCCATTCGTCTATCTTTTTTTGCCGGCAGGGAAGCTTTTTTCATACTTTTTCGGCACCATTTTAAAAAAACAGCATATCATATCGCAATGAATCATTTGCGCCGCCGGGCGCGCGAGGACAAGATTGAACATTAAAATTTTCAATCGCGAGATTTGTGTCTGCGCGCTGCAAAGCCATACATGGCTTGCCACAAACTCGATATGCGCAAAAAGCAGCGCAGAAATGGAGAAAATTATGCCTGATACAAATTTAACTCCCACACAAGACATCCCGGACAACTCATCTTCTGCTGCGGGAACCATAAAAATCAGCGTGGTCTCTTCCATAGGCCTGATTCCTGTGGAAAACGCCACCGTCACCATTTCTTACACCGGGGACCCCATGGAACCCCTGAACGTACTTACCACCGACATTTCCGGCCAGACGCCCGTGATACAGCTGCCGGCGCCTCCCCGGGATCTGTCCCTGCAGCCGGAAAACGATCAGCAGCCCTACTCCGAATACAATATCGAAGTCACGGCGCAGGGGTATGAGCCGGTTCTGGTATCCGGTTCCGAGATTTTCGCGGATGAACTGTCCCTGCAGCCGATACAGATGAATCCCCTGGCCGCTTCGGAGGAAGACGAAAAGCATGTCATCATCCCTGCCCACACCTTGTTCGGGGATTTCCCGCCCAAAATACCGGAAGAAGAGATCAAGCCCATGGCAGAGAGCGGCGAAATTGTCCTCAGCCGTGTGGTCATTCCCGAATACATCATCGTCCACGACGGTGTTCCCTCCGATTCCACCGCGCGCAATTACTGGGTGCGGTATAAGGATTACATCAAAAATGTGGCCTCCTGCGAAGTCTATTCCACCTGGCCGGAGAACGCACTGTACGCAAACATTCTGGTGATCATGTCGTTTACCCTGAACAGGGTGTATACCGAATGGTACCGGAACCAGGGATATGATTTTACCATCACTTCCTCCACCGCATATGACCAGAAATGGGTCTATGGAAGGAACATTTTTGAAAATATCGACTACCTGGTGGATACTATCTTTGCCAACTATCTGTCCAGGCCCGGGGTGCGCCAGCCCATTTTTACCTCTTACTGTGATGGAAAAAGGGTCACCTGCTCGGGTTTGAGCCAGTGGGGTTCCATGTACCTGGCAAATGAAGGCTATTCCCCCATCGAAATCATAAGGTACTATTACGGAAATGATATGTATATCAATACGGCCCAGATCATTTCCGGCGTGCCTTCCTCCTGGCCCGGATATGATCTGGGGCAGGGTTCCTCCGGAGATAAAGTCCGTCAGCTGCAGATACAGCTGAACCGGATTGCCCGGAATTACCCTGCCATTCCCACAGTGACGGCAGACGGCATCTACGGTCCCGCCACCGCCCAGGCCGTACGCACTTTCCAGGGAATCTTCAATCTCCCCCAGACCGGTGTCACGGACTATGCCACCTGGTATGAGATATCCGAAATTTATGTGGGTGTGACCCGGATTGCAGAACCGGGCTGAACCCGCAAACTGTGAAATCCGTCCCCTATGGAAACATGGAATGCACCCGTGTGCAATCAAGTAGGGGAGCGCTCTTCTC
>OFGO01001346.1_pt1 | contig 18468 bp, 19 predicted proteins | sample 1521761 | NCBI WGS metagenome assembly OFGO01 (sample SAMEA3504128, study PRJEB24116) | mouse gut metagenome | biome: mouse gut; feature: mouse-associated habitat; material: faeces | place: Denmark | collected 2011
CATGGGCAGCACTCGGATTCCCATCTCACAGGCAGTCTCCTGTGTAATGCCGCTGTTGCTGTCCGTTACAATCGCTACTCTGCTCAATGCCTGCTCCTCCTCAACTGTTTCTTTTGCTTTCATTATCATGCAAACAGTATCAGTATAACAGCTTGAGTTTAAAAAGACAAGATTATTTTATTTTTTCATCTTGGGCTGAAAAATCAGACTGGCCAGATAGGCAAAAACCAGAGCAGCACAGATGCCTGTTGCGCTGGCCTGAAAACCGCCTTTAAAAATCCCCAGAAATCCTTCCGTTTCTACCGCTTCTTTTACGCCCTTCCACAGAGTGTTCCCAAAGCCCAGAAGGGGTACAGAAGCTCCTGCTCCCGCATATTCCTGAAACGGACCGTAAAGTCCTGCTGCTCCCAGCACCGCTCCGGTGCAGACCAGAAGCACCATAATTCTGCCCGGCATCATTTTCGTCTTTTCCATCAGAATCTGCACCAGTGCGCAGATCAGTCCCCCCACCCAAAATGCATTGATATAGTCCATGGTTATCTCCTATTCCGGTTTAGACCGCTGTTTAAAAGTTTCGTTCCTGCATCCTAATATTTATCCATGCTCGATGACTACCGCATGAGCGATTCCCGGCACGCTCTGGCCTTCGTTGTAGCTGACCGTGGAGAGCAGCGCTCCTGTGGGCACAAAGAGCACACGTTTCCACTCGTTTTTCTCAATTTTGGGCAGTATATGCGCTGCCAGGGTCACAGCCGAACACGCACAGCCGCTTCCTCCCGCATGGGTGTCCTGTGTCTCACTGTCATAAATCAACATTCCGCAGTCCAGATGGCGCCCTGCAAGCTGATAACCCCGTTTTTCTGCCAGATCCAGCAGTATCTTCTGACCTACACTTCCCAGATCCCCGGTGATAATATAATCATAATCCGAAGGCTGGCGTCCAAAATCCTCCAGGTGCTGACAGATCGTATCACAGGCCGCCGGCGCCATGCAGGCGCCCATATTGAGCGAATCCTTAATGCCGTAATCCACGATCTTCCCGTTTGTGACACCGGTGATCCTTGCCCGGTTCCTTTTACTGACCTCTGAGGTCAATATAAAGGCGGCGCTGCCTGTCACCGTCCAGGTCGCCGAAGGCGGCCGCTGGTTGCCATAGGCCAGAGGATAACGGAATTCTTTCTCCGCACTGGCAAAATGACTGGATGTGACACAGATGACATCTTCCGCCATACCGCCGGAAACCGCCATTGTACCGAGCCCCAGCGTCTCCCCGCAGGTGGAGCAGGCCCCGTAGACTCCCATATGAGGTATTCCAAAGGAAGCTGTCCCGAAGGAAGACGCCGTGGATTGACCGAGCAGGTCTCCCGCAAACAGATAGCGGATCTCCTCCGCCTTCATTCCGGCTTTACCGAGCGCCAACGTTACAGCCTCCTTCTGCAGAGTGCTCTCCGCCTCCTCCCAGGTCTTACAGCCGAACAGATCATCCTTTCCGATCATATCGATCCGGTCTCCAAGTGGTCCTTCCCCCTCCTTGGTCCCCGCCACACAGGCGCTGGTCCTGATGTAAACCGATCTTGCCGGCACAAAGCTCTGGCTGCCCACAGAAACGCCTCCTGTTCCTGCTTTTTTATTTTGCTGTCCCATAAAAAACCTCCCTGTACACACTTTCTTTTTTAATAAAGTGCACAGAGAGGCCTGATTTTATACCTTTTTCCATGGATCTCATCACGAAAACAGACCATTCACTCATGGCATAACCGCCTGACAGCAAACAGACGCAGATCACTCCTTTGCCGCCTCATTCCCACAGGAACTTAGCCACGCTTTCGTCAGTTTTTCCACCTTCTTCTCCCAGACATCTTCCCGGGGCACAAGCAGCGTATCTCCTGCATAGACTGTGTCCGGATCCTCTATTCCATTGAAAGCTGCAAGCATTCTCCAGTTTCCCGGACTTCCTGTGCGTTCTTTCGCCACACTCCACAGCTTATCTCCCGGTTTCAGCATATACAGCTCTTCCGTTCCCTCCAACGGATAAAATCCTGTTTCAAGCAGATCCACAAATTCCCTGGAAGGATGAATGTTTGTCCCGCTTCTGGTAAAGAAAAACAGCCATTTTGCAGAAAAGTCTTCCGCCGAAGCTCCCTCCAGAGGCATAACGATCTTATTGCCAAGCATGTGACGCCCCTCCTTCATATAGCTGCGCAGATCCCTGTCCGGGATGCCCCCTTCCAGCCAGATCCGTTTGCCGTCCTGATATCGGACACGGTAACTGTCATCAAAGGGCAGATTTAAGGGACTGATTAACAGATCATAACAGGCCGGTATCGTTCTATACACGCTATGCGTAAAATATCTCACATACCAGTCCTCTCTGTCCAGCTCCTCCTCCCTGACTTTTGCCAGTGCAGTCTGTACATCCGCCTCCTTCCGGAATATGTAACACTCTTCCGTCCGGTCCAGATCCGGCAGTTCCTCCGCCAAAGCCTCTTCATCGATCGTATCCGATATGGAGATCCGCAGAGCATAACAGACACTTCCCTCCCCTTCCGGCAGGCTGACCTCCTCTATTTCCAGATATTCCGGCAAAAGCAATGCAAAATCCTCACACAGATAATAGTTGCTGCGCCCCGCTGATTCCGGCTTTTCTTTGATTCCAAGGGGCTCAAGCCCGCAGATATACACTGCCTCCTCCAGATCAAACTCCCAGTTGTTGCTGATATACTCCTGCGTATAATTTCCCGCCTCCCAGGCCGAGAGCTCTTCCTCCGAAAGCTCCAGAATATTTTCCTGGCGCATGGTTCCCTCAATGGTTCCCTTCAGATTCACACACTCTATGATATGGTGCTCCTCTGTGGGGGCAAAACCCATGTTTTCGGTGATCGCCATCGGCCTGTTTTTGTAAGGGCGGCCGTCCTCTCTGCACTTCGGGGCAGACTCTGCAAACTGCACCTTCCCCCTGTTTACGCACCGAAACAGATCCCCCCAGCTCAGTTCCGCGCAGATTCCCGCCGGTTTCGTATCCCAGTTGGTCTTAGGATCTGTTCTCTGATTCACTGTCACTGTTCCATAATTTGTACAGTTTGCCAGGGAATAGTGCTGATCCCAACCGGATTCCTCTCTCCCGGTTGCTGCCCCATCCTCCCCGGAAGAAGTACGCTCCGGGGAAATATCGGAGCTGTCCTCCGAAGGCACGGCGAAATCATTGTTCTGAACCAGCTCCTGCACGGAACTGGCCGGAGCATCCCCGTCTGTCTTATCCCGCAGCCAGGCGACAATGCCGCCCGCATACACTTCCCCTGTCACATCCCCGTAATTGCGGCAGTTTATGATCGCACAGGTTTCCGGCATGTTCTCCCTGCGCTCTGCAGTGCCGCTGAACCCGGCAATCCCGCCGGCTTCGTAACCATTCGTGGAACTGCCATATTCCCAGCCCTCGTATTCCCAGGTCTCCCCGGTCTCCAGAGAAATGACTTCCGCATAATTTGTGCAGTCTTCTATCAGCCCCAGATTATTCTCCACGATCCCGCCCGCATAATCATAACCTGTCACAGTTCCGTATACCTCACAGTCTCTGATCGTCCCGAAGTTATAATTGACGATCCCGCCGGAACCATAGGTTTTTATCGGTTTTATCTCGACCTCAAAGGTCAGATTTTCGATAACGCCGCCCTTCTCAAGCTTCAGAAACAAGGCCCGTCTGCCTGTAGAAACTTCTATCCTGTGCCCCTGCCCGTCCAGATTGCCGGCATATTCGCTCACAATATAGCCGCATTTCATCGTCACATCCGTCTCTAACACCGCATCCAGCTCACTTTCTCCGTCTGCTACATACCGTAAAAATGCCAGCCAGTCCCTGTCATTGCAGACATGAAAGACGCCCTCCTCATCCATTGTGCCGTAATCGGAAACCATCTCCGGCAGCATCCCGGCAGAGGGATCCCGCCCCGGCTTATTTTCGAACCATACCAGAATGAGAAAAAGCACCCCCACAGCGCCGGCCGCCGCCATGACACAAGTCAGAATCACAAGGAAAAATACCCGCAGAATGCGCTTACGTTTTTTCATCTTTTGCTCCTTATCAGTACGACAATTTAATCTATGGAACTCCCAGGAACGATCCCAGGGCCGTTAAAGCTTTTCTTTTACTCTATCCTGTGCTATTGTCCCTCTTTCATTATCAACATTATAATCGAAAGGAAATAAAAGAACAACAATGAAAAACCGGTGCACAGGCTTCCTTCCACGCCTGAAAACAGGGTGGCGAACTCTCAAGTCCATCACCCTGCTCCATAAACCTGCCCCTCTGCTTGTGTCAAGTTAAGACTCATTCATTTTGAAAAACTAAATATTTGTCTTCTCACTATGATTTTTTTCGCAAGCGGTATATCCTTGTCTTATTCCTTCCTATCGCTTCAACATCATCCATCACAGAGAGTATCTCTCTCGTCCTTGCCATGCTCAAACCCAGCAACTCTGCGATATCTCTGGTTTTTACTGTTTCATTCCCCTGTAAATACAACCTGATTTTTTCTTGATTATTCCTTGTTTTTATCGCTTGCTTTTTATCGCTTGTTTTTATCACTTGTTTTTTATCGCTTGTTTTTATCGCTTGTTTTTTTATGAATTTTAAAGTTAGCGATGTCCTGTCCGGAGCAAAATCTTCTTTTATGTCAGGCTCTTCCCATCCCTCGTCTTCCCATACATTAAAGATATTAGGCACTCCGCTTCCCGCATGTTCACCAATATCTATCAGGTTAAACATTTTCATCAGGCTCTTATTTCTCGGATCAGATTTTCCTCCTCTGCGCATCTGCTCCTTCCCAGGTCTGATATAGCCAGGATTCTCAAATACAATTTTATTTTCCTCTTTCGTTATAAGAACGCCATATTTTCCATAAAAATCTGTATTGATGATACAGTTCGCCAATGCTTCCCTAAGCGCCCTGTGAACGGGTGTATCATCAACCCGAAAACCACCCTCCATCCGAAATGGCACTTTGATATCTTTCGTAATCTTATTATATACACGAAAATAAAAGTCAAATACATTTCCCGACCACTCGCCGGATGATGATTGAAGCCTGTCTGTCCATCTGATTACCGTATCTGGATTTTCCCTGTAATCCAAAAAATATTCTGGAAAATATCTCACAATATCATACTCATTTCCAAACATAAGCATACCGGCCGCAGTGGGATGAATCCTTTTATCATCTTTCGAAAAAACCGCTGCCCCGATTACCCTGAGATATTCCTTATCATCCAACCGCTCAAAAGGATGTCCTGGCTTAAAGGATTTATGGCTATTGCGATAACCGCGGATGGACTCCTGATTCAAATCTTCAATTTCAGCCTCCTCAAGCACTTCCATATCCATGGTTTCTTCTGCCTGATCCCGCAGCATTGTTTTTACCTGCAATCTGGTACAGTGGTAATCTCCCTCCCAATTTCTGCGAAATGTCCCTCCAAACAGATCATCATTAATGTATACCGGCTTTTGCTCCCGCTTTGCGCCTGGCACCCAGATTACCATAATCACGTCATCTGCACCAGCTACTGAGAAAGTTTCCACATCATCGTCTTTCAAAAGATTGATGCTCACCTTTTTACGGTTGTTAATCGTATCCCAGAAATCTTTCTTCAATTTTGCCGCATTTTTCAGCCCGGTTGTATGCCAATTGCCTGATTTATCCTCTTTTACCCCAAGAATAATAACGCCGCCATAGCAATTGGCAAAAGCAGAATACGTATCCCACAAACTATTAGGAAGTCCGCCTTCTGCCCTCTTTACTTCCCTGCGGTTATCTTCTTTGTAGGAATCAAATTTTGCCAATTCAAACAATTGCTCCATAATTACTCCTTTAAAAATTATCTTGAAATCTAAATCTGTTTCTAAAAGTTCTTGACATATCATCAGAATGCTATGCGAAATCTTTTTCTAAGAGTTCACGCCATTCAATCCCACGTCCATTTAACTTATACTTCAGCAACTTACTAATACGATCATCACAAGTAATGAAAAATAACTGCTCCATGGTTGCTTTTGACGTCATTTGATACTTAAGTAAATCCATGAACGCAAGCATATTTACATCATCCATACATGCAGTCAGGTCATCGATAAAAAATACCTTCATCTTTTCACGATCATTCCTTGCATTGATACCTGCAAAAAAATGAGCCAATATAAAGACACTAATCTGTCCATTACTTAAAACATTAACAATATTCTTACCCTTATCATCGACTAATGAGATTCCCTCATTTTCCTGGACGATGTTGATTCCCTCACTAGAATTTAATCTTATCAGCTTATTATAGAACTTGCTAAGAGCCGGACCTACTTTTTTATACTCGTCTTTCGAAAGCTTCTCTACAATATCTCTGATATCGTTTGCTCTCTGAGATGCAATATCTTTCAGCTTTTGAAGTTTTTCTATGTCTGCATCAAGTTTCTGATTCTTCTTATTCTCCTCCTCCAGTTTCTGGTTCAGGTCAGCTAAAGTCTGATTCGCAAGAATACTGTCGATAGCATTAAGCTTTGACACAAGTAAATCATAAGAGAAATCCGAAACATCAAAAGATTTGGTAATAAGGTTATTCACCTTTGCAAATGTCTGTTGCACTGTTTCATTATCGAACTGGTAACCCAAAACCGTCAAAATCTTCTGATAATACCCTTTTATTTCCTGCTCTTTGGCTTCCTCTAAAAGTCCCTTCTCTACAGTAGCCAGTAATTTCCCCACACCTTCTGCAGTCAATTCTTCTACATTAATTTCTCCTTGGATTTCCTGTAAACTCTTAACCTCATCAAAATATGGTTGTATCTCATCCTTCAGATCTTTCAAGTCACTAATCTTATTTTGTAATATTTCCTTTTCTTTCTCCACTACAGTTTTCGTGTGATTAATGAGTGTCTGATAAAGCTTTTCGATCTCTGTCTGTAACAAGGTTTTATCTACTTCTTTTTTCTTTACAGCTTCCCCGTTCTGTCTAATATACTCATCGGCTTCCTTAAGGATTAAATCTTCCTCCATGGTAGAAAATGACGCTGAACCACAAACGGGACATCGGACAATACCATTCTTTTTGAAAACAGCATCTCTATGTTCAATCACCACTTGTTTATTCGCAGAAAGAGAGGATAACAGCTTCAGCATCTTATTATTCTTGGAAAGCAACTCTATCTCGTCAGAAAGAGCTTTCACCATTTTCTCTTTCTCTTTAATTTCCTTCTTATCCACATCAAAATCAGATTGCGTAAAGCCATCAATTTCTAAAGCAATCACTGATTCTCCATCCAGGAAAATCGTTTCCCTCAAAAGAGACAGCCCCTCCAATTTTCTAAGCTTCGTTTTAAGAATTGTAATTGCATCTGTATTATTGAAAAATCCAGCTCCCACTGCACGTCGAATATTCTCTTTCTTCATCTCCCAGTAAGAAGCAATTTTTTTGATGACAGACTGCTGGATCTTCAAATTCTCATTTTCTACAAGTTTATAAATTTCTTCTTTCGCCACCTGGTAACCGCAATTTTCCACTTCCGTTTTCTGCGCAGTTAACTCCTCTTTATTAAGACCAGCAATCTCCGTCTTCTCACCCGGATAAAAAACAGGCAAAGGATATGAAACCTGTTTTGCATCCTCACGACTTTTCACCAACTGCTTTTTATGGTCCTCAATCACCTCCTGCGGTACCTTCTGATTCTTCTTATCCTCAATATAGCGATCCACATCCTCAGCAAAAAGAGCCAGATTCTCCGCAATCTGCTTCTGCCCATCATAATTCGTGATAAACTCACTGAAGAAATCATTTAGGTCCTTTCTCTTTTTACTTTGTACATTAAATGACTTCTGAACATCACAAAAATGAAAATTATAGAAACTATCTCCTACATATTCCCGGATAAATGCTTTTGCTACCTCTTCACTTTCATCGATTGTAACCTTAGATGACCCTGGATTTAATTCGTCCTTTGCCTGCTCTCTGCAAAGAATGGTCTCTTTTTCTCCATCAAATAGCCAGAGAACTACCCTGACCTTCGTTTTCGCTCCAGCATCCCGGTTCTTTAGGATGCCATCAGTATTCATCTTGCGCTCAGCATCATTGGTACTTCTGGTATCAAAAGCAGTTTTTAATCTTCCGATATTGCCAGTCAGACACCACTCAATCGCATCGATCGTTGTCGTCTTTCCAATTCCATTTGCAGCTGATAGAAGTACAACTGATTTATCCTTGAAATCAATAGTTTTATCGCGAAATCCTCTAAAATTTACCATTCTTATCTTACGAATTATCATCTTTTCAGCCACCCCTTAATCATTTCGTAATCCGGTTCTCCAAAAGACTTATCCAATACCCCTTCTTTTTTATTTCTGTTCACTTTTTTCCTCTTCTTTTCCATCAGCGCTAAAAGGCCCTCATCCTCCGGAAGCAACTGACCCAATCGCTTCATCTGCTCCACATCCGGCGCAAATGCATCTGTTGGAATCATATGGAACGGTAATTCAATAACCTCATCATCATCAATTACAATCCTATCCTTATCTGTCATATCTCCCTTAATGATGATCTTTCTTGATATTAACAAATTACCCTCAGGACTCCTATCTGGAATCCCTTCGGAATAAACAATCAACTGTACAATATTATACTTTAACTTATGAATCGCTTCTGATTTGCCATTAATAATCGTAAATACACGAATTCGATCATCCCAAACATCACATAAAGAATCTATTTCCGCCAAGTCCCCATTTAGAAGAAAAAACAATTCATCTCTTTGTTCGCTGATAAAAATACTTAATAACTCTTTCGGTTTCTGATCTAAATCAAAAATATCTTCCAGATTAATTTCATATTTAGAAGCAATATCTCCAACAAGGAGATCTTTATAACCGTTTATCTTAAATTCTTCCTGTAAAATCATAATCACGTTTCCTCTTTCACACATTTCACAGAAAAGACACAAGCGTTGCAATCTTCCTGTGTGCTCCACTCATCATCATCAATTCCAATACAATCCATACACTCAATATAAAAACTATCTTCCCCAAGATCCGCAACTGTAGGATTCTCACTTACGTTCGCAGTATTATAATTATAATAATTTTTACCTCTCATAATTTTGCTATTCTCAAAGAACCATTTTCCAGGTTTTGGTGACACACTTACCATACGCTCCACAATCCTTCGCTTTACACCCTTAAAATTTCCACCCGCCTGTGGGAGAATCACGCTATGATTTACATACTTATCTTCAGGAAAGTCCAGACAAACATAATCAGATACTGAAGAATCAATATAATACAATGGATCAAATATCTCAAAATGAGCAGAAATCTCTGTCTCATTATTCACCTTCTTCTGACAGATGTTCAGCATAATCTTCCACAGATACCCCAGAAAAACAAGAAAACCCTGTTTGCATTCGGCAACATAGAGCAGTCTATCATCTACAGAAATTCCTCTGTAGCCAGTAATCTTGCTGGCATCGTCCATGCTGTATGTATTCAACAACTGATATTGACCATCCACATTCTTACCAATTTCATTTATCCATCTCACCGTATTCTGGCAAATCGTGTTCAACATGTGTGTCTGTATATCTGAAAGATCATTACTGTTTATAATCTCCCCATACTTCTCACAAACAATGCCCGCCAAATAACTTACAATTGTCTGTTCCGTCTTTGTCTTGACAGATTCCGTCATATAATGATCAAATTCTTTTTTATCCACTCGCAGCTGATCAAAAACAGGATTAACTAACGTATAACGCCGCTGTATATACGAAATCGAAAGGCCTAGCAATATCAACTGCCAATGCTCCTCATCTCCACCCTTATCTGGATTCGGGTAAGCCCTGGCCAATACTTCCATCAATTCCTTTTTGTACTGATTGATATCCAGTTGATGAACAACATTAAATCTTGCAATAAACTTTTTCAGGGAGTCCTCCGAGGCCATTGCCGCAAAAAGATTTTTCTTCTGTTCCTCTTTCTTATTTGTTGAATAAACATTTGTTCTCAGCCAAGCAGCTGAAACTGCTGTATTTGGATAAGTCACTGACTTTAGAAGCTCATTTTCATGTCCGATATACTCTTTCATTTTATCAAGCGTCGGTTTCTCAACTTTTGAATTTCTATGAATATAAAGGCTGGGTTTTGCTTTCAAAGTACTCTGAAGCATCTGAAGACGGAGATATTGATAATAAAGATCTGTCGAAACTTTCTTCACATTTGGGTCTGTTTTCGGATAATACTTTACCTGAATAAACTCAAATGTGCCATCCTCAAAAAATACATCCACATCCTCAAGATATTCTGAACAGACATACTTTACTTGATTTTGAAGGAGACACCTAATCGTAATATAATCCTGAAATAAAAATCCCCTGATCTTATCTGCGGCATCTCTATTCTTATCCCCCTCATACATGATTGATAATTTATCTGCTTCTTCGTTCATTAGCACACTCACGAATCGTTCCCCTTCTACGCCACCACATTAGTATTTATTATATCTATAACCGATTCAATCCTAACCTACGTTTCAATATATTCTTATTATAAGCGAACGTAGTCAAAAGCACAACAGAGAAAAGCAGACCAACGAAGCCATTACGCCCCGTCAGCCTGCCTTTCATGCTAACTCCATATATACTTTCTTATTCCTTTTCAGGCAATTCCGAACATCTTCCCGATCCAGTAGATCACCCCCAGCACCCAGCTGGTAAAGATCCCATACAAAATCACCGGCCCGGCGATCGTAAAGATCTTGCAGCCGATCCCGTAGACCTGCCCCTCCTTCTGATACTCGATAGCCGTGGAAGCCACCGAATTGGCAAAGCCCGTGATAGGCACCAGCGCTCCCGCCCCGCCGAATTTCACCAGTTTCTGATACAGATTTAAACCTGTCAGAATGGCACTTGCGAGCACAAGCAGCATAGCGCACCAGCTTCCCGCCGTGTCCTTATCCAGCCCGTAATCCTGTTGTGCCACATTTAATATGCCCTGCCCGATCCCACAGATGATCCCGCCTACCACAAAAGCCTTTATCATCTGGATGGCAAGATTATTTTTTGGCGTAACCTCCTTTACATACTCCGCATACTCCTGTTTTTTCTGCTCTTCCTGTATTTTCTGTTCTTTCAGCCTTTTCTGTTCTTCCTGCATTTTTTGTTTATCCATCCTTTTATCCCCCGATTTTTTCAGATCATTTATTTTCTGCCTTCCATCTTCCGCCGCGTATCCCGGCAAAGACCTGTCATCCCGGAAAGATCTCCCCCTGCCAGAAATAATACAGGCTTCCCAACAGCTTTCCGATAGCCACTGCAAGCACAGCTAACCCCAGTCCGTGGCGGTAGGAGACCCTTCTGGCAAAAATAGGAATACTGTCTAACATCTCAGCGATTGCCAGGGCCAGACAACCCACAAACATCCCCATAAAAAGCCCCGCAGTTCCTAAAAGGATCTCCCCTGCCACATCCACTGCACTCATAAAAAACTCCCCCGCTCCCACGGAGAATAACTGTCCTCTGACCCATTCCCCCGCATGTCCCAACGCAGGGATCACGCTGAAAAATGTCCCGATCACTGCCCCCGCCGTAATACAGCCTTCATACAGCAGTATCTTCTTCGCCGTGTGGGTCGTTCCCACAAACCTTGGCGTCAGTCCCACCGCAAGCAGTACCGTAAAAATACCGGCCGATACCAAAAGCCCGGCGGAAAGCCCGTAAACCGCCAGAAAAAACTGTGAACCGCTATTTTGTATCACTTTCCTTCTCCTCCCGTCCACTGTCCATATCAGTTTTTATTCCCCGCCCTTCACTGCGTATCAGCTTCTTTTCCTTCTCTGCTCGCGGTCTTGATCAGCGCTTTCTCCACATCTTCCTCATAGATGGCCATCTCCACCTCGATCGGCGTCGGGTCTTTCGTCAGCCTTCTTCTGCCGATATGATTAAAGAAAATAATAATGCCCGCCGCCAGCCCGATGCTGTAGCTGACCTCCAGCACCGTAAAACCGCTCGACGTCTCCCCCATCACAAGTTCATAATATTTTCCAAACACATCCACGATGCCGATATCATTATGAAAAGCCATGATCGTAAAAGAAGCCCCGAAAAAGCAGACCAGACTGACAAGCAGGATCTTAAACACTTCCACCGCGCTCCTCTTTTTTTCCACATACACCCGCTCGACAATCATATCCGGTTCGCCGATACTCTCCACTTCCACGCCCGCCACAGTTTCCTTGACCAGCCTGATCACTTCCGTCATACTGATATAAAAGCGTGTCTCATTCCCTTCATGAAAGGTATGCAGTTTGATTGCCTTTGCTCTTGCAAGAACAGCCTTATCATCGCAGTACAGGCTGGCGATATCCTTCAGAAAAACATCGTCAGCCTGCATCTCCGTATTTCGTTCCGCCTTTATATAAACTGTTGTCTGCGCCATACTTCCACTCCCTTTTCACACCGCCATGCCGATTATACTCCCTCTCGACAAAACCCCAGCGTACACACTCTCTACATACACACTTTTCTCTTCTCCCCACCAGTATGTGCAGACATCATTATTTTATTCATCATGTGATTTTTTGCCCTCTCTGTCCCACAGCCAGCCCGGACGGGAAAGAAGCGAAGGCCCGCAGGGATATTGCCAGCCCATCCGTCTGGCGCCTTTCCCGTCCGGACCTTCACTTCTCTCCCGCCGGGCGTCCGGTTCCCCTCCGCAATAAATCACAGCACCGCCCTCTCCCGCATCCGGCGCAATATTCTTTTTTCCAGCCTGCTGACCTGCACCTGACTGATTCCAAGTCTCTCCGCCACATCCACCTGTGTCTTCCCCTGAAAATAACGCAGCAAAATCAGCTCCTTATCCTCCCCCTCCAGTTCCGACAGAAGCTGCGATAACAGCATATGGTTTAACAGCTTCTCCTTTTCATTGCTCCCACTGGCGATCTGATCCGCCAGATAGATCTCGTTGCCGTCACTCTGATAGACAGACCGATAGATCGATTCCACCTCGGCCCCGGCATCCATCGCCATCACCACCTCCTCAACCGTCAGTCCTGTCATCTCGGCCACTTCCCTCAGAGCCGGTTCCTTTCCCTTCTCGTGCTGATACTGTTCTCTTGCCTTTTTGATCTTCCAGCCATTCTCTTTAAGTCCTCTGCTCACCTTCATCATCCCGTCATCCCGCAGAAACCGCTTGATCTCTCCGGAAATCATGGGAACAGCATAGGTGGAAAATTTCACATCAAAGGCAAGATTAAATTTATCGATGGCTTTCATAAGTCCGATACAGCCGATCTGAAACAGATCTTCCGCATCCACTCCTCTGTTCAGAAAGCGTTTCACAATATGGTGCACCAGCCCCAGGTTTTTTTCAATCAGTACCTCTCTTGCTTCCTTATCGCCTGCATGGGATCTCTCAATCAGCACTGACATCTCTTCCATAACTATTCTTCTTCCTCCAGCCACGGAGCGCTGCCCAACTTTTTTTCCATCACGATCTTACATCCCCTGCCTGGCGCTGAGAGTACCTGCAGATCATCCATGAAAGCTTCCATAAAAGCAAATCCCATACCGGAACGCTCCAGTTCCGGCCTTGTCGTAAAAAGAGGTTCTAACGCCTGCTCCACATTTTCGATCCCTCTGCCGTCATCCTCTATCTCCACAAACAGCACATCTCCTGTAATCCGGCAGTACATGCGCACTTTTCCGCAGTTTGTCTCTCTGGGGCACTGCATCCGCCCCGGCATGTATCCCTGCACATTGCCGTACCCATGGATAATAGCATTCGTCACCGCCTCAGATACCGCAGTTTTCACGTCAGCCATCTCCTCCATGGTGGGATTTAAGGGTGCGATAAAGGCGGACACCGCCATCCGCGCAAATCCTTCATTATAGGAAATAGCATCGAATTCCATCTGCAGCTCATTATCATACCCTTTGCTCACCTTTTTTTCTTCCTGTTTCATCTTCAACAACCATGTCCTTTCCACAAACCGTAACTTCATTTTTCACTTTCCGACCAGTATGCCATTTATAATTCAAAATGACACGGGTTTACTCCATAATTTCCATAATCCTTGACAGCCCTGATATGTACAGGATCCGCCTGATCTGTCTGTCCGCATGAATAGCAAAAACACGCCCTCCCAGACAGGCTATCTTTTTATACCTTCCCATAATAACGCCGACACCGGAACTGTCCATAAACTTCGTGTCCTCAAAATCAAACACGATCCCCCGGATCTGATCCCGCATCAGGAAAGAATCCGCTTTCCTGCTGATGGCAAAGGACTGATGATGATCAATCTCCTCCGGCATTTTTACCATCAAATACCTGTCAATAACCTGAAAATCCGCCTCCATATAAAATTCCCCTTTCTTAATTTTAAACGCGCAGATCCGCGCTGCTTTTCTTCAGTGCCACAATCGGGCAGGGAAGATCTTCTTTCTCCGCCCGCCGTGCAGGATGCCCCGCACATAAAAAGAGGATACCAAAATAAAGGTATCCTCTTTTGTAAACTATATTTTATTTATTTTCCCGGCCACCGTATGCCATCTGTTCTCTGTATGCCCCCGTTATATACCGTTTACGCTCTGCATACTGCCCGGCAGCATTCCGTTTTTCCCTGACATACTGTCTCTACTGCATACTGTTTATCTCTTCCATATAGTCCGCACTGCGATTGGCCCGCTCCGTACCCGGGAATTTATCGATCACCATCTGGTAGTAGACCGCTGCATTCTCATAATCCTCATTCCGATAACAGGCATTGGCAAGGTTATATATCACATCAATATTCTCGGAATTATAAATATAGGCTTTCTCCAGATTCTGAACCGCATCCGCGTACACTTCCTGCCTGTAAGCAGCCATGCCATCATCATAGTAAGTCTGCGCCACACTTGGCCCTACCGCCGCAAGGAGGCTCTGGTATACTGCCCGAAAAGATTCCGATGTCTCTTCAATATTCACTTCTCCACGAATGCTCTCCAGATACTCCGCCACCTGCTCCACATCCTCAGGATTCTGCAGATAGCCGTTCACAGCCGCTAACATATTATCCATGGTCTGAATCGTACCGTCTGTTCCCACATAATTTTCCAGTTCTGAGTAAAGATCGTTATTTTCCCGCTGCATCGTATCCAGTTTCTGCTGCAGATCGTTGGTAGTTGCCGACTCCGCCGCCAGCTGTTCGCTGACCACTTTCAGCTGCCTGCTGACATTGTCCCTGACCGCCTGGATCCTGGCCGGTAAAATCAGAAATACCGTCATCGCCACGCCGATCCCCAGACCGATCAGCAGATACAGGATCGCGGAAAAACTGACTCCCTTCGGTTCCTTCACATCAAGAGGCTGGATGATCGTCTCATTTCCGCTCTGATAGCGGAACACCTCCTCCGAGGCTTCCTTTTTCTTCCTTTTCGGCGCCTTGCTCTCTTCGTTCTCCTCGGGGTGGAGCATTGCGTTTACTTCTTTTAAGTACCGCCTGGTCGTGGTATTTCCCGAATCGATCTGCTCACAGCGAAGCAGCTCTCTTTCCGCTCTGGGCCAGTCCTCCGCATCGATATAGAGCAGTGCCAGAAGCTGATGGGCCCTGATATATTTCGAGTTCAGGGAAAGCACCTTTTTCAGCTGGATCACTGCCAGATCCTTGGAATCCTGATTGCAGTACAGCAGCGCCTGATTGTATTTCTTTATCGTTTTATTGATCGTATCAAGCCTGGTCGGATTGCTCTGCACCACATTGATATAATCATCCGCAATGTTCTTTTTGGGCCGCAGGTTCTTACTGATCACCCATTCGCTGAGCGCCGCCACCACTTCACCAGTCTCAAAGTAAACAAGTCCCAGCAGATTTCTGGCCTCCACATTGTTCTTGTTGAACTTGAGGCTCTGCCGTAAACTCTGGATTGCACCGCTCAGATCCCTGACGCCGGCCTTTTCCAATCCCTCATTGTAGAAATTGTTAGATATTTTTAAGACCTTCTTATATACAGAAACGTCAACACCACAGTTTGTGCAGAAATCATGTTCCGACAAATTGCAGCCGCAATTATAACATATCATCCGATAAGCTCCCGTTTGTTCCTATTCTTCCGTTTCCTCTTCCAAATCCTTAGACTCTTTTACTACCTTCACCACCAGGTCCGCCATATCCGTCATATCCTGATTATAGATCGCATCCTCCGCGTCCTCCACTTCCAGACTGGGATGGAACTTTTTTAATTCTTCCTCAAAATTGATCATATTTCCTCTCCGTTTTGCGCTGTCCTCCTCCTGGTGTACCGGTTCTGACACCGCCTTTTACTGTTTTATCAGAGCCTTTATCTGGCCCGCCAGATATAATGAACCTGTTATATAGATCTTTATCCCCTCCGATTTTTTCTGGAGACAATACTGCAGGGCCCTGCCTGCATCTTTTATTACCGTTTTTTTCACTTCGCCGAAAAACTCCGACAGATCTTCCGCCCGGGCCGCCCGGTAACTTTCTATCTGCGTTACGACGATCTCCTCAAACAGTCCGGCATCTGCTATAAGCCTTATCATCTCCTCACAGGCCTTCTCCTGCAAAGAAGAATACAGTAACATGCGATGTCCCTCACTGCCGTCCGCCCGGACACTTTTTAAAAAGGCTTCCATGCCGTCTCTGTTATGAGCACCGTCCACATAAACCTCAGACAGTACCTCTTCCATCCTGCCCTCCCAATGCATCCCGGCAAGACCTCTTCGCAGTTCCTCCCCGGAAATCCTGACGCTTCCCATCTCCGTCAATACTGCAGCCGCCCTGACGCACAGCGCCGCGTTTTCCATCTGATAGAGCGCCTTTGTGGAGAGATGAAATGTACTATATTTATAATACCCAGAGTAATAAGAAAAATCAATGCCTTTCTCATCATATTTTTTCAGACATATTTCCTCCGGTTTTATCGAAAAAGCCCTTGTTTCCGCCTTTTTCGCCGTTTTTTCCATCACGTCCGCAACAGTTTTATTGTTCGCAGAATACACGAAAGGTATTCCCTTTTTGACAATTCCCGCCTTTTCGCCTGCAATCTCTGACAAAGTTTCCCCCAGATACTCCGTGTGGTCCAGACCGATCTGTGTCATAATACAGATGCAGGGAGTCTCAAAAGAGTTTGTGGCATCGAGCCTTCCGCCCAGTCCGGTTTCCAATATAATAACATCCGGCTGCTTTTTCTCAAAATGCAGCATAGCCATAAAGTAGAGATACTCAAAGTAGCTGGGGTGGTAATCTGTACGCAGACCGTCGCCGTTTTTTCCTGCAGCGTGCTGCCTTTCCTCAGCCTGCGTGCCGCAGTTTTCTGTCCCTGACGGTTTCCGTTCATCTTCTCCGCTGCAGTTTTCTGTCTCCGGCTTCCTCCGCGCATCTTCCGCACCGCAGTTCTCCTGCACCTGCCTGAAAATTTCCGCAAATTCCTTCTCGGAGATATACTCCCCGTCCACCCGGATCCTCTCCCTGATATCCACAAGATGAGGAGAGGTAAACAGCCCCACGCTGTACCCCGCCTCCATAAGAACAGACTGCAAATAGGCACAAACGGAGCCCTTTCCGTTTGTACCCGCCACATGGATCACTTTTTTATTCTGACAGGGACACGAAAGCCTTCTGTAGAAAGCTTTCGTGTCTTCCATCGTGTTTTTCTTTACAAACTTCGGAATCCCGTCGATGTATTCCTGCGCCTTACGAAAAGCCCGCATCATAACTGGCTCAGTCTTTCCTGCACCTTCTGCATCATCTGGGTATACTTTTCCAGTTTTGCCTTTTCCTCTGCTATCTTCGCCTCCGGCGCTTTCGCTAGAAACTTCTCATTCTTCAACATGCCGTTTACCCGGGCAAGTTCACCCTGCAGACGTTTTTCCTCCTTCTCAAGGCGCTCTTTTTCCTGCTTCAGATCCACCAGTTCCGCAAACGGCATATACAGTACTGCCCCCGGGATCACCACAGATACCGCATCATCGGCGATACCCGTTCTGTCTCTCTGTACGGTCACTTCGGAAGCATAAGCCAGCGAGGCAAAGAAAAGTTTTCCTTCCTCAAAGGCCTTCCTGACATCCTCCTTTTCCGTCACCACATAGACCGCCGCCTTTTTCGAGGGCGCCACATTCATGGAAGTCCGCACGTTACGGATCCCGCGCACCGCCTCTTTGATGGTCTCAATCGCTTTTTCCTCCGTCTCAAACTGCCGCTCCTCCTGATACTCCGGCCAGGAAGAGATCATGATGGACTCTTCCTCAGACTGCAGAGAACAGAAGATCTCCTCCGTGATAAAAGGCATATAGGGATGTAACAGCTTCAGGGCATGGATCAGCACATCCTTAAGCGTCCACAGCGCCGCATTCTGACTTTCCTCGTCGTCGGAATTGTAAAGTCTCGGCTTCACCATCTCAATATACCAGTCACAGAATTCATCCCAGATAAAGTCATACA
>OFGO01001349.1_pt1 | contig 18439 bp, 17 predicted proteins | sample 1521761 | NCBI WGS metagenome assembly OFGO01 (sample SAMEA3504128, study PRJEB24116) | mouse gut metagenome | biome: mouse gut; feature: mouse-associated habitat; material: faeces | place: Denmark | collected 2011
CGTCATGGCAGATCATGACGCCCGCCGTTCGTGTCTCATAAAGACCGTTCATGTCAAAGCGCCCATAGGGAGGAAGAGCTTTGCTAAAATGAAGCCATAGAAAAGGAGCGGCAAAAACCTGCGGAATAACAAGGATAGGTTTCGGCCGTAATATGGAGAGGAGACGGGTCAATGGATAGGAAAAAGCATTCCATAGCTTCAAACCTACGGTTCTGGATAAGGTATTATCTAAAGAACGAACCGGGTATTTTCTGGATTTCCATACTGGATATCCTGCTGCAGCCCTGCTTTTTTATGCTGGCGCTTTATTTTCCCAAGGTGACGCTGGCGCTGATAGAGGAGCAGGCGGCGCCGGAGCGTCTGACGCTGGTGCTGGCGGTCTACACGCTGCTGTTTCTGACGGCTAAGGGGATTTCCAGAGGCATGTCGGCTTTTAACGACATGGCTCTGAACAAGGAAAGGCAGAACGTGGTGTTCAAGACCTTTCTCAAAAGCCTGCGCATAGGCTATGCCTACACGGAGAGCGAGGAGGGCAGAAACGATTTTCGCAAGGCGGTGGAGGTTCAGAATAGAGGAAGCGGCTCCGCCAGCTCCCAGTTCGCCTTTATCATACGGGGGCTGGCAGGCACCGTTTTGACATTCGTACTGTATTCCACCGTGCTGGGAACCTTGAATATATGGATGGTGTTCATTCTTCTCGGGCTGGCGTGTATGGGATATCTTTTGGACATTCGGGAGAACCGGTTCCAGAATAGCCTCAGGCATGAGGAGGCGGTCACGGAGAAGCATTTCTTTTATATGAAAACAGCCATGGGAAACGCATCAGCGGCAAAGGATATACGGATTTTCGGAATGCGTGGGTGGCTGCGGGAGCGGATGAACAAAGTGACGGCAGCAAGGGAGAAGCTGGAGCGGCGCAGGGCAGTCTGGATATGGAAGAACGGATTTCTGGGAAGAATCCTGAATCTGGTCAGAGATCTGGGGGCGTATGCCTACTTGATCTATATGGCGTCCGCCGGGGATATGACGGTCAGCGATTTCGTGCTGTATTTTAGCGCCATAACGGGGTTCTCAGGCTTTATCCGGGAGATGGCCTCCGGGCTGGCCGGACTGCAGCAGGCGTCGGAGGATACAGAGTGGGTGCGGGGGTATCTGGAAATGCCGGAGGAGGATATCTCTATCGGCAGCAGGCATGTCAGCGAGCTGGCGCGGCCTATTTCCATAGAATTCCGGGATGTGAGCTTTTCCTACGTTTCGGGGGAGAGCCGGACGGAAATATTCTCTCATTTGAATTTGCAGATTGGGGCGGGGGAGAAGCTGGCCTTGGTGGGAGCCAACGGCGCGGGAAAGACCACCCTTGTAAAGCTTCTTTGCGGCTTTTACGAGCCGGAGGAGGGGGCGATCTACTTAAACGGAATCAATGCGAGGGAATTTCCTAAGGCGGAGAGATATTCCTTGTTTTCGGTAGTGTTTCAGGAGATGTTCTTCCCTCCGGTCAGGGTGGACGAGAGCATTGCCCTGCAGGAGGCGGAGAGCGTGGATCAGGATAGGCTGCAGGAGGCTCTGAAAAAGGCTAAGATGTGGGATGTGCTGCAGGAAAAAGGCATCGCAATGGATCAATACATGGGCAATCTGAAGAAGGGGGGAATAGAGCTGTCCGGAGGTCAGAACCAGAGACTTTTGCTGGCCAGAGCGCTGTATCAGGACGGTGCCGTGCTGGTGCTGGACGAGCCCACGGCGGCGCTGGATCCCATTGCCGAGAGTCAGGTGTACGATGCCTATCAGGAGTATAGCCATGGAAAAACTTCCGTCTTTATCTCCCATAGACTGGCCAGCACCGGATTTTCGGACAGAATCGTGCTGCTGGACCATGGCAAGATTGCGGAGATGGGCAGCCATGGGGAGCTGATGGAGAAAAACGGCCTTTATGCGGAGATGTTTCGGATACAGAGCAGCTATTATCAGGAGAACGTTGACGAAGAGCATCAATAATACATGTGCGATTTGAAAAACAATCTTGTTTGAGGAGGCATTGGATGAAAGAGGTATCGGATTTAACCAGCAGGCTGCCCTTGAAGCAGCACCTGCGGAATACGAAAACGGTATTAAAGATGGTGAACAAGCTGGATCCCTACTGGCTGCCGCTGTGCGGGGCAGGGCATCTGCTGAGCGTGACCAACGAATATCTGGCATTGATTCTCTCGGCGTATATTTTGGACGCTCTGGGCAGGGGCGGAGAATTTCAGGAGATTTTCAAGGTGACGGCAATATTTGTCGGCGTCATGTTCCTTCTGGGAAATGCCGTGAGCTGGCTGAGGCTGCGGGCCGAGGCGAAGCAGGCGCCGCTGTATACCCAGTATCATGCACTGACGGAGGAGAAGATGCTGGACATGGACTTTGCCCGAATCAACAGTCCGGAATGCGAGATATTGAAGAGAAGGATTCAGGAGGATTTAAACTGGAGCGCAGGCCTTTTTTCCGTGTTCGGATCCGTGGACAATATCCTGCGAAGCATTTTGAACCTCATAGGGGCCGTGGCGGTGGGATTTCCGGTGCTTGGCGTCATGGCAATGTCCGGTCAGGCCGGGATATGGGTCACGCTTCTGGCAGCCGTGGCCGTCAGCGCGGCAACTACGGTGATAGGCTCTCGTTACATGGCGCTGTTTAATCAAAGGCTGAACGGCTTTACGGACACCATGGAGGAACGCGCGCCGTTTCTGGGGTGGGCCTTCGCAAACGGGGCGCAGTTTAACTATCAGAACGGAAAAGACGTGCGGATTTATAGGGCCCATGGCCTTATGAAACGGTATGCGCTGGACAACGGAAATCTGTCGGAGGACATGGCCCATTACCGGAAATTGAGCGGATATCGTGGGAAGAGCGGATTCTGTCAGGTGGCGTCGGGACAGCTTCTGGAGGGGATGGCATACATCATTGTGGGAATACTGGCTCTGGCGGGCTTTGTCACTCTGGGCAATGTGCTGCGGTTTGCCGGCTGTATGCGGAATCTGTTCGGGGAGGCGGACGCACTGACCAAGATCGTTCCGGAAATGTTTTTAAACATTCGCAAGCACATGAGCACCATGGAGTTTCTGGAGCTGGAAAACGAGATGTACAATGGGAGCCTGCCCGTGGAGAAGCGCAGGGACGGGGAATATCGGATAGAATTCCGCAATGTATCCTTCCGGTATCCAGGCAGCCGGCAGTATGCCCTGAAAAATTTTTCCATGAAGCTTAGGGTGGGGGAGCGGCTGGCCATCGTGGGCATGAACGGCTCCGGCAAGACCACCATGATCAAGCTGCTGTGCCGGCTCTACGACCCGGACGAAGGGGAGATTCTGTTAAACGGGGTGGACATCCGGAAATTCCGCCAGAAGGAGTATCTGAAACTGTTCTCCGTGGTGTTTCAGGATTTCAGGCTGTTCTCCCTGCCCTTGGGGGAAAATGTGGCGTCGGACTGCCGCTATGACGGCGAGAAGGTGAAAAAATGCATCCGGGAGGCGGGCCTTGGAGAGCGTCTGGAGCAAATGCCGGAGGGGATCGACACCTATCTGTACAAAGACTATGAGGACGGCGTTGAGATCTCCGGAGGGGAGGCCCAGAAGGTCGCCATCGCCAGAGCCGTCTGCAAGGACGCTCCCTTCGTCCTGCTGGACGAGCCTACGGCGGCGCTGGATCCCATATCCGAATATGAGATCTATAAGGAATTTGATCATATCGTAGGCGATAAGACAGCCATCTACATCTCCCATAGGCTCTCCTCCTGCCGCTTCTGCGAAAGGATCGCCGTGTTCCATGAGGGACAAGTGGTACAGATGGGGAGCCACAAGGAGCTTCTGCAGGAAAAGGGAGGAAAATATCTGGAGCTGTGGAATGCTCAGGCACAGTATTATCAGTAATTTTCTGGACTGCTTTGAGGGCGAGAGGCGTTCGGCGGACGCGGTAATTCTGAAGAAAATGTTAAAACTGTTAAAATTGTGAAAACTTGGAAATTATTTTTCATTTACATCTTGAATTATGCGGTGAAATTGGGTAAAATGAAGTTGCTGACAAAATTTTGACAATCCCAAAATTCCGGAGTAAGCAGCGGGGGGAGACAAGCCCTCAAGCGTGGGGGAGGATTTCCTTGCCGGGGCTTCAAAGGAAAATTGTGGCTGTCAAAACATATAAAAATATTTTAGGAGGAATCTAAAATGGCAGTAAGAGTTGCAATTAATGGTTTTGGCCGTATCGGCCGTCTGGCCTTCAGGCAGATGTTCGACGCCGAGGGGTATGAGGTAGTGGCGATCAACGATCTGACCAGCCCCAAGATGCTGGCGCATCTGCTGAAGTATGACTCTTCTCAGGGCAAGTATAAGTATGCCGATACCGTTTGCGCAGGCGAGGACAACATCACCGTGAACGGCAAGACCATCACCATCTACAAGGAGGCAGACGCAAAGAACCTTCCTTGGGGAGAGCTGAAGGTTGACGTAGTTCTGGAGTGTACCGGTTTCTACACCTCCAAGGACAAGGCATCCGCACATATTACCGCCGGTGCCCGCAAGGTTGTTATTTCCGCACCTGCAGGAAATGATCTTCCTACCATCGTTTATAACGTGAACCATGACACCCTGAAGGCTGAGGACACTGTGATTTCCGCAGCTTCCTGCACCACCAACTGCCTTGCTCCCATGGCTAAGGCCCTGAACGATTTCGCAGCTGTTCAGAGCGGAATCATGACCACCGTACATGCTTATACCGGTGATCAGATGATTCTTGACGGACCTCAGAGGAAGGGCGATCTTAGGAGGAGCCGCGCAGGCGCCTGCAACATCGTTCCCAACTCCACCGGAGCCGCAAAGGCAATCGGCCTTGTTATTCCCGAGCTCAACGGCAAGCTCATCGGTTCCGCACAGCGCGTTCCTACTCCCACCGGATCCACCACCATTCTGGTAGCAGTGGTTAAGGGCGAGGTTACCAAGGAAGGCATCAATGCAGCCATGAAGGCGGCTGCTACCGAGTCCTTCGCATACAATGAGGACGAGATCGTATCTTCCGACGTGGTTGGCAGCACCTATGGTTCCATCTTCGACGCTACCCAGACCATGGTTTCCAAGATGGAAGACGGAAACTCTCTGGTACAGGTTGTCTCCTGGTACGACAATGAGAACAGCTACACCTCTCAGATGGTTCGCACCATCAAGTATTTCAGCGAGCTGGGCTAAGAGGGAGAATAAGCCGGATAGGTCCTTGGGGCCCGTCGGCTGAAGCTGGCCGCCGTGAACTGCGGCGGCCGCATGCTGAGAGAACTGCAACGGCCTATGAGGGTCCGGTCTTATGGACCGGATCTTTTTTCATATGATATTTTTATAGGATGCTCTGAAATAATCCTGAACAAGTATAAAATGGAGGTTTTTGAAGATGGCTTTGAACAAGAAATCCGTTGATGACATCAATGCAAAGGGCAAAAGAGTTCTGGTGAGATGCGATTTCAACGTTCCGCTGAAGAACGGCGAGATCACGGACGAGACCCGTATCGTGGCTGCCCTGCCCACAATCCAGAAGCTGATTAACGACGGCGGGAAGGTGATTCTCTGCTCTCATCTGGGCAAGGTGAAGGAAGGTCCCAACGAGAAGGAGTCTCTGGCTCCCGTAGCCAAGAGGCTGTCCGAGAAGCTGAACAAGGAAGTGGTATTCGTAAGCGACTACAATGTTACAGGTGAGGCTGCCACCAAGGCTGTGGAGGCTATGAAGGAAGGGGACGTGGTTCTGCTTCAGAACACCCGTTTCCGCGGCAAGGAGGAGACCAAGAACGGCGAGGAGTTCAGCAAGGAGCTGGCTGATCTGGCTGATCTGTATGTGTGCGACGCGTTCGGTTCCTCCCACAGAGCCCATGCATCCGTAGAAGGCGTCACCAAGTGCATCACCGCAAAGGGCGGCGAGAACGTGGTGGGCTACCTGATGCAGAAGGAAATCAACTTTCTGGGCAATGCGGTGGAGAATCCCGTAAGACCTTTTGTGGCCATTCTGGGCGGCGCAAAGGTTGCGGACAAGCTGAACGTGATCTCCAATCTGCTTGAGAAATGCGATACCCTGATCATCGGCGGCGGCATGGCCTACACCTTCCTGAAGGCGCAGGGCTATGAGATCGGCAGATCTCTGGTTGACAATGAAAAGATCGACTATTGTAAGGAGATGATCGAGAAGGCGCAGAAGCTGGGAAAGAAGCTGCTGCTTCCCGTTGACTCCGTTACCGTTGCGGCATTCCCCAATCCCATCGATGCTCCCATCGAGGTGGAGGTGTATGGCGTGGAGGCCATGCCTGCGGACAGAGAGGGCTGCGACATCGGACCCAAGACCGCTGCTATGTATGCAGAGGCGGTAAAGAGCGCTAAGACCGTGGTTTGGAACGGGCCCATGGGCGTGTTCGAGAATCCTACTCTTGCGGCGGGAACCATCGCGGTTGCAAAGGCTCTGGCGGAGACCGACGCCACCACCATCATCGGCGGCGGAGATTCTGCGGCAGCCGTGAACCAGCTGGGCTTCGGTGACAAGATGAGCCATATCTCCACCGGCGGCGGAGCTTCCCTTGAGTTCCTTGAGGGCAAGGTGCTTCCCGGCGTGGCGGCAGCAGATGATAAATAGGCACGGCGGAGGAGCTGAAGGGCGCTTTCACGGAAAAGGCAGAGCGGAATATGACCCGCTGGAAATAAAAAACAGAATTTAAACAAGAATCGAGGATAGAATCATGGCAAGAAAGAAGATCATTGCCGGCAACTGGAAGATGAACATGACTCCCAGTGAGGCGGTAGAGCTGATTAATACATTGAAGCCCCTTGTAGTGAACGATGAGGTGGACGTAGTGTTCTGTGTGCCCGCCATTGACATCATCCCTGCCATGGAGGCGGCCAAGGGCACCAACATCCACATCGGTGCCGAGAACATGTACTTCGAGGAGAAGGGAGCTTATACCGGCGAGATTTCTCCTGCAATGCTGGTGGATGCAGGCGTTAAGTATGTCATCATCGGACATTCCGAGAGGAGAGAGTACTTTGCTGAGACTGATGAGACCGTGAACAAGAAGGTGCTGAAGGCCTTCGAGCACGGCATCACCCCCATTGTATGCTGCGGCGAGACCCTGACCCAGAGGGAGCAGGGCGTGACCATCGATTTTGTCCGTCAGCAGATCAAGATCGCCTTCCTGAACGTGACCGCCGAGCAGGCTGCCGCTGCAGTCATCGCCTACGAGCCTATCTGGGCCATCGGAACCGGCAAGGTGGCTACCACGGAGCAGGCGGAAGAGGTGTGCAAGGCTATCCGTGAGTGTGTTGGGGAGATCTATGACGATGCAACGGCGGCGGCCGTCCGTATCCAGTACGGCGGGTCCGTGTCGGCTTCCAATGCGGCGGAGCTGTTCGCGCAGGCGGACATCGACGGCGGACTGGTGGGCGGTGCGTCCCTGAAGCCTGATTTCGGCAAGATCGTCAATTATGGCAAATAGGATTTTCTGAAAAACCGGTAAGTTAAAAACGCTTGATAGTTAGAAAATGCATGTAAACAGGGGTATCAAAGGAAACAAAATCCTTTGATGCCTCTTTTTGTTGCCATTTAACTTGCATTTACAGAATAATGCGGTATAATGAATAGGCTATGCCCAAATACGGCAGGGGCTGCCGGAAAAGATGAGAGGTGAAGATTTATGTTGACGAAAGCGAAAGAGAAATTCATCGGAGACAAGGCTTTTTATAGAATGGTGCTGGCGGTGGCGGTTCCCATTATGATTCAAAACGGCATCACCAATTTCGTGGGGCTTCTTGACAATATCATGGTGGGGCAGGTGGGCACGGAACAGATGTCCGGGGTGGCCATTGTGAATCAGCTCATGATGGTATACTATCTCTGTGTGTTCGGCGGGCTTGCAGGGGCAGGGATCTTCACGGCTCAATACTTCGGACAGAAGGATCAGGAGGGGATACGGCAGACCTTCCGCTATAAATTCTGGATGGCCCTGATTCTTACGGCTGGGGCATTGCTGCTCTTTTTGACTGTGGGCGGCAGCCTGATTCAGATGTATTTGAGCGGCAGCAGCGACGGAGGCGATCTTAAGGCTGCTCTGGGGTATGGGAAAAGCTATCTGAAGGTGATGCTGTTTGGCCTGCCTGCCTTTATGATGGTGCAGATTTATGTCAGCACTCTGCGGGAATGCGGGGAGACCGTGGTGCCCATGAAGGCGGGAATCGCCGCCGTGTTTGTGAATCTGTGCCTGAATTATATTCTGATCTACGGGAAGTTTGGCCTGCCCGCCTTGGGCGTGGTGGGTGCGGCGACGGCTACGGTGGTGTCTAGGTATGTGGAGGCTGCCATCGTTATTCTCTGGACCCATGCCCACAAGGAGAGGAACCCGTACATAGAGGGCGTCTACCGCACTTTGAAGGTGCCGGGGCACTTGGCGGTGAAATATTTTGTGAAGGGCGCCCCCCTGCTGATCAATGAGACCATGTGGTCGGCGGGGATGGCCATGCTTATCCAGTGCTATTCGGTAAGGGGGCTGAATGTCATTGCAGGCCTGAACATCGCCAATACCATCAACAATGTGTTCAACGTAGTCTTTATCGCCATGGGGGACGCGGTGGCGATCATAATCGGGCAGCTCTTGGGGGCGGGAAAAATGAAGGAGGCCAGAGACACGGACAACAAGATCATTGCGTTTTCCGTGTTCACCTGCATCGGGGTGGCTGTGCTGATGGTGTTCATCGCGCCTCTGTTTCCCAGAATCTACAATACCACCGAGGATGTGAAGGCTCTGGCGGTGCAGTTTATCGTGGCGCAGGCAATCTTCATGCCTCAGGCGGCGTTCATGCACGCGGCATACTTCACCCTTCGGTCAGGGGGTAAGACCATCGTGACCTTTTTGTTTGACAGCGTGTTCGTCTGGTGCGTCAGCGTTCCCGTGGCCTACGCTCTGAGCCGTTTTACGGGGGTTCCCGTCATCGTTATTTTTGCCATGGTTCAGATGGCGGACTGGATCAAATGCGCCATCGGCTTCGTGCTGGTGAAAAAGGGAGTTTGGCTGCAGAACATTGTGGGAGAATAGCAATGTAAGGGCATTGACGGCCAATGTCTGTGAAGAAATACATATGGTTGAAGCATCAGAGCCCTCTCCGCATGGCAGCTGCCGTGGGGAGGGCTTTTTAACATACAAATTCTGAAGTCTGTAGGTTTTTTAGCTGTTCTATCAGAAGCCGGAAAGGTTTCGTAATGTATTTGTCCTTGTGGAACAATGCCAGCATTTGATTTTCCATGTGCATTTTATCTAAGTTTATGAAACGGAGCTTTTTTAGAAGATAAGAATCCCACAATAGTTTTTCCGGCAATACTGTAATGCCTAGTCCGGCTTCGGCCAAATGTGGCCTTGATCCTTCTTGTCTGCTGTTTTTTATGTATTCTGCAAGTTTTTTGCAAAAGGAGAAAAGATAAATGAATGTGGTGTGGAAGCTGTTTATTACCTTTTTCAAAATAGGATTGTTGAGCATTGGCGGCGGTTATGCGATTATTCCTTTGATTCAAGAGCAGGTTGTAGAAAAAAACGGCTGGAGTTATTTTACAAGGTGAGAGCAACAGCATATCCAACCAAGACGGAATTTGTCAAGGGGGCTTTCTGCAAAAGTTACAAATTGTTCAATAATTATGTATTCTCACATCAATTTTTTCTCAACAAACTGTTGAATTACAAGTTGTATCGTATCTTCTACAAAGTTTGCATACTCGTCTCTTGACATAGTAATAAACTTATTTATTGATTTATCGAGTTCGGGCAAATAACCCATCACGCCGATCTTACGGACGATACTACCTTTTGGGAGATAATCAATATAATCGGGGAAAGATTTTAACGGAAGAATTTCTGTGAGATACCCGGAGTTCGGATGATCGCTCAGATACTCAGCCTCCATTTCGTAGATCTCACGCATATGCTCTTTCTTGGGAATGAGTCTTTTTACTGAATCCCACGTTTCATCCATACCGACAGCGGCAACACGTAATTCTTCGTCTGCCTTAATGCGCATCCATGTCGCTTTAACCCGATCATCGTCTCGGATCATAGCTTGAAACGCTGCATCAGTAATCAAATGACAGTAGTAGCCGAGCAGAAACGCATATTCTTCTGCAGATTTGATTTTGTCTTTACGTTTCAAGATGTACTCATCGCAGAAAGCATCACAGTCCGAGGCTATCTTTCGTTCACTCTGCATCCAATGTGTTACTTCTCTGGACGGCGTAAAGGCTGTCCAATCTTCATTTTCTACGTTGCAATCCGGTGCGATATTACCAACACAGAAGCCACGTCTATCTATGTTCGGAATACGTTCAAGAACGCCATCCGCAATCATTAGGTGTGTTATCCAAGTCGCCATCTGTTTACCTCTTTCTTAAAACGTGCCAAACATCAGAACCGGTAAATCCACACTTGCGATACATCGCCTCTGGTTTTGTAGAGTTATTACATTGACCGGATACAGTAGCGAACTTGGCGTTTTCTTTCATTCGCCATAACAACTCTTAAACGACATATTTACCTAATCCATATCCACGATGTTGTTCAGATACTTGAATCCACTCTAAAACACCCTCACCAATCTCTTTGTCAAGTTCGGCAATGCCTGTTGCAACCACTTCATCGGCTTGGTTATCCTTAATTGCTAACCATAAAGCGGAATCATATACAGGACGAGCTGTGTAGTCTCGGAGGTCGGCTTCTGTTATACCGATCTTGCTATAGCAGCGATTGATGTGCTCTGCAAACTCCTTCAAAGTAGCTTTACAAAGCAAATATCCCTGCGGAGGCACTTGAACAGACAAGTCTTGCAGGCTATGTATTAAGCGAAAATAAGGCTCGTCAATGTAATGCTGATATTCTGTTTTATTGAAATTGTCCTGGTGTACAATGCGCATACCATCGGGTATGGTTATAGACTTTACTTTCCAGTATGGTATAGATGAAACTTTGCAAGGACAAATTAAGTATTCGTTTTTGCTAATCGTCATTTTACTTTATTCTCCAGTTGATTGCTCCTATTTACATACTTTTCTTGATAGTCCGAAATATCTTTGCAGGGGTATTCCGAGCATTTACTACAAGCATCTATACCTCGTTCAATGCAACACTTTTTGAAAGGACATTCCTTGCACAGCTCAAACACGTTCTCTGATCTACCGCCGTCGCAATAGAATTTTTCAAGAGGAATATCAAGTCCAAACCTCTCTTTATAAAAACTCTGAGCCTGTCTGCGCAGATCATCATTATCGGTTTGCGTTGCAATATAAGTAACACACTTTGAACAATCATGACCACAGTAACACGGCAGACCGAACAGCTTACTTATCCGATATGTACTGTCTGCGATTCTTGTTGTCTTATCCCAACGGTCGGACAACGGAAAATATACTCCATCTTTTGCCTTTTCTCCAAAGTCCCATTGTCCATTTTCGTTACGGTTGGCATTGATCCAATCCATAACAAAAGTCAATTTTTCTTTTGCCAGATCATAACGAGACAATACTTCTATCGCAGCGATATAACAACTTGATTTTCGTGAGGCAAATGTTTCTGGAAGCTGATTTAACGGTTTGTCATAAATGTAGTACATTCCATCCGGTTTCGATAAGTAATAATCCAAAAACAAATCTTCTGTTTTGGGTGATAATACCCCCGGAAGCAACGCAGCATGATAGAACATGCCAAAACCCGTTTCAAATCCACTCTTGGGTTTTCGTCCTTTCCACTCTGTAAATGCCGCAATATCATCAGCTACGCTGTAACTACCACTGGCAAACGCTTTTTCAACAATTTGTGCCCATTGGTATGCCACTTCAAGAGCAGTTTCATTTTGTGGCTCAAAAATTCGCAACCAAGCCGCCAACATGAGTTTTTCAAAGAAAACCCAATCGTGTTTCTTTTCTGAGTAACTATCAATATCAAGCTCTCCCGTGATACATTGTTCCATGCGTTTAAGAACAGGCTGAATAACTTCATCTTCGGCTGTATATCCAAGATAATAGAGCCTTCGTATTGCCTGTTCAGTTGTATAATTTCTGCCGGGAACAGGGCAACTAAGTGTGTGAAAATTACCCCATAGACCATCTTCACGCCTTTGTGAAAGAATTTGATCTACCCATTTACCATTTCTATAGTTTTGCATAACTCACCGCCTCTGTTTCTGAAAAACAAATCACTTTCCGGTCTTAATCATTTCAATGATTTCTTCCTCGGTCTGGCATTTGTCATAGTCGCCAACAAGCTGACTTTCATAGTGATACACAATGCCTTTTTCCTTGTTTCTAAGGAGACATTTTTCAAGTTCCTCTACACCATATCTTCTTGCAAACTCTGCAAAAGCACGAATACGGGGCTTATCGAGCATACATCCGGTGCAAGGAAATTCAGAACATTCCCAACAGCCGTTCAGCCCTTTTTCTTTACAACAGTTATAGTTTTTGCACCAGCCGTGGCTTTCACAGCCTCCGTCTTGGCAACCTACACAGCCTTTATTTTCGGAACAAACGCAACACGCAAGACCACAAAATGCAATAGCTTTCATTATTGTGCCGCCTCCCATTCTGCTGTGAATTGTCTGATTGTTTGCTGACGGTTGGCACGATCATCACTTACTGCTCTCGTTGCGATCTCAAAGAGCTTGTCGCTGAGCTGCCACTTTTCCCGTGTGCGGTTATACTCTCCAAAGAGCGCAAAAGCGGTAGCACCAAGAGTATAGACGTTCGTAATTTCATCAATATCGGCTCCGAGCTGATGTTCTTCCGGGGATTGGAAGCGAGAGCTGCCCCACATATGTCCCATATTGTTGACACACGGTTGTTTGCGGAAAAGGTCAATATCGCAGATTGTAGTCTTTCCGTTCACAAAATCATACATAATGCTGCCGTCATAAAAATCTATGGCTACATAATTGCGCGAGACAACACATTCCAAGAAGCTCAATATGTCGCTGAACACAGCGAGCCTGTCATTGATGGGAAGCTGAATAAAGCGACGATATGCCGCGGGGTACATTCTGCCCATACAATCGCCATCAGCCCACTTGAATACCATAGCGAACCCGTCGCCAATTTCCTTGGCTTCAATAAGCTCAATCAGATTCTCGTGCTTCAGATCGCTGTAAATCGGGAGAGTAGCTTTCAATCTGGAGATAGCATCTGCAGGATCGCCGCCGTACTGCTCGGTAGGAGCACCGGCGAACTTTACAAAATAACGCTGACCGTCTTTTTCAGTACCAAAGCAGATGTTTCCGGAATCCTGGTCATCGTAAACCTTGAACACCGTTCCATACTCTTTCATAAAGCTGAAATCAAAAGTACTTTTCAGCTTGAAAGGAATCCCGTCGATGTACTGCAGATAATACCCTTTGAAATACCATGTCGGCACAGGATTACGCATATTATCGTACCAAGACAGAACCTCCTTGGCTTGGTTCAGCATGGTGTTCACTTCGTCCTGTCCGAACGGAATCGCCCAATATACAGATGAGAGAGTATTGCTTGAAATGTAAAGAGCAAGCAATCTCCAAAACTCCATAGGTACGTTATCATCAAAGTATCCGTTTACCATACCGGAAGCAAAGAGAGGAGCTTTCTGAGCGCACCAAACAATGCGGTTAAATTCTTCCCACGGATCACCGTAATCGTTACGGTTAAAGTCGATAACGTGGAGCTGACCGCCTCTGTCGATCATCATATTGCTGATGTGGTAATCGCCGTGCTGATATACCTGCGGTCTGTTTTTCAGCAAATGACGGTTCTCGTTTATGTAGTCGATAAATGCCTGTCCGTTCTCATACTTGATGGGGCACTCAACGTACTTTTTGATCTTATAATCCATTTTACGGTTAAAACGGATTTCCCAATCCTCCTGCGTTGCAGGAGCAGGAATGGAGTGGATCTTGCGAAGAATACGTCCTGCTTCCAAGCCATATACATATTGCTCGGTATCAGAATAGCCCGACATGACCTGTTCTGCATCTTCGCCGTCAATCCAACTTTGGATGGAATAAACGCCATCCTCACAAGTGCCAAATTCAATGGGCTGGCACATAGGCACTCCAAAAGAAGCGACCTGTTTCATCATATTAAACTCAGACTGCTTTGTGTCGTGCTGTGCAATATCGGAAACACGCAAAAGATACCGTGTGCCGTTTTCGTCGGTAACACAGTATTTTTTATCACTCGACCAGCCTTTGTTTATTGGTTCTTTCGTTACAAAATTCATATCTTTTCTCCGTAGCTCTATCTGCCAAACACCTTGACATCACCGAGCAGTTTAAGGTTTCCATTATCCACGAGAATTGCGCCAGCTCGCACAGCGGTTGCGTACACGGTTTTACCACGTTCAGCAAGTACCCGTTGTATCGACTCATCCTGTTCCGAAGTCCCCTCATAGTGAACTTCCAAATAAAAATCATTCAGATAAGGAAGCCCCTCATAATACTTAAATTCGGGGTAATCATCATCGGGAGACAAATGGTACTCTGCTAACTGAATGACAGCACCGGCACTATAGCCCATCAGAATCCCATCATGTTGCATCAAAATATCATACAAATCGAACTCTTTGATTCGATCCATCATTCTGTCCGGCAACCCACCAAGGAAATAAACAATGTCTGCGCTTTTGATTTTTTGAGTTGCAGATTCCTTTGTGTCGGTAAAATAATTGATAAAGTTAATGTTTTCTTCCGGGATGCCATAAGTAGTAAAGCCTCCAACAATCCCATCGTGATATTTGCCACATTCCTTGCTATACAAAGCATTCCAATCCGACAAGGATTTTACACGGTTGTCTCTAAAGGAGAACGCTACGACCGCAACAGAATGATTTGGCTGTATGTAGTTTTTCAATTCGTCATAGAGCCAAGGCGCATCTATGTGTCAAATCCTTCAAGTAAAATGTTAATCATTGATTTATCTCCTTTGCTTGTATTTGTGCTTTTTCCAGTACATCTGCAAAGCGCTGTATCGGCTCCGCAAGCGTCTCAGCGTAGTCGAATGTCTCTTTATCGTCTCGATATTCCAACGGACTTCTGCGAACTATCAACGCATATCTAAGGGCATCCGGATTGGGGCAGAGATTGTTTTCCAACGCCCATTCTGCGGCTTTTGTCTTTGCGATGATTTTGCCGGTGCGAAGTGTATAGATGCACCGAGCTATATCCAACATCCAACTGAAGGAGTAGAAGCTCCGTCCGGTGCTTTGTGCGTATTTTCTGATTGTTTCATAGTGTCGTTTAACGTCGGCATACAATTCGTGGAAAGTGGGATATTTCAGTTCCTTTCGTATATCCTTTCCGTACAAGAGGACGCTGCTCTCGACCAGCTCTGCCATGCCGAAGCTGTCAAACGCATAACTATCGGTAATTCGTTCTCCGCTTGTGCCCCAATATACTACACGGTCAGTTTTCTTTGAGAGGAACGCATCTAGGGTGAGCATCCCGCCCTCAAAAGAACGGTAATAGGGATTATCGGGTTCATCTACAAGCATAGCTTGGCGAAGTCCAACGAGCGATTTTGCCTGTTCCTCCGTTATTTGCTTGCTTGTCAATACAAGAATATCAAGATCGCTCCAACCCAATCTGAAATCATTCAGTACAGACGAGCCATACATATAAATTGAAGGTTCACAATCCGAGAGAATACCGCTGATTTCACGAACCGTAGTATTGATAGCGAGCTGTCGTTCTTTTCGTTCTGATCCTGCAGGATGCAGGACATATTTCTGATTTGGGTAATCAAATTCTTCAATAAGCTCGTCTGCAACAAAACCATATTTTTCATACAATGCTCTTGGGGCGGTTCCTTTTTCATCGTCAGCACGGAAAGTAGATACCGAGATTTCTTTTGTTCTGTCTAAATTGGTAAGAGCTTCATCCATGAGAATGGAAGCAACACCACGGCGACGGTATTCGGGCGAAACAGCGAGACAGCAGATCATGTTGTGTCCTCGTGAGAACAGCATAACACCGGCAATCTCGTTTTCGTCCTTTATACAGATAGCCTGTCTCTTGCCCATGAACTTGAGAACGGTGGCTCGATGCTCGTTTAGCTTCTCTTGCGTTTCCAGACCTGGGAAATTCCAGCGCACCTGTGTAACAAGGCTCATCCAATTTTCAATATCTTCCGGTACTCCATAAAAGAGCTGCACAGCATTTCGCCTCCGTTCGTAATCAATTGGTTATCAAAGCAATCGCCTTACTCATAGATACAAAAATCCATAATAATTATAGCACAAAAATATGAAAAATTCTACCGGCTTCACGAATAAAACAGAAAAATCGGGATTGCATCGTTCAAAATGCACTCCCGCTGAAATTTTATCGCTCCCAACTGTCTCGATTCTTCTTCTTGTTCTGCTTTTGCTGTGACTGCTGTTGCTGTTTCCGGCGAATGAACTCCCGAACAGAACGTGTATCTGATTCTTCATGGAGCAGATTTGCCACATCACGCTTGCTGTCGTGCATCAGCATCGGATCGTATTTCTCGCCGTAGGCAGCTTTCACACGGTCAACGGCAGAGCGTTCCTTTTCCTCACGAACGGCAAGCCGTGCATCCATCAGCTCAGCGGCATCCATACCAGCGCCTTGTTCTTTCAGCTCGGCATACTGCTTCAAAGCTTCATCAAGCTCGGCAGAATATTTTTCTTCCTGCTCGGACAGCTTCTGCAGCGCACCCTCCAATGTGGCGATTTCTTTCTTCACCTCGGAAATACCCGCATCGTCGGCGCAGTCCAAAGAACGAAGCAGAAAGTCTTTTTCGGTTTTCAGCTCCTCGATTTCCTCAGTCAGCTCGGTAATGCGGTGGGTAAGGTCATGCAGCTTGGGTATCAGATAGAACGGCGTTTCCTTTTTCTCCGCAAGCAGATTCCTCCGTTCCTTGGATTTCTCCTTGATTTGTTGCACCAAACTCGCATAGCGTTCAAGCTCCGGCTTGACTGCATCAACACGCTTACCCATGCGGTTCTTACCTACACCAATATAACGAAGCTGATAGCTGAAAATCAGTATACTGCTGCGTAGCTTTTCCAATGCTTCCGCTATGGCAGGAACCGTATTCTTTACCGCTTGCATCAGCTTCTTGACCGTTGCTTTCAGCTCACGGAGAAGTGCATTGTCTGCCTTGATCTGACGGTTGATTTCACAGCGGTCAGAGATAACACCCTTTTTCTCCAACGCACGGGCAACCACACCCTCGTGAATAGTGGGCTGCTCGGTCAAGCCTCTGTCTGCATGGCTGCGGTGGTCGATGCGCTCGTCGTGTCCGTATCTCTCTAAATAACAGTTGGTCACGTCTGCCCACGCCTTGCGCCACTCCGCAAGCTGTTCTTCGCTGTTCCAACGCTCGGCAATGGGATTCTGTCTGCCGAACTTGGTGCTTTTGGGGTGTTTGTTGGCTCGTTCATAGCCGTGCTTCTCAGCCTCGGATGGAGGCATATACACTTTCTTTCGACCGACCTTGTACGGATATTGCTTTTCCCATCCGTCTGCCTGTGCCGCCTTGAACTCGGCGGCGGTAAAGCCTCGTTCCTCGCCGTTTCTGACACAGAGATATTCTTTCTCGGTCTTGTACTGCCAGTTGCCCTGTTCATCAAGCGGGCGCACCGTCAGCATAATATGAGCGTGCGGATTATGACCGGGCGGATGCGGATCGTGAATGGCAACATCAGCGCACATCCCCTCGGCAACAAAGCTGTTCTGAATAAAATCGGTTAGAAGTTCCTGCCATTGTGCTGGTGTCAGCTCAATAGGCAGAGCAGGAACGAACTCACGTGCAAGGCGGCTGTCCTTGGTCTTTTCGTTTTCTTCCACGGCGTTCCAAAGCAGGCCTCGGTCTTTCCATTCGGCAGGAGCAAACTCCGGCAGAAATACATCTTGCCACACAAGCCCTTTCTTTCGTGTATAGTCGTGCCGTACTCCGTCATAGTCATTCAAGATGTTGGTACAGCTCAGATAAGCGGAAGCGGCAACCGCAGACCGTCCCGTACCTCGGCTGACCACTTTGGCTTCCAAGTGGTAGATCGCCATTCGTTCTCACCGTCCTTTCGTCCTTGTTTTTGTTTCTTTTTCGCAAAAAGAAAATGGGTGTCGCAGGAGAAGCGATACCCGTAACTGCGATAAAACTGCCGGTGGCAGATTTTCGCAGGCAGGCGGCGAGTTGTTTCCAAATCGGAAACAACTGTTTTGATGATGAAGCAAAACATATAGCCGACTGCGTGGACAATGACAGCAGCGCCGCAGAGCTGTGGCATTGTCCATAAGGCTTCCGCAGAAGCCGCATCCGCCTCGCAGAGCGCACGGTTGCCGCAGGCAATACCACCGCCCCTTCGGGGTGGTGAGTAAGTGCGCCCTTCGGGATAAAAGAAACGGGACGCTCGGTTGCCCGAACGCCCCTCGTC
>OFGO01001354.1_pt1 | contig 18294 bp, 15 predicted proteins | sample 1521761 | NCBI WGS metagenome assembly OFGO01 (sample SAMEA3504128, study PRJEB24116) | mouse gut metagenome | biome: mouse gut; feature: mouse-associated habitat; material: faeces | place: Denmark | collected 2011
TCGTCGGCGACGGCATCAATGATGCTCCGGTCCTCGCGGGGGCGGATGTGGGAGCGGCGATGGGCAGCGGAGCAGACGCGGCGATTGAGGCGGCGGACGTGGTGTTTATGACATCCCAGGTTCAGGCAATCCCGGATTCTATCCGGATTGCGAAAAGCACTGGCCGGGTGGCAGTGCAGAACGTGGTATTTGCACTGGCGGTCAAAATGCTTGTCATGCTCTTAGGATTTGCAGGCTTTGCCAATATGTGGATGGCGGTATTTGCAGACACCGGTGTCGCCATGCTGTGCGTGCTTAATTCTATACGGGTACTTTATAAAAGATAAAATTTATTTACGATTTTATTAACTTTATGCCAGATGGTTGAAATAGATTTGACCATTTGGCATAATTATCATTAGATGTTTTTCTGCCGCGGGGCAGGATGAAAGGAGACATATGGGGAATACGGAAGTGGAATGCTGTGATGTGACATGCGTTCATGAAGATATGATACAGAAGGTGAAGAGGCGGATGCCTGCGGAAGAGCTAATGTACGGGCTTGCTGATTTCTACAAAGTGTTCGGGGATGCTACGAGAGTGAAGATACTGTGCGTCCTGCTTGAATCGGAGATGTGCGTCTGCGACCTGGCAGAGCTTTTAGGCATGACGCAGTCGGCGATCTCCCATCAGCTGCGGGTGCTGAAGCAGATGAAGCTGGTAAAGAACCGCAGGGAGGGTAAGACGGTGTACTATTCTTTGGCCGACGGACATATTCAGGCAATTATCAGTCAGGGAATGGAGCATATTCAGGAGTAAGTTTGAATATATATATAAAAAGGGAAGTATTATGACGGCGCAGTTAAAGAGAACGAGTATGATTTATGGAATAGGTGCAGTAATTTATGTATGCGGGGTTATCCTGACCCAGCAGATGACTGTGACAGATTGGGTGAAGTTCTTTCTGTTCTTTGCAGCCTATCTGTTTATCGGCTTTGATACGTTTCGGAAACAGAGCGATAAGCTTATGCAGAAGAGGGTGTTTACAGAATATACTTTTATCATTCTGGCTACGGTGGGGGCTTTCGGTATCGGAAGGTATATCGAGGGCGTTCTTGTCATGCTTTTGTTTGAGCTGGGCGTGATATTTGAGACGTTTGCATCTGACAGCGCAAAGCGCTCAATCGCGGAGATGACCAATATCAGGCCCGCCTATGCGACGCTGAAGACGGCGGACGGGGAAGTGCAGGTAGACCCCGGGGAGCTGATGCTGAGCCATATCATTGTCATTAAGCCGGGAGAGAGGATTCCGGTGGACGCGCTGGTGCTGCATGGAGCCACCACCATTGACACAAAAGCGCTTACCGGAGAGGCAGCGCCCCAGTGGGCAAGGCCGGGGGATCGGATTTACAGCGGCTGCATCAACTTAAGCGGTGTGATAGAGGCTAGGGTCGTGAAAGTATACGAAGATTCTACCGTTTCCAAAATCATGAACATGGTGGATGAAGCCCAGAACAGAAAGGCTGAAAGCGAGACTTTTGTGTCAAGGTTTTCCAGGGTGTATACGGCAGCGATGCTTTTGCTGTCTGCATTTATCATGGTATATCCGCCGCTGTCGTTTTCTTACGGGAACTGGAACACATGGATATACAGGGGGCTTATCTTTATGGTAGTGGCATCCCCCGGCGCGATCGTCATGTCCGTGCCGATCGCGTTTCTCGGAGGCATCGCCTGTGCGGCAAAGCATGGCATCCTGGTCAAAGGAGGAAATTATCTGGAGGATCTTGCAAAATCAGATATTTTTGTGTTTGACAAGACTGGAACGCTGACGCAGGGCGTGTTTGAAGTGAAGAGGGTAAAGGCGGTGGGAATGCTGGAAAGAGACCTGCTTAAGATAGCCGCTCATGTGGAGTGCTATTCAAACCATCCTATCGCGCAGTCTCTTTTTGAGGCGTATACAGGCGCAATCAACAAGGACAAGGTATACAGGGTGAGGGAGACTCCCGGGTACGGGGTCAGCGCCACCTATGAGGGCCAGAGGGTTCATGTGGGGAACTGGCGGCTGATGGAAAAAGAAAAGGTTGAGATTGAAGAGCCGGATACGTCAGGCTCCGTCGTGTATGTGGCGATCGGAAATACATATGTGGGTCATATTGTCATTTCGGATGAGATCAGGGAAGACGCCTATGACACGCTGGATTACCTGAAAAACAGGTGCAACGGGGTTCTGGTCATGCTTACCGGGGATTCGGAGGACGCAGGGAGGGAAACTGCGGAAGAATTGGACATGGATTATGCATATTCGGATCTGATGCCGTTGGAGAAGGTCGAGCAGCTGGAGGAATTCCTGTTCGTCCAGGACAGCTCGGAAAAGCTGGTTTTTGTGGGTGACGGAATCAATGACGCACCTGTTCTTGCAAGAGCGGATGTGGGCGTTGCCGTGGGAGAGCTTGCGTCAGCGGCAGCTGTCGAGGCGGCGGATGTAGTCCTTATTAACGGGGAGCTTACAAAGCTTAAGGATGTTATACGCATAGCGAAAGAGACGGTTAAAGCTGTGAACCAGAATATCATGTTTGCTATGGGAATCAAGGCAATGGTCCTTTTGATGGCAGGAATCGGATATTTTGGGATGTGGGAGGCGATCCTCGCAGAAGTAGGAGTTATGATCGCGTCAATCATGAATGCTGCATGGACAGCAAAATATACAGTTTAGATAAGGGGATAAATTAGGATGAAGAAAAGAGTGAAATGCCTTGCCGCCGTATTTTTCCTTGCGGCCGCTCTGTCAGGCTGCATGGCGGATCCATACGAAGACGGGGTGGAGGCATTGAAGGAAGGGCAATTTGAGGAGGCGGCAAAGCAGTTTCAAGAGGCGGCCGACCAGAATCGGAGCAAAGCAGATTCCTACAGAGGGCTTGGGATTTCCCTGTGGGAGACGGAGGACTATGAAGGGGCAAAGGCTGCATTTGAAAACGTGCTGAAAGTGGGAGGCGCGAAGACGGGCACGCTGTACCATTTCCTTGGGAGCTGTGAGATGAAAACTGATAATCCGGAAAAAGCAATTGAGTATTTTGAACAGGGGCTTAAGGATGAAAAGATCAGCGATGAGGTGAAACAGGAGATGCGTTTTAACAGCATTGCCGCTTATGAGAAACTTGGAGATATGGATACGGCGCGGACTCTTCTGAAAGAATACGTGGCGGATTATCCAGACGATGAGAGCGCAGTAAAAGAGGCGCAGTTCTGGGAGACAAGATAGCGTAATGTATGATTTAAAGAAAGAGACAGAACGGGTAGTTGTGGCTGGGGTATGTACTTTTAACATGGAAGATACAGGGCATCTTCTGGATGAGCTTTCCGAGCTTGCACAGACTGCGGGAGCGGAGACGGTGGGGAGGATCATCCAGAGCAGGGAGCAGGCGCATCCGGCAACGTACCTTGGGAAGGGAAAGATAGAGGAGCTTAAAGATCTCCTGTGGGAGACGTCAAGCACAGGCGTGGTCTGTGACGATGAGCTGTCGCCTGTGCAGATGAAGAACTTGCAAGACATGCTGGACGTGAAGGTGATGGATCGGACGCTCCTGATCCTTGATATCTTTGCCGCGAGAGCGGCCACCAGCGAGGGAAAGATACAGGTGGAGCTGGCGCAGCTTAAGTACAGGCAGACGAGGCTTACCGGGTTTGGAACGGCGCTCTCAAGGCTTGGCGGGGGAATCGGCACAAGAGGCCCCGGGGAGAAAAAACTTGAGATGGATCGGCGGCTTATCAAGAACCGGATCGCACAGCTTAACCGGGAGCTTAAGGGGATAAAGTGCCACAGGGAGGTTGCCCGCGGGCAGAGAAGGAAAAGCCGGATTCCGGTAGTGGCTATCGTGGGGTATACAAACGCAGGAAAGTCAACGCTGCACAACAAGCTTACAGGGGCGCAGATTCTTATGGAGGACAAGTTGTTTGCCACTCTGGACCCTACTACCAGAAACTTAAAACTGCCGGGTGGGCAGGAGGTTCTTCTGACAGATACGGTCGGGTTTATCCGGAAACTGCCGCACCATCTGGTGGAGGCTTTTAAGAGTACGCTGGAGGAGGCGAAGTACGCGGACGTCATACTCCATGTAGTAGATGCATCCAACCCGCAGATGGACGAGCAGATGCATACGGTGTATGAGACGCTCAGGAGCCTTGAGGTGGGCAGAAAGCCGGTGGTAACGGTATTTAACAAGCAGGACCGGATTTCCGGAGAAGAGATTTTGCGAGATTTTCAGGCAGACTGTACGGTAAAGGCATCTGCGAAGACAGGGGAAGGGCTTTCGGAGCTTTTGGAGGCGCTGGAGGCTGTCTTAAGAGAGCAAAAAATTGCGGTGGAGTGTGTGTATGATTACAGAGACACGGCAAAGATACAGCTTATCCGCAAGTACGGGGAGCTTATAGAGGAAGACTACCGGGAGGACGGCATCTTCGTGAGGGGATATGTTCCGGCCGACGTCTGGGGAAAGGCAGCGCCGTCAGGCGTTCCGGCGCATCACGGGGAGGACGCGGCGCCGGGTGATTCCGAGAACAGGCGGCGGTAGGCTCTTGAGAAGGTGGAGTAATCTCTGTAGCCGCAGTCAAAGCATGCCTGTGCCGGGGCGGTGCCGGACAGGATCAGCTCTTTTGCCAGCAGGAGGCGTTTGCGGGAGATGTAGTTTCCCAGCGTATATCCTGTTTCCTGTTTAAACTGGCGCATCATGTAGTATTTGCTGATGAAAAATGTGTCCGCGATATGGCCGATGCTCAGGTCTTCCGTCAGATTGTCGTTGATATACTGTAAGATTTCGGCAACCTTGGAGTGGTTTTCGGTGTCAAGGAATTCCAGGCGGTTTTTAAATGCAGCCCTGTTTAAATGGACCATGAATTCTAAAAAAAGCACCTGGCGGTACAGCCCGGCGGCGTACCCGTTGTCGGAAAAGGAGTGCTCCAGCCGCACGATGGAGGAGAACAGGGAGCTTTTTTCCAGGGAGGGGATACGCAGTACATTGGAGTGTTCTGCCCGGGCTTTCTGAAAGCAGTAATTTAAGTCATAGTCGTCGGTCTTATATGCATTGGTAAAGTTCGGGGAGATGTAGACGATAATCCGGTCATAAACCTGGGAATGATCGACAACAAGGCGGTGCATGTCGTTGTGCTTTACAAGAACGATGTCATAAGGTTTCAGCTCATAGTTTTTGCCTTCGATGATGTAGGAAACCCTGCCTTTCAGGAAGATGGTGATCTTGTCAAAGTCATGGTAGTGGGTTTTGATTTCCAGGGATTCTTTGCCTGTTAAGTGGAACAGGCGGAATTCGCTGTTTAAATAGCCTTTTTTTTCATAGATATCCATAGGAACTCCTTTGTGAAAACGGTATACGTTTATGATAGCGTAACAGAGCATTATTTGCAATAAAATAAGCACGAATTGCCTTGAAAAGGGAAATAATGCCTGTTAAGATAAAGTTATAATGAAACTGACATCGGATGGGATGTTAATAGAAACGAGAATGTTGCTTGAATGGAGGGTATATTATGAAAGTTGCTTTGGAGAGATATCACGGTCTTGGAAATGATTATGTCGTTTTCGACCCGAATAAAAACGAGCTTGAGCTGAAACCGGAGAATGTGCAGATGATCTGTGACCGCAACGCAGGTCTTGGATCTGACGGGGTGTTAGAGGGGCCGGTCATGAAAGAGGACGGCATGTATGTGAAGGTGTGGAATCCGGACGGCAGCGTGTCAGAGACAAGCGGAAACGGCGTGCGTATCTTTGCCAAATATTTAAAGGACGCGGGATATGTGCAGAAGAAGAACTTTAAGCTGTTTACGGAAAATGGGGCGGTAGAAGTGACGTTTTTAAACGAGGACGGCAGCAGGCTCAGGGTATCTATGGGAAAGCTCTCTTTCTGGAGCGACGACATTCCGGTGACGGGGGAGAGGAGAGAGGTTATCAACGAGGACATGGTGTTTGGAAGGACGCTCTATCCAGTGACATGCGTGACCATCGGAAATCCTCACTGCGTCATTCCCATGCGTGAGATATCAAAGCCTCTTGTGTGCAAGATCGGTGATTACGCCGAGATGGCAAGGTATTTTCCGAACCGCGTGAATACGCAGATTATGAAAGTGATGGATAAAGAGAATCTTGCCATTGAGATTTTCGAGCGGGGGGCAGGATATACGCTGGCATCCGGTACGGGAGCGTGCGCGGCGGCAGGCGTTGCCTATAAGCTCGGCATGACAAACAGCAAGGTCGTGGTGCATATGCCGGGCGGCGAGCTGCAGGTGGAGGTAGAGGACGACTGGACGGTATATATGACCGGGGATGTGTTCTATGTGGCAAAGATAACGCTCAGCAATGAATTCGCGGAGCGGCTTAGAAGTGTATAGCCATAGAGGGGAAGGGGCGTTTTCGCCCCTTTTTTTGCCATAATAAAACGAAGATTACAGGAGAAGTCTGATGTAGCGAAAAGGGGTGGAAACATGTCGGAAGATAAGAAGTGGCAGTTTGAGTTTGAGGAATATATCCGGCAGGGGGAGCCGGAACAGGCGGAGAAAAGCGAGGCATGGCAGATTGCAATTGGATTGCAGCAAGTGGACGGCCTGAAGACTTCTGACTATTTGCTGGATACTGCAAAAGAGCATATTGAAGGTAAAATCAGTATCGGTGAGGCTCAGAAGAGAATTCAGAGTTACTATGAAGAGAGAGCAGACAGGAAGGAAACTGAAAATGAAACAAAAGAAGCTGATATTGTCTCTTCAAGAATCACACAGCTCCTTGGAGAAAAAGCATTTCAGTTTTCGCCGGTAGAATGGATGGCAATCCACCGCCGCCTTTTTGAAGATGTATTTGACCATGCCGGACAAATCAGAACTTGCAATATTACGAAAAGAGAATGGGTATTGAAAGGCGATACGGTTATTTATGCATCCTGGAACAGTATTAAAGATACGTTGGATTATGATTTTAGAACTGAAAAGGAGTTTTCTTATGAAGGGCTGCCTATGATTGACTCGATTAAACATCTGGCTAAATTTACATCTGATATTTGGCAGATTCATCCGTTTTTTGAGGGAAATACAAGAGCTACGGCAGTCTTTATTATCAAATATATGAAGACTTTTGGCTTGAAGGCAGATAACGATGCGTTTAAGAAACATTCCTGGTATTTTAGAAATGCCCTGGTAAGGGCTAATTATAATGATATAAAAAACGGAATTTATGCAACAACAAAATATTTGGATATGTTTTTCAGTAATCTGTTGATAGGTACAGATTATGAGTTGAAAAACCGATATTTACATGTGGATTTTATTCCCAATCATATTCCCGATATTGTTCAAAGGGCAAAAGAGGAAGTTTCAAAGGGCAAAATTTGCACTTTGGATTGCACTTTGGATGAATTGTCAATTCTGAAACTGATTATTGAGAAACCTGATATTACACAGAAAGAGCTGGCAAAAAGGATTGGGAAGTCAGAACGGACTGTAAAAAATAAAACCGCATCGTTGAAGGAAAAGAAGTACATCCGGAGAATGAACGGAAAACGAAACGGTAAATGGGAGGTTCTATGTCTTTAAAGTTTATATTCGGGCCGTCCGGCTCGGGGAAATCGCAGTTTTTATATAACCGCATTGTTGAAGAGTCTGAGGCGCATCCGGAGCGGCAGTTTATTGTCCTTGTGCCGGAGCAGTTTACGATGCAGACGCAGAAGGATCTTGTGGCGGCGCATCCGGCTCACGGGATTATGAATGTTGACGTTTTAAGCTTTGCCCGCCTTGCCTACCGGGTCTTTGAGGAGACGGGGGGCGGTCAGCTCCCGGTTTTGGACGACGAGGGGAAGAACCTGGTTTTAAGGAAGATTGCCGGGGATTTTGAGGGGGAGCTTAAAGTCCTGCGGGGCAATATGAAGAAACCTGGCTATATCAGCGAGGTGAAGTCTGTGATCTCGGAGTTTACCCAGTATGACGTGGGGGAGGAGGAAATCTGCCGGGTGATGGAGACGGCGGGGGAGGATTCGAATCTTTCCTGCAAGCTTGAGGACATCCTTAAGCTGTACCTGGGGTTTTCGGAGTACCTGGATAAGAAGTATATTACGAAAGAGGAGCTTTTGGATGTCTTAAGCCGGGAGATTGGTAAGTCGGAGATTTTGAAGGACAGTACAGTGGCGCTGGATGGGTTCACCGGGTTCACTCCGGTGCAGAACCGTTTGCTCAGGGAGCTTATGCGGTGCTGCCGGGAAGTTGTTGTGACGGTGATAATGGACGAGAGGGAGAATCCTTTTTCCTACCGCAGCCCCTATCAGCTTTTTGCCCTTAGCAAGCACATGGTTTCATCGCTGTCGGATATTGCGAAGGAGGAGAAGATAGCTGTTGAGGAGCCGGAGTATCTTTATGGGAAACCTGTGCGGTTTGAGGGAAATGACGCGCTTTCTTTCCTGGAGAGGAATATCTTTCGCTGCGGGCGGGAGGCTTTCGGGCGGGAGCAGGAGGCGGTGAGCGTCCGCGGGGCAAGGAACCCCAGGGAGGAGGCGTTTGCGGCGGCGGGGGAGATCCGTGCGCTTGTCAGGGAAAGGAAGTACCGGTTCCGGGATATCGGCGTGATCGCCAGCGATATGGACGTTTATGGGGATTATCTGGAGGAGGCGTTTGCGGCTTACGATATCCCGGCATTTATGGATCATAAGAGGAGTATTCTTCTGAATTCTTTTGTGGAGTATGTCCGCAGCCTTCTTAATATGGCGGAGCAGGGCTTTACTTACGAGAGCGTGTTCCGGTTTTTGCGGACAGGGCTGTCAGGGATCGACTACGAAGATACGTGCGTCCTGGAGAATTATGTCATTGGTCTTGGCATCAAGGGCTACAAAAAGTGGCAGTGCCGGTGGGAAAGGCTTTTGAAAGGCATGGACGCGGAGGACCTTAGGAGGCTGAACCGCTTGAGGACGCAGTTTGTGGAGAAGGTAGACGGGTTTGTCTTTGTGCTGAAACAGCGGCAGAAGACGGTGAGGGATATCACGGAGGCGCTGTATGAGTTTATGGTGCGGGAGGAGCTGCAATTAAAGTTAAAGCGGCAGGAGGAAATGTTTTTGGCGGAGGGAGAGCTTGCTCTTGCGAAGGAGTATGCCCAGGTGTACCGGATTCTTATGGAGCTTTTGGATAAGTTTGTGGAGCTTTTGGGGGATGAGGCGGTGAGCCTTAAGGAGTACGGAAAGCTTTTGGACGCGGGGCTTTCTGAGGCCAGGGTGGGCGTCATACCGCCGAGCGTGGATCAGCTTGTGGCGGGAGACGTGCAGCGGACCAGGCTTAAGGATATTAAGGCGCTGATTTTTATAGGCGCCAATGATGCTTATCTTCCAGGGGCGCTCCTTCGGACAGGGCTTTTGTCCGAGCGGGACAGAGAGCGGTTCCAGAAGGAGAAGATAAGCCTTGCGCCGGGCGGGAAGGAGCAGGCGTACATCCAGAAGTTTTATCTCTATATGAACCTTACGAAACCGTCGGAGCGGCTGTCGGTTTATTTCAGCAAGGTATCCCCGGAGGGGAAGAGCATGCGCCCGTCCTATCTGATCCAGGAGATACGGAGGCTCTATCCGCTCCTGGCCGTGTCGGATGAGGAGGGGAGGCCTCTGCGCGACCGGGAGCTTACGGAGGATATGGGGATGGATCTTCTGATAAAGGGCTTTCAGGGGAGGGAGCTTACGGACCGGGGATGGCAGGAGCTGTATGCATGGTATCTGCGGGATCCCAGGCTTAAAGAGCGGGCAGAGCGGCTCCTCCTTGCAGGGTATTACAGCCGTCCGTCAGACGGGCTTACGAGAGAGGTCGCAGAGCGGCTTTACGGGAAGGATTTTGAGGACAGCATTACAAGGATTGAGCGTTTTTCTGCCTGTGCGTTTGCCCACTTTCTGACTTACGGGCTGAATCTTCGGGAGAGGGAGGAGTATGAGTTTCAGGCGGTGGATCTGGGTATCATATGCCACAGCGCGCTGGAAGCATTTTCAAAAAGGCTGCAGAGGGAAAATATAGGCTGGACGGAGCTTTCGGATGAGCTTAGGCGGCAGTATATTGATGAGAGCGTGGAGGAGGCGGCGGCAGATTACGGCAACCTGGTGCTTTCAAGCTCTGAGCGCAATGCGTACATGGTGGTGCGGATGAAACGGATGCTGGAGCGGACGGTGTGGGCTTTGGCAAAGCAGCTTTCGGCGGGGGATTTTGAGCCTGCCGCCTATGAGTTCCGCTTTAAAAACGGAAAAATCGACCGGATTGACACTTGTGAGGATGGGGATAAAGTCTATGTGAAGGTGATGGATTACAAGACGGGCAGCAGGGCGTTTGACGTGGTTGCGCTGTATCATGGACTGCAATTGCAGCTTATGGTCTATATGGACGCGGCGCTTGGCGAGCAGGAAAGGCGGCATCCAGGGATGGAGGCTGTTCCTGCCGGGGTATTTTATTACAGGCTGAGCGACCCTGTGGTGGACAAGGGGGAGGAAGATACTGAGGCGGCGGTTTTAAAGGAGCTTAAGCCGGACGGGCTTATTAACCTCCAGGATGAGGTTTTGGAGCATTTGGACCGGAGGCGGGAGGGAGAATCTTTGGCTGTTCCGATAAAATACAATAAGAACGGGAGCCTTTCAAAGACTTCTAAGGCAGTGCCGGAGGAAGAGTTCCGGCTGATGATGGGTCACGCGCTTAAGAAGATAGAGACGGCGCACCAGGAGATCTTAATGGGGGAGACGGTGGCCGCGCCTTACCGGAGAGGTACGGAGAGCGGGTGCGACTATTGCGGCTACCGCCATGTGTGCGGCTTTGACCTTAAGGTGCCGGGCTACCGTTACCGGGATATCGGGAAGATGAGCAAGGAAGAGGCAGTTGCCGCTATGAAAAAGGATGCGGGAGAGGAGGCGTAGCGTATGGGAGTGTCATGGACAAAAGAGCAGAAGAGGGTCATAGACCTTCGGGGGTGCAATATCTTAGTTTCGGCGGCTGCAGGCTCGGGAAAGACGGCTGTTCTGGTAGAGCGGATTATCACGATGCTGACGGCGAAGGAGCGTCCGGTGAGCGTGGACGAGCTTTTGATCGTGACGTTTACGGAGGCGGCTGCGGCGGAGATGAAGGAGCGCATCCGCAGGGCGATTGAGAAGGAGCTTTTGAGCCGCCCGGAGGATGAGCATCTTATGCGGCAGGCGACGCTCATCCACAATGCGCGGATTACGACGATACATAGTTTCTGCCTGTCGGTGATAAGGGATCATTTTCATGTGATAGATTTGGATCCGGGCTTTCGCATCGGCGAGGAGGGGGAGCTTAAGCTTTTGCGCCATGATGTGATGGGGGAGCTTTTGGAGGATTTTTACAGTTGGGGGGAACCGGAATTCCTTGATTTTGTCACGGCTTACGGAACCGGCCGGGATGATGGGAAGGTTGAGGAGCTGGTTCTTAAGATATATGAGTTTTCCAGGAGCTATCCTGATGCGGACGGGTGGCTTTCGTCCTGCGTGGATGCGTACCGCGCCTCCTCCCGGGAGGAGTTTGAGGAGAGTTTCCTTGCCGGGCTTATAAGGGAAAATGCACGGCGGTATCTTGAGGATGCGTATGCCCTTACGGAGCAGGGGCTTATGGTGTGCATGGAGCCGGACGGCCCGGCGGCTTATGAGGCGGCATTGCTTGACGACCAGCAGATGATCGGAAGGCTTTTGGCGGCTGAGACGTTCGGGGAGCTTTCGGAGAGGATGCGGGGCATTGCTTTTGCAAGGCTTGCGGCAAACCGGGATAAGACGGTGTCGGAGGAGAAGGTTTCTTTTGTCAAGGCAGTCCGGGATGAGGTAAAGGGGCTGGTGGGAGACGTATCTTCCCAGTATTTTTATGAGGATATGGATGGGATGTTGGAGGATCTTGCTCTCTGTGAGCCGAAGATGGAAGTGCTTGCAAAGCTTACGGCGGAGTTTGGGAAACGGTTTGAGGCGAAAAAGCGGGAGCGGGAGATCATCGTCCTGCGCTTCGGCCTCCGGGGGCGGCAGGAGCAGACCCAGAAGGAGGTGGCCGACAAGCTGGGCATCTCCCAGTCCTATATCTCCCGGCTGGAGAAGCGGATCATTGACCGGCTCAAGCGGGAGATCCTGAAGATGAGCTGAGATGGGGGCCAGAGGCCCCCATCTCAGCATGTCATTAAAGCGGCTTTACCGCTTTTTGAGCGGGTTTGTCGCTCTGCGATCGCTTCGGCGCAGAGCAGATCACCCCACAGCCGCTGACGCGGACCGCAGGGCCTCCAGATAGCGCAGATTGGCCTTGTCCCAGTCGATCAGGGAGAACCAGGCGTCCACATAGGAGGCTTTATCGAAGTGGTCCACGGATAAGTAGGCGTGCTCCCACATGTCCAGCACCAGCAGGGGAGTCACCGAGGCCAGGGCCACCACCTCGTTGTTGGGCGTGGTGGTCAAATGGATGCCCCGGGTCCCCTCCGCCACCAGCCATACCCAGCCGGAGCCGATGATGCTCTCCGCCGCCTCTGTCATCAGCCGGCGGAATCGGTCCATGGAGCCGTAGGAAGCGGCGATCTCCTCAGTCAGCTGGTTGACCGGGGGCTGGCCGGCCTTGCAGGAGATGCCGTCGAAGTAGAGCTGGTGGTTGTATACCGCCCCTGCGGCGGAGCGCAGACGGGCCAGCAGGGCCGCAGGCAGGTTGATGTCCTCTGTGGCCAGCTGGGTCAGGCTCATGCGGGTGAGGCGGTGGTGGACCACCAGATTGTTGAGCGTATAGACGGCGTTGGTGAAGTACTCATCGTGGTGGTAGTAGAGGGTGTTGGCGTCGCAGTGGGGCATGAGGGATACGTAGCTGTAGGGGAGGGGGGAGGACTGAAAGGGAAAATACTGCTCCATATCTGTTCTCCTTCTGGACTTGGTAGTCCAGTATATGAGCGTATGGAGACGGCTGTGCTATCTGTCGTTCAGGCTGCCGCAGTCCGCAGGGAGCTTTCAAGAAAAGTCCGCCTGGCTTCAACTTAGGACTTGCCAAAGCTTGGCAAGTCGGGTATAATGGTCAAAGTGCTCTCATGTACTAAAGGATTTTTGAAAGAAGGAGGAACGCCATATGCCACTATTCTATACTGCCGCAGGGGCGGAGGGAGCTGCCGGTCTGGGCATCTTTCTGCCGCTGATTTTGATGCTGGCCATGCTGTATTTTCTGATGATCCGTCCGGAGAGCAAGCGGAAAAAGCAGGCCGAGGAGATGCGCAGCAGCCTGAAAAAGGGAGACCAGATCACCACCATTGGCGGCATCATAGGCAAGATTGTCCAGGTGACAGACGAGAATATCGTCATTGAAACCAGCGACGACCGTGTGCGCATGGAGCTGACCAAGTGGGCGGTGTCCACCAACAACAGCAATCCCCCTGCCACCGGCAAGAAGTCAAAGAAGGCCGCTGACAGCGAGGAGCCCCCCCGTATCGAGGAGGGGGAAGGCGAGGGCAAATAACCTGTCCCACCGAATAACCGGACCTCCCAGACAATATACTGATTTATCAGTAGATTGCCGGGAGGTTCAGTTATGTCAAAGGTAGTCATGTCCCTGCCCAAGGGGATGGTCAAAAACAGCGTGATCGGCGGACTGCTGGCCCTGGGGGCCTATGTGGCGTTGCAGCTGGTGTGCGCCCTGCTCATCGACAGGGAGGTGCTGGCCATGGACCAGCTCTATCCCATGGTGTGCGTGACAGCGGCCCTGGCCTCCTTCCTGGGCTGTGGGTACAGTGTGCTCCGGGGGAAGGGGACCAGTATGCTTACCGTGCCGGTGGTGGTGGCGGTGTTTCTCACCCTCACCCTGGCGGCGGCCTTTTTCACCGCCGACGCGGTGCGCATAGAGAACGGCCTGACGGGCCTGGGGCTGTCCATGGCGGCCGGTGGGCTGCTGGCGGCTCTGGTGGGGGACAATCTGCCACAGAGCAGAGGCAGCAAGTCCCGCCGGAGACGCCGGAGCTGAAGGACCTGTCAAGGTGGAAAAATAGACAAAAATGGAAAAAATCCCGCTGGCCGGGCCGTCTCCCTGGTCCAGCGGGACGATTACAAAGCGTATTGGCCGCTGGTCCCAGATGTGGTGCCCGCCCGCAGGAGAGGGCACTAAATATTCCAGGCGGGGCCATGGGACGGGGCGAGATGCGTTTCAGGTCAAGGAAGTTTACATAACATTATTGACATAAAAATTTGGCATAAATGACGAAAAAAGACAGAGCTGCTGTTTTTCCCTTGCGAAAACAGAAATTTTGAACTATATTTATAGGAGCCGCATTAAAATCGCAATCGCTGTGGTCCACATAAGACGGCGGCGATTCTAAACCTTGTCCACGTCGCATATGCTGGTGGCGAGGTGATGGAAGATGCGAGGACGGACGGTGACGGTCCGGCTGGGCGGGTGGGACCCGGAGCTCCTGCGGGGCGGGGTGCTGGCCCTGCTGTTTCTGGCGGGGGCCCTGGCGGGCCACCTGTACGCCGGCGCATGGAGTCCGGAGACGGCGCGGGCGCTGGAGCAGTATTTGAGCGACTACTGCGCTGTGTACGACGCAGGGGGCGTGGCGGTGTCCATGCTCCAATGCGCGGTGACCTACTTCGGGTACGCGGCGCTGGTTTTTCTACTGGGATTTTCCTCCGCCGGGGTAGCGCTGATCCCCGCCCTGGCGGGCACGTTCGGATTTTTGACCATGTACGCGGTGTCCTGCTTTGTGCGTTGCTACGGCCGGGCGGGGGTGCTGCTGGCCATGGGGATCTTCATGGTGCGCCTGGTGTTTACCCTGCCCTGCTTTTTTGCTCTGGCGGGGGCGGCCTGGCCCATGTCCACGGAGCTGTTCTCCCTGTCCTTCGGCCGGGGGAAGCGCTCCTCGCCGGTGCTGTACGGGAGCCGGTATCTGCTGTTGGCTGTGTTGTGTGCTGTGATATTGACCGTTGGCATGTTCTGCGAGCGGTTTTTAACGCCTCTCCTGTTCCGTCTGGCGCTGGGGGAGGTCTTACCATCATAAGGAAGGGAGGGGGCTGCTTTGGCAGATTATATCGGGGAATATGCGTCCTATCTGCGGCTGGAGCGGCACTCCTCGGACAATACGATCACATCCTATGTCCGAGACGTGACCCAGTTTTCTCACTACCTGGAGGAGGTGGAGGAGACGGAGCTGCCCCATTGCGCCCAGGAGCATATTGAGCGCTATATCAGCTACATGACCGGCAGGGGCAAGTCGGCGGCCAGCGTGGCCCGGAGCGTGGCCTCCCTGAAGAGCTTCTATGGCTATCTCCTCAGCCAGGGCGTGGTTCGGACCAATCCGGCCAGGCACACGGCGGCGGTGCGCACGGAGCGGAAGCTGCCCCAGATTCTCACGGGCAAAGAGGTGGACCTGTTTCTGGAGCAGCCCCAGTGCGTGGACCCCAAGGGCTACCGGGACCACGCCATGCTGGAGCTGCTGTACGCCACGGGCATCCGGGTCAGCGAGCTGATCGGGCTGAACGTGGAGGACGTGAACCTGCCTGCGGGGCTCATCCGGTGTACCAGCAGGGGGAAGGAGCGGATTATCCCCCTGTACGCGGCGGCGGTGAAGGCGCTGACGGACTATGTTCGGGACATACGGCCTCAGCTGGTGCTGACGCCCAGGGAGCCGGCCCTCTTTGTGAATATGAGCGGCGAACGGATGAGCCGGCAGGGGTTCTGGAAGATCGTGAAGTACTACCAGGAGAAGGCGCAGATTGACAAGGACATCACGCCCCACACACTGCGCCACTCCTTTGCCGCCCATCTGCTGGAGAACGGGGCGGATCTGCGCTCCATTCAGGAGATGCTGGGCCACGCGGATATATCCTCCACCCAGATATACTCCCACATGGTCAAGCCGAAGCTCCAGGACGTCTATCATAAGGCCCACCCCAGGGCGTAAAGAGAGGAGTGCAGAGGTGAGAGCCTCTGCCGCTTTTCTTATAAGGGGAATTTGTCTTCGGTGAACAAAAACTTGGAAGGGGGATGAGGGGGACATGCGCGGACCCATGAGACGAAAGATCTTGCTCCTCGGCGCCACCGGACTGGTGGGCCGGGCGGCGGCCGGGAGCCTGGGGGAGAACGACCAGATCATACCGGCGGCGGGACACTGTGCGCCGGAAAACGGATACCATCTGCCGGTGGAGGAGCCGGACAGGCTGCTGGAGGTGCTGACCAGGGAGGACCCGGATGTGGTGATCTCCTCCATCCGGGGGGATTATCCGGCGCAGATGGCCTTTCACAGGACCTTGGCGGAGTGGCTGGCCGGGAAGGAGAAGCGGCTGCTGTATATGTCTACGGCCAACGTGTTTGACGGCAGCCTGTCCCAGCCCTGGACAGAGGACGCTCTGCCCGCGCCTGCGTCAGACTATGGCGTTTTCAAGCGGGACTGCGAGGAGATGCTGGGGCGGCTGCTTGGGGATCAGTTGGCGGTCTTTCGTCTGGCCGCCGTCTGGAGCCCTGGCTGTCCGCGGGTCCGGCAGCTCCAACGCAGCAGCGAAAGCAGGGAGCCCCATCCCACCTACCCCGGCTATACGATCAACGTTACCCTGGCGGACCAGATCGGGGACTACGCGAAGTACGTTCTCAGCCGGGGACTGCACGGGATTTTCCATGTGGGGACCACGGACACGGTGAATTACGCCGCCTTTGAGGAGATGGTCTGCCGGGCGCTGCACATCCCGCTGCCGGTATTTGCGCCGGAGCCGGAGGAGGAGGCGTTTCTCGCCGTGCTGCCCGCCAGGGAGGAGATTCCCGCTGACCTGCAAATGACGGTTTCCGACGTGCTGTCCGCATTGAAAAACAGTGCGCAAGCAAGAACTGCGAAAGGATAGGAGCAACGCCATGCTGGATCTCAACCGACGCCTTCTGCTGGACGGGGGCATGGGCACCATGCTCCAGCGGTCCGGAATGGGACAGGCCCCGGAGACGCTGAATCTCTCCAACCCGGCGGCCGTGGAGGCGGTCCACGCCGCCTACGCCGCCGCAGGGGCGGACATCATCACCGCCAACACCTTTGGCGCCAGCCGCCAGAAGCTGGGGGAAGACCCGGCCCCCTATATCGCCGCCGGCGTCGCCCTGGCCCGCCGGGCCGGGGGGAAGCTGACAGCCCTGGACGTGGGGCCCCTGGGGACGCTGCTGGAGCCCTTTGGCCCCATGACCTTTCAGAGGGCCTACGAGCTCTTTGCAGAGATCGTCACAGCGGGGGAACAGGCGGGGGCGGACCTGGTGCTCATCGAGACCATGGGGGATCTGCTGGAGGCCAAGGCCGCCCTGCTGGCGGTAAAAGAGAACACCCGTCTTCCGGCGCTGGTGACCATGACCTTCGGCGAGGACGGCAGGACCTTTCTGGGGGTGGACCCGGCCGCCGCCGCCGTGTCTCTCACCGCCCTGGGGGCGGACGGGGTGGGGCTCAACTGCTCCGTGGGTCCCCGGGAGCTGGGGCCCGCCCTGGAGGAGATGCTCCGCGCCACCCATCTGCCGGTGGTGGTTCAGCCCAACGCGGGTCTGCCCCGCATGGAGGATGGGGAGACGGTGTACGACGTGGGACCGGAGGAGTTCGCCCGGTGGGCCGGGGACTTTCTGCGGCGCGGCGCGTCCATCCTGGGGGGCTGCTGCGGCACCACGCCGGACCACATCCGGGCCCTTCGGGTTCTTCTGGACGGCTGGGAGGGACCGCCCCGGCAAGAGCCGGACAGGCTCTGCCGCCTGTGCGGCTGGCAGGGGGTGCGAAGCCTGACAGAGACCTCCATCGCGGCGGTGGGGGAGCGGATCAACCCCACGGGCCGGCCCAAAATGCGCATGGCCCTCTATGAAAAGAACTGGGACTACGCCGGCGAGGCCGCCATCGCCCAGCAGGAGGAGGGGGCGGACCTGCTGGTAGTCAACGCGGGCCTGCCGGACATCGACGAGGGGGAGGCCCTGCCCCAGCTGGTGCTGGCCATCCAGAAGGTGTCGCCCCTGCCCCTGGTTATCGACAGCTCCAACCCGGCGGCCCTGGAGAAGGCCCTGCGGGTGTGCCGGGGCCGGCCTGTCCTCAACTCCGTCAACGGCACGCCGGAGAGCCTCGCCAGTATGCTGCCCCTGGCGGTGAAGTACGGCACAGGGCTCATCGTCCTGGCCCTGGACGGGCAGGGGATCAGCGACAGCCCGGAGGTCCGGGCCGCCACCGCCCTCCGGATCGCCCGGACGGCGGAGGAGGCGGGGGTGCGCCGGGAGGATATCTTTATTGACTGTCTGGCCATGGCGGCCTCGGTAAACCCCCAATCCGCCATGGCGGCGGCGGAGGCCATCCGTCTGGTCCGGCAG
>OFGO01001356.1_pt1 | contig 18271 bp, 17 predicted proteins | sample 1521761 | NCBI WGS metagenome assembly OFGO01 (sample SAMEA3504128, study PRJEB24116) | mouse gut metagenome | biome: mouse gut; feature: mouse-associated habitat; material: faeces | place: Denmark | collected 2011
AATATATAGTGTAGGAGAGTTTCGACGTATAGTAAATGATAACTAAATTTACCGTACACTACAGCCATCCTTATAATGCTCATATAGAACGAGGTTTATCAAAATATGGATTCAATCAAAAACAAATGGGATTTAATCAAAGAGACGCTACGGGAAGAATATGAACTTACCGACATTTCCTACAATACCTGGATCGTTCCTCTTAATTTCTATCAGGTTAAAGATAACGTAGTTATGATCATCATACCTTCCGACCAGGCTCATGCTCTCAATTACATCTCTTCCAAATATAAAAGTTTTTTTCAGGTTACCATATCAGAGATGATGAACCACACTTACGATATAGCTTTTATATTAGAGAAGGATGTGGTAGAAGGCGCTCTGAAAGAAGACGATCCTCTTTATAACTTGAAATATGAACATGCTAATTTGAATCCGAAGTATAAATTCGACACCTTTGTCGTAGGCAGCAACAATAAATTTGCCCACTCTGCTTCTCTCGCAGTGGCCGAATCCCCAGGTGACGTATACAATCCTCTCTATATTTATGGAGGAGCCGGCCTGGGTAAGACCCACCTGATGCATTCCATCGGACGATACATATTAGAACAGAATCCTGATATGAAAGTGCTCTATGTGACGTCGGAAGTCTTTACCAATGAAGTCATCGACGGCGTTAGAAGCGGTGATACCGTCAAAATGAACAAATTCCGCGAGAAATACAGGACTGTGGACGTACTTCTGATTGATGATATTCAATTTATCATCGGTAAAGAGAGTACACAGGAGGAATTCTTTCATACTTTTAACACCCTGCATTCTGCCGGAAAACAGATCATTCTCTCTTCGGACAAGCCTCCTAAGGATATGGAGATCTTAGAAGAAAGATTCCGCTCCAGATTTGAATGGGGTCTGATCGCGGATATCCAGCCGCCGGACTACGAGACGAGAATGGCAATCCTTAAGAAGAACGCTGAAACCTATCCCAAAGAGATAGAAGATGAAGTATTCCAATATATTGCAAATAATATCAAATCCAATATCAGAGAATTGGAAGGAGCTTTTAATAAGATCATAGCTTTTTCAAAATTAAATAAAGTAGACATCAATCTTGCCTACGCAGAGGAAGCATTGAAAGATGTCATAGATCCAGATCTTCCAAGAGATATTACACCTACACTGATCATCAATGTAGTGGCAGAACATTTTAACATTAGTCCGACAGATATCACTTCCAAGAAAAGAAATTCTGAATTCGTCCTGCCAAGACAGATCGTCATGTATCTTTGCAGGACCATGACAGAGACCTCACTTGCCGGCATTGCCAAGATACTGGGCAAGAAAGACCACACCACTGTGATCCACGGTATCAAGAAGATCACGGAAGGAATCCTGGATAATGAAGAACTCAAAAGCAAAGTGGAATTGATCAAGAAAAAAATCAGCCCCTCATGATTTTTACTTTCATTCCTAAGCGTCACAAATTCAGACTGAACAAGTTCAATTTGTTGAAATAAATTACTCATCAGAGAATATATTCAACCTTATCATCCACATAAATAACATTTGGACTTGTTGAAAACCAGTGGAAAGAAAGTAGATATTGACAGAAGACCACTATAAGCCGGATAAAGCAATATAAGACAAATGTTGATAATCTAAGATTTATCATCAGGTTATCCGGAGTTTTTCACATGGTTATTCTTTTACTTTTTTGCTGATAAATAGTATAATAGACAGGGTTATCCACTTATCAACACCTATTATTATGAAGACTATGAAATAAATTATTAATAAATTACTTCTGGCAGCTCAAAATTTTTGCACACATATAAGAAAGGAATCTATGCACATATGAAGATTGTATGTTCAAAATCCAGTCTCTTAAGCGGAGTACAGATTGTTTCCAAGGCTGTTCCTAATAAGACAACAATGTCTATATTGGAATGTATACTTGTAGATACGAGAACCGGTGAGATCAAACTGACTGCCAATGATATGGAACTTGGTATTGAGACGGTCATCGACGGAGAAATCATTGAGAAAGGTATCATTGCACTGGATGCCAAGATTTTTCTGGAGATCGTGAGGAAACTTCCTGACAATGATATTACGATTGAGACAGATGATTCGTTCAAGACTACCATCACTTGTGAGAAGGCTAAATTTAACATCATAGGAAAATCAGGAGAAGACTTCTCTTTTCTTCCGGAAATCGAGAAGAATGATTGTGTGATGTTGTCACAGTTTACGTTAAAGGAAGTGATCAGGCAGACGATCTTCGCTATATCGGATAATGACAATAATAAGCTGATGACGGGAGAACTGTTTGAGATCAGTGACAATACGTTAAAGGTTGTTGCTCTTGATGGCCACAGAATCTCCATTAGAAGGATACTCCTTAAGAATTCCTATGATTACAAGAAAGTAGTCGTTCCTGGCAAGACGTTGAATGAAATCAGCAAGATACTTTCCGGTGATATGGATAAAGATGTCAGTATCTATTTTACGAGTAAACATATTCTATTTGAATTTGATAATACGATCGTTGTTTCCAGATTGATCGAAGGTGAGTATTTCAGAATTGAGCAGATGCTATCCAGCGATTATGAGACAAGAGTGAGGATCAATAAGAAAGAATTGCTGAATTGTATTGACAGAGCGACTCTTCTTGTGAAGGAAGGGGATAAGAAGCCTGTTATCATGAGTATATTGGATGGCATGATGCAGTTGAAGATGAATTCTACTGTGGGAAGTATGGATGAGGAGATCGACATCGATAAGGAGGGCAAGGATCTGATGATAGGATTTAACCCTAAATTCCTGATCGACTCCCTGCGTGTGATCGAAGATGAAGAGATCAACCTGTATATGGTGAATCCGAAAGCGCCATGTTTTATCAGAAATGCAGAGGAGACGTATATCTATGTGATACTGCCGGTGAATTTTACGACGGTAAATTAAGATGTATGATATGTTTGAAATTTTGCTCGTGTCCTCAGCGTTAAACGCTTCGGAATGGAGGAATAAAATAGAAAATTATGGAAATAATCAAGATAAAGGACGATTTTATTAAGCTGGGACAGGCGCTTAAGCTGGCGGGACTGGTGGAGTCCGGAGTGGATGCTAAGATAGAAGTACAGGAAGGACAAGTTAAGGTCAATGGCATTGTGGAAACACAGCGCGGAAAGAAGATCCATTCGGGCGATGTGATTGAATTTGACGGACAACAGGTTAGGGTAGAAAACTGATGATTATAAAATCATTGGAAATTGCAGATTACAGGAATTACGACTCTTTACATATTGATTTCAGCAGCGGTACTAATATTCTGTATGGAGATAATGCACAGGGTAAGACGAATATTTTGGAAGCAATCTATATGTCGGCTACTACTAAATCTCACAAAGGAACTAAGGATAAAGATGTCGTTAATTTCAATAAAGAAGAAGCTCACATCAGGACTTATCTTGAAAAAGAGGGCATAGAGACAAGAGTGGATATGCATCTTCGCAAGAACAAATCCAAAGGGATTGCGATTGACGGACAGAAGATCAAAAAGGCGGCACAGCTTCTTGGTCTTTTGAATGTTGTTTTCTTTTCTCCGGAAGACCTAAGTATCATCAAGAATGGGCCTGCGGAGCGGAGAAGGTTCGTGGATATGGAACTGTGTCAGCTGGATCAGTTTTATCTCTACAATCTCAACAATTACAATAAGATCGTAAATCAGCGCAATAAGTTGCTCAAAGACATGTATTTTAATCCATCCCTTAAGGAAACGCTCAATATATGGGATTCTCAACTGATTTCTTTTGGAAGTAAGATCATAGAGAGAAGGCAGCTTTTTGTAGAGCAGTTGAATGAGATCATATTGGATATACACGGGAAATTGTCTGGCGGCAGGGAGAATCTTGTCATTCAATACGAACCTGATGTGACGATAGGTGACTATGAAGCTAAGCTGGCGGCGAATCAGGAAAGAGATGTCAAGTTAAAACAGACCACTACCGGGCCTCATAGGGACGATTTTAGTTTTCTTGTAGGTAATATTGATATCCGTAAATTTGGATCTCAGGGGCAGCAGAGGACAGCGGCGCTTTCTCTTAAATTGTCGGAGATCGAATTGGTGAAGAAGATGACCAAGGATAATCCGGTACTGCTTTTGGATGATGTATTGTCGGAGCTTGACAGTAACAGGCAGAATTATCTGCTAAGTACGATCGGAGACATCCAGACCATCATTACTTGCACGGGATTAGATGAATTTGTGAATAATCGATTTGAAATCGACAAAGTTTTCCATATAGAAAATGGTAAGATTATAGGACAGACATAACAGTATTAAAGAAGGGCATGGTGAATATGGCTAATACAGCTAATGAATACGGTGCAGATCAAATACAGATTTTAGAGGGTCTTGAGGCAGTCAGGAAAAGGCCTGGTATGTATATAGGCAGTACTTCACTTCGGGGTCTTCATCATCTAGTGTATGAGATTGTGGATAATTCGGTCGATGAAGCCTTGGCCGGTTTTTGTGATACTATTCATGTTACAATCAATCAGGACAACTCGATCACCGTGGAAGATAACGGCAGGGGTATTCCGGTGGGCATTAACCATAAGGCGGGTATTCCGGCTGTTGAAGTGGTATTTACGATCCTTCATGCAGGCGGTAAATTCGGCGGTGGGGGATACAAGGTATCGGGTGGTCTGCACGGTGTGGGTGCTTCTGTAGTCAATGCACTCTCTGATTGGCTGGAAGTGGAGATCTGTGCGGAAGGCAAGGTGCATAAACAGCGTTATGAGAGAGGACATGTATGTTATCCGCTGAAGGTAGTAGGAGAATGTAGTACAGATAAGACAGGAACGAAGGTTCATTTTATACCGGATAAGACAATCTTTGAAGAGACTGTCTTTGATTATGATACGCTTAAGACGAGACTGAGAGAAACGGCTTTTCTGACCAAAGGGTTGCGGATCATACTGATCGATGAAAGAGAAGGTAAGGAGCAGAAGAAAGAGTTTTATTATGAGGGAGGTATCAAGGAGTTTGTAACCTACCTAAATAAGAGCAAAGAAGCGCTGTACAATGATGTTATGTATTTTGAAGGTTCCAGAAATGGCGTTTATGTGGAAGTAGCCTTACAGCACAATGATTCTTACAATGAAAGTGTTTATACTTTTGTCAATAATATCAATACGCCGGAAGGCGGCACGCATCTGGTCGGTTTCCGGAATGCATTGACGAAGACTTTTAACGATTATGCACGAACCAATAAGCTGTTGAAAGATAACGAGGCGAATCTTTCGGGAGAAGATATCAGGGAAGGTTTGACGGCGATCATCAGTATTAAGGTGGAGGATCCCCAGTTTGAAGGACAAACAAAGCAGAAACTTGGTAATTCTGAAGCTCGGGGCGCCGTTGACGGTGTAGTCAGCGAACAGCTGACTTATTTCCTGGAGCAGAATCCGTCGGTTGCTAAGACTATCTGTGAGAAATCGATATTGGCACAGCGTGCCAGGGAAGCAGCCAGAAAAGCCAGAGATCTGACAAGGCGTAAGACGGCGTTAGAAGGAAGCGCCTTGCCTGGTAAATTGGCGGATTGTTCCGATAAGGATCCTAAGAATTGTGAAATCTATATCGTAGAGGGAGATTCTGCAGGCGGTTCTGCCAAGACTGCCAGAAGCCGTGCTACACAGGCAATTCTGCCGCTGCGCGGTAAAATCTTGAATGTGGAAAAGGCAAGGCTGGATAAGATTTATGCCAATGCGGAGATCAAAGCGATGATCACGGCTTTCGGTACAGGCATTCACGACGATTTCGATATCAGTAAACTGCGTTATGACAAGATAATTATCATGACAGATGCCGATGTGGACGGAGCACATATCGCTACATTGATGCTTACGTTCATCTATCGTTTTATGCCGGAGTTGATCAAACAAGGACATGTGTATCTGGCGAAACCGCCTCTGTATAAGCTGGAGAAGAACAGACAAATATGGTATGCCTATAGCGATGAGGAATTGGAGAAGCTTCTTGCAGAGGTAGGACGTGATCAGAATAATAAGATTCAGCGTTATAAAGGTTTGGGAGAGATGGATGCGGATCAATTGTGGGAAACAACTATGGATCCTGAACGGCGTATCTTGCTTCGTGTGAATATTAATGAGGAAGAAGAGTCGGAAGTAGACCTTACTTTCAATACACTGATGGGTGATAAGGTGGAGCCGCGGCGTATCTTTATCGAGGAAAATGCGAAGTTTGTAAAGAATCTGGATATATAGTTTATGTATCAATTTGACCATCTGCAAAGCAGATATTTGCAAAGCAGATATTTGCTTTGCAGATGATTGTAAGAAAGGAACATTGCTACAGAATGGATGACAGGATTTTTGATAAGATTGAGGAAGTAGATCTTAAGAAGAAAATGGAAGATTCTTACATAGATTATGCTATGAGCGTTATCGCTGCGCGTGCGCTTCCTGATGTAAGAGACGGTTTGAAGCCGGTACAGCGCCGGGTTCTGTATTCCATGATCGAGTTAAATAACGGTCCGGACAAGCCTCACAGAAAAAGTGCCCGTATCGTGGGTGATACGATGGGTAAATATCATCCACACGGTGATAGTTCTATTTATGGTGCGCTCGTCAATATGGCACAGGAATGGTCTACCAGATATCCTCTTGTCGATGGACACGGGAATTTTGGTTCTGTGGACGGCGACGGTGCGGCAGCCATGCGTTACACGGAAGCAAGGTTGAGTAAGATTTCCATGGAACTTCTGGCGGATATCAACAAGGATACTGTGGATTTCGTACCGAACTTCGATGATACGGAGAAAGAACCGATCGTATTGCCCAGTCGTTATCCGAATCTGCTTGTAAATGGTACTTCCGGCATTGCGGTTGGTATGGCTACCAATATACCGCCTCATAATCTGCGGGAAGTAATAAATGCGGTTGTGAAGATCATTGATAATAGGGTCAATGAAGACAGAAGTACCGATATGGAAGAACTTCTGGAAATCGTGAAGGCTCCTGATTTTCCTACGGGTGGTATCATACTGGGTACCAGAGGAGCGGAAGAAGCTTATAGGACAGGACGCGGCAAAGTGAGAGTCCGCGCAGTTACAGATATCGAGACAATGCCTAATGGAAAGAGCCGTATCATTGTAACAGAACTTCCTTATATGGTGAATAAAGCTAATCTGATCTTAAAGATCGCGGATCTGGTCAAATTAAAGAAAATCGATGGTATCACTGATCTGAGAGATGAGACAAACCGTGAAGGTATGCGGGTCGTGATAGAGCTTCGAAAGGATGCCAATGCCAATGTGATCTTGAATCAATTATATAAGCATACACAGCTGCAGGATTCCTTTGGCGTGATCATGCTGGCTTTGGTGAACAATGAGCCTAAGGTCATGAATCTTCTTGATATGCTGACACACTATATCAGACATCAGGAAGAGGTTGTGACCAGAAGGACCAAGTATGATTTGAATAAAGCAGAAGAGAGGGATCATATTTTACAGGGTCTGCTGATCGCTCTGGATCATATCGATGAAGTAATCCAGATCATCAGAAGCAGTCAGACAACGTCGATCGCGAAGGAACGGTTGATCGAACGTTTCCAGTTCTCTGATGTACAGGCACAGGCCATTGTTGATATGCGTCTGCGTGCATTGACAGGTCTGGAGAGAGAGAAACTCGAGAATGAACATAAGGAATTGATGGCTAAGATTGCCGAGTTGAAGGCGATTCTTGCAGATGAGAAGCTGCTGCTTGGTGTGATCAGAGAAGAAATATTGATCATTTCCGAGAAATACGGGGATGACAGAAGAAGTAAGATTGGGTTTGATGTCTATGACATCAATATGGAGGATTTGATACCGAAGGGAAATACGGTCATTGCCATGACCAGCCTTGGATATGTGAAACGTATGACTGTGGATAATTTTAAGGCTCAGAACCGCGGCGGCAAGGGCATTAAGGGAATGCAGACGATCGAGGAAGATTATATTGAGGATCTTCTGATGACGTCAACGCATCATTATTTGATGTTCTTTACTAATATGGGCCGGGTATACAGGATTAAAGCTTATGAGATTCCGGAAGCAAGCCGCACTGCCAGAGGAATTGCTATTGTCAATATCCTGCAGTTAAATCCGGGTGAGAAGATATCCGCTATGATACCGATCAAGGATTATGAGGAGAATGAGAACCTTTTCATGGTAACTAAACGCGGTATCGTAAAGAAAACGCCTGTTATGGAATTTAGCAACGTCAGGAAAAACGGGCTTGCCGCCATCAGTCTGCGGGAAGATGACGAACTGATCGAAGTGAAAACAACTTCTATGGATACAGAAATATTCCTCGTGACAAAACTTGGTATGTGTATCCGTTTCAAGGAGACAGATGTGCGTCCTACCGGCAGGAATTCTATGGGAGTAATCGGTATGAATCTGTCTGATGGGGATGAGATCGTCGGGATGCAGTTGGATCATCAGGGTGATTCTCTTCTGATCGTCTCCGAGAACGGTATGGGTAAACGTACTTATCTGGATGAATTTACGGTGCAGAAACGTGGCGGTAAGGGTATCAAATGTTATAAGATCACAGAGAAGACCGGGGATGTAGTCGGTGTGAAGGCTGTTGATGATGAGCATGAGATCATGATGATCACGACGGAAGGTATCATCATACAGCTTCGTATGGAAGATATCTCTACATTGGGAAGAATCACTTCCGGTGTGAAGATGATCAATCTGGATGATAATGTGAAAGTTGCCAGGATCGCGAAGGTAAGAGAGAAGCTCAGTGACGGGCATCATGAAATAGAGAATCTGGATGATATCGTAGATGAATCAGAGGATACTAAGAACACTGAGAACGATGAAAATACAGGTAATGAACTATGAAGCTTGCTGTAATAGGGGATATTCATAGTAACCATATCGCATTGGAAACATGTATCGCACATGCAGTTGACAGAAATGTTGATGAATTCCTTTTTCTTGGGGATTATATCAGCGACTGTCCTTATCCGCAGAGAACAATGAAAGTTATCTACGAGATGAAACAGAAATACCGCTGTACTTTTATCCGAGGAAACAGGGAAGATTATATGCTGGATCATAAGAAGAATCCACAGGATAAATGGACCTATTCCTCTGCCAGTGGTAATCTACTCTATACTTATGAGAATTTGACGAAACGGGATCTGGATTTCTATGAAAGTATGGATATTCAAGGGATATATGAGAGAGAAGGATATCCGCCTTTCCGCTATTGTCATGGATCTCTTACGAAGTCAAATGAATTGTTGACGCCGGAAAATGATAAGTTAGAACAGATTATGGCCGCTATGGATGTGGATTTGGTCGTCAGCGGACATACCCATATTCAGGAGAGTGCAATCTATGGGTCTAAGAAATTGATCCATCCTGGTTCTGTAGGGGTTCCCTGGTATCATGACGGTAAGACACAGTATATGATACTGCATGGGACTGAGTATGGATGGGAAGAAGAGTTTTTTCAGCTGTCTTATGATGTGGATGCCGTGAAGGAAGAATTTAAGACTTCCGGGATCATGGCAAAGGCGTTATACTGGTCGAAGTTATGTATTCATGTTATAGAGACAGGAAATGACTATACAAGCCCCTGTCTGCTGCTTGCTATGAAATTATGCAGAGAGGAAGAAGGGGAAGTCAATTGGCCTGATATTTCTGAGAAATATTGGGAAGAGGCGTTCAGGAATTTTGTGAAATAAAATACCCCGCAGCTTGCTGCAGGGTATTTTTCAAAGGCATTATGATCTTTTGGAATTGATGACGATCGAAGCGATACCGCAACAGATACCGCCGACAGCAAATACTATGATATAAGGCATCCCCCATCCATCGAATACAAAACCGGCTATCAGGTATAAAATTGTGGCAATTAGCATGATACAGCCGCATACAGTTTCTGTCAAAGAACCCTTTTTATAAGCTTCGGAATTCTTATCATTTAGTTGGTTGTATTGATCAATGTTGTATTTTTCTTTCTGCGTTCCAAAATAAACGATGATAGCAGTAGCGATTGCAATGATCAGAAAGAAAAAGGACATTTCAAAAGCTTCCAGATATTCATTTCCATCAATCTGTGGAAAGAGAGAATCTAAACCTGAAATCAATATGAAATTAATGATATAGAGGGATATTCCTGTTGTTATCATAACGGAAAACTTTTTGTTAAAGTTGTCTATCTCCTCTTCCTGATAGAAATTTACGATGTATGGATTCTTCTTCTTAAAATCATTGCTGCGAATACCGAATAAAGTTAAGATTGCCACGCCGATCACAAGAAAGATCAAGAATATGATACCGCAGAAATCTTCTTTGATCGGTTCGTCTTCAAAGAAATAATTTAAGCCATATACAAGTAATGTAGAGGAAAGGCCCAAAAAGATAAGAGCGATGCCAAGAGAAGTAAATTTGCTGAATGCATTATAATGTTTATCATAGTTGGTATTGTCTTCTACATATACCTGACTGACATCTCCCTGTACCAGATCATCCATACTGCAATGGAATACTTTGCATAATTGAAGTAATTTATCCATTTCAGGATAGGAGGAATCAGACTCCCATTTTGATACAGATTGTCTGGAAACATCCAGCTGCTCCGCAAGTTGTTCTTGTGTGATATTATTTTTCTTTCTTAAAAATTGTAAGTTTTCTCCAAGACTCATGTGAATTCTCCTTTTTCTGTAATGATAAAAATATATCGTATGTTATTTTAATACCAAGTTTTTTACAAGGTATTTTATTCTCGCTAGCAACGAGCCAAGTGGCTGCTTGCAGTGGAGTATTTGATTGAGTGACAAGAATTGTAAAGCTGTACCGGTCTGCCTTAACTGTCTCTCATTTTAAGAAAAATGTGATGTAAACTCTATCAATTTCGTGTTGCTTTTAAGTTTTTTTATGGTAAGTTGCGGTTGCATCCTTATAAAATGCGCGTTTTATGTAAAAATATAATTTTGACATTTGATTTTAAATGGCTTCATGAAAAGGGGATAATATGCTATAGTATCTAAGAAGATATTACCACTTCAAATATACCATAAATTCATAAAAATCATATGTTATTTATTCCCGCGAACAACGAGCCAGGTATCTGCTTGCAGCGGGGTCTTGTCCTCAGCGTAAAACGCTTCGGAATACGCTTCGGAATGGAGAAAAATATGAGAAAACAGATTGAAGGACAGATAAATCTTTTTGATTATATATCAGCGGAAGATAAGAAGATTAGTGATGGTAATTTAATAAAAGAAAGAAATGTAGATATCTCAGAAAGATCTGATTGCATAAATCCGGAAGTTGATCATAATAATAAAGATGAAATATCTTTATTCGCACAATGTGTGTCCTGCTGGTGCAGTACTTGCAGACATAATGCAGAGGGCAGGGCAGTTCCCCGTGATTTTGCAGGAATAAAGAAGCCCTGTCCCTCTTGTGATTTCTGTATCAGCCAGAATAAAGCAGAAATCTGTGAGATAGATTCTTATGATAAAGGATGTAAACTGCGGGCAGAAGAAGAAGGTATCCATCCATTTAATGAATTAATTTGATTGCTTTGATCTTTATTCCCGCGAGCAACGAGCCAAGTGGCTGCTTGCAGACATTTGGCGACTGCCGCGAGGGTCAAATACCCCGCTGCTCTGCAGCGCTGCAAGTTTGATACCCCGTTGCTTGCAGCGGGGTCTTTGATTCTATGATATTTTCTCGAAATCTTCTATACCGTGTTTACACCAGGGGCAGATAAAATCAGGAGGAAGTTCTTCACCTTCATAGACATATCCGCAGACGACACATCGCCAGCCTTTGACAGAAGTATTTTCTGGTTTCGGCTTGACATATTCATGATAGAAAGAATATGTCATGGCTTTTTCACCGGAAAGAACATCACAATCCGATACAGATGCCAGGAAAAGCATATGTGTTCCCAGATCATAACTGTTTATTACCTTGCAATCCAAATAAGCGGTCACATGTTCTGTAAGGTAAGGAAGTTCTTGAGCTGTCATGGAGAAAGGTATATCCACAAATTTATCTACATTACTTCCACTTTGAAATCCAAAATGTTGGAATAAGGAAAAAGGCGCTGTCTCAGAAAGAATAGAGACAGAGAGAATCCCGGATTTCCGGATCAGATCGCAAGTCAGGTTTTTTTTATTGATGGCAACGACGATCTGTTTGGGGTCGTCTGTTACCTGAGTGACTGTGTTGATGATACAGCCATTCATTTTTTTATCATATTTTGTGGATACGACATACAGGCCGTAGGATAACTGAAAGAGTGCTTTTGCATTCATGAAAATATTTGATTCCTTTCCTTATAAATATAGAACAGTAATGAACTGTTAACAGTATGTGTAGAAAATTCTGAAGTATACAGGAAAATATTCCGGATTCACGAGTTTACAGAGCAAATATATTCATTATATGGTTGTGATCTTAGAATACATATCTGCAAAAATAGGATTACGCTCAACATACTCAACTGTACGGATAGGATGACGGGTTTGGTCACAGCTCCAATTACCTTCATAACTGACAATAGGTGAAGGTACGATAAGAGAAGGAGCCCAATCCGAATTGATAAGCCAGGCAACGGCAGCGACATCAAACAGTTCCTTTGCATAACCAAAGTGATTTTCCCGATAGCCGTTGTATAATTCGATAAGTGCGTCGCATAATTCGGATTTTCCGCCAATGTGGAACTTCAGATCTTCTATGGTGGTGAGCATATGGCTTGTAACGCCGCGGCATGGAAGCTGTATTACAGGAGCTCCACAATCGAAGATGATGCGGCTTGCGGCAATATCCTGGAATAGATTAAATTCATGTGTATCCCGCCAATAAAGAGGGTTCCCTCCCAACCATACAATGACAATACGGTCTATGATAGTTGGATCCATTAAGATTGCAGAAGCTATATTCGTTATGGCAGCAATCGCAACTACATACAAAGGATGCTCCGGAGAATATTTTTGTGAGCGGGAAATAAGATCTCTTACTGCTTCACTTTCCTCAGGAGTATCTTCATTTGTCAGAAAATGCTTAGAACCTCTGTAAATGGACCCTTCAAAGGGAGTCTTTAACATTTTTGTGAGGCGGATTATTTCATCATAACTTCTATACATGCCGTCTTCCGGACCGTTTGAACGGTCATTATGGAAGGGAGCAGCATAAATAGCTTTAACATTTAGTTTGTCAGGGGACGCCAGAGCATAAGCCAGGGCAAATTGATCATCAACTTCGTTATAGGTATCTGTATCCAATACCATATCTATTTTTCCCTGAGGCGGGGAAAGCCTCCTCAGAAGATCGGAATGATCAGAATGTTTAAATTTCATGATAAGTAACTCCTTTCAAAATTTTTAACACTGGTTCTTTCAATCAATATTGGACTGAGGATAACGGACTTTGATCCTTTTCTTTTGCCGTTTTTCTGTTCAGAGATCATTTCCAGCGCAGTGATTCCAATCTGCTCAGGCTGCAGATCTATTGTTGTCAAAGGCGGTGTACTGAGTGCCGACAGCGTATTGTCAAATCCGATCAGAGAGATATCTTCAGGGACACGCAGATTATGTTCATGCAGAACTTGAAGGATTCCACAGGCCAGTACATCAGATGTAACAAGCAGTGCAGAGGGCAGGGTGGCAGCGGATAAGATACGTTCCATAGCCATTCTGCCGTCATTGGCAGTATAATCATCTGTCAAAATAGTCCATTCCTTACGGATTGGCAGATTATTTTGCCGCATCACATCAATATATCCGTTGAGACGTTGATTCTCTACTTCTCTCTTTTGCGGTTCTCGTCCGATAAATCCGATGTCTTTATGGCCATTCTTGATAAAATTATGGATGGCAAGAGAGGAAGCCTGATGATTGTCAAAAAGGATGGCATCAACAATCGGCAGGGAGCAGGGACGTTCGATCATAACTACGGGAATCCCACGGGAACAAACCATATTGATGGTATCATCATCGATCGCAGTCATGGTGGTAATAACGATGGCATCGACCATCAAGCTGACAAAATTTTCAACCATGGCGCGCTCTTTAAGCGGGTTCATCTGCGTCACAGCGGTCAGTACATTGTAACCGGCATCTTCAGCTGCCTTATTGAAGGCATTACCGATACGAGCGAAAAAAGGGTTTTCACTGGATACGGGAAGTATATGTCCGATCAGGTTAGTTTGTTTGCTGCGAAGGCCGCTGGCAACCCGATTCGGTACATAAGAAAATTTCTCAAGTGCCTGTTGTACCAGTTTTCTCTTCTCCTCGGAGACATATTTGTCATTACGGATCACCCGCGTGACAGTAGAAGGAGAAACACCTGCAGCTTTAGCGATGTCTGCAATTTTAACAGTATTCATATTTTCCTCTTTTTCCCATTATCACTTTGGTTACGATTTCATAAAGAATCATAGTATAATTTTATTCTAGTGTTCATATAGCAAAACGTCAATAGAAAAAAATCTGACAAATTAAACAAAATATATTGTATATTTTGACTAAATTTATATAAAATAGATTGACTTTTCAAAATATAATGATTATAGTGAGTATTACATTTGATTCAGGAATTGTCAACTGTATAAAGAGAAAGATATTGGCTCATATTTTTTTTGAAAAATATGGTGACGATTTCATAAAATCGGATTTAGCGCGCTAGGATAATATCTAATAAAAGATAAGGAGGATTTTGAGATATGAAAAATACGATAGCAGTGCTGACAGCGCCAGGAAAGTTTGATTTTGACGAGCGTGAAGTGGAGGTAAAGCCGGGTCATTTGTTGATCAGAATATTGGTCTGTGGATTGTGTATATGGGAGGAGAATCATTTTGCAGGACGGCTTGGTAAATGTCCACAGACGTTAGGACATGAATGGTCCGGAGAGGTAGTTGAAGTTGGAGACGGAGTCGAAGGTTTTATGCCGGGGGATATGGTAAGTGTGCTTCCCGATGAGTTATTCGGATTTGCAACATACGCTTGTGTTCCGGCAAAGAGCTGTTACCATATCGCTGATGGTATCGATCCAAAGACTGTACTGGGAGAGCCGGTGAAATGTGTAGTGACTGTATTACGTTCTGCCGAAATACAGCCGGGAGATTATGCCGTAGTTTCCGGTTGTGGATCCATGGGTTTATGGTGTATTCAGGTATTATCGAAGATGGCTCTTTCTAAACTGATCGCAATCGATCTGGATGAGACAAGGCTTGAGCTTGCAAGAAAATACGGTGCAGATGTGACGTTGAATCCAGGCAATATGAATGTACAGGAAAAGATAAGAGAAATCACAGGTGGCCGTATGGCTGATTTCGTGATAGACGGCTGTGGTTCTCCTGCTGTCATCGTAGATGAGATAGGATATTTGCGTGGTGGGCGTGGAAAATTGATCTTGATGAGTTCACACGCCGGACCGGCGCCGTCCATGGATTTCCGTCCTGCAATAGAAAAGGGAATTGAGATCAGAGTTCCTCATCCGATTTACAGTTTAGATCCTCATGATGATATGCGTCGGGCAATCAATTTGTATAACAGTGGTGTTTTTAAGACAGAGGGCATTATCACACATGAATTCGACTTAAAAGATATCCAAAAGGGATTTGAGACTATGGCGGCGAAGACAAAAGGATATATTAAAGGTGTTGTCTATCCTACATAAGGATGCGAAGTTTGCGCTTGTGCCAAAATCCACAGCTTGAACAGGAATGGAGGTTTTATATGGAGAGAAAATATCTTGGAACTTGGTAGCGGAGATCAAGGATTTGAAGGTAAAATATCTGTCGTCAGATAAAGGATGTAATTATACAGGCGGACGCATTAGGAATGCTGATGGAACTGGATGCGAAGTGGGAGAGAGTAAAGAATTGTGAAGTGTTCCTTGAGGCGTGTAATGTGGACCGAATCATCTGGAAGAGATAAAGTAATTATATAAGAAATGCTATAAAGGTCGAATACCCCACAGCCTGCTACGTTACATATTAGATGTTCCGTTAGCTTGCTGTAGGGCATTTGATTTATACTCGTTAACGAAATGAATTGCCAAATTTATGCAGCCTGCTTTATCTCTTGATTTTTGGCAGAGAATGTGTTCTCGCATACCGGAACCAAGTTGTCGTATAGCTGAATCTTCTCCCCGATCAGTTTTGCAACCTGATCCTTGAAAATGTTGTCTGTACCATCAATGATTGAATCTATGGCATCCTTAAACGACTTGAAGTCGCTGTAGTATTTTACGCGGAGCTTACCCTTGGTAAATTTCCAAAGTCGCTCTATGGGATTAAGGTTCGGACTGTACGGGGGAATATATACCAAGTCTATCCCAAGCTCTTTGGCGAGCGAAGTGACCAGTTCGCATTTCTGGTACCGGGCATTGTCCAACACGATATGTATCTTCTTGCCGGGATATTCTGTAGCAACCGCCTTCAGCATCTGGCATATTTCTGTTGCAGTTATGTATGTGGCATTCGTTATGGTATGGACTTTCTTGGTCACAAAATTGATCGCACCAAGAACATTGTACCGCTGCCTGCCTGAAAACGTCCTGACAAACCTGCGGGTTTTTGAATAGATGCCGCCAAGGAAGTCGCACCCAAGAACAAAGTGCGAAGCATCCATAAAGAGAAGAACATGGGCACTATTCTTTCTTTTAGCCTTCTTCATGAGGGGATGCAACACGCCATCATAAAAGCTGCGCTGCTTCGCAGCATCGGCCTTGGCGGGTATTGAGCCAGCCTTTAGCTTGTGGATTTCGTTTTTTTTAGAAATCTGCTGACAGCCATAATGGATGCATTAATGCCAAATTTCTCCTGAACCATGTCGGCGATTTGCTGTAGGGTCTGGTAGTTCCCGCTTTCGATCTCTTCAACAATCTGGGACTCAACATCCTTGAATTTGGATTTGCGTCCCCTGCCGCTTTTGGTTTCAAAAAGACTGTCAATATCGCCGGCAGCTATTTGGTTCTTGAGGTCGCGGATGCTGCGCTCACACAGGCCAGTAAGTTGAGTGATACCAGTACTGTGGACACCGGCGATTATCAGTATCGCACTGATGATGCGTCTTGCGATGACCGGTGAGAGAAATAGCTGCAGGTAATCATAGATTGCCTTAGCAACCTTTAACGCAATAAGTTGCCGCTCTTCTTTTGGGAGTCTATCGAAATGTTTCTCTGCTTTCATAGTGTATTTCCTCCTATGAATACACTATACAACATTGTTGGACTCATAGCAACTCAAAACGGCATTTAATTTCGTTGATGAGTATAAAATTTCCCACACATGATTAAGAAAAGCAACTTAAAATTTCAATGTATTATTTAGCAGGTGTTTCAGCAGGTACTTCGATGAAGGAGATGATTCCTGCAGATGTAACATCAACTACAACATGGTCTTCTCTTACTTCTGTAACATTGCACTCTGTCCATGTGTCATCATCGTTGTACTGATAAACTTTAACATTCTGTCCAGCAACAATGCCAGGAGTATAGAAATTAACGTTTGCAACATCAAAACTGAAATTAGTAGGAACTCCAACCTTAACTACGTTTAATACTGTGCCATTCAATGTAGCAGCAAAATCCTTTGCAGAATAAACGCGTGAAAGTTCAGGCTTCAAAACAGAGAATGTAAGATCAGTCTCATTACCGTCTACAATAACGCCGCCTCCCTGTGCAACGGGAACAACTTTATCCATTGCCCAGATACCTGTAACAGCATTATTCATGTACTCTCCGACCATTTTATCCTGATCGATAGCAGAGTTTACAATTTCAGAAGGCATAACAGTTGCAGGGTCTTTGGAATAATCGATCCATGCAAGATCAATAATATTGCCATTCGTGTCTACCCAATACCAATAACCAGTAACTTCTGCAGGTGCTGCCAGATCATAATCTGCTACGGGAGCACCTACTTCCTTTGCCATTGCTGTTGTGGAAAACAGCATAGAACAAGCTAATACCAGAACAAATAATCCTCTTACTTTTTTCATTTTGAAACTCCTTTCCTGTATGAACATTTTCTTATTTGTGTGGGATATATTAACGCTCTTTGCGAAAATATATTCCCATTATACTCTCTTTTTATATTTTGTGATAGTATTATATAAATTTTTATCTTTTTTTATCAATAGATGTATTACAACCCATAGTTCAATGTAAGTTACTATGAAAGTCTTCGACTTTCACAGCATGGATGGCCATGCGGCCC
>OFGO01001357.1_pt1 | contig 18239 bp, 17 predicted proteins | sample 1521761 | NCBI WGS metagenome assembly OFGO01 (sample SAMEA3504128, study PRJEB24116) | mouse gut metagenome | biome: mouse gut; feature: mouse-associated habitat; material: faeces | place: Denmark | collected 2011
GGATAGGATGAAAACAGATTTCATAGTATGTTGTTTTTATTTGCTGGTATTGACCACTAATTTGTAGTTGATGACGGAATGTTGCGGGTCGTTGGTTGTCAATTGAATGATTTTAGTGGTTTTGGGAACATTTTGGGTTTTATATGTCACTGTGGCTTTTACCTTCTTTCCTGGTTTTATGGTAGTTTTAGGTAAAGTGATTGAGGTTTCCGGATCAGATGCTTTTATTTTCCGGATAATTAATTCTGATTTACCGGAATTTTGGATGTAAAATTCATGTGTATGCGTGCTGTTTTTTGCAATGTTTTCCAGGTTAGCTTCTGTTTCTGATAGCGCAATTACCGGGGCTTTTTCGAAATTTCCCTGATAAGAAGAGAAATCCTCACTGATATTGGCGGTTACGTTCAGGGTTCCCTTTTCCTGGTTATTAACCAGTATGTCGATGTGGTCGGTAATAAATCCCCAGTCATTTTTTTTAGCGGCGTCATATTTAATCACTATACTTTTGATTTCTCCTTTTTTCAGAGGAGAAGAAGGTACAGTGACATTTATTGCCGGGGAGGAAGAGGTAGCAGTGATTGTAGCAGGTTGTTCCCCTGTATTAACGATGGCCAGTTTACGTTCTGGTTGCTGGGAGTCTTTAATATTTCCCAAGTTTAGGTTGTTATTGAAAATTTTAATTGTTCCGACCTGATATTTGTACTTGTCGTATGGACCAACCGGTTTACGACTGACATTTCCCCGGATGGTCAGGGACACCACTGAGTTGGAGGCATTTGAATTGACAGTGATGCTTTTGGTAAATGAACCTGGCCGGTTGCGGGGGTCGAAAGATACTTTAATATTACCGGATTCGCCCGGTGCTATGGGCTGGCGGTTCCATTCCGGAGTGGTACAGCCGCAGCCTGCCCTGACATTGGTCAGGATTAAAGGTGTATTTCCTGTGTTCTTGAAATTAAAAACATGAATAGCCTTACCGCCGGCTTCACTGATGGTGCCGAAGTTAAAGGAAGTTTCCTGAAATTCAATTTTAGCTTTTTGGCCGAATACCAGACAGGGTATAAAGACCGCGAACAGAAGAATTAATCTTTTCATTTTTTTATTATTATATCATTATTGTTATACACACAAACAGACTGCCGAAAAAGGTGTCTATTATTAAAACTTACAAATGTAAAAAAGAATTTTTTGATTTATGTTTTATTGATTTGTTAAAATTAAAAATATGATTGTGCCCCTGAAAAGTAGTTTGTTTTATTTAGATATTTTCTTTTCATTTTTGTTTGCCGGAATTTGTACTGTTATATTTTTGGTAACTATTAAAAAGTATATATCTTTGTGATTAAACATGAGGGGATTTTCATTTATTAAAAACGGACGTTTTTTTGTTTACTTATTCTTTTGGAAATCAGTCATTCTTTCTTTTTATAAACTATTGTTGTTTAGTCTTTTAGGAAATCTGCATATCTTATTTCTATTTGTTTTATAGAGTTGAGGAAAAAACTGGAAACTTTGTGTAGGATAGAGCAGGAAGAAGTAAAGATAGAGGAGATGGATGTGCTGTTGGCTTTGCTGGATGCCTATGAGGTGACACGGGATGAGGGGATGTTGCAGGAGGTGTTGGATGTTGTGAGTGGACATTGGAATGACCTGACATCCTCACCGGAGGCGGTGAAGTTGCTGGCGTATTGTTATTATTATGTAGAGGAGGAAGAATGTATGGAGAGGGCTTGGAAGATGGTAGAAGAACTGAAGGAAAAGGGAATGGAGGGAGAGAAAGTGGCGGAGGCGGAAACCATATTGCGGGAAATGATGAATGAATGAAAATAAGCCTTGAAGTTCTACGGGAGATTTTTGGTGGCCCCTTCGGGGGTGGAATTGGTGTGTCCTTTGAGTTTTATAAATATGTGGTTTCTGAAATAATTAATTGGGCCTTCTTTTGCAAATTCGGGAGAAATCAGTATCTTTGCGGCGTTTAAACGATATTATTCAATTTAAAGAATTAGAAATCATGTATTTATCAGCAGAAAAAAAACAAGAACTTTTTTCTCAGTACGGAAAGTCTAATAAAGACACTGGTTCTGCGGAATCTCAGATTGCTTTATTTTCCTACCGTATTAGTCATTTAACAGAGCACCTGAAAAAGAATCACAAAGATTTTCAACTTATCACAGTCACTTTATGGTCAGACCATAGTAAAAAATTATGAAAGAATACAATCCTTTGAGCGGGGGATACTTCTTTGTTTCTCTTAATTGTAGTCAAAATTATAGTCAAGAAATTTAAAGATTTTAGAAAGAACGGGGATTCCGATTTTTTGTAATGAAGTAATGTACTTCATTACTTTTTGAAGGGAGCCGCGGATTAGAGCAATTGAATTATATGAGCATAATCGGACTGCTTATCAGGCGGCTCTGGATATGTTGGAAACGACGGGGAAAGCCGCGATCATACATCCTACGGGGACGGGAAAATCATTCATTGGATTTAAATTGTGCGAGGATTTTCCGGACAAGAAGATCTGTTGGCTTTCTCCGTCTGAATATATTTTTCAGACACAGTTAGAGAATCTGGCAGCGAGCAGTATGTCGAAGGACGGCGGGGAACATAAAAACGTCAGGTTCTTCACTTATGCCAGACTGATGTCTATGACGGAAGCGGAATTTAGAGAGATCTGTCCGGATTATATCATATTGGACGAGTTCCACCGCTGCGGCGCGAAAGTCTGGGGTCAGTGCGTGCAGAAGCTGTTGTCTTTGTATCCGAACGCGCCGGTGCTGGGGCTCTCTGCAACGGCGGTTCGTTATCTGGATAACCAGAGGGATATGTCGGATGAGCTTTTCGAGGGAAATGTCGCATCTGAGATGACCCTTGGCGAGGCGATTGTGCGGGGTATCCTGAGTCTGCCGAAGTATGTGATGTCTGTATATTCTTACCAGAAGGATCTGGAGAATTATCGAAGACGGGTGCAGGGGGCGAAGAATAAAGCAGTCCGGGACGAAGGAGAGAAGTGGTTAAACGCCCTGAGACGGGCGCTTGAACAGGCGGAAGGACTGGATGAGATCTTCTGTAAGCATATGAAGAATAGAGCAGGGAAATATATTGTTTTCTGTGCAAATTATGAACATATGACGGAAATGATCGAAAAAACGCCGGAATGGTTCGGGAAGGTAGACCCGAAACCGCACATTTATAAGGCATATTCGGATGATCCGGCGACAAGCCGGGCATTCGCGGACTTTAAAGCGGATGAGAGCGGGCATCTGAAGCTTCTGTACTGTATCGACATGCTGAATGAAGGAGTACATGTGGAAGATGTGGAAGGGGTAGTTTTGCTTAGGCCCACGGTGTCCCCTATCATATACAAGCAGCAGATCGGGCGTGCGTTATCTGCAGGAAAGAAGAAGGACGCGGTTATCTTCGATATCGTGATGAATATAGAGAATCTGTACAGTATCGGTACGATCGAAGAGGAGATGCGGGCCGCGGCGGCTTACTATCATTATCTGGACCGGGAGGAAGAGATTATCTGCGAGCGCTTCAAAGTAGAAGATGAGGTGCAGGACTGTGTAAAACTTTTTGAAAGACTGAATGAGACGCTGACGGCGACCTGGGATCTGATGTATGAGTGTGCAAGACAGTATTATATGGAGCATGGGAATCTGGAAGTGCCGGTACGATATCAGACGGAGAAGGGGTATGGACTCGGGCAGTGGATCCTTACCCAGAGGAAGGTCCGTGCGGGTGAGAAATACGGCGTGCTGGGTGAAGAGCGGGTCTTAAAGCTGGACCGTATCGGGATGGTTTGGGAAAACTGCCGCGACATTTCGTGGGAGAGACATTTTAAAGAGGCAAAGAAGTATTATGAAGAACACGGCGACCTGAATACGGGCGTCAATGAAACGACGGCTTCCGGGGTTCGGCTGGGACTGTGGATCAGCAGGCTTCGGACTTATCGGAAGAGCGGAATACAAAAGGCTTATCTGACGGAAGAAAGGGTGAAAGCGCTTGACGAGCTTGGGATGATCTGGAACGTGCCGGATTATCTGTGGGAAGAAAACTATGCAGAGTGTCTCCGGTATTACCGGACGCATGGGAATCTGGATATTCCCAACGCCTACTGTTCGCCGAACGGGCTTAAGATCGGGAGCTGGATCCGCAGGCAGAGAATGCTCCGGGAAGGAAAATGCAAGGGAGCGAGGCTCACCGGCGAACAGATCGCACGGTTGGACTCGATTGGAATGGTATGGAAGACGAAGCCGGAACAGCAGTGGGAGAAAGGGTATGCGGAGGCGAAGGCATACTATGAAGCGTATGGGAATCTGAATGTGCCGGCGAGTTACAGGAGTCCGTCCGGATATAAGCTTGGAAGCTGGATTCTGGATCGTCGGGAGAAGGGGAAAGAGAAGCATTCCGCCGAGAAGCAGAGGCAGTTAGACGAGCTTGGGATGGTCTGGGTGAAGCCGGATTCCTGGGAGGTTCGTTTTGGGCTTGCGAAAAAGTATTATGAAGAGCATGGAAATCTGAATATCTCGTCAAAGTACCGGGCAGAGGGCGTCTGGCTCGCGAAGTGGGTCAATGAACAGAAACAGATATATGCCGGGAAACGAAGGGGAAAAGAACTGCGGAAGGACCAGATAAGAAGGCTTGAGGAGATTGGAATAGAGTGGAACCGTAAGAAGGCGTCCTGAATTAAAAAAATACTTTAACACAGATCCTTGCAGCAAGGGCACTTGGATTTTGAGAAGTATGACATATCTGGGATTCTAAGAGAATCGAAGACTGTAGCTATGAGAGAATTTCTTATAGGTATGGATGGCGAAGCATACCCTTTTGTTCAAAGCTTTATATCATATGATCTTTATCTTATGAGGGAAGAGACTCTATTGTACTTATTGTACTATGTGATACAAGCCGTCTCCAGGATGGAAGAAAGAAGGGAGAGATCCTATTGTACTATGTGATGCAAGTTGCTTCCGGGATGGAAGATAAGGTAGAGGAACAGATTGAAGTTATGGTTGAAAAGGGAATTTATCAGCAGTGCTTCCATCCCATCCGTCATGTGAAGAAGAAGATACGGGGAGAATGGAAAGAACTGCGGGAGAAGCTGCTTCCCGGATATGTGTTTATTGTGAGCGACGATATCGAAGAACTATATCTGAGATTAAGATATGTACCTGCGTTTACGAAACTGTTGGGCAAAGACGGCGGGCAGTTTGTTCCCCTTCCGGAACATGAAGTGGAATGGCTTAAGAAGATCTCGGGGTCGGCGGACAGCCGCATGGAGGCGGAAATCTCCAGGGTATACGTGTCAGAGGAGGATGTGGTTACCATTCTGTCGGGACCTTTAAAGGATATGGAAGGATATATTAAGAAGATCGACCTGCACCGGCGGATTGCCAAGGTGGAGGTTGATTTCATGAACCAGAAGACGGTGATTCATCTTGGAATAGAGATGGTAAGGAAGAGAGAAGGATAGAGAAAAATAGAGGGAGGCATATATAGATGGAAAAGAGAGAGATTTCTTTTTCTCCGCCGGATATTACAGACCTGGAGATAGCGGAGGTGATCCGGGCATTAAAAAGCGGATGGATTACGACGGGGCCAAGAACGAAGCTGTTTGAAAGTAAGATTGCTGCGTTCTGCGGAACCAAACGCGCCGTGGCGCTTAATTCCGCTACGGCGTGCCTGGAAGCGGTATTAAGACTGTCGGGGATAGGCAAGGGGGATGAAGTGATCACTTCTGCATATACCTATACGGCGTCTGCAAGTCCGGTCTGCCATGTGGGAGCGAAACTTGTACTGGTAGATACGGCAAAGGATAGTTATGAGATGGATTACGACGCCTTGGAAAACGCGATTACCGAGAAGACGAAAGCGGTGATCCCGATCGATCTGGGAGGAGTCCCCTGTGATTACGAGAAGATCTTCAAGATCGTGGAAAAGAAAAAAGCGCTGTTCCGTCCGTCTAATAAACTTCAGGAAGCAATCGGGAGAGTGATCGTAGCGGCCGACAGCGCGCATGCATTCGGCGCAAAGAGAGTAATCGAGAGAAGTTGGAAGAAGTGCGGCGCAATCGCAGACTTTACCAGCTTCTCTTTTCACGCGGTGAAGAACCTGACGACTGCGGAAGGGGGAGCCCTTACCTGGAGGAAGATCGAGGGGATAGAAGACGACTGGATCTATCAGCAGCTTATGCTTTTGTCTCTGCACGGTCAGTCCAAGGACGCGCTGGCAAAGAACAAACTTGGAGCATGGGAATATGATATTGAATTCCCGGGATATAAGTGGAATATGACGGATATCATGGCGGCCATCGGATTAAAGCAGTTGGAGCGGTATCCGGATATCATGAAAAAGAGGCGCAGGATCATCGAGCGGTATGATAAAGCCTTTCTGTCGTTAGGTATACGCACATTAGGGCATTATGACAGGGGGAGGATGTCCAGCGGGCATCTGTATCTGACGCGGATACCGGAAATAGACGAGACAAAGAGAAATGAACTTATCCGCCGGCTGGCAGAACAGGGAATCGCGTCCAACGTACATTATAAACCGCTGCCGATGATGACGGCATATAAAGAACTTGGGTTTGATATTCAGGATTATCCGAACGCATACCGTCAGTATGAGAATGAGATTACGCTGCCGTTACATACTTGTCTGAAAAATGAAGATATAGAATACATTATCGCAAAAGTAGTTGAAATCGTAAAAGAATAAAAGATGCGAGGAATCTGGATATGCAGTTTAGGGAATGGGATGATATCCCGGAATTTATGAAAAATGAAGATGTAAAAAAATACTATGAAATATTAAAGAAGAAACGTTTTAGCCTGAAGGTAAAGCGTTTTTTTGATGTTACCGCATCGTTTGTCCTGATCCTTCTCCTTTCTCCGGTATTCCTGATTCTGTCTGTCTGGATTAAGACGGACAGCAAGGGGCCCGTTTATTTCAAACAGGAGAGAGTCACACAGTACGGACGAAAATTTTCTATCTTTAAATTCAGGACTATGGTGATAAACGCTGATCGAACAGGCTCTTTAGTTACGGTGCAGAATGATTCGAGAATCACGGCTGTCGGCAGAAAGATACGGAAATACAGATTAGATGAAATCCCTCAATTGTTCAATATCCTTGCAGGGGATATGAGCTTCGTAGGGACAAGACCGGAAGTCCGGAAATATGTGGATGAATACAGCGACGAGATGAAAGCGACGCTCCTTCTTCCGGCGGGAGTGACCTCGGAAGCCAGTATCAGGTACAAAGATGAAGACGAGCTTCTAAAAGACGCCGTAGATGTGGATGAAGTCTATATACAGAAGATACTGCCGGAAAAGATGAGATGGAACTTAAGGGCGATCAGACGATTCAGTTTACCCGGAGAACTAAGTACGATGGTCAGGACAGTATTTCATGTAATGGATTGATCACGTAATGGTTTGATTATGTAATGGTCTGATTATGTAATGAACTGATTATGTAATGGTCTGGTTACGCAACGGCCTGACTGTGTAACGGCCTGATCTTGAAGACAGAGTAAAAGGAATGCAAAAGGAATATGAAAGGAACATGAGAAGATGAGTAAGATCGCCGTAATTACGATGGGAGTCCGGTTGAATCAGGAACAGGGATATACGAGATTTCGTTCAATCTGCGAGATGCTTGCAGACGCAGGACATGAGGTGGACCTGATTACGACTACGTTCCAGCATTGGGAGAAAAGACAGAGAGATGTGAATCAGATCAGGCGCGATCAATATAAATTCCGGATCCGGTTCATCTACGAACCGGGATATCGGAAGAATGTAGACCTCCTGAGAATCTTCAGCCACAAAGTCGCAGCGACAAAACTAAAAAAACTACTGGAAAAGACAGGGGATTATGATCTGATCTACGCGGAGATTCCCCCCAATAATGTGGCGCTTACAGCGGCAGAATACGCTCATAAAAGAGGGATTCCGTTTATCGCGGATGTGAACGACCTGTGGCCGGAGGCGATGCGTATGGTTATAGACGTCCCTGTGCTGAGTACGCTTATCTTCTATCCACTTCAGAGAGAGGCCGAGAAGGTATACGCTCTGGCGTCCGGCGTGATCGGAACTTCCGATGAATACAGGGAGCGTCCGTTTCAGAAGCGTAAGAGGGATATACCGAAGAAGACGGTGTATGTGGGAAATGAGCTGCAGGTTTTTGACGAGGGATATGAAAAGAATAAGGACGCCGTCGTTAAGGGAGAAGATGAATTCTGGGTATCTTATGCGGGAACCATCGGTACCAGTTACGACATCCGTACCATGGTGCTCGCGGCGGAAGAATTGAAGAAGCGGGGAATAACAAACATCCGTTTCAAGATTATGGGCGGCGGGCCGATGAAAGAGGAGCTGGAACAACTGGCGGAAACAAGGAAGGCTGACAATGTAGAATTCGTGGGATATGTACCTTACGATCTGATGGCGGCTTATCTGACGAAGTCCGACATACTGGTGAATTCCTTTGTGAAGAAAGCGCCCCAGAGTATCGTGACAAAGATCGGGGACTATCTTGCGGCGGGAAAACCGATGATCAACACCTGTATGAGCCCGGAATTCCGGAATAAGGTAAAAAAGGACGGCTTTGGAGTTAATATCATACCGGAGGACGCCGGTATTCTGGCGGACGCGGTGGAAGCGTTATATCAGGATCCAGAGAAGCGCCAAAGAATGGGAGAGAGGGCGCGGCTGATCGCAGAAGAACAATTCGACCGCCCCAAGTCATACCAGGAGATTCTCAGGATGATGGAAGAGTTAATTCAGAGTTGATCCGGAGTTGATTTGAAGTTAATTCAAGATTGGAGTCAAGATTGATTCGATAGATATAAATAGTGATACAAGTATAGATGGAGATATTGATCTAAATCTAAATAGAGATAAAGAAGGAAAAGTTGATGAAGTTGATGAAAAAAGTATGCTGTCTGTTAATGGCGGCTGCGCTGGTATTCGGGACGGCGGGCTGCGGAAAGAAAGAAGAACCGAAGAAGGATACGGATATCCGGAAGGAAGATACAGAGCCGGCGGATGAGTCGTCGGAAAAGGAAGAAGAAGCAGAAGAAGTACAGGAGGATATCCCAGCGAACCAGAATCTTCTCACAGGAATTCCGGATCTGACAGAAGAGGCGATTGGGAAACGTCCGGTTGCTGTTATGGTGAATAATGTACAGGACGCGCTGCCCCAGTACGGCGTTTCGAAAGCGGATATCATCTTTGAGATTCCGGTAGAGGGCGACGTGACCAGACTGATGGCGTTATATGCGGATTATACGACGGTGCCTCAGGTCTGCGCCATCAGGAGCTGCAGATATTACTTCCCGGCATTATCCCAGGGGTTCGACGCATTCTATGTGAATTGGGGAATCGACGATTCCATCGCGGAGTATCTGGACGCGCTGAACCTTGACCAGTACGACGGAATCGAGAATGCCGGAGGGTTATTCGGGAGAGATCAGGACCGATTGAGCGCGGGGTATGCCCTGGAGCATACGGGGTATTTTGACGGGACGCGTTTCGCGTCAGTAGCGCAGGCGGAAGGAAGAAGGACGGATCTTCTGGAAGAGAAGAAGGGACCGGCTTTTCGTTTCCACGGTCTGAAAGAGCAGGTAAAGCCGGAGGGAAATACCTGTAATACGGTAAATATTGATTTCGGAGCCACCAGGGCGACGCTGACTTACGACGAAGCTACAAAGACTTATCTGAAACAGATTAACGGCCAGCCGCAGATGGACGGCAGGGAGAATACACAGCTTGCGTTTACGAATGTATTCGTGCTGGAGACGGAGATCTCCGTCAGGGACGAAGTTGGTCATAAGAAGCTTGACTGGGACGGCTCTACGGATTACAAAGGATACTATATCTCGAACGGCGGGATACAACCGATACTTTGGTTAAAGGAAGAGAACAATGAGAATTCTTATCTGGCGTTCTATGACATGGAGGGACAGGAGATCAAGATAAACCGGGGGAAAAGCTATATCGCGCTGAATTATAAGGATCAGACCGTATTTGAATAGACATCCGCCGTATTCGTATGGCAGGAGGAAGAACCGGGATTTGATAAGTCAGGATTTGACTCAGATGTAATCTGATGAGACAGGATTTGGAGAGATTAGGATGGAAAGTCAGAAGAAGCAGCCTTTTTTCAGTATTGTGATGCCTGCATATAAAGTGGAAAAGTACATAGGGAAGGCGATCAAAAGTATTCTGCGGCAGACATTCCCGGATTGGGAATTGATTGTAGTGGACGACTGTTCTCCTGACCGCAGCCGGGAGATAGCAGCCGCATATGCAAAAGAGGACGATCGAATCTGTGTGCTGTGTCAGGAAGAGAATAGGGGAGTAAGCGCTGCAAGGAATCTAGGAATAGAAAAGGCATGTGGAAAGTACATTTGGTTTATGGATTCGGACGACCATGCAGATAGTGATCTGTTGGAAGCGGCATATGAGTCTTTAAAGAGAAATCCCGCCAGATTGGTCGTATTCGGACTGCAGGAGGAATACTATGGGCGGGACGGTACGTTCCGGTACCGGCATGAGATATTGCCTAAAGAGAGATACTATGCAGATAAGGAAAGCCTGCGAAAAGAAATCATTTATCTGGAACAGTCGACGCTTTACGGATATGTATGGAATAAGATGTATGAACTGGAGTATCTGCGCGCGCTGAATATGGAGTATGTGGATTATGAGGATGCAAAGTTTATAGAAGACATCTTATTCAATGTAAAGTACTGTATGGATATCGACAGTATGAATATACTGGCGGCAGCGCCCTATCATTATCAGAAAAGGCTGGACGACAGTCTTACGAACGAGTTCGTACCGGATTACTACAGGCTTCACAGGAAGCGGATCCAGATGATCTATAAACAATATCGTTATTGGAACTTGTGTACGGACGAAGTAAGGCAGATCTTGGGAAGCCTTTATGGGAGATATCTTTTGTCCGCCCTGCAGCGTAATTGCGATCCCCGTTCTCATATGAATTGTTCTGCCCGTTATCATTGGTGCAGAAAGGTGGTCAGGCAGCCTTTATTTGAGGAGCTGATACCATATGCAAGACCGAAAGACAGTAGGACGCTTGCGGCCGCATTATGCGTACTTAAAAGAAAGAACATACCGGTCTGTCTTCTTATGGGGCGGATTGTCTATATATGCAAAGAGAAGCTTCCGACAGTTTATTCTAAAGTAAAGTCCGGAAGATAGAATATAAGATTAATGATTTAGATAAAGACTAAAGATAATGATTCAATTAAGGATTAGGATTAAAAGCTAAGATTAAAGACTAGGATTAAGGACTAAAAACTAGGACTAAGGACTAAAAACTAGGATTAAAAACTAGGATTTAGGGCTAAAAACTAGGATTAAAGACTAGGACTAAAGATCAAGATTAAAGATTAAGATAGGGATGATGTCTAATATGATACGTCAGTTTGAAAAAAGGTTGGAATTGATTACGAAGATCAGTTATCTGTGCCTTGCAATCTGCACATTTAACCCTTTCCTGTATATATCCTCTGTACAGCCAGTATTTGTGAAGCTTACGCTGGCGCTGGGCGCCGGGCTTATATTGATGCGTCTTTTTAGGTACCGAACTTATGGAAAGATGCCGTGCGTCATGATTATGGTTCTCTTCTGCGGGAGTTTTGCGCTGTCAACATTCATGAATCGGCAGTATGGTATCGTGGATAACGGGAAATGGATCGTCTGGACGGCAATTCAATTTTTTGCGCTGTATGTATGCGATGTGGAGAGGGATACAAAAGAATACCGAAAGGAATTTGAGATCCTTGCGCATATTATGATTGTTTACAGCGTCTTCTCGGCAGTATATAGCTTATGGATGCTTATTACACGGTATTCGGGGATGATCGAGTCTGCCGACGGGGAATTTATTATCTGTGGATTTACATGGGGGAGACTGTGGGGGAATTATACGGATCCCAATTATGGAGCGGAGTTTGCGGTTATAGTCATGATACTTTCCCTTTTCTTTCTGGTGCAGAAGAAAGGATTTCTTAGAATCTTATACGTCGTAAGCCTGACAGTAAATTACCTCTATCTTATTTTTTCAGATTCCAGGACGGGAGAGATCGCCTTGTTCTGCAGTATGGTATTGTGTGTATTTATGTGGTTATGCCATATCCAGAAGAAAGAAAGAAGCGTCGGGAAGTACGGAACGGCGCTGGCGGGCGCGGTTTGTATCGCCGCCGTCCTGCTGGGAGGAGAATATCTGGCCAGGTCAGGGTATAATACAAAGCTGGCGCCGGTATTCGCGGAAACGTTTTCTCAGGATGATATAAAGAAGACAGAAGGGGAAACGTCTGATTCAGAAAAGAAAGAATCTAGTACGGGAAAGAAAGAAGCAACTACAATAAAGCAGGAAACCAGTACGGTAAAAAAAGAGGTTGGTCGTAAGGAAGACTTGGAAAAAGATGTTACAAACGGAAGATTCTCTTTATGGAAATCCGCCATAGAGATATGGAAGACAAGTCCGGCATATGGGACCGGATATTCGACAGTTGTTAATTATGCAAAAGAGCATACGCCGGATACATATCTGATCAACAATCCGTTAGGGGAGTACATTAGTATGCATAATGCGTATTTGAATACGTTGGTATATCAGGGCATTATAGGGTTTATATTGCTTTTGGCGATGGCGGGCAGGATTCTGCAGTATGTCATGAGATTGTTTTTGAGGGGACAGACAGACGATATCCTTTATCTGACTGCGATGCTGGCATGCGTAGGTACGGTGGCGGCAGCCATGTTCTTCTTGCTGGAAGGGCTCTATACGAATTCAATGGGAAGTTTCGTGTTGTGGACCTTCTCGGGATATCTGACGCATTATTCTTACAGGAAGAAAGAGGAAAATATAGCATGAAAAAGCTTCTGGTTGGATTCATCATGGACGGAAAAGCAGGCGGGATCGATCGGTATCTGCTGAATTTTCTGGAGATTGTCAGCAGAGATGATATTCGGATAGATTTCCTTACAAACCGGATCGATCAGGAGTTGAAAGAAAGACTGGGAGCTTATGAATCCGGATTATATGAAATAGCAGATCTGAAGCATCCTGTCTCACAATACCGGCAGGTAAAAGAACTGATCCGCAGGCAGAGATATGACGCCGTATATCTGAACGTCTCTACGGCAATCGACTTTGTAGCGGCGGCCGCGGCCTTTCGTATGCATGTAAAAACACGGATTATACACAGCCATTCCAGCGGAAACGATTGTGAAAGCAGTTTGAAAAGATACATCTTCAATTCGATTCATGCAATATGCCGGTGTTTTCTGTACCGGTTCGCGACCGAGTATTTCGGTTGTTCCAGAAAAGCGGGAGAGTGGCTTTTTCCAAAGCATGTCGTACGGTCGGATTCATTCCGGGTGATCTATAACGCGGCAGACCGTGAGAAATTCACATACAGAGAGAATATCAGGCATGAGGTACGGGAGGAGCTGGGGCTTCACGAGAAATTCGTAATCGGACATATCGGGAACTTCTGTTATCAGAAAAACCATAGGTTTTTAATGGAAGTATTCCGGGAGACATTAAGAAGAAGAGAGGACGCGGCGCTTCTGCTGGCAGGAGACGGCGTAAGATTTGAAGAGACGAAGAAACTGGCGGAAGATATGGGAATCGCGGAGCGTGTCTTGTTCTTAGGAAGACGATCGGATGCGAACAGGCTGTATCAGGCGATGGATGTATTCCTGCTTCCTTCTAATTTCGAAGGACTTCCGATCGTAGGGATCGAAGCGCAGTCGGCGGGTCTGCCCTGTATGATGAGCGACAGGATAACAAGGGAAGCGAAGATCACAAAGGACTGTATCTTTTTACCTGTTAAAAAGAAGAATGTAAAGCATTGGGCTTACGTTATCAGTAAGTTTAACAGAGCAAGAAGAAAAGCAGAATTCCTGGAAAGCGCCGGGAATTATGATTTGAGGATGCAGGAAGTGCAGATGAGAGAGATTTTTAGGAAGATATAGACATAGGAAGATATCAATAATAAGAAGATATCAATGATAAGAAGATATCAGTGATAAGAAGATATCAATAATAAGAAGATATCAATATAAGAAATAAGGATGAGGGAAATCTTTAGGAAGGTATAAATGCAGATAAGGCAGATTTCCAGGGAGATATGAGATGACAAGGGCAGGAAAGGAAGAGGCGCTGGTAAGCGTGATCATACCGGTTTATAAAATAGAAGATTATCTTGACGCGTGTGTACAGAGCGTCCTGAGACAGACTTACCGGAATCTGGAGATTATCCTGGTGGACGACGGGTCTCCTGACAGGTGCGCTCAGATGTGCGACTCTTATGCCGAAAAGGATAGAAGGGTCAGGGTGATTCATAAAGAGAACGGAGGGCTTGCCGACGCGAGGAATACAGGAATCCGGGAGGCAAGGGGAGAATATTTTCTGCTGATAGACGGAGACGATATGATAGCGGATCATCTGGCAGAGAGTACGGTAAGACTCGCAGAATCTTTGAAAGCAGATATCGTAATCTTTGATTATGAGACTGTTGAAAAGGACGGCGGCAAAGGGGACCGTCTTACGATGAATCTTCCTGCAGAAAAAGTCATTTCCTTAAAAAATGCGCCGAGTCTTCTTACGGTCTCTTGTTCTGCTGTAAATAAGCTGTACCGGAGGGAATTCTGGGAACAGTGCGGGGTTACATTCCCAGTGGGGAGGAATTATGAAGACCTGGGGACGATTCCCAGACTTTGGGCATGTGCGCAGCGGGTAGTTTATAAGAAGGAAGCGCTGTATTACTACGTGATGCGGGACGGCTCTATTATGCACAGCACAGATTTCCAAAGGAACTACAGGGACAGGACTTTTGTGATGGACAGCGTGCTTTCTTTCTATAAAAAGAAGGGTTTGTATGAGAAGTATAAAAAAGAGCTGGAATATATGGTGTTCGAGAACACGTATTTTGTTCCGTCGAAAGAGATCGTACTGAACGACAGAAGAAGCAGATATCTTGGAAAATTCAGAGGATATGCTTACAGCAGATTCCCGGAATTGAGGCATAATCCGTATATTAGAAGACTGTCGCGAAAGGATAAGATCTTATGGCTGCTTCTGCAATGCAGGATGTATGGGGTGATGATATTTCTGTCAAAAGTGAGACGGATGAGGGATCACATGTCTCTGGTAATAGGACGAATAATTCATCGTTAATTGCGCAATGGCGTATTGGTATTTCATCTTGTCGATCAGAATGGAGAGCCAGCGTGGTTTGAGCAGAGAATCAGGAGAGTGTGTTATGGAATTAGTCAGTATTGTAGTTCCAGTCTATAAGGTTGAAGCGTACCTGGATCAGTGTGTACAGAGTATCAGGAACCAGACCTGGAAGGAGCTGGAGATTATCCTGGTGGACGATGGTTCTCCGGATCAATGCGGAAAGATGTGCGAGGAATACAAGGAGCTGGATCAGAGAATCAAGGTGATTCATAAACCGAACGGCGGACTGGGAGACGCGAGAAACGAAGGGGCGAAAGCGGCCGAAGGCGAGTACCTGCTGTTTGTGGACAGCGACGATTATATCGCCGGGGATCTGGTTGAAAAAGTGGTAAGAGCGGCGAAGGAGACGGACAGCGACATTGTATTATTCGACTATTATTATGTTGAGAACGGAGAAAAAGAACACAGAAGCTATGATATCCCGTCGGGCAGGGCGCTGAGTCTTGCGGATGAGAAGAGGCTTCTGCTGGCGCCTCCGGCATCATGGATTAAATTATTCCGGCGGGAATTCTACAGGAAGACGGGAATAGCTTTCCCCGTCGGCATATATTATGAAGATCTGGCCACGACGCCGCAGTTATTGTTGGAAGCGGAGAGGGTCGTCTATCTGAAAGAACCGTTGTATTATTACGTGAACCGTATGGGTTCTATCATGGGAAGCCGGGATTATGAAAGGAACTGCAGGGATATCGTCAGGGTTCTTCATGATGTGATCCGGTACTATAAAGCAAAAGGGGCGTATGACAGGTACAGGGAGGAACTGGAATACCTTGCCTTTGTGAATGTATACTTTGAGCCGTCGAAAAGGATGGCGCTTTATAAGGCGGACACAAGATATCTGTTGAAACTGCAGAGGTATATCTTCCGGAATTTTCCGGAATTTCAAAAGAATCCTTATGTACGGGAGATATCGTGGAAAGACAGGCTTCATATACAGATATTGAATACAAGACAGTACTGGCTGATGAGATTATTGTCAGGATGCAGGCAGGCTGCGGAGGGCGCCTGTAAGGCGGGAAAGCGTCTTAAGTAATAGAGGCGCCTGTAAGATGGGAAGCGTCTGTAAGGCGGGTCGCAGAAAATGTCCGTGGAGAGGGAAAGCTCCATACAGCGGTATGCAGGGAGAAGTGAAAGATGAAGAAGATATTAACGGTTACAGTGCCGTCTTATAATGTGGAAAGATTCCTGGAGCAGACGCTGGAATCTTTCGTCGATGAACAGATTATGGAGGACATAGAGGTTCTTGTGGTGGACGACGGTTCCAGGGACAGGACGGCGAAGATAGGGAGAGAATTTGCGGAAAAATATCCGGATACCTTCCGTGTGATCTCGAAAGAGAACGGCGGACATGGATCGACGATCAACAGGGGAATCGAGGAGGCGTCCGGAAGATATTTTAAGGTAGTGGACGGAGACGACTGGGTGTTTACCGAAGGGTTAAGGGAACTGGTCAGTCTTCTTAAGGAGTGCAGGGCGGATTATGTGTTTACGAATTACTACGAAGTAAACGACGTCACAGGAGAAAAAAAGGAAGTTTGTTTCCCGGGAATTCCGGTATGCCGGGAGTTTTCTTTTGATAAGATCGCGAAGACGACGGATATTCCCATGCATGCGCTGGTGATCCGCACAGGGCTGCTTAAGGAACACGGCGTCCGGATGGACGAACACTGTTTCTATGTGGACGTCGAATATATCCTGTATCCTGTGCCGTATATAGAGAAGGTTGTTTATTATGATATCTTCGTGTATATGTACCGGCTTGCGCAGACGGAGCAGAGCGTCAGTATAAAAGGGTATCAGAGACATATACAGGATCATATCAAGGTGATTCTCCATACGCTGGATTATATTGAAGGGTACAAGTCCCAAAAAGGAGCCGATAAACGGAAAATATATTATATGGAGAGGCGGATTGCGGAGATGGTATACACTCAGACAGATATCTTCCTCAGCTTTTCGCTGCGTCAAAGGGAAATACGCAGGCAGTTCAAAGCGTTCGACCGGATGATAAAAGAAAAGAATCAGGGAGTCTATCTGAAGTCGGGAAGCTACAGCGGTATGCTGCGTATGCTGCGGCGGACAGGTTTTCGTTTCTATACGCTGATCGTCATGCTCAGCAGACTGCGGAACAGACAGGAAGACAGTAGGATATGAAGATTCATTCTGTAAAGTATAACTTCATCATGAATTTCATCATGACGGCGTCGTCGATTCTGTTTCCGCTGATTACATTTCCTTATGTATCCAGAGTGCTGCTTCCCGTGGGAAACGGCAAGATCACATTCGTCAGTTCGGTGACGGCTTATTTTACGCTGTTCGCGTCGCTGGGGATTCCCACGTATGGAATCCGGGTATGCGCCAGGCTTCGGGATGACAAGGAGAAACTGTCTAAGACGGTACAGGAGATATTGATTATTAATTCGGCGACGATGCTGATCGCCTGCGGGGTATTCCTTCTCTCGGTTCTGACGGTGCCGGAGTTTTATGAGGAAAAGGAATTATTCCTGATTCATATAGCGGGGATGGTTATGAATATGCTGGCCATGACCTGGCTGTATAACGCCCTTGAACAGTACGACTATATCACGGTCTGCAATCTTGCGGTAAAAGCGGTCTCGTTGGCGCTGATGTTCCTGATGGTGAAAAAACCGGAAGATTATATCCTGTACGGCGGAATTACCATGTTTGCCAGTTCCGCCTCCTATTTGTTCAATTTCGTATATGCCAGGCGCTTTATTACGTTTCGAAAGAGCGGGCCTTATGAGTTTCGGAAGCATTTAAAGCCGATCTTAGTGTTCTTCGCTATGTCTGCGGCGATCAATGTGTACACGAATCTGGACGTGGTTATGCTGCGGTTCATGAAGGGAAACGAGGAGGTCGGGTATTACAATACGGCGATTAAAGTTAAGACGATCCTTTCTACGATGATCACGTCCCTTGGAACCGTT
>OFGO01001362.1_pt1 | contig 18168 bp, 15 predicted proteins | sample 1521761 | NCBI WGS metagenome assembly OFGO01 (sample SAMEA3504128, study PRJEB24116) | mouse gut metagenome | biome: mouse gut; feature: mouse-associated habitat; material: faeces | place: Denmark | collected 2011
CCCGCACGTCCTCGTCCTCCACATAGATTTTCACCGGGTTGATCCCCTCGGGGTAATAGGCCCCCACCGGGCAGCAGATGACGGCGAACAGGTAGCTGTGGGAGGCGTGCACCCCCAGGCCGTTGTCGGTGGCGATGATGAAGGGGCGGATGTAGAGGGACGCGCCCACCTTGTGGGGCACCCAGGCCCGGTCCATGCCCACCACGGCCTTGACGGCCTGGACAAAATCCTCCTCGGGGATCTCGGGGATGCACATGCGGCGGCAGGAGGAGTTGAGCCGGGCGGCGTTCTCATAGGGCCGGAAGAGCTGTACCTGGCCGGCGGGGGTGCGGTAAGCCTTCATGCCCTCGAAAATCTCCTGGGCATAGTGGAACACCATGCAGGACAGCTCGAAGGGCAGCGGGCCGTAGGGCACCACCCGGGGGTCGTGCCAGCCCTGGCCGCCGGTGTAGTCCATGAGGAACATGTGGTCGGTGAAGGTCTTGCCGAACACCAGCTTGTCCGGGTCGGGCTGGGGCTTCAAGGCCTGGGCGGGGGTGATTTTGATATCCAGCATAGGGATCGGCTCCTTTGACGATGTAAAGTAAAGTTATTATACCAGCGCCGGGCTTGGGATGCAATGGGGATTTTCCCAAATCCGGCCCTTGTTTTTGTGTCGGCGATTTGGTATAATCTATTATCTATGGAATGCGGCCCCTGCCCCGGATAGAGTTGGAAAGAGGTGGAGATGGTGTATCAGAAGCTGACGCGGCTGCTGGCCCCGCGCATCGGGCTGTACTTTGGGGTGATGCTGGCCTTCGCGGGGATCACCGCCCTGCTGGGGGAGACCCAGGCGGCGGTGGCGGAGCTCATTGTGGTGGGCGTGCTGCTGGTCGCCTGCGGGGCGTCCGCCCTGCGGCGCAAGCGGGAGGCGGACCAGTACCTGAAGGAACTGATGGACAGCATGGACCAGGCCACCAGGGACAGCACCCTCAACTGTCCCCTGCCCCTGGTGATGTTCCGCCCGGACACCGACGAGGTGGTGTGGTCCAACGACCGCTTTCTGCGCCTTACGGAAGACCAGGAGCGGATGTTTGATACCAAGATGTCCGACCTGGCCCCCAACTTTGACTCCCGCTGGCTGCTGGAGGGGAAGAGCGAGTGCCCGGGGGAGGTGGAGCTGGGCCAGCGGCGCTACCAGGTGTTCGGCGACATGGCCCGCCCCACGGCTGGAAAGGAGGAGGGTCTGCTGGCCACCACCTACTGGCTGGACGTCACCGAGCTTGCCGATACCAGGGACATCTTCAAGGCCACCCGGCCGGTGCTGGCCCTGCTGCTGCTGGACAATTACGAGGACGCCATCAAGGGCCAGGATGAAAACATCCGCTCGGCCATGCTCAGTGAAATCAGCCAGCGCTTCTCCCGCTGGGCGGAGCGCGCCCACGGGGTGTTCTGCCGGTTAGACCGGGACAGGTTCCTGTTTTTGTTTGAGGAGCAGTATCTGGAGGGGTATAAGGAGGAAAAATTCTCCTTGCTGGACAGCGTGCGGGAGGTGGTCAACCCAGCGGGCATCCCCGCCACCGTATCCATCGGCGTGGGGGTGGACGGGGACACCTTCGAAGAGCTCTACCGCTTTGCCAACCTGTCGGTGGAGATGGCGCTGAGCCGGGGGGGCGACCAGGCGGTGGTGAAGAACCGCTTCACCTTCGAGTTCTTCGGCGGGCGCAGCAAGGAGACCGAGCGGCGCACCAAGGTGAAGAGCCGGGTGATGGCCTCCGCCATGGGCGAGCTGGTGGCGGACGCGTCGTGCGTCATGGTCATGGGCCACCGCTCCCCCGACTTCGACGCGGTGGGGGCAGCCGTGGGCGTATGTGCCATCGCCCGGATGAAGGGGGTGCGCCACTATATCATCCGGGAGGCGGGGGGGACCCCGGCGGATGAGCTCTATGACCGGGTGGCGCGGATGCCCCAGTACGAGGGGGTGCTGCTGGACCCCCAGGAGGCCATGCTCCGGGCGGACTCCCGCTCCCTGCTGGTGGTGGTGGACACCAACCGCCCCGAGCAGGTGCAGAACCGGGAGCTGCTGGACTCCTGCAACAAGGTGGCGGTCATCGACCACCACCGGCGGGCCGCCACCTATATCGAGGGGGCGGACCTCAATTTCCACGAGCCCTACGCCTCTTCCGCCAGCGAGCTGGTCAGCGAGCTGATCGGCTACCTGATGGAGCCCACGGACCTGTTTCCCGGGGAGGCGGAGGCGCTGATGGCGGGGCTGATGCTGGACACCAAAAATTTCACCATGCGCACCGGGGGGCGAACCTTTGAGGCGGCGGCCATGCTCCGCCGGGCGGGGGGGGACACCGGCGAGGTGCGCAAGCTGTTCCAGACCGACCTGGACGACGCGGTGGCCAAGTACGGCCTGATCCAGAACGCCAAGATGTACCGCAGGGACATTGCCATCGCCGCATCCGAGCATTCGGTGGGCCGGGTGACCGCCGCCCAGGCGGCGGATGAGCTTTTGAATATTGCGGGCATCGGCGCGTCGTTCGTCCTCTACCCGGACGGGGAGCGGGTGGTCGTGTCCGGCCGCAGCCTCAGCGACACCAACGTCCAGGTGATTTTGGAGGCCTTGGGCGGGGGCGGGAACGCCGGGGCGGCAGGCGCCCAGATCCCCGGCAAGTCGGTGGGGCAGGTCCTGGAGGAGCTCCACGCCGCGCTTGACCAGTATTTTGACGATAGAGGCGCGGAGCCGTCGTGAGCAGCGCGGATGGAGCGGAGCGAAAGCAAAAGCCCAAGGCCCGCGCAGCGGGACTGGGTTTTGCTTGAGCCGCAGCGAAGCCGCGCGTTGCGAACAGGCGCAGCGTGAGTAGGACAGCGCGGAGCCTCAGTGGTAAGCCTCCGGGCAGACCTCCCGTATTTTTGCCCGGATGGCCCGCAGGTCGGCGAAGGTGTCCGGCTTCTTGGTGGGGTCGCGGAGCAGGGCGGCGGGGTGGTAGATGGCGGTGTAGAAGGCCCCGTCCTTTTCCGACCACTGGCCATGCTCCCGGGTGATCTTGTAGTCCGGCTTGATGAGGCGCATGGCGGCGATGCGCCCCAGGCACACCACGATCCGGGGGCGGAGCAGCGCCATCTGGTCCCACAGGTAGCCGATGCAGGCGTCCTGCTCGGTATTCAGCGGGTCCCGGTTCCTGGGCGGACGGCATTTGACAATGTTGGTGATGTAAAAATTTTTCTCCCGGCTCAGGCCGATGAGGGAGAGCATCTCGTCCAGCAGCTGTCCGCCCCGGCCTACAAAGGGTTCCCCCTGGAGGTCCTCATTTTCGCCGGGGCCCTCGCCGATAAACATGACTTTCGCGTCCCGGGGGCCCTTGCCGAACACCACGTTGGTGCGGGTGTCCGCCAGGGCGCACTTCTGGCAGAGCATACAGCGGCGGTGTAATTCTTCCCAGTTTGTCATGGGCCCATCCCTCCCGTTTGTCCTCTTTTCGGGTATTGTACCATAAATTTTTGCCGAATGCTACCATGGCTTTGGGAATTTTTCCGTTGACAACAGGGGGAAAACAGTGTATGATTCCCTCAACAAGCAAAAAACACAACGGCATCGACGAAGACCGCCCCTCACGGCGTCCGACAGAGAACGCGGGCCACCGACTGAAAGCCCGCCCCGGAAAGACGAGACGGCGCAACGCTTCCGAGCCGGCGGTTCGAACCCCAAGGGGCGTAGGGCCGTCCGTCCTCCCCACGTTACCGGGGCTCGAGAGAGGCCCCTTGCTGGAGGGGCAACGCGGGTGGTACCGCGGATTCAGTGATTGATTCCGTCCCGGACTGTACTTTTGTACGGTCCGGGGTTTTATTTTATCCATCAAGGAGTGAATGGTTATGAAGTTCGTCACCGGCTCAAGCAAACAACTGACTGTCTGGCAAGACCTTACGGGGGGCGGGCTGAATAACCGGCCCGTCACCGTCCACGGCGCGGTCCACGCCCTGCGGGACATGGGGGGCGTGGTATTCCTCACCCTGCGCATGGCAAGGGGGAGCGTCCAGTGCGTGTGCGCCCCGGACGTACTGCCCCAGGGGCTGCGGGAGGAGTGCTGCGTGGAGCTGTCCGGTGCCGTCCGGGCGGAGCCCCGGGCCCCCGGCGGGGTGGAGGTCGCCGTGGAGACGGCCGCGGTGCTGTCCCGGCCCGCCGCCCCCATGCCTGTGCCCCTGGGGAAACGGAAATTGGGCCTCAGCCTGGACACCGGGCTCCCCCTGCGGCCCGCTGTGCTGCGCCATCCCAGGGAGCGGGCGGTGTTCAAGCTCCAGGAGGGGCTGGCGCGGGCCTTTCGGGACTATCTTACCGGGGAGGGCTTTACGGAAATCCATACCCCCAAGATCGTCCATGCCGGGGCGGAGGGGGGCTCCAACATCTTCCGGCTGGACTACTTTGGCAAAAAGGCATACCTGGCCCAGTCCCCCCAGTTCTACAAGCAGACCATGGCGGGGGTGTATGAGCGGGTGTTTGAGATCGGCCCCGTGTTCCGGGCGGAAAAGCACGCCACCCCCCGGCATCTGAACGAGTACACCGGGCTGGATCTGGAAATGGGCTACATCCGTTCCTTTTATGATATCATGGAGGCGGAGACCGGCTATCTGCGGCACGCCATGGCCCTGCTGGGCCGGGAGTACCGCCCGGAGCTGGAGCTTTTGGGCGTGGAGCTTCCGGCGGCGGACAGCATCCCCTGCCTGCGGTTCGATGACGCCAAGCGGCTGGCGGCGGAGAAATACGGCTGCCGGATCCGTGACCCCTTTGATTTGGAGCCGGAAGAGGAGGCCCGCATCGGGCGGTACGTGAAAGAGGAGTACGGCAGCGACTTTGTGTTTGTCACCCACTACCCCTCCAAAAAGCGGCCCTTCTACGCCATGGACGACCCGGACGACCTCAAATACACCCTGTCCTTCGACCTGCTGCTGCGGGGGTTGGAGGTGACCACCGGCGGCCAGCGCATCCACGGCTACGCCGAACAGGTGGCCAAGATGGAGGCACGGGGGATGGACCCGGCGGAATTCGAAAGCTATCTCATGATCCACAAGCACGGGATGCCGCCCCACGGCGGGCTGGGTATCGGGCTGGAGCGGCTGACCATGCAGCTGTGCGGCTTGGACAACATCCGGCACGCTTCCCTGTTTCCCAGGGACCGAACGCGGATGGAGCCGTGAACAGCGGTTCCGCACAGCTGCATGACGGCGCGGAAGCGCCGTGCGCAGGGGCAATTCACTTGCCCCGAGCAGTTGAAATTCAGAAGGGGCCCCCGCCCGGCAGCGCCGGGTGGGGAGGCGCTGTGCGGCTTGGACAACATCCGATACGCTTCCCTGTTTCCCAGGGACCGGACGCGGATGGAACCATAGAGGAGGGGTTTGATGTGATTGATGTGAAACTGGTGGACTATCTTGCCGGGCTGTCCCGGCTGGAGCTCCGGGAAGGGGAAAAGCAGGCCATGACCGCCGGGCTGGAGCAGATCGTCGCCTACATGGATGTGCTGAACAAGCTGGACACGGCAGGCGTGGAGCCCATGAGCCATGTGTTCCCGGTGAAAAATGTGCTGCGGGAGGATGAGGCGGCCCCCTCCCAGGACCGGGGGGAGCTGCTGGCGGGGTCACCCGCGGGGGATACAGAGGCGTTTCTGGTCCCCCAGGCGGTAGAGTGAGGGGGCGGGGAAATGGAATTGAGAGAGCTGACCGCCCTGGAGTTGGGCGCGGCCATCAAAAGAGGAGAAGTGTCCGTCAAGGAGGCCGCCCGGGCGGCGCTGGACGCCATTGCCGCCCGGGACGGGGCGCTGAACGCCTTTATCACCGTCACGGGGGAGCGGGCGCTGGAGCGGGCGGACAAGCTCCAGCCCGGGGCGAGGGACGCCCAAAGCCCGCTCTACGGGGTGCCCATGGCCCTGAAGGACAACATCTGCACCAAAGGGGTTAGAACCACCTGCGCCTCCAAGATACTGGGGGAGTTTGCGCCCCCCTACAGCGCCGCCGCGGCGGATGCCCTGGAGGGGGCCGGGGCGGTGTCCCTGGGCAAGCTGAACATGGACGAGTTTGCCATGGGTTCCACCTCGGAGACCTCCTTCTACGGCCCGGTGAGAAACCCTTGGGACCTGTCCCGCGTCCCCGGCGGCTCGTCCGGCGGCGCGGCGGCGGCGGTGGCGGCGGGCATGGGCTGGTACGCCGTCGGCTCGGACACCGGCGGCTCCATCCGCCAGCCCGCCGCCCACTGCGGCGTCACCGGGATGAAGCCCACCTATGGGGCGGTGAGCCGGTACGGCCTCATCGCCTACGCCTCCTCCCTGGACCAGATCGGCCCTTTGTGCCGGGACGCGGCGGACTGCGCCGCCGTGCTGGACGCGCTCATGGGGCGCGACCCCAGGGACGCCACCAGCCTGGACGGCGGGTACGGCCGCCTGCTGGAGGGGCTCACCGGGGACATCCGGGGGATGCGGGTGGGACTGCCCGCGGAATGCTTCGGGGAGGGGCTGGACGGGGAGGTACGCGCCGCTGTCCTGCGCGCCGCCGGCGTGCTGAAGGGGAGGGGGGCGCAGGTGGTGGAGCTGTCCTTCCCGGTGCTGGAGTACGCCGTCCCCGCCTATTACATCATCGCCGCCGCCGAGGCGTCCTCCAACCTGTCCCGGTTCGACGGGGTGAAGTACGGCTGGCGGGCGGAGCGGTACGACGGCTTGACGGACCTCTACCGCAAAACCCGCACCCAGGGCTTCGGGGCGGAGGTGAAGCGGCGTATCCTGCTGGGCGCCTTTGTGCTGTCCGCCGGGTACTACGACGCTTACTATAAAAAGGCGCTCCAGGTGAAGGCGGTTATCAAGGGCGCGTTTGATGAGGCGTTCCGGCAGTGCGATCTGCTGCTGGCCCCAGTGGCCCCGACCACCGCCCCCAGGCTGGGGGGCAGCCTGTCTGACCCGCTGAAAATGTACCTCAGCGACATCTACACGGTGCCGGTGAACCTGGCGGGGCTTCCGGCGCTGTCCATGCCCTGCGGGTTTGACGGGAAGGGCCTGCCCATCGGGGGGCAGCTCATCGGTCCTCACTTTGGGGAGGGCCGGCTTTTGAATGCCGCCCACGCCTTCCAGATGGACACCGATTACCACAAGCGTGCGCCGGAAGGAGGGAATTTGGTATGACCTGGGAAACGGTAATTGGCCTAGAGACCCACGTGGAGCTGGCCACCAGGACAAAAATTTTCTGTTCCTGCACCACCGAATTCGGCGGTGAGCCCAACACCCGCTGCTGCCCGGTGTGCACCGGGATGCCGGGGACGCTGCCCGTGCTCAACAAACGGGTGCTGGAATTTGCCGTCAAGGCCGGGCTGGCCCTGAACTGTGAGATCACCCGGTACAGCAGGTTCGACCGCAAAAACTACTTCTACCCAGACCTGCCCAAGGCCTACCAGATATCCCAACTGTACCTGCCCATCGCCCGGGAGGGGACGGTGTCTATCCGCACCCAGGCCGGGGACAAAACCATCCGCATCCACGAGCTGCACATGGAGGAGGATGCGGGCAAGCTGGTCCACGACCCCTGGACCGGCCAGACCCGGTGCGACTACAACCGCTGCGGGGTGCCCCTAATTGAGATTGTCACCGAGCCGGATTTTCGAACGGCGGATGAGGTGATTGCCTACCTGGAGAAGTTGAAGGAGACGCTGCAGTACCTGGGGGTGTCCGACTGCAAGATGCAGGAGGGGTCGCTGCGGTGCGACGTGAACCTGTCCGTCCGGCCACTGGGCGGCGGGGCGCTGGGCACCCGGACGGAGACGAAAAACCTGAACTCCTTCAAGGCCATCGCCCGGGCAATTGACTATGAGGCCAGGCGGCAGGTTGAGCTGATCGGGGAGGGGAAGCGGGTAGTGCAGGAGACCCGGCGCTGGGATGAGAACAAGGACGCCACCTACGCCATGCGCTCCAAGGAGGACGCCCAGGACTACCGCTATTTCCCCGAGCCGGATATACCGCCCATTGAGCTGTCCCAGGATTATTTGGACGGGCTGCGCGGGGCCCAGCCAGAGCTGGCCGAGGCCAAACGGGAGCGCTATCGCGCGCACTATGGCCTGCCTGAGTACGACTGCCGGATGATAACCTCGGACAAGGCACTGGCGGCGTTTTTTGAGGGGCTGGTGGCGCTGGGCGCACCCCCCAAGCAGTCTGCAAACTGGATTATGGGGGAGGTGCTGGGGGCGCTGTCCGCCCGGGGAATGGAGCCAAAGGATATGAGGCTCACACCCCCCACCCTGGCCCGGCTCATCGAGCGGGTAGGGGCGGGGACGGTTAACCGCAACACCGCCGTCAAGGTGTTCGAGGCCGTTTTTGACGCAGACGGCGATGTGGACGCCTATGTGCGGGAACACGGCCTGGAGCAGGTCAATGACAATAGCTTGGTGCGGGACGCAGCCGCCCGTGCGCTGGAGGCCAACCCCCAATCTGCGGCCGATTACAAAGGGGGCAAGGAAAAGGCGCTTGGCTTCCTGGTGGGGCAGGTGATGCGGGAGCTCAAGGGCCGGGCCGACCCCCAGGCGGTGAACGCGGCGCTGCGGGAGCTGCTGGGATAAAAACAGGCCGTCCCCCGTGGGGGACGGCCTGTCCATCGTTTTTTATTTTGCGCCCCACAGCTTGAAGGATTTTGGGGCCGCCCCGCAGGGCCTGTCCGGCAGCTCGATCAAGTATTTCCCTGAGGCGTTTACCACGGTGGTGTTCCCATATTCCCGCACCCGGGGGAGGTCGGGGGCATATTGCAGGTGGACGTGGCCGTGGAGGTGGTATTGGGGGTGGAAGCGCTCCATCAGCTCCTTGAAGCAGGCGAAGCCCCGGTGGCAGGCATCCTCCATGTCGCCCACGCCCTGGGCGGGGGCGTGGGTGATGAGGATGTCCACCCCGCCCCGGCGCAGGGAGCGGCCCAGCTTGGCGATGCGCCAGCGCATCTGCCGCTCGGTGTACTGGTGGACGCTGCTGTTATACTTCATGCACCCGCCCAGGCCCAGGATGCGGTAACCCTTGAACTCGATGACTTTGCCGTCGATGCAGTCGCACCCCTCGGGGGGCTGCTGCTCATAGCGGGTGTCGTGGTTGCCATGGACGTAGAACAACGGCTTGTTGGCCATGGTGACCAGAAAGGTGAGGTAGCTGGAGGGCAGGTCGCCGCAGGAGATGATGGCGTCCGCCCCCTGGAGCTTTTCCTTGGAAAAGTAGTCCCACAGCCCCTGGTCCGGGGCGTCGGAGATGACCAGCAGCTTCACAGCTTTTCCTCCTCCGGCGGGATGTTCTCCCGGTCCACCCCCAGGCGGCGCACAGTGGGCTTGGCCACGTCCAGCAGCTCGTCAAAGGCGGGCAGGCGGCCGTCGATCCGGTCGCACAGCCAGTTCATTTTCAGGATCTCCTCCATGGTCAGATCCCGGGAGCCGTCGTTAATGACCTGGCCCGCCTGGTCCCGGATGAGCCGCTGGAAGGGGTGGATGGTGCCCGCCCGGATGCCCTGGCGCAGAATTTCGGCCAGGGAGCGCACCCCTTCGGGCAGATCGGGGCTGAAGCGCAGGTCCACCACGCCGCTGTTCATCCCCCACCAGTAGTTGATGGCGCGGCTGCTGTCCTCTGCCAGGGGGATGGTTTTGGGGTCCCGGAGCATCTCCCGCACGATGCGCACATAGAACTCCCCCCAGTGCCAGCTGGGGGAGGCCAGCTGCACCAGCTCCCCGTCCGGCTCCAGCCGGGCCAGCCCCTGGGCGCCGTCGGGCTGCTCGGAGATGAAGTCCCGGTCACTGACGATCTGGATGCTCTGGCGCTGGAACTCCCCCATATAATTGCCCGGCAGGCAGTGCCAGCGCAGGTCGATGCGGGCCTCCGGGTTGGTGAGGGCCGCCCCCAGGGCGAAGGCGTTGATGCTGGCGGGCACGCCCAAAATAGGGTAGCTGCCCACGTAGCCGATGCGCCCGGTCTGGCTCATGGCGCCGGCGATGGCCCCGGTGATGAATTTGCCCTCGTACACCCGGCAGTAGTACGCCTTCACGTTGACGTAGGGCTGGTCGATGGAGCAGTTCATGAAACGCACCTTGGGGTATTTCACCGCCACCCGCAGGGTGGCGTCGATGAGGCTCACCGACGTGGTGAAAATGAGCTCCGCGCCCCCCTCCACCGCCTCGCAGATGGCCGATTCCGTCCCCTGGGGGGACACGCCGTAATAGCCGGTGACGCTCACGCTGTCCCCCAGGGTCTGTTCCAGGTATTCCCGGCCCTTGTCGTGGGCGGCGGTCCAGCCGCTGGAGCTGGGGGTGCCCTGGAACAAAAAGGCCACCCGCAGCCGTTTTTTCGTCCCCAGCAGGGCGGACATGACGCTCTTTTTCTCCTCCCCCTCGGCGGCGGGGGCCAGGCTCACCGCGATGGGGGCGGGCGACCCGTGGAGGCACAGTTCCTTCCAGATGGCGGACAGGGTTTTGCGGTACTCCCCCTCGCCGATGGAGGAGAGGAATTGCTGGGCGTCATAGAACTCCAGCCAGTGCAGCAGCGCGTCCCCGGCGGTCAGCCCCAGCCCGCCGCCGCCCAGGCGGTAAAAGCTCTCCCGGAAACTGAAATACCGGGCCTTGAACTTTTTCTGGAAGTCCTCCGGCCAGTCCTCGTCCCGGGCGAAGCCCAAGGCGGCCTGGAGCTTGGCATACCCCCCCAGGTCGCTGAAATGCAGCCCCCAGCAGCGGCTGTGCCGGAAAAACTCCAGGAATTCCATATAAATCTGGGTGGTGATGTCGTCCGACGGCTCCGGCATCAGCCGGGTGACGTCCGCCTGGATGATGGACGAGCCCATGCTCTTGAGCACGCTTACCCGCTTGTTCCCCTCCTGAACGTAGAACCGGCCCAGATACTCATAGCACTTGATGGGGTCATGGATGCCCTCGCTGAGCTGGGCGGCGCACAGGTTGACCCACTTCATGGCAAACTCCGACTCCGGCCCCATCAGGGGGAAGAACCCGGCGGAGAAGCTGTTGCACCGGGCCTCCTCCGTGGAGCCCACCACAAGGTAGATGGGTACGTCCATCACCCCCAGCTTCATTTGGGACAGCTGGAGCTTGTCCGCCCCCAGGGCCTGGATGTTGGGGGCCAGCCCCCGGTGGACACAGTTTTTATATTCCCGCTGGCCCTGCTTCAGGGCCGCCAGATAGTATTGCACCGCCTCGGCGCCGGACATAAAACCCACTCCTTTCAGTGGTTAGGGTTGAAAATTATCAACACACCCAATCGGCGGGCCTTTTTCCGCCGAGCCGCGTTGATTTGCCTTGAAGTACACAAAGTATTTCTGCGCAAACCGCCTTGCCCGGCGAAAAAATTCCTCGCCGCCGGGCATATTGACAATTTTCAAACGGCGCCTAGGGCTTGTTTGAAAATTGTCAACGCGCCCAACCGGCGGGCCTTTTTCCGCCGAGCCGCGTTGACTTGCCTTGAAATACACAAAGTATTTCTGCGCCAAATCGCCTTGCCCGGCGAAAAAATTCCTCGCCGCTGGGCATATTGCCAATTTTCAAACGGCGCCTAACCGCCTGTATTGTATCAAATACCGCTGTCGGATGCCAGTGTTTGCGGGGATTTTCCCTTGTGTGGAACGCTGAAAAAAGGGCGTCCCCCGTCCGGGGTTTTGACGCTTTGCCCGGATGGGGCCGGGCGGGAAAGGGAGGGGCAAAAAGCGTGCTGTTTTCAGTGGACAAGCGGGGGAAGCGGGTGTATAATAGGTGCGCCGCGCCGGAGGGCGCGGGCGAATGCCTGAAAAGAAGGAAATGCTCGAAAGAAGGAATGCTTGGATGAAGCAACACAAAAGAGGGCTGGCGGTGTGCCTTGCGGCCGCGGTGCTGCTGTTCATCGCCGCGCTGCTGGCGGGCTCCCCCGGCCCGTCGGAGAGCGTGCAGGAGGCCATGCGGGACGCGGTGCTCCACGGCACGGGGCAGGTCAGCCTGTTGGGCCTGATGACGGTGAACCCGGGGATGATATCCGCCCTGCTGGTGACGGCGTTCCTGCTGCTGTGCGCCGCGCTGGTCCGGATTTTCGCCATCCCCCGGTTCCAATACCGGCCGGGAAGGCTCCAGCTGCTGCTGGAGGAGCTGGTGGGCCTGTTCGACAACATGGCCAAAAGCAACAGTCCCCACCGCAGCCGCTTTCTGGGGGCGTACCTCTTTGCCGCCGGGTCCTACATCTTCGTGGGCACCCTGTCGGAGCTGCTGGGCCTCCAGGCGGTGACCGTCCACGGCCACCCCATCACCCTGCCCGCCCCGCTGTCCGACGTGAACGCCGCCATCGCCATGGGCACGTTGTCCTATCTGGTGATCCTGTCCGGCGGCATTGCCTCCAATGGCCTGGGCGGCGTGGGAAAGACCCTGAAGGAATTCTCCCTGCCAATATCCATGAGCTTCCGCCTGTTCGGCGCGCTGCTCAGCGGCCTTCTGGTGACGGAGCTGGTGTACTACTACGTGGCGCTCAGCTTTGTGTTGCCCGTGGTGGTGGGGGTGCTGTTCACCCTGCTCCACGCCCTCATCCAGACCTATGTGCTCACTATGCTCACCGCGCTGTACTACGGCGAGGTGTCCGAGCCCTCCCCCCAAAAGGGGAAAAAGAAAAAGCTCCGGGCGGAAAACGCCTGAGAAGCTGTGCCAACCTTTAGCACACATCTTTGCGGCCCCAACTGCCGCTGGATTCGTTGAAAAATTTTATATAACATAACAAAACGGAGGTTGTGTACCCATGAACAAGCTGCTGAAAAAAATTCTCATCCTGGCCGGGGTGCTGGCGCTCACCCTGTCCCTGGCTGTCCCCGCCTTTGCCGCCGGCGCCCCTGCCCAGGGGGAGGACGCCGCCCAGTCTGAGGCGGACGAGGGCTCCACCATCGGGCTGAAGGCCATCGCCGCGGGCATCGCCGTGGGCATCGCCGCCGCCGGCGGCGCGGTGGGTATGGGCCTTGCCACCGCCAAATCCACCGAGAGCCTGGCCCGCCAGCCCGAGGCGGAGGGCAAGATCCGCACCACCCTGATGCTGGGCCTTGTGTTTATTGAGACGGCCATCATCTACGCGCTGTTGGTGGTCATCCTCATTATCTTCGTGCTGTAACGGCGGGAGGGCTTTGTCATGCCTCTGAATATCAACTTGCAGCAGATTTTGCTGCACTGGATGAATCTGGCCATCCTGACGGGGGGGCTGTACTTCCTCCTCTACAAGCCGGTGAAGCAGTTTATGGACAAGCGGTCGGCCTATTACCAGGAGCTGGAGGACCGGGCGGCGGACGGGCTGGCCCAGGCCGAACGCCTTAAGGCCGAGGCCCAGGCCAAGCTGGAGGCGGCGGACGACGAGATCCACGACGAGCGGATGCGCGCCCAGCAGGCGGCCTCCGACGCCGCCCAGGAGCAGCTGGCCCAGGCGGAGGAGCAGGCCCGCCGCATTGTGGCCAAGGCCCAGGCCGAGGCGGAGCAGTCCAAGGAGCGGGCGCTGCGGGAGTCCCAGCGGGAGATGCGGGAGCTGGCCGCCAAGGCGGCGAAAAAGCTGGCCGCCAAGCCGGGGGCCGACTTCTTCGACCAGTTCCTGGACCTGACGGAGGGGGGCGGGGCGCATGAGGGACGCTAGAAGCCGCCTCACCGCCCTTTTGCGCAGCGCCGACCAGCCCACCCAGGAGCAGCTCCAGCGCTTCGACCGGTTCCTCTCCCGCACCTACAAGCGGAAGGTGCCCCTCCACTGGGAGTTTGACGAGGGGCTTCAGGACGGCTTCCGGCTCCAGGTGGGCTCCGACGTGTACGACTGGACCCTGGACGGCCGGGTGCGGCAGTTCCAGGACTACCTGCGCAGGCTGGAGCCGGGGGAGAACGATATCATCCCCCTCATCCGCCAGGCGGTGGAGAGCTGGGAGCCCTCCCCCGCCCCGGAGGAGATGGGCGAGGTGCTCAGCGTGGACAGCGACATCGCCGCCGTGGGCGGGCTGGCCCACGCCCAGTACGGGGAGATCCTGGTGTTCGAGGGCGGCGTAAAGGGCATGGTGCAGGATCTGCGCCCGGAGAGCCTGAGCTGCATCCTCTTTGGCGACGGGGAGGAGATCCGGGCGGGCGGTATGGTACGCCGCACCCTGAAAACCGCCGGCATGCCGGTGGGGGAGGGTTATCTGGGCCGGGTGGTGGACGCCCTGGGCGTGCCGGTGGACGGCAAGGGGGCCATCGAGCCGGAGGGCTACCGGCCCCTGGAGACCCCCGCCCCCGGCATCCTGGACCGCCAGCCGGTGAACACCCCCATGGAGACCGGCCTTTTGGCCATCGACTCCATGTTCCCCATCGGCCGGGGCCAGAGGGAGCTCATCATCGGCGACCGCCAGACCGGCAAGACCGCCATTGCCCTGGACACCATCCTCAACCAGAAAGGCAAGGACGTGGTGTGCATCTACGTGGCCATCGGCCAAAAGACCAGCTCGGTGGCCCAGCTGGCGGAAAACCTGGAGCGCCGGGGGGCCATGGAGTACACCACCATCGTCACCGCCCCCGCCGGGGCGTCCGCCGCCTTGCAGTATATCGCCCCCTACGCCGGGTGCGCCCTGGCCGAGTATTTTATGTACCAGGGGGACGACGTGCTCATCGTGTACGACGACCTCAGCAAGCACGCCATCGCCTACCGGGCGCTGTCCTTGCTGCTGGAGCGCTCCCCGGGGCGGGAGGCCTACCCCGGCGACGTGTTCTACCTCCACTCCCGCCTGCTGGAGCGGTCCGCCCACCTCAGCGACGAGCTGGGGGGCGGAAGCATGACCGCCCTGCCCATTGTGGAGACCCAGGCGGGGGACGTGTCCGCCTATATCCCCACCAACATCATTTCCATCACCGACGGCCAGATCTTCCTGGAGAGCGACCTGTTTTTCTCCGGCCAGCGCCCCGCCGTCAACGTGGGGCTGTCCGTGTCCCGCGTGGGCGGCGACGCCCAGACCAAGGCGAAAAAATCCGCCGCCGGGGCCATCCGGCTGGATCTGGCCCAGTACCGGGAGATGGAGGTGTTCACCCAGTTCTCCAGCGACCTGGACGACGCCACAAAGCGCCAGCTCTCTTACGGCCAGGGGCTGATGCGGCTGCTGCGCCAGCCCCAGTATTCCCCCCTGTCCCACCACCAGCAGGTCATCGTGCTCACCGCCGCCATGGGCCGGGTGATGCAGGACGTGCCGCTGGACAAGATGGACCAGTTCCGCACCGGCCTTTTGGCCGCAGTGGAGGGGGAGGGTGCCGACCTGTGCGCCCGTATCGACCAGACCGGCAAGCTGTCGGAGGATGACCGGGAGGAAATTTTGGACCTGGCCCGGGCGTATCTGGCCCGCTTCCAGGGCGGCGGAAAGCAGGGCAGCTGACATGGCCGGGACCAAGGAGATCAAGGACCACATCGACAGCGTCCAGGAGACCAAAAAAATCACCAGCGCCATGTACCTCATCGCCTCCACCAAGCTGCGGAAGGCCCGGCAGGAGCTGGACAACACCCGGCCCTATTTCGAGGCCCTGCGCCGGGAGATCAAGCGCATCTTCCGCACTGTGGGCGGGGAGGCGGTGGACAGCCCCTACTTCTACCCCATGGAGGGGGAGCCCCCCCTGGACAAGCCCAATGCCTGCCTGGTCATCACCGCCGACAAGGGGCTGGCGGGGGCCTATAACCAGAACGCCATCAAGGAGGCGCTGAAGCTGCTGGATACCCACCCGGACACCAAGCTGTACGTGGTGGGGGAGTACGGGCGGCGGTTTTTCGCCTCCCACAGCATCCCCATTGAGCACAGCTTCCTCTACACAGCGCAAAACCCCACCATGGCCAGGGCGCGGGAGATCAGCGCGCTGCTGCTGGATGGCTTTGAGAAGGACGAGCTGGACAAAATCTATGTGGTGTACACCGACATGGGCAACGGTATGGACTTCCAGGCCAGGTGCACCCGTGTGCTGCCCTTCCACCGCACCCACTTTGCCGACTCCGCCCTGGTGGAGCCGCCGGTGGCCACCCCGTTCGAGTTCCTGCCCAGCGTACAGGCGGTGCTGGACAGCATGATGCCCAGCTATGTGTCCGGCTTTATTTACAGCGCCCTCATCGACAGCTTCTGCTGTGAGCAGCAGGCCCGCATGACCGCCATGGACAGCGCCAACCAGAACGCGGAAAAGCTGCTGGGGGAGCTGTCCCTGGAGTTCAACCGGGTCCGGCAGTCGGCGATCACCCAGGAAATCACCGAGGTGTCCGCCGGGGCCAGGGCCCAGCGCAAAAAGCACGAGAAAGAAGGCTGATGATTTTGGAACGAGCGGTCATCAAACAGATATCCGGCCCCGTGGTGGACGTGGAGATTGTGGAGGGCGAGCTGCCCCGCCTGCGGGAGGAGCTCACCGTGGAGAAGGACGGCGCGCACCGGGTGATGGAGGTGGCCCAGCATCTGGACCACAAGACGGTGCGGTGTATTATGCTCTCCCCCAGTGAGGGGCTGGCCCGGGGGCTGGCGGTGGATGTGCCGGGCCACACCATCCAGGTGCCGGTGGGCGAGGCCACCCTGGGCCGCATGTTCAATGTGCTGGGACAGCCCATTGACGGGGCCGGGCCGGTGCCGGAGGGCACCCCCGTGCGCTCCATTTACCGCAAGCCCCCCGCCTTTGACGAACAGAGCCCCTCCGTGGAGATCCTGGAGACGGGCATCAAGGTCATCGACCTGCTGGAGCCCTATCCCAAAGGGGGGAAGATCGGCCTGTTCGGCGGGGCCGGCGTGGGAAAGACGGTGCTCATCCAGGAGCTGATCCACAATGTAGCCATGGAACACGGAGGCTATTCCATCTTTACCGGCGTGGGGGAGCGTTCCCGGGAAGGAAACGACCTGTGGCGGGAGATGGGGGAGAGCGGCGTGTCCTCCAAAACCGCCCTGGTATTCGGCCAGATGAACGAGTCCCCGGGTGTGCGTATGCGGGTGGCCCTGTCGGGGCTGACCATGGCGGAGCACTTCCGGGATAAGGAACACAAGGATGTGCTGCTGTTCATCGATAACATCTTCCGCTTCGTCCAGGCTGGCAGCGAGGTGTCCACCCTGCTGGGGCGTATGCCCTCCGCAGTGGGCTACCAGCCCACCCTGGCCAACGAGATGGGGGAATTGCAGGAGCGCATCACCTCCACCAAAAACGGCTCGGTGACTTCGGTACAGGCGGTGTATGTCCCGGCGGACGACCTTACCGACCCGGCTACCGCCACCACCTTTGCCCATCTGGACGCCACCACCGTGCTCAGCCGGAAAATCTCGGAGCAGGGCATTTACCCCGCCGTGGACCCGCTGGAGTCGTCCTCCCGGATTCTGGAGGCGGACATCGTGGGGGCGGAGCACTACCGGGTGGCCCGGAAGGTGCAGGAGATTTTGGAAAAATACCGGGAGCTCCAGGACATCATCGCCATTTTGGGCATGGACGAGCTCAGCGACGATGACCGCAGGACGGTGGCGCGGGCGAGGAGGCTCCAGCGGTTTCTGGCCCAGCCCACCCACGTGGCGGAGAAATTCACCGGCATCCCCGGCGTGTATGTGCCGCTGGCCGACACCCTGGAGAGCTTTGCCGCCATTGTGGACGGCGAGCTGGATCAATATCCAGAGGCGGCGTTTTACAACGTGGGGGCCTGGCGGGACGTGGTGGAGAAGGCCCGGAAGCTGGAGGGCGGCGTGTGATGGATACCTTTCAGGTGCATATCCTGGCGGCAGACAGAACCCTTTACGAAGGCCCCTGTGTCAGTCTGACTATCCCGGCCAGCGATGGGGAGCGGGGCATCCTGGCCCACCACGCCAGCATGATGGCGGCCATTGTCCCCGGCATGGTCCGCTGGCAGCCGCCGGGGGAGGGGGTGCAGCTGGCGGCAGTGTCCCCCGGCATGGTGAAGGTGGAGAACAACGAGGTTCTGGTGCTGGTAGACTCCGCCGAGCGGCCCGAGGAGATCGACGAGGCCCGGGCCCGCCGGGAGGCCGACCAGGCCCGGGAGGCGATTTTGCAGAAGAAGAGCCGCCAGGAGTACCAACTGGCCCAGGCAACCCTGGCCCGGGCGCTGAACCGCCTGCGGGTAAAGGGCGGGAGCGGGCTGTAAGCTGGTTTTGCCTGCCGGAAGCGGGATAAAAAATTTTGCCAAATGTCAAGACTAAATTACAAAAAATTATAAAAAGTTTTTAATGGCCTTA
>OFGO01001363.1_pt1 | contig 18153 bp, 20 predicted proteins | sample 1521761 | NCBI WGS metagenome assembly OFGO01 (sample SAMEA3504128, study PRJEB24116) | mouse gut metagenome | biome: mouse gut; feature: mouse-associated habitat; material: faeces | place: Denmark | collected 2011
CGCCGCCCGCTGGGGCAAAGCCATAGGCGGGCGGCGCGGGCCAGCCTCCAATATCTAGTAGGAGGCATTTTAAGTACAATAGTACAAAGGGGATGGTAGCATTTCTACAATATCATAACCCTATCAAAACAGGCAATCTTATATTATCTATCGACAACATCGTATTAGATTTACATATCTCTAGCCCAACTGCCAGGGACGAACTCATGCACCTGCTGGAAAAGCTCCCTATCACTCATGCCGTAGAAGTAACGCACTGGGATAGTTTTCGGATAGGAAGTTTTCGGGAGCAATTCACAATCCGATTTCAGGATGGCAACAGTTTTTGGGTAGGGGCGGTACTCAATGGACGCAAGCCCGAATGGGGGCGTGTCCGGCTGGATATGAACCCAAACAAGGTTGCTAATCACAAGGCGTTCCAAACGGTGCTGAGGCATTGTGTAAGTAGTGCGCGGCCAATGCACCGAAAGATTCGGCGGTATGATTTAGCTGTAGATATACCTGTAACACGTCAAGACGCTTTCCTTGTGAAAGATTCGCGGGCATACCTAGAACGCCGACACGGGCGGGAGTGGACCCAATACCTTGGGGCGAAGTCTTCCACTGTGGGCAGAGTGAAACTATACAACAAAGCGGTGGAAGCTGGCTTGTGCTATCCGCTGACACGCTTAGAAATGACACTGGACCCATCAACGCCATATGAGAAAATAAATTTTCCGACAGCGTACTACTTGGACGATATGCAAATGAGTTTTTCCAGTTACAAAGCCACTGAAACGGAGCGATTTATAATGAACGCATTGTTTCAAGGGTGCGGGACGATGGACCAGCTTGGGCGGCGAACCCGGGAGAAAATCAAGGTGCTGATGGCAGACCATGTAAAAAAGGTGGAAATCAGCCGGGAGGACTATGAGCAGGTGCTAAATCAGGTGAAAGGATACACCAGCGGTAAAGAACAAAACACCGCTACGGACCAGGACCAACCCCCGCCGCAAGAAAGGAGGGTCCCGGCATGGGTCCGGGAAGCAGAAGCATCGAAAGAAGTGCTCACGTAGGGGTAGGAGGACCAGGGGGCAGAGGGAGAAAATTAAATCGCCGCGTAGCGGCTACCTTTGCCTCCCTATTCAATAACGGCCCCGCAGGGCCGCACCTTTGAAAAACCGAGTAAAGGAGGCGGTAAGGGTGACCCCGGCAGACCTAAAGCGGGCGGAAGATACACAGACTGTCATACCTGACTATGAGATAGAAGCAATGGCTCGTGTCTTACTCCCGGCGCTCCGGGCTTTCTATGCCAGTCCGGAAGGCCAAGCGGCGTTTGAAGAATGGAAGCGAAACCAGGAACATACATAACAGAAAGCGGCCCCCGCCACATGGACAGGGGCCGCTCTCCTTATGCGCTGATATTGTCCAGATAAACAACAAATCCGAACCCGTCCCCGATGGGGAATAGATTCGGATAATGTTGCTTTGGTGGACGATACAGGACTCGAACCTGTGACCTCCCGCACGTCAACGCCGGGAGGAAACTTTTTTGCTTTGTTTACAGCGCTTTCTAGTTGTTTTTATTCTGTTTCAGTTGCTTTATGATGGCGTTTAACTGCGATGATTCCAGGTGTTCCCGGCGCGTCTGTGGTCAGTTATGTGGTCAAACGGGAAAAGGGCCTCGCGCGGCCTTTCTGATTTTCGGAGAGCAAACAGGGAAAATTTTACTACGCCGTAATCATAAAGAGACTTCTCCATAGCGCCCAGCCAAGTATTTTTCCGCTTCCGCACAAAAAGACTCCGCGCCGGAAAACAAGGCATTCGTATCCGAAACCGAACAGATATAGAAGTCCTCATAATCGCTGCGGTTACGAATCAGCGAGGCATTGGAAATCAGCTTGCTGTATTCTTTGGGCAGTATTTCAGGTTTCAGGTAATTCAGCGTGAAACGGGCAATGACCGCCGAATGCTTTTTGTAGTCCTCCCCATCCAAAGCAAGCACGGCCCTCATAGCGTGAAAAATCGCGTAGTATGCTCGATTATTGGCGGAAGCGTAGTCATTCGCGTCCATATCCCGTTTGGCGGATGCCAACATCTCTTTCGCCTTCTGCAAACGGTACCGGGACAGGTCGATCCTCGTGATATCAGGCACTTATTCGCACCCCTTCCCGGTCAACATTGCGATAAAAGGGTAGCACATTCATATTCCTGTTGAAATAGTCCCGGTTTTCTACGATTGGGGACACCACAATTCCATAGTCCAGCAAAAACTCCGCGGCCAGATTCCCCACCTGCCAATTCCGCGCGGATATGTCCTGGCGGGACGCATCTACAAGGATCAGCACGTCAATATCCGACCCCGGCTCTGCGTTGCCTCTGGCATAGGAACCAAACAGGATGGCCTCAATTTGATCTTGAGGGAATAGGGATGCCATACTGACGCACAGCTCCGCAATAATCTTGTTCACTTCCTGTATTGTCCGCACAAGGCATTCTCCTCTCCTAAAATTCCCTATCGGCTCGGATTTAGTGTACCACAATGAACCGCAAAAAACAAGCGGCCCATATGCAAATCCTCCGCCACTGTAAACAAAAGGACGTTTCCCTGGATATTTCTCTCGACTTCCGCCCCGAAGTGTGGTATGTTACGTTGTTTGAAGGAGGCGAAAACCTTGAAACGACAGAGGAAGTGCATCCATCAAAATCATACTGAAGCGGCTGTTTCCCATTGCGGGAAGCAGCCACTTTTGCTTCTTCTGAAATAAATTCATATTGTACAGAGCCATAGCTCCCCTAAAATGAAGCTATTACCATAAAGGAGGAGCATTATGGGCACATACGGATATGTCCGGGTTTCCACAAAGGAGCAGAACGAGAATCGGCAAGTCATCGCCATGGGGGAATTCGGGGTTCAAAGCGGCAATATTATCATGGACAAGCAGTCGGGCAAGGATTTTGACCGCCCCGGATACCGACAGCTGGTACGCAAATTAAAAACCGGCGACACCCTTGTCATCAAGAGCATCGACCGGCTGGGGCGGAACTACGACGAGATCCTGGAACAGTGGCGGCTGCTAACCAAGGAAAAGCAGGTGGCCATCGTAGTACTGGATATGCCCCTGCTGGACACCCGCCAGGGCCGGGATCTCACCGGCGTACTGATCGCCGACATCGTCCTCCAACTGCTGTCCTATGTGGCGCAGACGGAGCGGGAGTTTAACCGCCAGCGGCAGGCAGAGGGGATCGCGGCGGCCAAAGCCAAGGGCATCCACTTCGGGCGGAAGTTCAAAGAACGGGGCGAGGACTACGAGGGCGTGATGGCCGCTTGGAGACGGGGCAAGATCAGCGGCAGGGCGGCGGCTAAAAAGCTGGGTGTGGCCCACGGAACCTTCCAGCGGTGGTGCAAGGAGTAATTTGGACTATAAAGCGTGGGTTACAAGCCACTCCCCCTATTGCAAAAATTTGCCGCGTATGGTAGAATTATCACGTTCAAAATGCGAAAAAAGCGGTAGGCCGTTGTTCAAAACGGCAATTTCTGTTCAGAGACACAGCTCATTTAAGGTGGACCACAACCCACACGTTGTGAGCCAGAGCCAGCATTCTTACAAGAGAGCGCACTTTATTAATAATTAGGAGATGATTGCATGAAAAAATTCACATCCCTGCTGCTGAGCATCATCCTGCTCCTATCGCTCTGTGTCCCTGCCTCCGCCACTGGCATTTCCGGTTTTGAGAAAAAGATGGATTACAAGGAAGGCCAGTTTGTCGACGTCCCCGCCGGAAGCCTATGGGCGGCCAACGTGAAAACCGCCTATGAATTCGGGCTTATGAATGGCGTGTCAAACACCGAGTTCCAGCCTGATGGCAGCGTGACCATCGGCCAAGCCATTATTATGGCCTGCCGCCTGCATAATACATACTACGCCAATGAGGCAACCTTCCAGGCCATCGGGGCGCAGAACTATTTGGAGCCCTATGTGGAGTATGCTTTGGGGCAGGGGATCATTGCCAAAGAATATGAGAACTATAATTCCCCCATCAGCCGAGCCGAATTCGCCGTGATTTTGGGGGCATCCCTGCCCAATGCCGTTCTCCCGGCGGTCAATACCGTGGTGGACGGCGCTATCCCCGATGTGGAGAAGGGGGCCGATTATTATGACGCCGTGTATCGCCTATACCGGGCAGGCATCCTTACCGGCAATGACACGAAGGGCACCTTTATCCCGTCTTCCAACATTACCCGCGGCGCGGCCGCGGCCATCGTCAGCCGCATGGCAAATACATCCCTGCGGAAAACCATTACGCTTGATACGCCATATTTCGCGGCGGTGCCCATAAAGCAGCTGGCAAACCTGAAAAGCATTCGGGAAAACCTTTCGGACGTCGAGCTCACCGAAGCCTACAATGCCGCGGTGCAGATCGTCGCCCCTTATGCGGGAATGAGCCGGGAAGAGCAGCTCTATGGCATCGCGTCGGAACTGCGGCGGCTGGCGGAGGACGGCATCACATATTCCACCTCGGCGGCACATTACAGTGACCCCTACGGCTACTTTGTGCTGGGTGAGGCCTCCTGCGCGGGATGCGCCAGGGCCACCGGCCTCTGCCTGAATATCTTGGGGATCCCCTATGAGCACGTCAACGAGAACCAGTGGAGCCATCAGTGGTGCCGCGTCAACGTGGATGGGACCTACTGGATCTGCGACGCCTACGGCCTTTACTGCGGGCCGGAACCGGCTCCCTACAAGCATCCGTACCTGTAAGCGCGATCCGGTGGAAACATAAAAACCAAAAAGGAGTTGAAAGTTATGAAAAAGCGGATAGTTTCCATGTTCCTGTGTCTCTGCATGGCGTTCACGCTGGTGGGTGCCTTGGTGCCGACGGCGAGAGCCATTACAGATGAAGAAAAGCGTGAAATTGATGAGTTTGAAAAAAACTATCGCTCATACATTAATATTACTGAAAACAACCCTTATTACCATGCAGATTCAGGTAGAGGCACACAATATTTTAAAGGTACACGGACTTGGCAATGTACAGCTTATGTTTGGCAAAGGATATACAACGATCTTGGTTTTAAACTGTCGGAGTCGGGCTGGGGGAATGCAAAGAACTGGTTCGATAAGGCATATAAGGCCGGCTATGACACAGGATACACGCCTAAACCCAATTCTATTGTGGTGTACGATGGTGTGTGGTACAAAGACAAGAACGGCAAAGACGTGGAGTATGGCCATGTTGCACTCGTGACGGCTGTGAATGGGAATACAATGACAGTTGATGAAGCGGGTCGCACAGGAACTGCTTATAGAGCTAAAGGTGGGATAGCAGACGGAGAAGTAACTGCTGCGACTAAGCGAGGAGATGTGCGATGGCGTGCGGATGATGGAAGGCACTGTAAAGTATTGGGCTATATCTATTTGCCGGTTCACGTTGACTCTCCGGCGGCCCCCACGAACCTTACCGGCAAATGGACATCCAGAGGCCCCCAGTGGCAGGCCGAGATCTCCTGGAACCCGGTCAGCGGCGCGACAGGGTATCATGTCCAATATCGGACGCCTGCGATGGGAAATAATGAATGGAAGACAGACGGGGATTATAAATCCGGCAACTCCTACATCTCCAAAGGCTTAGGCAGGTATGATTATTATGAATACCGGGTGCAGGCCTATAACGCAGGCGGCAAATCTACCTGGATGCCTTACACTTTGCCCAAGTACGGGCCAGGATCTGGGGCAGAATCAACCGAACCAACAACACCAACGCCGTCAACGCCGCCGGCCAAGCCAGGAAATCTTTCTGCCGGCTGGACTATTTGCCGTGGGATGAACCCAAGAGTTTCCTGGAACGCAGTCAGCGGGGCCGAATCTTACAAGGTTCAGTATAAGAAAGCAAATGAGAGCGTTTGGTGTTCAGCTCCCACCACATTCGGAACGTCTTACACTTTCCTTGAGTTGGGCATGGATGCCTCCTGGAATTTCCGCGTAGAGGCAGTCAATGCCGCCGGTTCTTCCGGCTGGACGGAGTGTTCCCTTTCTGCCCCCCAAAATATTATTGCCGATTTGCTAAAGAAAGATCCTTCGATTTTCTTAACGGTTGCCGCCCCCACAGGCGTCTCTGGCAGGTGGACGTCAACGGGAAGCAATGCAGCGGCAGAGCTGACTTGGAATCCGGTCAACGATGTGGATCGTTACGAAGTCAGTTATAAAAAAGATGGCGGGAATTGGGTGGATCTTTCCCTGTGCATCATGAATACAAAACGTCCTATGTTTTCAATAACCTGGACAGCAGTTCGTCTTATTCTCTCCGCGTGAAAGCGGTGAAGTCCGGCATATCTTCCGCTTGGGCAGAATACCCGCTCGACAAGTCGGAAACGGGGAAACCTGCCGCGCCCAGCAGTGTATCAGGCGAATGGACATCCACAGGTCCTAAGTGGCAGGCCAGAATCTCCTGGAACGCGGTCAGCGGTGCGACACGCTATGAGGTGCAGTATCGGACGCCCAAAACGGGCAACGCATGGAAGACAGACGGGGATTATTCCTCCGGCACCTCCTACATCTCCACCGGCTTGGGTGACTATAATTCCTATGATTACCGAGTGCGGGCGGTGAATGCGAACGGCGCTTCCGACTGGACAGAGTATACGCTTGTCAAAACAGTGTCAACTCCAGATCCGGCGCCTGTTGTCACAGCACCCACCCCTGTAATGCCTGCAGCACCCACCAATGTCTCCGGAACCTGGACATCCACCGGCCCCAAGTGGCAGGCCAGGATCTCCTGGGATCCAGTCAGCGGCGCGGCACGTTATGAGGTGCAGTACCGGACGCCCAGTACGGGCTATGCGTGGAGGGCCGATGCGGATTATTCCTCCGGCACCTCCTATATCTCCACCGGCTTAGGCAATTATAATTCCTACGATTACCGGGTGAGGGCGGTTAACGCTGCCGGGGCCTCCGCCTGGACAGAGTATACGCTTGTCAAGACGGTATCAACGCCGGATCCGGCGCCTGTCACCACAGCACCTGCGGCTCCTACCAACGTCTCTGGGACTTGGACATCCAGAGGGCCTAAGTGGCAGGCCAGGATCTCCTGGGACGCGGTCAGCGGCGCAACATACTATGAGGTGCAGTACCGGACGCCCACAACGGGCAACGCGTGGAAGACCGACAGGGATTATTCCTCCGGCACTTCCTACATCTCCACCGGTTTGGGCAACTACAATTCTTACGATTACCGGGTGAGGGCGGTCAATGCCAATGGTGCTTCCGAATGGACAGAATATACGCTCTATAAATAAGTCTACTGAAGAAGCCTATAGAAATAACGAACATCAGACGCCTGGGGACGAGATCAGGATCCCGTCCCCAGCGGTTACTATGACCGAAACCTCACCACGGCCTTTGGAGATGTTACGCTACACGCAACCCGATTGGCTCTAAACAAAAGAGAGGGATGCATTATGAAAAAAGTCACGGCATTGTTTGCCGCACTGACCCTGTTGTTGGATCTTTGCGCCTGCTCTGCCAAGGTACAGGATCCCACTTGTCACGAACAATTTGATCTGGGCGTTCAATATTTGTCCGAGGGGAACTATGAAGAAGCTGTTATGGCTTTTACTGCCGCTATTGAAATCAACTCCAAACAGGCAGAAGTATATGAGAAGTTGGCGGATGCCTACTTGGCGCTGGCTGACACTGAGGCAATGCTGCAAGCTCTGCGGGACGGCTATGTCGCCACCGAAAGCGCACATCTGAAGACCCGGATTGATGAATTGTTCATGTTGGAATCCATGTCAACTTCAGAGCCCGAACCAAGCCCAAATCCCGCTCAAACACAGGAATCTATACGCGGCAATACATCCTCAAATATTTCGTGGCATTATGACGAGGGGACTAAAACGCTGACCATTAGTGGAGCCGGCAGAATGGAGGACTATGACTATGGGAATTATTACCGGCCATGGAGCTTCTATAATGACTCTATTGAATCCATTGAAATCTTGAACGGCGTGACCAGCATTGGAGATTGTGCGTTTAGAGAGTGCTTTGGAGAGAGCAACGTTTCAATTCCAAGCAGTGTGACCAGCATTGGGGATGGCGCGTTTACCTATTGTGACAGTTTGATCAGCGTAACTATTCCAAATAGTGTGACTGTCATTGGGGATGGTGCGTTTTACGGCTGTAGCAGCTTAACCGACATTTATTATAGCGGCAGCTTGGATCAATGGGATGCCATCAAGCACCCATACGGGATCGGCGATGCACTACTGTCTGCCACGATTCATTTTGACAGCTGAATTGGGAGAACAGACAATGAAAAAGATTATTTCATTATTAACTGCGGTAGCTTTGATGCTGGGCCTATGCGCCTGTTCGAAAAATGTGGGAGGAGCCTCTTGGCAAGAGCAGTATGAGCTTGGTATGCGTTACTCGTCTGAAGGGAAATACGAGGAAGCTATTCCGGCATTTATTGCTGCCATTGAGATTGACCCTAACCATGTGGAGAACTACGAAAAATTGGCAGAAGCTTACAATGCGCTAAACGACACCAAAGCGGCAGTAGAAACTCTAAGGGATGGGTTTGTTGCCACCGGGGATACCAAACTTTATGCTGCGATTACTGAAATAACGATTCCAAACCCCGCCTCATCACAAGAGTTGCCTCAGGAGCTGTCTGCCACAGCGGCACCGGCAGCAACACCAATTTCAAGGTCTGACCTCTATCCTATTGATTATATTGGAATGACGGTTGATTCGCTGGCTGAACTGTGGGGAGCGGACTATCAGACTGACGAAGGCCTTTACACAGGAGGCGCAAGACCGATCTATTATGAAGATGGACGAATCCCGTTGTACTTTTTTGTTCAGGTTATGTCTGATGATTTCAGCATCCGCGGAAGCGACGAGATTATACTGGTCAGGGCTCCTGATATCATAGATGAAGTCGCCTCTGGCATTCCAACAAAGGCGTCGTACCTTGGACTTTGGGGTTTGTGCTATCAAGGTGATTTATGGGAAAGTAATGGTATCAATGACGAAGGTATGGATGGCGAAACGGCTACATACACCATTGGATATAGTCGCGAAGTATCAATACGATACTACTGGTATAACCATAAAGATCCGAGAGAAAACCCAGCAGATATAGTAGAAATATGGAAAAAGCCGAAACCTACTCAGACAATCCACACGGTTGATTTCCTAATTGAGGACGATGTCCTGGTAAAATACACTGGACCGGGTGGAGCGGTCACAATTCCGGATGGGGTAACAGCGATTAGAGGGAAATCAAGTATTGGTCAATATGATGGCGCTTTTGCATACTGTACTAATGTGACAAGTGTTGTTATTCCGGACAGCGTATTTTACATCGGTGAGGAGGCTTTTTACAACTGCGTGAATCTTTCAAGTATTATCATTCCAGATAGCATGATGGCTATAGGAGAGAACGCATTCGGTGCTTGTTATTCTCTGTCCAGCATAAAGATTCCAAACGGATTAACCAAAATTGAACCTTACACGTTTAGTGGATGTAGTGGACTAAAAAGCGTAACTATTTCAAACAGTGTGACTGATATTGGAATAGGCGCATTCCATGGATGTTCCAGTTTGTCAAGTATTACTATTCCAAGAGGTGTAACATGGATGAACGGAATGTCATTTTCAGAATGCGATAATTTGAAGTCATTTGTAGTCGATGTTGACAATTCTGCTTTTGTAGCACAAAATGGTGTACTGTTTAATAAAAAACTATCAGAGCTGGTTCGTTATCCGGCAGGGAAGGGATCATCACACTATAGTATTCCAGATGGAACAACGTATATTGGTGTTGAGGCATTTGAGGGTTGTTCAAACTTGACAGAAATAACAATCCCTGACAGTGTAGTTCATATTGGGGAGCATGCGTTTGCTGGCTGTATTGCACTGACAGATATTGTGATTCCGCGCAATGTATACTTGATTGAAGACAACACATTTCGTGATTGTTCTAACTTACGCAGTATTACGATTCCCAAAGGTGTGCAAGGAATTAGGGCGCAAGCATTTTTCAATTGCAATAGTCTAACCGATGTTTACTATCTAGGCACACAGGAGGAATGGGCAGCTATTGATCTTGGCTTTTACGATGACAATGGCCCTCTGCAAAACGCCACAATCCATTTTACCAACTGAACTGGGAAGACAGAGGGCAAACGCATGAAAAAATAGTCGTATTATTTACCATCTTTGCCCTGATTTTGGGCCTTTGCACCTACGCGAGAAAACCGAGGGAACTATATATCTTTATGTAGTTATCGCGACAAGTCAACAAAGTACCACGGATGGGAACTTACCGCTATTGCCTACCCCAATATTATGAAGCGTGTTGACTGAACACGATAATCACGTATTTTTATGCGTGCTTGAGGAAAGCTGTTTAGAAAGGAATGAATTCCATGGCCAAAAGACTTATAACTACGCTATTGATCGTAGGTATGCTTTTTGCATTGCTATCTCCAGCCTTTGCAGCGAATGATACCGCTTTTCAAAAAATCAACACCTATCAGTCAGGGCAATTCTCTGATGTGTCTGCCTCTGACTGGTATGCAGAAAATGTGAAGATCACCTATGAATATGGACTGATGACCGGGAAAGACAACGACCTGTTTGACGTAGGTGGCAATTTGACAGTAGCGGAGGCAGTCGTAATTGCTTGCCGTCTTCACAACACCTACTACAGAAATAATGCAACTTTCGATGTTGCTTCCCCATGGTATCAACCTTATGTAGATTACGCAAAGGCGAACGGGATCATTAAGCGGGACTACAGCTATACGGCACCAATCAGCCGTCTGGATTTTGCTTTCTTCATAAGCAACGCCCTGCCCGATGCTGTCATGCCAAAGCTCAACGAGGTAGCGCAAAACGACATTCCGGATTTATATGCCGGTTCTCCCTGCCAGGATGCCGTTGCGGCTTTGCAAGGGACAGGGGTATTAGAAAACGTCAGCACCTCTCGCCTTCAACATCTGTCAACTGTCATATGTGGCAGCATTGGCACTATTCCATCCCCAAAAGAACAGGAGGCTGTCTACCGCCTATACCGGGCGGGGATCCTGACAGGCAACGATGAGCACGGAACCTTCGCCCCAGAAATGAATATTACCCGCAGCGCGGCAGTGGCTATTGTGAGCCGTGTGGTGGAGCCGTCGTTACGCAAACACATTGTGCTGACGAAAAAAGCGCCCGAGCTTGTGCCGGTAAGCCAGTTGGCAAATTTGCCAAGCGTTAAGGAAAGGGCGAGTTCCGAGCAATTCGCGCAGGCTTATGAGGAAGCAAAAAGAATCGTTGATCCGATCAGAGGGTTAGGCCGGGAAGCACAGTTATGCGCGATTGCCCTCGCCACACGGGTAATGGCAGAGAAAAACATAGCCTATTCTATGGAGTCCGCCCACTATGCTGATCCCTACGGTTTCTTTGTGGATCATTCCGCCTCCTGTGCCGGATGTACCCGGGCCACCGGGCTGTGCCTCAATATGTTAGGGATCCCTTATGAACATGTCAACGAGAACGCCTTTTCACACCAATGGACAAGGGTAAATGTGAACGGTACCTACTGGATATGTGATTCTTACGGCCTATATTGCGGGCCAGAGCAGGTTCCGTATCAGCACCCGCGTTTCTCATAATATTCGTAGTTTTGCCTATGCCACATATTTCACCAAAAAGTGTGATAGAAATCTCAATTTTTGCCCAAAAGGTTGGTGCTATTAAAAGAGTCAATCTTCTGGAAAATATACTAAAAGGAGAGGTACGACATGAAGAAAGAGTTTTTGGCGATGCTCCTGGCCCTTACTTTCTGCACAGGGCTGGTTCTCCCGGCATTCGCGGCGCCATCTTCTGAAGAAGCGGCAAAAAACTTTTCCTTGACCTATGAAATAAATGGAAAGACGTTTGCGTACATCAAAAATGGCGCTTTTGGCGAGCGCACCAATGTATCAAAGGATATGAAACTTGCTCTGACAGATGGCAGAACCCTCACTGGGGGCGGATACAATGCGGTCACTTCCGACACGGTCTTTACAGCGAAACACGTTGGAACAGTTGATGATGGCAGCTACATTGTGATTCATTCAACAGCTTTTGTGAACAATGGGAACGGAGTGTATGAACAAGATTGGGTAACCAGTCAGGTACGGACCAAAGACGGCTTTTTTAAGGATACCAACGTGGCAGAGGTAGTCGGCGGCATAGTTCAGCTCAGCGCGGGCCAGTCCGTTCAATTTAAGCTTCCAGCAGTATACAAACTGGGGGAACTTGAGGAGGATGTATTTTATTTCTTGGAACTGTATCTTTATTATCCTGGCTCCAGTAACATTTACACTATGGGTATGCTGCCGTTTAAGTTGGATAGCGAAGCGGTGAGTACATTCCTGCCCAGCCAGGAACCCACTGCCCCCACCTTTACCGATGTGCCCGCAGGGGAGTGGTATGCAGACCCTGTGGCCTGGGCCGTGGAAAAGAACATCACCAACGGAACAACGGCAACCAAATTCTCTCCCGGGCAGAACTGCACCCATGCCCAGATCCTGACGTTGCTTTACCGTGCGGCCCGGGATGGGGGCGTGGCCTCCGCGGAGGATATGGACAAGGCTGTCGAGTGGGCGCGGGAGAAGGACATGATTGACAACACTTTTGATGGCAACAAGGGCTGCACTCGGGCCGAGGCGGTCACTATATCTGGCAGGCGTGTGATAAGCCCACAGCCAAGAATACCGCCAGTTTCACCGATGTGGATGCCAACGCAGACTATGCCGGGGCCGTGTCCTGGGCGGTAGAAAAGGGAGTGACCAACGGCAGCAACACCGACGGCACCACGTTCAGTCCTGACCAGGTATGCACCCGGGGGCACATCGTTACCTTCCTATATCGAGCGTATCATTGAGAGATGTTAATGCTATTTCAGATTGATGCGTAATCACAACTATGCGAGAGGAGATTTTCCTCGTGAAACTCAGATATCATATCACATCGATCCTGCTGGCCGTGGCTATGGCTTTCAATGTGCTGCCGCCCACCTCATCTGCTGCCGAGGGCACGGGAAATTTCAAGAGGGTCAACACTTATCAGAGCGGAATGTTTACCGATGTCCCATCCGAAGCATGGTATGCGAGTGGGGTACGTTCTGCGTATGAGCTTGGGCTTATGAAAGGGAGCGACGGCGCATTTTCTTCCAACGGCCCTGTCAAGCTGTCTGAAGCGATTACAATGGCCGCACGGCTGCATTCCATTTACTATAACGGTTCAGAAAACTTCCAGCAGACGTCGCCGTGGTACTCCGTATACGTTGACTACGCAAAGCGTGTCGGGATTCTAACCCAAGATTATCTGGACTACAATGTCGCGACGACTCGTATACAGTTTGCCACTATTTTTGCCCATGCACTCCCGGCATCTGCCCTGCACAGTATTAACAACATTGCTGACGGTGCGATTCCAGACGTCAATGTATCTACCGCAAATGCCCAGGAAGTTTATTCTCTCTATAGGGCCGGTGTGCTGACGGGATCAGACGATAAGTTGACGTTCCATCCCTCATCTTCCGTTCTCCGTTCGGAGGCAGCTGCGATTGCCACCCGTATGGCTTTGCCGGAACAGCGTGTCACGATAAAAACCAACATACAGCCCACCCATACATGGCAGGGGGATCCGTCGCTGGATTTCACAGCGCAGCTTAGCACAGGGGAAAGTTTTACCCTTTCAAAGCAAGCAGGAAAAGTTGTAGTGGTCAATTTTTGGGCTACATTCACATGGGGTGTTACCGGGGAACCCTCAGTTTTTTCCCGACTTTATAGCGAATACGACACAGATGAAGTGAAGATGATATTTATCAACTGCGGAGAAGACCCCAAAACTGTGCAGAGCTTCCTTGACGGAGTGGGATGTACTCTCCCCGTAATCTGCGACACCAATGATACCATTTCGTCTGCCTATGCGTCTACCTACGGAGCAACATTGATTCCTCGAACTGTGATTTTTGGGAAGGATGGAACCATTTCTGTGGATTACCTTGGACTCCGGAACTATCAAATAGTCAAATCTCTTATTGACAGTGCATTGGAAGGCCGGACAGATTGAATAAAAACCGCATATAACTTTTGATAGAATGCGAGTAGACGAAACCGCCCTCACATTTTCAAATGGGGGCGGTTTTCATATCAATCTGCTGTAGGCCGTAATCGTGTTGTGATCGTTTTTGCGTAATTATGGGTATTCCTTTCTTTCCGTTGCTTCAAACAGGCATCCCGTTTTCAATCCCATCCAACAGGCCATTGCACTAAGACGGCGCTGGTGCTAAAATGTAGGCATCGAAGGAGGTGGGTAGATGGCGGACAGGCGGATCTACGCGGGGTACTACCGGCGCTATGACAGCAAACTTATTTATGTTGTCACCGTGGCAAAGGATGCGGACACAAGCGAAGAAATGGTCGTCTGGATGCCAGCCACCTATTCGGAGAAGCACACCTACTACACCACCAGCAAGCAGTCTTTTTGCGAGTCTGTTTTGGTGGGCGGCGTGCGCCAGCCGAAGTTCAAACGGCAGACCCAGATGCGGGTGCTGGACTCGGTGGTGGAGAGCTTTGAAGCGGAGGGCTTTTTTCGTTCGCCGCGCAAGGCAGATGACCATATCAATAACGAGTACGATACCTGGTGCCGGCCTTGTGCCGCCTCCTATTACGAGTACGCGAAAAAGCTCTGCGAGAACTATCGCGTCAGCCTATCCAAGTATGAACTTTGCATCAGAGAGAAGCGATACATCGGAATATCTAAAGAGGATTTTAAAGAGCTTAAGAGTGACTTGGCTTTTTTGAAGAACTGCCTGAAAACTGTTCTGAATGATTACACTGGATATTTCGATGAGCGGTTTGCGAAAGGGCTGTCCATCCGGAAGTACGCCCAGGCCCATGACCTAAACCGGGGGAGCGTGGATCATCTGCAACGAAAAATTTTTACCGCCCTTGCCCAAGCCCTGAAGGAACGGGATGAGGCCGAAGGACGAAACCGACTCCGGGAAAATTGAACACCCCAGCAAAGCCCCCGCCAGCGATGGCGGGGGCTTTGCTATGTCAAGATTATGTCAAAATTCAGTGAGTTCGGATTAATAAGTAAGACCTGCTAACAAAAGTCAAGCCCAAAATTGAAAAAGGAGTGATTTTCTGATGGCTGAAAAAAGAGTATAACAAACCAAGCCACCGCCATTGAAAATTTTTGGCGCTGGCCTGGGATAAGCAGGTCTGAGGCTGGACGTTAGGCTTCGAGATTCTCCAAATACTGCTTCACTGTGGCATAGTAGATGCGTAGGAACTTATTGGCGGAGACCATCATGTAAACACGATAGGGCTTGCCCTCGGCGCGTTTCCTGTCCATGAACTGGTACACCGGGTCATTGGCAGGGGAGCGCCGGAGGATGGCGCTCATCACCAAAAACAGTGTCCTACGCAGGGCGGAAGATCCACGCTTGGAGATGCTCCGGCTACGGACTTCCATTTGGCCGGACTGGTACGGCGGAGCGTCAATGCCTGCAAAAGCCACCAGTGCTTTCTTAGAGTGGAAGCGGCGCACATCGCCAATCTCCGCCATGAGCTGGGGGCCAAGAGCCGGGCCAACACCGAACATCTCCATCACAACAGGGTACTCCGGCAGCGACGCCGCCAGGGACTGCATTTCGTTCCTGAGCGCGGCCAGCGCGGCAGAAGCAGCCCGGAGCTGGGACACCGCCTGATCCACCAGGAGCTTGGCAGTAGCGGTCTTGGGCATGACGCTGAAATGCCCGCAGGCTGAGGCATAGATGCCCAGCGCCTTGTCCTGGTTGAAGTTGTAACTGTGCTTCTTGCACCATTTCTGATACTTGGCTGCAAACGCCTTTTCGGTCAGTCCACAGACGCACTCACAGTGCCAAAAGGCAGCCACAAAATCAACCCACTTTTCGCTGCCGTCTGCCCGGGCCGGACTGGTAAACAGGCGGTTTGCATCCGAGGAAGTGGTGTCAAGTAAGGCAATCAGATTGTTTTTGAGCATGGTTTGCACTTTGGCGCATTGCTGGTACTGTCAGTATGTGGTTTTCAACATGAGCCGTGCTTCGTCCTCTGGGATGTATTTGGGCAGTGTTAGCCAGTGATCGAGACCATAGTTACCCAGCTTGATTGCGTCCTTCTTGTCTGTCTTGGCTCGTCGCAGGCTGTTGTTTCCGTAGCCATGCACCAGCATGGCATTCACCACGGAGACGTAAAACCCGGAATCGTAAAGAAAGCTGGCCACGGGCAGATGGTAGTTCCCGGTGGCCTCCATCACGACACGGGTCTCGCCATCCAAGTCCCTCAACCGTCTGGACAGCTTGCACAGCTCAGCGCCGGTGTGTCCCACCTCAAAGGATGGAATCACCATCTCTCCTAAAGGCCGCATGACAGCGATCATGCTCTTGCCTTTGGAAACGTCAATGCCTACACAGTTCACGTTCATTCCCCCTATATAAAATTTGCAACTGGAACCCATCTTTTTCTCGCTGCCGATTCAATCTATTGGGTGACGCGAACTCAAGGCTCAACCTGCTTAAACCGAACGCCGCAACAAGAGGATGGCTGACAGTCTTCATATCGGACTTCTCAGCCTAAGGGGGTGATGGTCAGCCAGCTGCTCCTCTCATTGTAGCTTTGGCGCGAGACGGACGAAACCCCCGGCTGGCTGCCGAGGGTTCCAACCAAACTTATTATAATAGGAGGTTAAATTCGTATGGTAGCAGAATATCTGCAAAAGAAGAAAGGCTATTTTTATATTGTCTTGAGTTACCCGGATGTATCCGGGAAAAGAAAGACAAAGTGGATACCCACAAGCCTGCCCGTAAAGGGCAGCAAGAAAAAAGCGGAAAAGCTGTTAATGGAAGCGCGCCGGCAATTTGAGCCGGAGTGCAGGCCGATCCAAGACGATGTACTGTTCTCTGACTTCATGCTCCAATGGCTTGAGATCGTAAAGCCGACAATCGCCATTACAACCTATTCCTCGTATTCCAACATGGTCAAAGGCATTATCGTCCCACACTTCAAGGAACGCGGTATCATGCTGAAGCAACTCCGGCCTACTGATATTCAAGCCTTTTATATGGAGCAGCTCAAGCGTGTAAAGGCTAACTCTGTGATCCATTATCACGCCAACATTCATAAGGCATTGAAGTATGCGGTGAAAATCGATTTACTGGACAGCAACCCCGCAGATAAGGTTGAACGTCCGAAAAAGAATCCCTTTATGGGAAGTTTTTATGACAGCGATGAGGTGGAAAAACTCTTTGAAGCCGCCAAGGGGACTCTGCTTGAAATTCCAGTACTCCTCGGTGCCTTTTATGGCTTGCGCCGGAGCGAGGTGTTAGGGCTGAAATGGAACGCAATCGACTTTCAAAGTAACACGATCACCGTCAAGCACGCAGTCACATCCTACAATCTCGACGGCAAGCATATCCAAGTGGCACAGGATACCTCAAAAACAAAATCCAGCTTACGGGTATTGCCGCTGGTTCCCGCCTTCCAGGAAAAGCTGTTAGAGTTGAGGGATTATCAGAAAGAGTGCAAGTGTCTATGCGGGAAATGCTATAACAAGCAATACCAGGAATACATCTGCGTAGATGAAATGGAAAAACTGATTTCTCCCCACTACCTGACATCCGCCTTTCTCAAGCTGCTCGAAAAAACGGATTGCGGCGTATCACATTTCATGATCTCCGCCATAGCTGTGCCTCACTCCTGCTGGCGAACGGCGTTCCGATGAAACAGATTCAGGAATGGCTGGGGCATAGTGATTTTTCGACCACCGCCAATGTCCACGCACATCTGGATTACAATTCCAAGCTGTCCTCTGCCGATGCTATGGTAAGTGGGTTGAGCGGTGCGTTGCAGGCAATCAAGTGACCCCGCAGGCGTATTGCAGACCACGAAGCAAATACGCCGCTACATAGTGGGTTCGAATCACAGCTTTCATAGACGTTTTAGGAGAGAACTATGCCATTTTAGGAAAGAACTGGCGGTCAAATTGAGGAAGGCCAGACAAAAAAGAAAAGCCTACAAACGGCGCAAACCCGCTTGTAGACTGATCTTTTTGGCGCAGCGGGAGGGATTCGAACCCTCGTGGGATTGCTCCCAAACTGATT
>OFGO01001370.1_pt1 | contig 18074 bp, 12 predicted proteins | sample 1521761 | NCBI WGS metagenome assembly OFGO01 (sample SAMEA3504128, study PRJEB24116) | mouse gut metagenome | biome: mouse gut; feature: mouse-associated habitat; material: faeces | place: Denmark | collected 2011
TTCGATCAGCGTAAGTAATTTCTCGGAAGACTGATTTGCCTCTGTCAGTTTATTTGCCTGTTTAATATTTGCCAATAGAGCCACCTCTCACGGACATGGACACGCAGCAGGTGTACAGTCCTGATCATCAGTTGTTTCTGCTATAGAAACTATTATGTTTACTTTATCATGTTTTCTCAAACTCAACAACTTTATATTTTATTTTTTTCGTTTATTCTCCGGCTGCTCAGCCTTTTCTTCCAGTTTTTTCCAGTTCTCCTCTTATCACAAAGCGGCACTCTGCTGTCTACAGAGTGCCTGCCCACTATATACCATATCACCTTATCATACCTGTTCCCGGAATGCTCTGATATGTTCCCGCTCCAACTCCGATATACGCTTTACTTTGGGAGCCGAGCCTCCGCCTGCAAAATTACAGTCAAGCCAGATATCTACCAATAATTTGGCGAGTTCCGCCCCAATAACACGTTCTCCCATGCATATGATCTGTACGTCGTTGCTCTTTCTTGCCCGTTCTGCCGAATAAGGGTCATGGCATACCGCAGCTCTGATGCCCGGGACCTTGTTTGCACATATACTCATACCGATTCCCGTCCCGCACAACAGGATCGCCCTCTCATACTCTCCTGCTGCCACCTGATCCGCCACTTTATATGCCACATCGGGATACAATACTGTTTCCTCCTGATCTGCCCCATAATCATCTACCTCATATCCATGCATCACCAGATGCTCTTTGAGTATCATTTTCAGATGATAGGCAGCTTCGTCACATCCGATCGCTATCCGCATAATTTCCTCCATTCCGAAGCGTCACAAACTCCTGGCTCCTCTTCTGTTCACCGGCCTCATGGCAAAAGCATCTCTAAAATACCATCCGCCATATTCTCCAGTATAATACAGCAGGAGACCGCTGCCGCATCCAGCGCTCCTCTTGAACGTTCTCCCAGGCGGCTGGCTCTCCCGAATTTGGCCACCATATCTTTCGTGGAATCACGCCCCTTCCTTGCAGCCTCTTTCATCCGCGGCAATGCTTCGTCAAATCCTCTTCCTGATTCAGCCGATTCCAGCAGGCTGTCTACTGCCGGACTGATCGTATCCATAAGCGTCTTATCCCCAACCCTCGCTTCCACGATCTCCTCTAGTCCATCCAGCCCGGCAGCCAGCATATCTGCCAGATCCTTTACCGTGATCTCTTCCAGATTTTCTCCTGCTGACGCAGTATCCATAAAGACAGTCCCGTAGATCGGTCCCATGGAACCTCCGATCTCGGTAAACAGAATGCTGCCAAGTTCATATAGTCCTTCCGTAAAACCAAGATCCTTATCAGCATACCGCTTCTCGAACAAAGTAAATCCTTTATTCATATTCATACCATGATCGCCGTCCCCGATGAGTCCATCGATTTCTCCGAGATATGCTTTATTTTCCTGTATCCCCTTTACCATCTTCAATAATACGGATTTTCCTTTAGAATTTTGAAAACCAGCCACTTTTCTCTTCTCCTTCTCCGGTCATATCTGTTTGAGTCCCATCGTATTTACCGGCATGTCGATCAGTTCCTTGAGTTCATCATCCAACTTCATAATGGAAAGTGTCACTCCCATCATCTCCAGAGATGTAAAATAATTCCCCACGTATGCCTTATAGATCTTTATGCCTTTTTCCTGCAGAAGCTTTTCCACTTCATTGTACACGACATATAATTCCATCATGGGAGTTGCCCCAAGCCCCGACACTAATGCCACGATCTCATCGCCGGCAGTAAATGGATAGTCCGGCACTATGACATCCACCATTCTCCCTGCCATCTCTGCGGCAGTTTCCAGAGGACAGACTGCGATCCCCGGCTCCCCGTGATGTCCGATCCCAACTTCCATTGTTCCGTCTTTGATCTCAAAATTAGGATGTCCGACCGCCGGCAGTGTACAGGATGATAAACCGATTCCAACACTTCTGGTATGATCGATCGCCTTCTGTGCAGATTCTATGACCTCATCCAATGTTCCTCCCAGGGCGGCTCTTGCACCCCCTGCTTTCCACATCAGGATCTCCCCTGCTACACCTCTTCTTTTCTCCCGCTGCTCTTTCGGTGCTGAAGCGACATCATCGTTTGCTACGACCGTTTTTACCGTAATTCCCTGCTTTGCAGCCATCTTGGCCGCCATCTTAACATTCATATTGTCACCGGAATAGTTACCGTAAAGACAAGCGACCCCCTGTCCCTGGTCTGCAGCCTTAAACGCCTGAAGGAAGGCATCCGCTGTCGGCGAAGAGAAGATCTCGCCTACTGCCACCGCATCACACATATTTTCTCCAAGATATCCGATAAAAGCAGGTTTATGGCCGGAACCCCCGCCCGTGACAACGCCAACTTTATCTGTCTTGATTCCCTTTGCCTTTACAACTCTGGAATGCTCCGTCTTCTCTACAAGATCAGTATGAGCCTTAAGAAAGCCTTCCAGCATCTCATCCACAATATTATCCGGATCGTTCAATATCCTCTGCATCAAACACGCACCTCCTCACACATTCTTATCCGGCAGCAAAATAACCTTCATAGCGCCGTCTTTTCCGGTCTTTGCGATCTCAAACCCTTCCGCCCATTTCTCCAGCGGAAAAGCATGGGTGACCACACCATCCGCCGGCAGCTTTCCATTCCCAATCCACTCAATCACGGTATCATAACAATACGGGCTTAAATGAACGCCGAGAAGATCAAGCTCCTTACGGTCTGAGATAATGCTCCAGTCCACTGTCACCGGAGATCCAAACACGGAAAATTCCACAAACCTTCCCATCTTTCTGATGCAGTCCAGCCCCTGTTGTACGCTGGCCGGGTGGCCGCTGGCTTCAATATAGATATCACATCCATATCCTCCGGTCATTTCCTTTATTCTTGACACAACATCTTCCTTTGACGGATTCATGACAATGTCTGCGCCAAACGCTTTCGCCTTTTCCAGTCTGGCCTCATTTAAGTCAAGCACTACAAGACATTTCGGATTCGCCTGCCTTAAAGCGCCTACCATACCGAGTCCCAAAGTACCGGCCCCCGACAATACAACAAAATCCACCGGCGTTACCTGCGCCCGCTGCACACAGTGGAACGCACAGGCATACGGCTCGATCAGCGCCGCCTTTTCCAGCGGCATATCAGATGGTACCAGATAGGGGATCGCTTCTTTGGTCAAGCGAACATATTCCGCCATGCCGCCATTGACATTATTCTGGAATCCAAACAGATCATGCTTTTCACACATCCAATATCTGCCCGTCTTACAGAACATACAGTCTCCACAGGGTACGATCTGTTCCGGACAGATCCTGTCACCCAGTTTCCAATTTCCTTTTACATTCGCCCCAATTTCCACAACGGTTCCGACAAACTCGTGTCCCGGGACCATTGGTGCCTTAATATATTTAGGCTGTCCGTCCAGGCCCCAAAAACTGGCTGCTCCGCCAAAAGCCTTGACATCACCTGCGCAGATACCGCAGGCTTCCACCTTAAGAATCATCTCTCCTTCTCCTGCCCGGGGCGTATCGATCATCTCGAACCTGTAATCTCCCGGTGCATACGCTACTATCGCCTTCATTTTTTCTGGTAAACTAAACATACCGTTCTCCTCCGATCCATTCTGTTAAGAACCTAACAGATTTTATTTTTTATCTCATTGCCCAGCCATGCAAACATATTGTCAAACACAATGCCCGCTCTGCGCTCCAAAGCCTCTTTTGTCGCAAATGCAACGTGAGGCGTCAGAAGTGTGTTCTTTGCCCTCAGAAGCGGATGATCTGCCGGAATCGGCGGCTCCATTTCAAAAACATCAATGCCTGCACCCGCGATTCTACCGGTATTCAAGGCCTTTGCCAAAGCTTCCGAATCAACGATCGGGCCTCTGGCGGTGTTGATCAGAAAAGCATTTTGTTTCATAAGACCAAGCACCTTAGCATTGATCATACCTTTCGTCGAATCGTTTACTGGCACGTGCAATGTGACATAATCACTCTTTGCCATCAGTTCTTCCAGCGTGACAAATGTTACCCCTGTCGTTTCCAGTTCCGGCTTGATGGTACGGTTATAAGCAATCACCCTGCATCCAAATGCCTGTCCGATCCTCATAACGGTACTTCCGATCTTGCCGGCACCGACTACTCCTAATGTTTTTCCGTACAGTTCGGTCCCGATCAGTCCATTCTTGGTTCCGCTCCGGCGTGTGACTGCATCACACTGCAGAACATTTCTGGAAAGAGACAGCATCATGGCAAATGCCAGTTCCGCAACCGCAATATCTGAATACCCGGAAGCATTTGAAACATTGATGCCCTTATCCCTGCAAACATCCACTGCAACATGATCGACCCCTGTAAACGCAATATCTATGTAACGCAGATTCTCGGCTGCCAGAATCGCTTCTTTACCAAAGGGATAATTTGCGATCAGCACTGCATCTGCATCTCTCACACGTTTGCTAAGATCCTCCTGGTCTGCCGGACAAGTGTCATACACCGTCAGGGCATGTCCTGCTGCCGTTATTTTCTGCTTAAATTCCTCGATCAGTTTCTGATCCACGCCCAACGGTTCTGCTAATACAATATTCATAATCACCTTCCTCCTTTCAAAGCCTCTACCTTCTTCTGCCACCAGTACCTATTTCCCGGGACTTAGAATGACCGGTATCATTCCATCCGGAATCACATTCACGCTGCAGCCGTGCGTCCCGGTCATAAAATTCAGCTCTTGACAGCGCCACCTGTCATTCCTCCGACGAATTGTTTCTGGAACATCAGGAATATGATCAGAAGCGGAATCGTCGTAACCGAACAAGCCGCCATCAGCTGTCCATATTCCGTACCGTTCTCCGACGAAAATTCCTGAAGGCCATTTGCAAACGTCCGTGTACTCTGGTCCGCCAAAATACCCGTGAACATGATGTTGTTCCACGCCAGCAGAAAAACATAAATAGCTGTTGCTATAATCCCCGGAAGGACCAGAGGCATCACCACCTTCATCATGGCTTTTGCACGTGTACACCCGTCGATCATCGCCGCCTGTTCCAGCTCATTTGGAATACTGTCAAAATAACTTTTCAGCATCCATACGGAATACGGAACTCCAAATGTGGCAAAAGCGATCACCAGCCCGTGAAGCGTCTTGACCATGGGAATCCCCGTTAAAGCGGTAAAATTAGAATACATGATAAAGATCGGCAGTAACATGATGATCCCCGGAAATAGCTGCGTAGCCAACACCATAACCGAATACGTATCCTTCCCGCGAAAATGGAATCTGCTCATAGCATAAGAAGCCGGTACGGAAATAAGCAGTGACAGACCTACCGTAGCAAAGCATACGATCATACTGTTTTTCAGATAATGGAGTAACGGTACCGTCTTCCACATCTTGATATAGTTTGTAATGATAGGATTTTCCGGCCATATCGGCGTTTTCGTGCCCATGATCTCAAATTTGTTCTTAAATGATATCGTGATCATCACAAAGATCGGAAACAAAGCCCATATCAGCAGAATACCGATCGCCAATGCAAACAAAATCTTTTTCAGTGTTTTCATCTGCACAGCTTCTCTTTTTGATTTCAATATAAAATTCCTCCCTTCTATCGCATGATCCGTGTCAGTCGTCTGTACTTGGCCGCATTGCAGCACGCATGTAGAATACAGACAAAACTAACATGATGCTAAGCACGATCGTTGAAACTGCGGCACCGCCACCGAAATCCCATGTGGAAAAGGTGTTGGAATATACCAATACAGAGATCAAATTAGCCTCCTTCGGAGGTGTCTGATTGAAAATCGCATATGGTATTGTAAATTCTCCGCTCCCCCAGATAAATTGAAGCAAAATGACCACCTTAGATACCGCACTGATGCCGGGCATTGTAATGTAACGAAACTGCTGCCATGCGCTTGCCCCATCCACTTTGGCGGCTTCATACTGTTCTGTCGGAATCGTCTGAAGCGCAGCCAGAATAGAGATCATGATAAATGGGCAGGACGCCCAGACACGGGCAACTACAATCACCAAAAAGGCATTGCTCCCTATCATCCAGAAGATTGGTTCATCAATAATATGCAGCGAGAGCAGAAGCTTGTTCAAAATACCAAAATCCCGTAAAAAGATCATCCTCCAGCAAAATGCGCTTACGATCGTCGGCACGATCCACGGAATCAGAAATACCGCACGTACCACTGCTCTCCCCTTAAATGGCTGATTCAACAGCATAGCTTCCAGAAGGCCGATCAAATATCCCAGGATGGTGGATGCCAATGTAAAACCGATCGTTATCATTAAAGAGGTCAGAAAACTATTGCCCAGGGATGTTCCCGGCTGCAAGATCCTGCTGTAATTTCCAAGTCCTGCAAACGGAGCTTCAAACGGACGTCTCACATAGGAGACATCCAGTTTGGTAAAGCTCATAAATATTGACAGTATACCCGGAAAGAACTGTATGATCGACATGCAGATAAACGACGGCAGGATCCAAAGATACGGGTTTGTTTTTCTACTTTTCTTCAAATATACCATCCTCCCTGCATTTTATTTTCAGTGTGATCGCCCCGTCCATCGGAACCTTCACCTGAATTCTGTGTGGCTGTGTATCATATAAAATATAACCGCTGGACATATTTCTCTTAAAATCATAATCGTCAAAATGCACTATCCTGTCTTTCGAGCAGACTGTTGTGATCTGCGAGAAGATATTGCCCATATTTCCCATGCCGATATGAGTATACCCATTCTCTGTTCCTATCAGATATAGCTGTCCTTTATCTACCGTAAACGGCGCCGAAGATGCCTTTGCGATCAGATCACTCATCAATTTATCCATTTCATCCGGACACTCAGAGACAAAGTGTGCATAGTCTTTGAAATATCTTCCCCGGCATGGTGTGTCAGGCCAGCAGTTCCTTCTGCGTATAAAAGCAGCCGGACCATTCCCTTCGTCTTTCTTATAAGACAGCAGCACCCGATCACCAAGCTTTGTCTTTAAAGAACAGATCACTTCCGCATCCTCTGCAATAAAGTCGCCCACATCGCGATGGTCCGCCTTAAGATACGGCGCTTCTTTCATAAGGCCAATCCCTTCTGCCGCCTTTGCATTATATTCTACCCCTGCTGCATTGCCCGTATCCGCATGCCTGATCCCCAACGCTTCCAATAATTTCGGATGCTCCACTCTTCCCATAACGATAAGGCCTGCGCCCTCTTTTTGCTTCTGTAAAAGCGCCTCCACCTCTTCATCCGTGATCCCCAATGGATCCACCAGCAGATAGGCATCGCAGGATGCCGCTGCCAGATTCCTGCTGTTGACTGCGGTATGCACAGGCGCTCCGGCATAATTCATCTGTTGTACCGCCGCCGTGATCTCCCAACGCTCCATACGATCCAGATGATATTGTTCGACCGCGTCGCTCCATACAATGGCCGGACCAAATACCTTGTCCAAAGAAAGATTATAGGCAAGATCCCAGCGTTGATCCAAAAATCTCCACTCCTCTTTCGTCAGGTCCGTACCAAAGATCAGGTGCAGGCCTTCCAGTGCACGGCAGTAGTCTCCTTTATCATTCACATAGGATAAGTTAGGCAGAGAAAGGCTTTCCCTCTCGATAACATTGATAGTATCTCTGCTCACCACCCAGTGTTCCGGTGCATTACAGATACAGGCAGACCAATAAAGCTTTAAATCCGGCGCTTGTGCACGAATACATGGTATATTGACACGTTCTCCGGTTTCCCAGACATACAGCCACTCACCGGTACGATGCCCCCAGTTCTGTTCTCTCGCTTCCAGACAAAGTCCATCCAGATACGGCGCTACCCGCTTATAATCAAATCCAAAATCGTAAAGTGCATCCACTGGTCCTCTTGCCCAGGGGTCAATGACCATGAATTCTTTTCCCTGTCTGTGGAATGCTTCATGGATCTTCTTATAGAAAGAACTCCATCTATTCGCATAGAATTCAATCCACCGGCGATGATTTTCCTTGCTATTCAAAATAAATTCCGCCTGCTGTACCGTGGTAGCTCCCTCAACCTCAATACCCGAAAATTCCTCAAACTGTGCGATCATATCCGGATGAAAATCCCCATCTGTCAGCGGTACAAGCAGCCCTGCCCATCCGTCTCCGCCATAGAAACCGTCCATATCATAGTCTTCCAGGTAGCGAAGTGTTTCTTCAATAAACACATCCTCATAGAAACGGCCATCGGGGAGACGCCGCAGGGGATTTATATGTCCATTCGTATCCGCCGTGCTGCTTCCATCCTTCATCCGTATAAACAGGTCGAACACATCACTGTGCTGATACAGCCATTCTGCTCTCGTATCATATTCCGCAAATTGATTCGGACAAGCAAGTGCTCCCATAAAAAACTTGCTTCCGTATGCATGTACTGACTCTACCAGCCCATAAAGATCTCTCTTGGACCAGACATTTCCTCCGGGCATCGCGCGTTCCGCACACCATAAATACGGAATTCTCTCGTTATCTATGACTCCGTTGTGGGAGTGGATCTGTTCTATGGAATTTTCCAGTAATGTTATGATCTGCGGGACAAATCCCAGCGTCTCCACATAATCTCCCACGCCAAAATCTTTCTTGCGGTTATCAAAGGGCCTCAGATCCACGGAGTCTATCACTTGATAAGAAGGATAATTCTTTTTATTCATTGCCATTCCCCTCCAATTCTACTTTTATTTGTATCGCATTATCCGGCGGAACTGTCACACTCAGATGTTTCGGTGTTGGATCAAAATGAATGTAACCTGCCGGTGTATACCGCTGCAGAGAATAATCGCTGTACCGTTTTACCTCTTCCGGAAATTCAAGTGTGATCTTTGAGTAGAAACACGTCGCCGAGTTTTCTACTCCGATATGAATTCCGTCTTCCACTTCATGGGCAAAAAGCTGTCCCGTATCGGAATGAACTACAAATCCGCAGATCTCGCACAGAAGTTCACTGATCCTGCGATCCACCGAATCCGGCTGTCCTGCTATGAATTCCCGTTGATCCTCAAAATACCGCCCCGCCTTCTGATCCTTTTTCCATTCATGCATACGCCGTATATAGATCGCCGGGCCCTTCTTATCTCTATTTACAGAGAAAAGTGTGCGCACTTCCTCACCGCATACAACGTCGATCATGCTTTCCGCACTGTCTGTCTTCGTATCGGCAATGTCAAGTTCAGGACAATGATCCATCAGCACTGCTCCATTGCTATTATCACGCAGCATAGTCCCCTGCAGGGCATCCGTTTTCCTGATTCCCAACATTTTCTCCAACAGCGGATTATCCGTCTTCCCGATCACAATCACTCCGGCACCTTCTTCCTGTTTCCGCATAAGTGCAAGAACTTCCTCATCACTGATCCCCAGCGGGTCTACCAACAAATAAGCATCTGCGCCGGCATTACCGATATCCTCTATATTGACTGCACTGTGCATGGGAAGGCCGCAGATCACAAGGTTCATGGGCGAAGCCGTCAACTGCCACCTTGCTCCCAGATCCAAATGCGCACGATGGATCCTTTCGCTGTAAACCAGTGCCGGACCATATGTTCTCCGGATTGGAAGTTCAAATGCAAAATCCCATCTTGCACGGAAGAAATCCCAATCGCCACGATCCGAATCAGTACCAAAAATAAACAACAATCCTTCCAGTGCCCTCTTCCAATCTCCGTTCTTATCCAGGTAAGTCAATGTAGGCAGGCTGAAACTCTGACGCTCCAGCACATTACGTGCATCCTTCGTTGCGATCCAGTGCTCCGGTGCATTGCAGATACAAGTTGCCCAAAACAGTTTCAATTCAGGTGCCATCGCACGGATCGCCGGAATACTGATCCGTTCTCCCGACTCCCAGGAATACATCCAATCACCATTATTCCTTCCCCAGTTTTCTTCCCTCGCCTGAAGGCACAGTCCGCTATAACCTACCTTAGCGATCTCCCGGTAATCAATCCCATAATCATAAAGAGCATCTACCGGCCCTCTGGCCCAAGGATCTAACGATGCCAGTTCCTTACCGGCTTTCTTTAATGCCGTATATACTTTCTTATAAAACCCTGTCCACCGTGCAGCATAGAACTTGATCCACAGCGCCCGATTCTCGGGACGATCCCAGATAAATGCTGCTTTCTCCGGCGTGGAACTTCCCTCTACCATGATCCCGCTCCACTCCTCAAACTGCGCGATCATATCATCATGAAAGTCTCCCTCTGCAAGCGTCACTGCAAGTCCACACCAGCCGTCACCGGCAAAAAAGCCATCCATATGATAATCATTCAGATAACGGATCAGGTCTTCAATAAATACATCCTCGTAAAAACGTCCGTCCGAAAGACGCCGCAACGGATTGATCTCCCCATTGACCTCCTTCAAGGATGATCCGTCTCTCAGGGTGACAAATATGTCAAATACATCCGCATGTTGATACAGCCATTCTGCCCTTGAGCCATACTCCGGAAATTTGTTCGGCACACACAAGGAACCCATATAGAACTGTATCCCCTGCTCATGTGCCGCCTCCACCAGGCCATATAACTGCCTTTTTGACCATACCGTACCGCCCGGCATTCCACGTTCCGCACACCATAGGTACGGCAGCAGTTCATTGTTGATCTTCCCATCATTGGAGTGAAGCTGCTCAATTGAATTTTCCAATAAAGTAATGACCTGCGGGCGGAAACCAAGCAGATCAAGATAACCGGATATGCCATAATCCGGAAGCCTGCTGTCAAAAACACGCAGATCGACTGCATCGATCACTGGATATGAAGTAAAATTATCTTTCTCCATAGTATTTGTTCCTCCTGTCTTCTAAACATGAATGTTTCTCTCACAATAAACGAATTACCGTTTTTTAACGCTCCATTTATGAAAAAGGACGAAACAGCACAGCCGTGTATATTACGTTATACCGTTTCGTCCCCTTTTCACTCTTTTACTTATCTGTCATAGACATGCAATCAATCATTCAACATCGCATTTACCTCAGTGGCACATACATCCATTTGTTCTCTGATATAATCATCACTTATACTGCCGCTTGTCACAAGCTCCGTATAGATCGTCTGCAGCATCTTCGTCGTCGCATCTCTCATGGCAGAAACCTGCGCATGCTGTGGGAAGAAGGTGTGACCATTCTCGACACTGTACACGAACATCGATCTGTGTTCATCTTCCGTGAAATAAGGATCGTCCTCCAGGCACTCATTCTTAAAAGGCATCCAGCCGATCAGCCTGTTGTATTCGGAAACATTGTCTTTCGACATAATGATCGACAATACTTCAAGTGCCGCATCCTGATTCTTTGAATAACTGGTTACCCCAAGACAAGAAGGAATGACCAAATTTGTAAAAGTACCGTTCTCACCCTTTGGCGGCGGTACTACGCCATAGACATCATTGATCCCCGCCTGCTCGAGTGCCGGCATCCAGCTGTCACTGCCTATCGTGAGAGCGATCTCGCCGTTTACAAATGCTGCCTGGCAGTCATCAATACCATATTCTACGAACGTCGCCGGAATACAGCCTTTCTCATACAGATCTGCAAAATGACGAATCGCCTTCAATCCCGCATCATTGTTAAATTCTGTCTTAGAATAATCATCACTTAAAATTTTTCCATCCTCAGCTTCCAGCGTAAACCAGAAGACATAGGAAGCATCATGCGTTGTACCACAAGGAAGGAATGCCGGGCTGCCCATCTTCTCTGTCAGGATCTCCACATCCCGGTTCAGATCTTCCCAAGTCCAGTCGATCCCCGGTTCCTCTAATCCGTACTTCTCGAAGATATCCTTTCGATAGTAATAATTTCTCGCACCACCACCCCACGGCAGCGCATAGATATGATCATTGTATTTCCCGTAGAACATCGCTGAAGGGTAGAATGCATCTTCTCCGCCGAACATGTCCATCTTATCATCCAGTGGAACCAGGCCATCCGCATCCATCACTACAGGATAAGAGCAGGAGCCCATCTGGATAATATCAGGTCCCGTCCCGGAAGCGATAGAAGCCAGATGCTTATTCAAATAATCTCCCCATGCCACCATTTCAATATTCAACGTAATCCCTGTTTGATCTTTCACTTCTGCTTTCAAACCTTCAGCCCACTCGTCAAACTGCTCCTTCTGTGCATCTCCGATCGCATTGACAGACCATGTGACTTCAACGCCTTCATACTTCGCTCCGCCGCTGCTGCTATCCTCTGCTTGAACTTCCTCATTTTCCGTCACATTATCATTACTTTCTGCCACATCAACTGCATCGCCCTTTGTCTCATCTGTTGCCCCACAGCCCAAGAGTGATGTCATCACTAAAGCAGCTGTCACCAAACCCGCTAAAATCCGTTTCCTTTTCATGTACCATGTCCTCCTTTTTTGAATTGTAGTTTCCCGGAATCTTCGGTTCTTCTATAGGAACTTCTCGATCCCTTATTTCAAAAGTCACCCGCTTTCCCTTATCGAAGGTGCATTTTGAAGTCATTTTGTGATCTCCGCAGATAAGATATAGGATTTCTTTTTTCCAAACTGCTATTCTGCCTGAGACTCATTACTGCCTTTTTAATTTCATTATTTGAAATTAAATTTCATTTAATAAATTTATTATAGCATATGGTTAATCAAAGTCAATGTATAATAGCAACAAATTAACTGTTTATAAATTATGCAAAAGAACTAATACAATACTTGCCGTAAAAAAATAGACTAAGTCAGAAAACCAGACTTAGTCCATACATCCATACAGCTTAATGCTTTTTCGACAGCAGCTTCTCAGAAAACTGCTTGTTACACTTTCATTCTCCTTCTCATAAGAGTCATTCTCTGTCAGTTCTCACGATCTGATGTAGCTCTCCCACTCTAAAGCCTGGCCAGGGTCTCGAACGTCCCGTTGATATCCAGCTTGCCAAACCCCCATCTGTTATCCGGATACACCACATCCACCGATCGGTCGGCTCCCCGTATGAGAAAACTCTTGATTCCCCTGCTCTCCACTGTCGGTGTATTACCATCCACCACCGCCCACTCCATGAACTGTGCCACGCAGCCCGCCGTCAGGGCTGCTGCCATACTGGATCCCGTCGCAGGCCCTATGGCCGTGGGAACCTGTACGCCGGGCGCCGCCAGATCCGGTTTGATCACCCCGCTCTTGGTAAATCCCCGCCCGGACTCCATAAACCAACTACCCGAAATACCGTTGTAAGCAGATATGGTAATGATCCGCTCCGCATTGGCCGGTTCCGTCAGCGTCACATCCGGGCTGGGTGCCAGGAATGTCACATTCTTCTCCATAAACTCCGTGATCGGCAGCCAGATATGAAAGGTTCCCATACCTTTCTGCCCCTCCATCGGATAAACCTGCAAGTTCCAGATGCCCGGCGTAGGATCCTCAAACCGGAAAAACACCAGTTGTTCTCCTGCATCCCGCTCCACGATCAGATTGCTCACCGTGATCACGGTATTCTCGAAAATAAAATCGATCACCCGGTCTTCCCTGCTCCTGAAATCGATCTCCGGCGAAGTCTCACCGCCCGGAGATCGCAGCCTGACGGCATAGATATCCGGCAGTGTCCCCCACAGTTCCATGCAGAATCCCGCCGTATCTTCCGGCACGCGAATCTCCACCGTATCAGGTACGGTATGCTCATAATGGTGTTCCTTGTCTCCCTCATTGCCGCCGCAGACTACCACTGCCCGGCTTCTGCGCCTGGCCACACTGTTCAGATAAGAGGCCAGAGGCGATGTGCCGTTATGGCTGCCCAGATTGGTGCCAATCCCCAGCACGATCACCACCGGCCGGTGCAATGCGATCGCCATCCGCTCCAGATACCTGACACCCTCCATGATATCATTTTCCTGGTAAGCCGCTGCCCCGTCCGCCACCAGATAGTAATCCCTCAGATACTGCTTGGCATCCTTGACCTTGACCACCGCGATATCTGCCTGGGGCGCCGCCCCGCGGAAAGTCAGTCCCTGATTCATGATACTGCCCGCCGCAACAGAAGCCATCTGCGTGCCGTGCCCGTTGGTATCCGTAGAGGGAACCAGCAGTCTCGGCTCCTCTGTCTGCAGCGCACGGTCAATGTCCGCCCCGGTATACTCTGTACCATACAGAAACCCCTCCGGCGGCTCCCCGTCCTGTATCGTCTGATCCCAGAGCGACACAATACGGCTGCTGCCATCTTCCCTGCGGAACACATCCAGTTCATAGCGGATACCGGTATCGATAAATCCCAATACGACCCCGGCTCCCTGCAGAGACAGCGGCGGGTTCTGCACCCGGATGCTGCCCGTCTGTGCAAGATTCTCCGGATCGAAGACAGCACTCTCCGTCTGCATCAGTCCGTACAGCACCGGAATCGCCGAATACCCATAGTAACCGATCGACATAGGCGGAAACATGCTCCGATTGACATTGACCACCCCATAGCCGTCATCTATCCCATGAAAGCAAAAATCGATCGGCAGCGTCCCCGACAGTTCTTCCGCCACCACATAGTCCGTGATCAGGTCGGCATAGTCGTTTGATAAGATCTTTTCTTTACAAGTCATCTTCTAAAACAACAGCCGCCGTCTCCGGCGGTCTGTTCTCTCTTATCAGCTTTCCTACTATACTATGTCCGTGAAGGATGTCCTGACAATATGCTGTTATTGCGCTAAACCTCTTACTATCCCGAAATCGTCACTTCTCTTCTATAGTAAACGACATTAAAAATTTCGTTTACTATATCACATTCAACCTATCCGGATGCTCCAGCGAATTACTGCGGATATCGATGATCGGACCTCCCGTTCCCTCGATATACTCTCGGGTGATCGTCACCCGGCCGATATTGTCGTCCTTGGGCACTTCATACATGATATCCAGCATGAATTCTTCGATGATCGCCCGCAGCGCCCTGGCTCCGGTATCTTTCTCCATAGCCTTCTTGGCGATAGCTTCCAGTGCTCCCTGCTCGAACTCCAGCTTCACCTCATCCAGTTCCAGCAGTTTCTGATATTGCTTCAAAATTGCGTTCCGCGGCTCCGCCAGGATCTTGACCAGCATGTCTTTGCCCAATCCCTCCAGCGTGAAGATCACCGGCAGACGGCCGATAAATTCCGGGATCATGCCGAACTTCTTGATATCTTCCACCGTAACCCGATTTAGGATGTTCTTCTCCTTGTCATATTTATCCCGCAGTTCCGCGCCATACCCGATAGATGTCTTCTTGTTCAACCGCTGCTTGATGATCTCTTCCAGATCCGGAAAAGCCCCGCCGCAGATAAACAGGATGTTCTTCGTATTGACCGTGGCAAGCGGCACCATGGCATTCTTGGAATTGGCGCCCACCGGCACTTCCACCTCGGCCCCTTCCAGCAGCTTTAACATTCCCTGCTGCACGGACTCCCCGCTCACATCCCGGGAGTTGGTATTCTTCTTCTTGGCGATCTTATCGATCTCATCAATAAAGATGATGCCCTGTTCCGCCCGCTCCACGTCATTCTCGGCTGCCGCCAGAAGCTTGGAGACCACGCTCTCGATATCGTCGCCGATATACCCGGCTTCCGTCAGGGAAGTGGCGTCCGTGATCGCCAGCGGCACATCCAAAAGTCTTGCCAGTGTCTTCACCAGATATGTCTTACCACATCCCGTGGGCCCGATCATCAGCATATTGGACTTCTCGATCTCAATCTCATCCATGGTGCCCGTAGCCACCCGCTTATAGTGGTTATAGACCGCCACTGACATGACCTTCTTGGCGTGTTCCTGTCCCACCACATATTCGTCCAGTTTGGCTTTGATCTTATGCGGGGGCATTATATTCTTAATGTCGATCTCCGGCTTGGCATCTTTATTCTTTTTACGGAGTTTCTGCTTGTTGGGAATACCGCCATCTCCCTGCAGATCCGCCAGATTGACGAAACTGATCTTCGGGAACCCTTTGCCGTTATTAAGATCCGCCATCGTCGGATTATTCAACATCCCCTGATAGTCAAACTGGCTCACCGTGTCCATGGTCTTGTGCATACAGTCATCACAGACGCATATATGATTCGGCAGCCGGAACATCTTGCCCGCCTTGCTCTCCGGCCTGCGGCAGATGAAACAGACATCCTCATAATCTTTGCCGGGGCCGTCATCCTCCTCGCTCTTCGCATCCTGTCTCCTGTCCCCGGGATCACTCACCACAAGTTCTTCCCTGTCCTCAGCTTCCTCCTGCTGCCCAGTCTCCGGCAGCACTTTATCCTGACCGGTCTCGTCCACAGGCATAGTTCCCTCACTGCGCTCATTTCTTGCATTCCGCTTCTGCCGCAGACGTTCCCTCTGCTCCTCGCCGTCCTCCAGCTCCCGGAAATCCCATGACTTTGATTCCCGCTTCTCATCCATCTCATCAAATCTGTCGTCTTTCATAATCGCTCCTGTCTATATTCTATATTCTTATCATTGATTCGATCCTCATATCATACTTATCTCTATCATAGTATAAAACCCCTTCCCCCACAAGCCAAAAAACGAGAAAGACAACCTTTCAGCTGTCTCTCTCCCTGTTTCCATATCTCTTGATCGCCTGGCGCCTGCCGTTTCTTGCTTGCCGCTCCGGCATCCTGGCCGCCGCGATACCGACAAGCATTACTGCGCCTTATTCCCCAGCGTCAGCTGCACCGTCCTGCTCTCATATCCGCCGATTCCGGGCGTCATCACGGTAACATCCACTATGTCTCCCTTGGCATAAAACTCCAGCGCCTTCTGCAGAATATCCATGGAAGAGATCTTATCCCCGTCAAACTCCACGATGATATCCCCTTTCCGGAGTCCAGCTGCCGATGCTGCCGTATTCTCGTATACCTGTGAGATATACACGCCTTCCGGCATACCGTACGCCTCGGAAACTTCCTGTGTGACACTGATGCCGGAAATGCCCAGATAACCTCTTTCCTCTTCCGCCACCTTATTCTTGGTCTCCTTCAACATCAGTTCCGCTATGATCGGGCTTGCCGCTGAAATGGGGATCGCATATCCCATGCCTTCCACGGCGCTGCCGCCGATCTTATTGGAGTTGATGCCTATCACTTCACCCCGTATATTCAAAAGCGCGCCGCCGGAATTACCCGGGTTGATGGCTGCATCTGTCTGTATGAATGTGCCGTCCGTTCCGTCGGAAAGCTCGATACTCCTGTTCAACGCACTGATCACGCCTGTCGTTACCGACTGTCCGTATCCAAGGGAATTACCGATAGCGATAGCCGGTTCACCCACCGTCAGAGAATCTGAATCTCCCAGCGTAGCCACTGCGATCTCCTTCAGTGTCGTACCGCTGACATCACCGATCGGAACTGCGATCACTGCCAGATCCATATCAGGGTCCGTTCCTTTGATCGAAGCCTTCGCCTCACTGCCTTCCACGAACTGCACTGTCAGTTCATCCGAATCCGCGACCACATGATAATTCGATACGATCAGCAATTCCGTATCATTCTGCCCTACGATGATACCGGAGCCGCTGGCATCTGCTTCACTCGTCATAGTCTGTCCGAAATAGGACATTTTCTCGGTATAATGGTTATTGATCGACACGATGGCCGGCATCACTTCCTTGACGACTTCCGACACATCCGCGACAACGGTACTGATACTGTCCGTCACATGGACACCGCTCTCCGACTTCTCCTTGTCAGCTTTGGCAGTTTCCGTTTCCTCATTCTGTGCCGCTGCTTCTTCTTCCAATAAGACCTTGTCGCTATCCGTTAACGCTGTCTCATCCCTGCTGATCACCATTCCGGTCACGGCCTGCACTGCAAATATTCCGGCTCCTGCAAACACTCCGAACACAAGCCCCAGGGACAAGCAGATCGCCGCTTTTTTCAGATAACCGTTCTGATGCGGCTTCTTCTCTTTCCTTTTCTTATCCTTATGCTTACCCTGATCCATAGCCGTATAGTTCGGATAAGTGTTGCCATACTGATAACTGCCAGAGCCATAGGACGCATTGGAAGCGTTGTTCGATGCACTACCCGTGCTGCCGGCGCTTCTGTAATATCCCGTCTGCTGACTGCCATAAGGACTTT